>Ga0209266_1001683_pt1 | contig 14372 bp, 13 predicted proteins | sample GraSoiAngelo_132_FD_185889 | JGI IMG/M metagenome (GOLD analysis project Ga0209266, IMG submission 185889) | Grasslands soil microbial communities from the Angelo Coastal Reserve, California, USA - 14_0929_02_40cm (SPAdes) (version 2) | ecosystem: Environmental > Terrestrial > Soil > Grasslands ...
CGCCCTGCTGGTGGCGCTGTGGGTCGCGCGCGGTGTGATTGTGAGCCGGGGCTCGACCGCAGGCCGCGGAAGCAATTAAGCCTGCAACCGCGCGTTACCTAGGCAGCTTTGAAGCTGACCGGGCCGCTGTTCCCTAAAGAAACGCTCGGAATCCGCCGGATACTCGGCCTGGCCGTCTTGATGGCGGCGGTGGCCGCCGTCGCCTATCTGGAACGATTTCTTGGCCGTGACCTGGACCTGCGCCTGATCTACTTCCTGATCGTCCTGTGCGGCGCCATTCTGCTGCCACGCTTACTGGCGCTGGCCGTGGCGGCCGGCGTCGCGATCGTGAGCGTGGGAGTCAGCGGCGTCGAGGGGACGAGCCTCCTCATCAATGGACTCACCCATCTTTTGATGTACGGCTACGCCGCCTTGCTAACCAACAACTGGGAACAGGAGCGGCGGCGGTTGATGCGGATGAGCCGTGTCGATGAGCTGACCGGTCTGCACAACCTGCGAGCGCTCCACGAGCAGCTCCCTACCTGGCTGGGACCGGCCGCGCGAACCGGCCGGCGGATGGCGCTGATGATGATGGACGTAGACGGGTTCAAAACCGTCAACGACCGGCTCGGGCACGGCGTCGGCAACGAGTTGCTCAAAGAGGTGGCGAACCTGCTTCGCTTCGCCGTGCGGGTCGGTGACGAGCCGTTCCGATTCGGTGGAGACGAATTCGTCCTCTTGCTGTCGGATGCCGATGGTGCCGGCGCGGTGATCGTGGCGCAGCGGATCCAGGATATCTACCGGTCGATGGGTCAGACGTTGCGTGGCACGGACGTCGAAGTATCCTTCAGCATCGGCATCGCGGTCTTTCCCGACGATGGCTCGTTGCCCCAGGATCTGCTTCAACGCGCCGACGAGGCGCTCCTGCAGGCCAAGCGCAGCGGGCCGGCCAAAGTCGTCCGCTACGCGGAGCGCGCCGCCGCCTAGGGCCGGCAGGTCCAGGACTGCAGGGGGACCGAGTAGCCCGGCGTGCTGAAGACCAGCTGCTCGGTTCCCGCTGATGCGGGCGTCCAGCTGTCGGTCACCACGCTATGCGCCGCGGTATTCCCCGCCGCGACAACGATGGTGTATTGGGGGCTCACCCAGGTGCCGTTGCTGTCCTTGCGAATCCAGTTGTAGCGGACCGTCCCGCCCGGTCCGCCCGCCTGCATCCGGAAGGTGCCGGTGGCGGTCACGGTGCCGAGCTTGCACTTCGTCGAGTTGTTGACGTTGATCGTCACGTTTTCCGATGCCGATGCGATGGCGAAGGGTGCGGGCGTCGGAGTTGGCGTGGGCGTTGGGGTCGGGGTTGGCGTGGGCGTTGGGGTAGGGGTAGGCGTGGGCGTGGGTGTCGGCGTCGGGCTGGCTGACGGCGACGGCGTGGGGGATGCGCTCGGACTCGGCGACGGCGAACCGCTCGGACTGGCCGACGGTGACGGGCTCGCACTTGGCGAGGCGGAGCCGCTCGGGCTGGGCGACGCCGAGGCACTCGTGGAAGGGCTCGTGCTCGGCGAGCTGGTGGGGGAGGCGGTCGGTCCGAGCGCGACGATGGGCGTGCGGCGAAAAACCGGGGAGGAAGGTTGAAGGTCGGAACCAGCAGCCAGAAGGGGGCGTGCGGATCGTCCGCGAAGTACAGGCTGGCTTCCGGGTCCGCGGCGTTCCCCGCGGCATCGATCCGGAACGGACCGATCTCCCAGTCGGCGGGAATCGCCCGCACCAGGAAGAAGACCAGGATCAACCCGCCGAAGAAGAGTAGAAAGCCCGCCTTGCGGCGCCGGCGGCGCTTTCGTTCGCCACTTCTGATCTCAACGCCGTTGCCTGGCTTCTGCGATTGCACCGGCAGCGCGACGGCATCCAGCACCACGCCCACCTCAACCAGGGCGGTCGTGCCACCATCGGGTTCACCGCCCGGGGCTGGTTTGCCTGGATCGGGCACAATTGCCGCGTCAACCTGGGCGGGCGCATGCGTCGCTCCGGCATCCGGGCCACCAACGAGCTTGGCCAGCCGCTTCTCCAGCCTGTCTCTATCCAGGCCGGAAATCGCATCCTTCGGCGGCATGGCACGCCAGGGAGTTAGGCGCATCTGCGCCCACCCTAGCGCCGGCCGATTACGACGCCTGTTTCACGCGTGGCCGCTCAACCATGCTGCTGTGACAGGCTTGCCACGGAGGGTTTACGACCTCGTTGCCGTCGCGGAGTTAGCCAGGGGGCCAGGCCATGGCTCGCCCACCGAGGAGATGGACGTGGAGGTGATAAACGCTCTGGCCGGCCTGCGGGCCCTTGTTGAAGACGAGTCGATAGCCGTCGCGATCCACCTTTCGCTCGTCGGCGATGCGGTTGGCCACCTCCAGCATCCGAGCCAGCATCGGGGCGTGCTCGCGGGTGAGATCGTGGACAGAGGGGATGTGCTCTTTGGGGATGACGAGCACGTGGGTTGGCGCCACCGGCCGGATGTCCTCGAAGGCAACGATGTTGTCATCGCGGAAGACTTCTTTCGCGGGAATCTCCCGGGCGAAGATCTTGCAGAACAGGCAGTCCTCAGCCACCGGCACAGCTTACGCGCCGAGCAGACCGTCCCCGCAGCTGGCCATCGGTCGGATGGTTGCGAGCGCACCCAGCGTCTGACCGCGGACCGGCGCATACACCGTGATGTAGTTGTCGCTGAGTCCACGCATCCGGTTCGGAAAGCGCCGGTCCCAGATCACCTCCAGCTCCCGGTCGATGAAGCGCGCCTCATACGCTCGGCGCTGGGCCTCAGCCTGCGTCTGCAGTCGGTGGCTCCGTTCCTTGCTGATCGGGTTGTCCACGGGCAGGCCAAGTCGGGGGGCGGCCGTTCCCGCGCGAGGTGAGTAGCGAAAGACGTGCATACCGCTAAGGGCCGCCTCCGCAGCGACGTTCTCGGTATCCGCAAAATCGCCATCCGTTTCACCCGGGAAGCCGACGATGACGTCGGCGGTCACCGCGACCTCGGGGGATTGCCTGCGCAAGGCCGCCACCAGGCCTAGATAATCGCGCCTGCGGTAGAGGCGACCCATCCGCTTCAGCACCCGGTCGCTGCCGGATTGCAGCGGAATATGTAGATGGCGGCAAAACCGCGGCGCGCCGGTGAGCTCGACCAGCTCCGGCGTGAAGTCATTGGCGTTGATCGAGCTGAGCCGCAGCCGGGCGGGAGCGATCGCCTCGAGCAATCGCTGCAGGAACGGTGCCAGGGACTCCCCACGCTCTCGGCCGAAGGCGCCGAGATCGACCCCGCTGAGCACGATCTCGCCATACCCATCGGAGACCGCCCGGCGGGCCCGCTCGATGAGGTCCATTTCCTCCCCGCTGCGCGAGGTCCCTCGCGTTCGCCAGACGATGCAGTAGGTGCAGCGATGGTTGCAGCCATCCTGCACCTTGAGGAAGAATCGGGAACGCGTGAACGTCGTCGAGCCAGGAGCCGCCCCCGCGGCGAAGTTCGCCGAAACGTAGTCGAAGATCTCGCTCTTTCGCGCGTTTGGGAAGGCCACGTCCGCGTCGGGGACGGCGGATACGCGTGGATGCGGGTTGTCGACATGACAGCCGGTCAGGATGAGGTGGGCCTGCGGATGACGGCGGCGCAGCCCGTGCACCATCGTGCGGAGTTTGCGGTCCGCCTGGGCGGTGACCGTGCAGCTGTTGATCACGCAGATGTCGGGGTTGTCTGCCGAGTCCGATACCGAGAAGCCGATACCGGCCAGCCGGTCGCCCAGCTCTGCCATCTCGGCAAAATTCACCTTGCATCCCAGCGTTTGGATCGACACGTTCATCGTTGCTGGACGAGGATAGCAGCGGCCACGATCGGCGCCAGTCGGGCTCGCAGGATCCGTGGGCCGAGGTTGACGGCGACACCGCGTTCGCGCAATACCGACAGTTCATGGTCGGTCCATCCACCTTCGGGCCCAACCGCCATCGCGTAGGCCGGCGAGCCGTCGAGCGCATCGAGCAAGGGCACGGTCGCCGTCGGCTCGAGCACGAGCAGCCGCGTCCCGGCCACCTGCCCCAGGGCGTCCGTCAGTGGCATCGGGCCGATAACCTCCGGCACCTCACCGCGATGACTCTGCTCGGCCGCGGATCCCGCGATCACCTGCCAGCGCGTGAGCCGGGCGGCCGGCGGCCGGGCGACCGAGCGCTCGGCCTGCACGGCCACGAAGCGGCGGATCCCCACGGCCGTGCCGCCCTCGATCACGGCATCGAAGTCGGGGTTTGGCAACACCGCCTGCAGCAGCGCGACGGCTGTGCGCGCCTCCCCTTGAACCGGCCGGTCTCCGACGATGCGGCCCACGACTCGCCCGCCTTCGACCTCAACCAGCTCGAGCTCGTATTCCCGGCCGGCGGCCACCGCGACGCCGCGCTCGCCGCGATGGACGCGCAGGACCCGGGCCAGGTGATGACCCTGCGGTCCTCGGATCGTGACGCGTCCGTCGGCCACCTGGGCGGGTTCGACGAAGGTCCAGAACATGCCCGACCCATGCTATCCGGGGTCGGGCCCGCGACGGAAGGCCGGCAAACGGGCGTTGTATTCGCCAGCATGGCGCCGGTGAATATCCCCACGCACTTACACCGGGCGACGTTCAGGATCGCTGCGGTGTCCTTCTGGGGCCTGGCGTCCATCGTCATGGCCAGCAGCTATATCGGAACCGACCTCGGGGTCAACTATCCGGTGGAGTGGGTCGTGACGGTGCTCGCCTGGGTCGCGGGGTTAGTGTGCTGGCTCTTGCCGTGGTCAGAAATCCCGGCCAAGCGATTTCCTCCGGTCGTCTTTGGCGGCCTCGTGATGATCACGATTGGAATTTTTGCCACCGGCGGAACGCATTCGCATCTACCGGTGCTATTCCTGGTTGCCGTGGTGTTCACCGCATCGATGCTCGATTTTCCAGTCGCGCTGGCCGTCGTCATTGTCTCCACCGTGGCCGCTACGCTTCCGTTGCTGGTAGAGGGCTGGAGCAGCGTCTATGTCCGGTCGCTGGTCTTGCTCGTGGCGTCGATGGCGATCTGTGCCTTCGTCCCCGCCCTCGTCCGCAAGGCATTGCGTGGCGAGAATCAGCTCGCCGAACGGCGCCGCCTGGAGCTTGAAGGGAGTTACCTCGCCACCATCGAGGCCCTCGCCGTTGCGCTGGACGCGAAGGATCGCCACACTGAGGTGCACTCCCGAGCGACTGCCGCGCTGGCGCGCGCGGTTGGGCAGCGACTTGGTCTCGACGCCGAGGCGCTGCGGTTCCTCGAATATGGGGCACTCCTACACGACATCGGGAAAATCGGTGTGCCTGGTTATGTCCTCAATAAGCCGGGGCCACTCGACGAGGAGGAGACCGCCATCATGCGGGAACATCCGGTGATCGGTGAGCGGATCGTGGCCTCAGTGCCGTTTCTCAATCGCATCCGCCCGATCGTGCGCGCCGAGCATGAGCGATGGGACGGGCAAGGCTACCCGGATGAGCTCAAGGCCGAGCAAATCCCACTCGAGGCGCGCATCATCCATGCCTGCGATGCCTTCCAGGCGATGTCGAGCGACCGGCCGTACCGGGAGGCCAGGCCACGAGCATGGATCCTCAACGAAATTTCGACCCAGGCCGGACGGCAGTTCGACCCGAGGGTGGCGGACGCGTTGCTCGCGGTGATTTCATCCGGAGACGTCACCGTCAGTGGCACGGCGGAGAACTCCATCCATCCGGACAAACGGCTGCCGGAGGCGCACGCCTGGACGCAACACCTCGACGCCATCCAGCAACTCGGCGCGCGGCTCGCCAACATCGGCAGCGTGCCGGAGATCTGCGAGACCATCGGCCAGGCGATCACGACGCTGCTGCCCTACGACCAGTGCCGCATCTACCTGCTCGAAGACGATGGGCGGACGCTGAGCCCGGTTTATTTCAGCGACACCCGTCGCTCCGAATACGATGGGGTCACCGCCGAGACGCTGGCCATTCAGGTGGGCCAGGGCATCACCGGCTGGGTCGCCGAAACCAAGCAAGGGGCGCTGGTTGGTGACACAGAGCGCCATCCGAAGGCGGTCCACATCCCGAGCACCACCGAAGCCGACGAGTCCATGCTTGCCGTCCCGGTCATCTTCGAGGACAACCTGATCGGGGTCATCGTCAACGTCAAGGTCGGCCTGCATCAGTACACCGGTGATCACCTGCGGTTGCTGACCATCCTGGCGAACCAGGCCGCCGTCTCGATTTCCAACGCGCGGTTGATCGAGCGCCTGGCCGCCAGCGCCCGGACCGACCCGCTAACCGGGCTTTCGAACCGACGCGCCTTCGAACAGGCGCTCGAAGACCGGCTGGGTGCAGCCCTCCCTGAGCTGTTTTCCGTGATCATGCTCGACGTCGACGGACTCAAGCAGGTGAATGACGCCCGCGGTCACGCGGCCGGAGACGCGGTGCTCAAGCGCGTGGCGTCGGTCCTGACCGCTCAGCTCCGGCACGCGGATGTCGTCACCCGATGGGGCGGCGATGAGTTTGTCCTCCTCATGCCCGAAATGGATCGGGTGGGCGCGGTATCGCTCGCCCGTCGGGTCAGCGGAACGTTGCGCGATGCGGACAGCCCCACCGGCGCCATCTCGGTGTCGATCGGGACCGCCTCGTTTCCCGCGGACGGCACCACCGCCGACGGATTACTGGCGGCTGCCGATCGCTCGATGTACCTCGACAAGCGACAGCGGGTCGCCTGACCGCCCGGTCATACGAGCGTGCTTAGCTCGCCGCCACCCGGGCCCAGTCGTCGATGCTCCAGGTCAAACCGCTTGGGCCTGGGTCGGCGCGCACGACATAGTCCAGCACATCAGCCTTGAAGCCGCGACCCGCCATCTCGTGTGCTCCGCGGCTCGACAGGATGATCACCGGGAGGTTCCGAGTACCGTCGGTCGCCCGAATGCGTTGCAACGTGGCAAAGCCGAGCTCTTCACCCATCCGCAGGTCGAGGAAGATCATGTCCGGCCGAAGCGCAGCCGCCTCCTGCATCACCTGGTCATCGTTCGACACCACGTTCACCTGATAGCCATCGAGCTCAAGCTTGAGCTTGTACATCTCGGCGACCGCCGGATCGTCCTCGATGAACAAAACCCGGATCGTCTCTTCGACGGGGTGCTTGGATATGGCCATGTGGGTGTCCCTTCACGAATGAACGAGCCGCCTACCTGCCGCTCACACTAGAGGTGTCGCGGACGCCTGTCAATAATGGGTTAGGTTCTAGTCCCGCTGGTACGGCTGACGAACCTCTTCGGGTAACTCGTACCAGCTGACGCGGTCGCCGATCCTCGCCCGCAACTTCCACTTGAGTGATTTCGGCTGCCTCTCGATCCGCTCCCAGAGCTCATCGAGGCGTTGATTGACGCGGCCGGCGTCCACCTCGAGCTCGGTGGCGGCGCCGCGCACGCGCTCGATGTTGAGCTGCAGCGTCCGGTACAGACCCCAGTCCTCGGACGTGAGTCGCGCCAGATAGGCCGCGTTCACCGCGTCGTCGTCGTGGTCGGCGATGGGATGATCGAGCACCAGCGCGATGGTGTCGACGAGGTCCTTCATGTTGACCTCGTAAACCTGCAACTTGCTGAGCAACAGATCGGCCGGGGTGAGGGTGGGACCGTCGTGGCTGAGGCGGCCGCCCAGTTCGATGACATGGCACATCTTCATCCGGTCGATGAAGATGTCGATCTGACGACCATTCAGGCTGTCGAGATATAGCAGCCGCTGGTGCCCGTTGAGGGTGTTGAATCGCTGGTCACCCTGGTAGCCAAGCGCCTCGAACAGCCGCTGGACCGAGTGCTGCTTCTTCGAAGCCGCAACGAAGTCGAGGTCCCCATAGCGGCGCTTCAGGGGCGGTTGCCGGGCGCTGGGCGAATGCAGGTTGACGGCCGCGCCGCCCACCAGCTTGACCGGAACCTTGGCCAGTTGCGCGGCCGCTGCGATCCGCTGCGCCTCGGCGATGACGTCGCTGACCGGGACGTTGACGTCAGTGGCCAGCTCAGGCCTCCTGTACGTCGACGATGATGGTCTTCAGGTCGGTCATCTGCTCGATGGCGCGGTGCCCGCCCACCCGGCCGATACCGCTGTCTTTGCCCGCTCTTCCGCCGAAGGGGATGTGAGCCTCCCAGTAGTTGGATGACTCGTTCACGTTGACCCAGCCCGTCTCGAGCCGCTGGGCGAAGCGCAACGCGCGATCGATATCCCTGGTATAGACGGAGCCGAGCAGGCCGTAGGGTGAGTCATTCGCGATGGCCAGGGCATCCGCCTCGTCGGCGAACGGAATCAGGGGAGCGATCGGACCAAAGGTCTCCTCGCGGCTGACCCGCATCGCCGGCGACACGTTGCGCAGCACCGTGGCTTCGTAATAGAGCCGGGTCGGATATCCATCGGCGCGCCGCCCGCCCTGGACCACGGTCGCGCCGCGGTCGACCGCGTCTCGCACGTGCTCGTCCATCTTCTGGGCGACGCCTTCGTTGTTGAGCGGCCCCATCGTGGTGTTGTCGTCCAATGGATCGCCCAGTTTGATCGTGGACATTGCCGCCGTCAGCTGTGCCAGGAACGCGTCCTGAATCCCGCGCTGAACGAGGATGCGCTCCCCCGCTGTACAACTCTGCCCGGCGCAAAGGAAGCAGCCGGTAATCGTCCCTTCCGCGGCCCGGCCCAGGTCCGCATCCTCGAAGATCACGATCGGGCCGTTGCCGCCCAGCTCCAGCATCACGTGCTTGCCGGCGGCCCGCCGGGCGACCGATCGGCCGGTTTCGGTCGAGCCGACGAAGCCGATGCCGGCCACCAGCGGATGGCCTGCGATCTCATCGCCGACCACCGAGCCGGGGCCGGTCACCAGGTTCACGGCGCCTGCCGGGAGGTCGGCCTCGGTCAGGCACTCCATCAACTTCACACTGATCGCCGACGTCGAAGTGGCCGGCGCCCAGACCACGGTATTGCCCCCGGCGAGCGCCGGGGCGATGAGCTCCGTCGCCATCGTCAACGGCCAATTCCAGGGGGTGATCAGGCCATAGACGCCGCGGGGAACCCGCAGCGTAAACACGAGCTTGTTTTTGGCCATCGACGGGATGACATTGGTCTCCAGGCGTTTGATGTCTTCGGCGGCGATTCGGAAATACTCGACGGCTTCGCCGACTTCGCCGAGCGCTTCCGCCTTGTACGGCTTCCCCTGGTCGAGGCTGAGCCATCGGGCCAGCTCCTCGCGCCGCTTCTCCATGACGTCGGCCACCCGGTGCAGCAGGGCGGCCCGCTCGAAGGCGCCGAGCCCGGCCATCGCCGCCCGTGCCCGGTGCGCCGCCTCGACGGCGCGCGCGGCATCAGCCCGGGTGCCTTTCGGCAGGGTGGCGATCACCTCGCCGGTCGCCGGGCTTACCGCCTCGAAGGTGGCTTCGCTTTCCGAGTCGACCCACCGGCCGCCCACGAACATCTTGAGCGCCGGGGTTTTTTCGACGACCTTCATCGTGCTCCTCCTGATCCTGCCAGCACCGGCAGCTCTTTGAGCCTTGTCATCTGTGGGTCGTACAACGGCTCGCCGACGACGCCGGCCGGATAGCGCCGGCCGAAGTACTGCACCTCGACCCTCGACCCGTCTTCGGCAAGGGCCAGCGGCAGGTAACCATAGATGATGCTCTTTCCGACGGTGCAACCGTAATTCGCGCTGGTCACGTAACCGACGCACTGGCCGCCGGCGAAGATTGGTTCCTTGCCGAGCACGGCGACCGCCGGGTCATCGAAGGTCATGCATGCCAGCTTCCGGGTGATGCCCTGTTCCTTGATCCGCAGGAGCGCGTTGCGACCGATGAAGTCGCCTTTGTTGAGACGGACGGCAAAGCCCAGGCCCGCCTCATACGGGTTGTACTCGCTGTGGATGTCGGTGCCCCACAAGCGATACCCCTTCTCGAGCCGGAGCGAGTCGAAGGCACCGCCGCCGAGCGCCGTCACGCCGAGCGCGTCTCCCGCCTTCCACAGGGTGTCCCAGAGACGCAGCCCGTACTCGGTCGGCGTATAGAGCTCCCAGCCCAGCTCACCGACATAGGAAATCCGAATCGCATAGGTTGGAACGCTGCCAATCGTCAGCGACCGGGCGGTGAGATAGGGGAACGCGGCATTCGACACGTCCTGTTGGCTCAACGGCTGGAGGAGATCGCGCGCCCGCGGGCCCCAGACGCCGACGCAGCACCAGCCCGAGGTCAGGTCCTTCAGCTGGACACTCGAATCGTCCGGCAACTGGCGACGCATCCAGGCCAGGTCGTGCATCCCGACGCCGCCGCCGGTAACCACCCAATACCGGTCCTGGTCGATCCTGGTCACCGTTAGATCGGTCATGATGCCGCCGCGCTCGTTGAGCATGGCTGTGTAGGTCACCTTCCCGACCGGATGCTCCATCTGGTTGGCGGCGATCCGCTGCAGGTAGACCAGGGCGCCGCGGCCGGTGACCTCGATCTTGACGAAAGGGGTGGCATCGAAGAGCACCACCCGCTCGCGAGCCGCCCGGTGCTCGATGGCCTGGATTGGCGACCAGAACCGAGCAGCCCATCCAGAACGCTGCGGCGCTACATCTCCCTCCCCCCTGGTGGGGGAGGGTCGGGGTGGGGGGGTATTAGCCTCGTACCACTGGGGCCGCTCCCAGCCAGCCCCTTCGAGGAACATCGCGCCCAGCGCCTGCTCCCGCTCGTAAAACGGGGTCAGCCGGAGTCGGCGGGGCGTCTCCATCGGCTGCAATGGGTGGATGATGTCGTACACCTCGCGATAGTTCTGGGCTCCACGGGTGCGCAGATACGAGCGGGTGAACGCGTGCGGGTAGAACCGGTTCAGATCCTCCTCGCGAAGGTCCAGCTGCGGCTCACCCTCCACCATCCACTCCGCCACGGCGCGCGCCGCGCCCACGCCGTGCGTGATCCAGACCGCCTCGCAAGCCCAGAAGCCGCGCACGTCGAGCGACTCGCCGATCAGGGAATGCCCATCCGGCGTGAAGGAGAACAAGCCGTTGATCTTCTCCACCAGCTCCGCCGACTTGAGAGGGGGGTAGAGCTCCGAGGCATACGCCATCGAAGGGGCGAAGAGATCGTCGCGGAACGGCGCGCAGGACGGCATCAGGCCGTTGTCCCACCTCGAGCGAAGCTCCTGGGGATCAACCATCACGGGTTCGTGCCGGTAAGCGCCGATCAAGTAGCTGCGGAAGTCCTGGCGGAAGTACATCGAGCGGTCCTGGTGGCGGACGATGGGCATCGATTGCCAGCCGGTCTCGCCCGACAACTCGGGCAGGGGATCGGTGATGCCGACCAGGTGCTGCAGCGGCTGCAGGGGGATTGGCACACCGGCCATGCGGCCGATCGAAGGGCCCCAGATGCCGGCCGCGCTGAGGACGTATTCCGCCGCGATGCGGCCCTGATCCGTCTCCACGGCGTGGACCCGTCCCTGCTTGACGTCGATGCCAGTTACCCGCGTGTGCGCAACGAATCGAGCGCCCGCCCCTTCAGCCATGCGGGCCAGGGCCTCCGAGGCCTGCACCGCCCTTACGGTGCCGTCGGTCGGCACATGGATGGCGCCGTACAGATGATCGGTGCGCATGATCGGCACCAAACTGCTGACCTCATCCGGGCCGATCAGCCGGGTCTTGAGCCCCCAGGAGGTCGCATGGCCATGCCTGCGCTTGAGCTCCTCCCACCGCTCCGGCGTTGAGGCCACTTCGAGGCTGCCCACCTCCCAGTAGACGGGCTGGCCGTCGAGCTGGAGGCTGCGGTAGGTCTCGACAGTGTCGAGGGCGAAGCGGCAGGTGGTGCGCGCCGCGTTGTTCTGAAATACCAGGCCCGGTGCGTGCGAGGTCGAACCCCCCGCGCGGAACATCGGTCCCTGGTCGATGACGACGACATCGCGCCAGCCGAGCCGGGTGAGGTGATACGCAGCGCTGCAGCCGACGATCCCGGCGCCGATGATGACCACGCGGGCCTGACCCGGCAGGCGGTCAGACCCGGGCATGCAGGATGGCGTCCTTGCGGACCTCGATGAACGCCTGGAGCTGCTCGTCCACCCCCGAATCCATGCCGGGATCGGCGTAGTCCTTGAGGAGCTGCTTCCATTTCTCGTTCGCCACCCGGTCGGCCGTCCGCGAGCCGTTCCGCTGCCAGCGGTCGAAGTTCTCGGTGGAGGAAATCCACGGCCGGTAGAAGCCTGTCCGGTAGTGCCGCATGGTGTGCTCGGAGCCGAGATGATGCCCACCAGGTCCGACCTCGCGGATGCCGTCCATGGCGAACCCCTCGTCGTCGAAGGGAATGCCCCGACTCAGAATCCACTCGAACATCCGCAGCGCCTCGACGTCGATGATGAATTTTTCGTACGACGCCAGCAGTGCGGACTCCAGCCAGCCGGCTGCGTGCAGGACGAAGTGAACCCCACCGAGCACAGTCGGCCACATGCACATCAGCGATTCGTAGGCGGCCTGGGCGTCCGGGCTCTTCGACGAGGTCAGCGCGCCACCGCCGCGGAACGGCAGCTTGTAGTGCCGGGCCATCTGGGCGCTGGCCAGGATGCCCATCGCCGATTCCGGTGTGCCGAAGGCAGGACTCCCGGACTGCATGTCGATGTTCGTCAGGAACGACCCGTAGATACAGGGTGCTCCGGGACGCACGAGCTGGATGAGGGCGATGCCGGCGAGCGCCTCGGCGGTCTGCTGCGCCAGCGTCCCGGCCAGGCCCATAGGCGACATCGCCCCGGCCATCAGAAATGGGGTCGCGATCACGGGTTGGTTGGCTGCCGCGTACTCGAGCAGCGCGCCCAGCATCCGGTCGTCATATCGCAATGGGCTGTTGACGTTGACCAGCGCGAGCAGGGCGGGTGTCTTCTCGATGTTTTCCCGGCCGCCGAAGAGGATCGACGACATCTCGATGGAGTCGCGGGCGCCCTCCTCGGAGATGACGCTGCCCATGTAGGGCATGTCGGTCCAGCGGATGTGCGAGTAGACCATGTCCAGGTGGCGCGTTTCCAGCGGGAGATCCTCCGGTTCGACGATGGTGCCGCCGGCACAGTGGATCTGTGGCGTCGCCTGTGCCATCTTGTCGAAGTTCGTGAAGTCCGCGATGGTGGCCCCCCGCCGGCCGCGATCGAGGTCCGTGATGAAAGGCGGACCGTAGACCGGCGCGTTGACCATGTGGTTGCCGCCGATGACGACGGTGTTTTTCGGGTTCCGCGCCTGCACCTGGAAGCTCGCCGGGACCTTGCTGATCTGTTCCTCGATAAAGGCGCGTTCGAAGCGAACCCGTTGGTCTTCGATCTTCAATCCGGCGCGCCGGAAGATGTCGAGGGCTCTGGGATGCAGGAAGTCGACGCCGATCTCCTGCAGGATGAGCATGGCGTGGTCATCGATCTGCTGAACCTGCTCAGCGGAGAGGATGTCGTACGGCTTGAGCGGGTTGGTCCACATGCCGTCAGGAGCCGGCGTGGGCCAGCGCCCGGGCGACCTTGCGGTGGCGGCCCGCCTCGAACGCGCGGGCGTAGATCCGCTCGTAATTCCTGGCATCGACATCGCGCGGGTTGCCGATACTCTGCGAATCGGCCGCGGCTTTTTCGGCGAGCATGGGAATCTCCTCCTCGGAAAAGCCGAGCTCGTTGAGCGAAGGGATATCGAGGTCCTCGGTCAGCTGGTAAACGTATTCGACTCCAACCTCGGCCGCCTTCCAGACCGGTTTGTTGGCGACCTCGAGCCCCAGCGCCTGGCCGATTCGAGCGAAGCGCTCCGGCTCGCCCGCGTAGTTGTACTCCATGACTGGCGCAAGCAGCCGGCCGGTCAGCGCGCCGTGCGGCGCGTCGTGCACCCCACCTGCGGTCTGGCTCATCGCATGGGCCGCGCCGGCGGAATCGGTGCCGTAGGCGAGGCCGGCCAGCATCGCGCCCATGCTCATGTGGTAACGCGCCTCCAGGTTGTGTCCCTGGGCGTAGGCGACCCGCAGGTAGCGGCCGCAATATTCCATCGCCAGCAGCGCCACCGCGTCGGTGAACGGCTGGTGATAGGCCATCGTGTAGCACTCGATCGCATGCGTTAGCGCATCCATGCCGGTCCCGGCGGTGACGCCGGCCGGGAGGTTGACGCTGAGCGCGGGATCGACCAGGGCGACCCAGGACGCGATGTTGGGTGTGCCGCCGACGTTGAATTTCACCTTTCGGTCCGGATCCGTGATCACCGCCCAGAGCGTGACTTCGCTGCCGGTGCCGGCAGTGGTTGGGACCGCGACCAGCGGTGGGATACGGGAGTGGATCGGGTCTTTGCCCCATTCATACTGCGCGATGCTGCCGCCATGCACGACGACCACGCCCATGCCCTTGGCGGCGTCGATTGAGCTGCCTCCGCCGATCGCGACCAGGCCGTCGCAG
>Ga0209266_1001686_pt1 | contig 14364 bp, 10 predicted proteins | sample GraSoiAngelo_132_FD_185889 | JGI IMG/M metagenome (GOLD analysis project Ga0209266, IMG submission 185889) | Grasslands soil microbial communities from the Angelo Coastal Reserve, California, USA - 14_0929_02_40cm (SPAdes) (version 2) | ecosystem: Environmental > Terrestrial > Soil > Grasslands ...
GCCTTTCAGGCGAGCCGGGGCCGCCCGGCGCCGAGGCGCCTTCGGCGCGAAGGCGGGGCGATCCACGCAATCGGTCACGACGCCAGCCCCAGCGCGGCGGCCAGCACGCCTTCCTCGGTCGCGTCCGCCGCCTCGATCTCCGTTTGAATCCGGCCGCGATGCATCACGAGGATGCGGTCGCTCATGCCGAGCAGCTCCGGCAGCTCCGACGAAATCATGATGATGCCCGCGCCACGCGCGGTGAGGCGGTTGATGAGGTGGTAGATCTCGACCTTGGCACCGACGTCGATGCCGCGGGTCGGCTCGTCGAAGATGAAGATCCGGACGTCGCCGGCGAGCCACTTGCCGAGCACGACCTTCTGCTGGTTCCCGCCGCTCAGCAGGCGCACGGCCTGCGTCGGGGTCGCCTTCACGCGCAGCTCCTCGCCGATCGGCTTCGCCACCCGAACCTCGCAGTGGCGCGGCAGCACGCCGAGCCGCGAAAGCCGCCGTCCGTGCGGCAGCGCGATGTTGCGCGCCACGGTCAGGCCCGCGACGAGGCCCTGCGCCTTGCGGTCCTCGGGAAGCAGGCCGATGCCCCGTGCGATCGCGTCGGCAGGACCGCGGAACCGGACCTCGCGGCCGTCGACAAGCAGCCTGCCCTCGTGGAGCCGATCGGCGCCGGCGATCACCCGCGCGAGCTCCGTGCGTCCGGCGCCGAGAAGCCCGGCGATCCCCAGCACTTCGCCGGCATGCAGCGAGAAGGTGATGTCGGTCAGCGCGCCGCGCCGGCTGACGCGCTCGACTCGCAGCAGCTCCGGTCCGCGCTCGGCGCGTACCTTCGGGAAATGCTCGGTCAGGTCCCGATTGGCCATGAGCCGCACGAGCTCGGAGACCGTCACGTCGGCGATCGGTCGTGTGGTGATGTGACGTCCGTCGCGCATGACGGTGATCCGGCGGCCGATGCGGAACACTTCGTCGAGCCGGTGCGTGATGTACACGATGGCCACACCGCGCGACGAGAGGCGCTCGATCAGCGAAAACAGCTGCGCGACTTCCCGGCTCGTCAACGAAGACGTCGGCTCGTCCATGACGAGAATCGACGCGTCAGAATTGTTCAGCGCCTTTGCGATTTCCACCATCTGCCGCTGGGCGAGGCCGAGGCGGGACACGGACGCTCCCGGATCCAGCGTCATGCCGAGATCGCCCAGCAGCCTCGACGTGTTGCCGTAGAGCGTCCGCCAGTCGACCACGCCACCCCAGCGCGTGGGTGCCGCCCCGAGGAAGATGTTCTCCGCGACCGAGAGCTGCGGGACGAGATTCAGCTCCTGATAGATCACACGGATGCCGAGCGCGAGCGCATCGCCGGGGCTGTCGATGGCGGCCGGCCGTCCGTTGACTCTGATCTCGCCGGCGTCCTTGCCGCAGGCCCCGCTGAGGATTTTCATCAGGGTCGATTTGCCCGCCCCGTTCTCGCCGAGCAGCATGTGGACGTCGCCTGCGTGGAGCGTGAAGTCGACGCCATCGAGCGCCACCACGCCCGGGAACGTTTTGCTGATGCCTCGCATCTCGAGGACCGGCGCGCGCCCGCTCACGGGATCGGGACCTCGAACGGCGAGCCATTGGCGCGGATGGTCTCGGACCCTTCCCATTTCAGAATCGACGGGCCGGGCACGAATTGCTCGTCGAGCATGAATACTTTGTTGATGCGTGTGAGCCGCACCGGGCCGGGGGGCGCCGGCGCCGCACCGTCGGCAGCGGGCCGTTCGAACACCTGCACGCGGAGCGCGCGAACGTCATGCGCGCGCGTTCCCGCCGCGACCGGGATGGCAGCCCGAAAGCAGCCGTCACGCACGATGCGGTACTGACGCATGCCGCGGTCGGACGGGATCCACTCGAGGTTACGGTCCGCCTGAAGGCTGACACTACGTACACGGTCCGGCTGAAGCCGGACGCCACTGATTTGAATGGCGAACGCGAGCGCGGCATTCCCGACCTCGCCGCACGCTTCCACGTAGACGAACTGCCGCGGATCCGGAATCGTGTTGTGGCCAGGCGGTGCTGGGTCAGCGATCTTCCCTTCGCGGCGCATCTCCAGGGACGCCACCGCATAGGTCCACGGGTTGGCGTCCATGACCGCTTCCCGCGACTCGTCGCGCAGGTCGAAGCGCGCGGGCGCCGGCGCGTAGCGCACGCGCGTTGGACCCGACTCGCTCACCATGTTGTTGTCGGTCGACACCCACAGCAGCGGATGACGCGCCTCGTGCCGGCCCTTGAACGGCGGCACCTCGTGCCCCGGGCCCTGGAATTGCTCCGCGAGGATCCGCCCGTCGCCGCCGACCTCGACGCCGTAGACGAACTCGATGTCGGTCGTGCGTCCCCATGTCGCCATCAGGCGATCGGTCGCCGTACCGCCGTCCTCGTTCGAGAAGATCACCGAATAGCGGAACTGTCGCCCCCGCGGCGTCGGCACGATCTCGTACCACGCGACAAGAGGCAGGTCGGTGAAGCGCCCGACCGTGTTCGGCCGCGCGTAGAGAATCGGCGCCATCGACTGTGCGGTGAAATCGTCGCTTCCCCGGGAGAGAATCGAGACGTCGGGGACGTCGATCGCCGCAGATCCTGCCCCGACGGCGCTCAGCGTCGGATCGCGATCGATCGTCAGCCGGTGGCGGCCAGGCGCCACGGCGCCGAGCGTGATGCGATAATCGGCGACCGTCTCGCCGCGCGAGAGCAGAAGGTGCTGCGAGTACCTGCCGTCCACGAACACTCGGAGCGCCGCCGCTTCACGCCCCGTCTGGCCCCAGGCACATCCGGCGCAACCCGCGCGCACGGTCGCGATGGCTTCGCCCGCCGCGGCGGCCACGAATCCCCGGCCGTAGTGATCCCGTGCCGCCGGAGCCATCGAGATCAGCGCCGTCACAAGCGTGGTGACCGGTGCGGGCATCATCGGGTCACCGCTGCACGTTCGCGGCCATCAGCTCGCGGACTTCGTCGAGCGTCGGCACGCCGTTCAGCGCGCCAAGCCGCGTGCAGCTGACGGCGGCGGCGGCATTGGCGGTGCGGAGCGCCTGCTCGATCGGTTGGCCGTGCACGAGGGCGTAGACGAAGCCCCCTCGAAACACGTCGCCGGCGCCGGTCGTGTCGAGCGCGTGCACCTTGAACGCCGGCTCGTGGTGGAACCGGTCGCCGTCGAGCGCCATGGCGCCGTGCTCGCCCATCGTGACCACCAGCACGTTGTCGTGCTTCCTGCGGAGCTTTCGAAGCGCCGCCTCCATGTCGTTGGTGCCGGACAGGTGGGTCGGCACATGCTCCGCGAAAATCGCGTGCGTCACGCTCGCCGCGAGCTCCTCGGTGCGATCGGTGAGCCGATCGATGTCGCTCGTGACCAGCGCGCCGGCCCCGCGCGCTATCCGCGCCGCGCGAATCGCCGCGTCGTCATCCACGTCGTCCACGTGGACGACGCGCGCCGCGGTCAGCGCCTCGATCGGCAGCTCGCGCTCGCGCAGCCGCAGCCGGTCGTCGCGGTCCCACAACACGATGCGCTCGCCGGTCGTCTCGTCCACCAGAATGACCGCGAACTGGTTCTCCGCGTCGCGGATGATCAGGTCGGCGATGTCGACGTCGCGCTTCGTGAGCTCGGCGCGAATGCGCCGGCCGTTCTCGTCCGTGCCCGAGACGCCGACGTACTTGCTGCGAAGGCCGAGGCTCGCGCATGTGCACATCGCCGTCGCCGTCTGACCGCCGCACAGCACGCGGCGATCCTTGATCTGCATTTTCGCGAACGAGCCGAACGGCTGCGGATACCCGGGCAGCAGGTTCACGAAGTCGACCGAGTTCGCGCCGACGCCGACCACGTCCCACCGCTCGTCAGAAGCCGTCATGGGGCGGAGTATACTGCGCCTCTCGATGCGTGTCCGGTTCGAGCGTGTGACGAAACGCTTCGGCGCGCAGCCGGCCGCCGACGGCATCGATCTCGACACAAAAGACACAGAGAAGAACACGCTGCAGGTAGCGCGCTCGACGCGGCGCCGCCGAGCGGCGGGCGCCTCTGTGTCTCAGTGTCTCCGTGGCTTGTCCCAAATCAATACGTCGGCGTCATTACCCTCGCCTGGAGGGAACGGGACAGGGTTCTGGGTTCAAACTAGAAGACAAACCTCAACGCGAACTGCATCACGCGTGGATCGCCGGCGAGACGCTGAATCGTACCGAACGTGCTGTTGCTGATGTTCGAGTCCGGCAGCCCGAACTCGACGGCATTGAACAGGTTGAAGACTTCCCACCGCAGCTCGATCGCCGTCTGACCCGTGATCGTGAACCGCCGCTGCAGCGCCGTGTCCACGTTGATCAGCCCCGGTCCGCGCAGGATATTACGGCCCGAGTTGCCGAACGTGCCCGATGGCACGACCTGGAACGCGGTTTTGTCGAACCAGGCATCGACCGTCCTGGCGCCCTCGCCATCGCCGATGCGGTTCGGCAGGCCACTCATCAGCTGGCCGACGTTGTTGCCGCTCTGCGTGACCGTGAACGGCCGTCCGGTACGGCCCGTGACGATCCCGCTGAAGGTGAAGCCGCCAAGGATCTTCCCTGCCGCGCCATCCGCCAGCCATTTGTGACCGGAGCCGACCGGAAGGTCGAGAATCCAGTTCGCGGCGACGCGGTGACGCGTGTCCTGGTCGGCCAGTCCCTGCCACGAGTCGCGATTGGTCGCATCCTGCAGGAAGCTCGGTGATCCGCCGGTGAACAGATGCTCGCCGGAATTGTCGGTCGCCTTCGAGAGGGTATACGCCACGCGGAATCCGACTGAACTGGCAAAGCGCCGCTCGATAGCGAGCTCGAGGCCGTTGTACAGCGACGAGCCGTCCTGGTCGGCGTACTCGATCGCCCCCAGCGTCGGGTACGGGAGCAGCCTGGTCACCGGATTGGGCTGGTTCAGGTTGCGCAGCGTCCAGATGTGGTGTCCCTGCGTCCCGATGTAATCCGCCGACGCCACGAGCGTCGACGTCAGCTGCTTCTGCGCCCCGGCGCTCCACTGATGGTAATACGTCTTGGTTCCCGCCGGGTTGATCGCGCGGATCCGCTGAACGGCGAGGTTCGGCGTCAGGAAGTTCGACGGGAAACCGTCGCGCAGGAAGAACTGCGGCCGGCCGGTTGCGCCCGCGACCGAGCTGTTGATCAGGAACGGCGCGTTCAGCGAGAGCTGATCTTCGCTGCCGATGCGATCGTAGAGGTTGTAGAACACGCCGTAGCCGCCGCGCAGCACCGTCTTCTCGGTCGGGAGGTAGGTGAGGCCGAGGCGCGGCGCGAAGTTGTTGCGATCCGGGTTCACCAGCGCGCGGTCCGCGATCGAGCCGTCCCTGGCCTGGACGAGGCCGTCCACGCCGTTGAAGTTGGACATGTGATTGTCCTCTTCGTACGCGGGCGTCATGAAGTCGTATCGCAGGCCGGCGTTCACCGTCACCTTGCCGGTCGGCTTCCAGTCGTCCTGCACGTAGAAGGCGTACGCCGACAGCCGCTGGTGCGTCTCGGCGATGTTCGACAATTGCGCGTCGGCCACGTAGCCGAGCAGGAAGTCGCCGAGCACCTGCCCCGTGAACGTCGGACGGAACGTCACCGAGCCGCGCGTGGCCGGCACGTCGAGGAACGTGTTCTTCAGAGGCATCATCAGATCGACGCCGAACTTCCACTGGTTCGCATTGCGCGACCAGGTGAGCGTGTCGGTGAACTGAAACTGCTCGGTCAACTGGTATTTCGGCAGGAAATCCGGCGATCCGAGGCGATAGCCGCCGGTGCTGAAATTGATCCCTGCCAGACCGCCTGCCACCCGCGGGTCGTTGGGCACGCCCTTGAGCGCGATGCCGGTCTGCCCGAACGGATCCTGCACGGCGTGCGAATCCGCTTTGTTGTACCCGAAGCGGAACTCGTTCAGCGCGTTGGCGGCCAGCGTGTGATTCCACCCGGCGGCGAACGTGTAGGTCTTCATGTTCTGGCGGCCCCACGCCGACGTGCTCGTGCCGTCCGCGATGCCGCCGTAGTTGCCGGGAATGAATCGATCGCGGTCCGAGTAGAAGAAGCGGCCGAAGATGTTGTCGCTCGCGCTCAGGTGCCCGTCGCTGCGCAGCAGGTACCGCTGGGAGTCGTCGGTGGTGTTCGCCCCGACGCGGAAGTAGTTGTTCGGCCCCGTGGCGTTCGGCAGCGGAAACAGGTCCATGATCTGGCGCGCGACCGGATCGATCCGTTCGGCCGGGATCGTGTTGTTCGCGAACGGCAGGCCGGTGAGCGGGTCGCGCACGGTGCCGGCGAAGATGCCCTGGCGCTCGAGGGCGGTCGGCACGACGGACGGACGGATGACGCCTTGCGTCAGCCGCGTCGCCTCGACGTCGCCGAAGAAGAACGCCCTGCCGCGCACGATCGGGCCGCCGAGATTGCCGCCGAAGTCGTTCTGCTTGTGGTCCGGTTTCGCCGCGCCCTGCCGGATGGAGTAGAAGTCGTTCGAGTTGAACTTGTCGTTCCGCAGGAACTCGTATCCGGTGCCGTGGAACAGGTTGGTGCCCGATTTCGTGGTGACGCTGATGGCGGCGCCCGGCGACCGCCCGAACTCGGCCGAGTACGCGCTGGTCACCACCTTGAACTCGCCGATCGAGTCCACCGACGGCCGCGACACCTGCGTCGTCAGCTCCTGGACGTTTTCGGAGATCGAGTTGTTGTCGAGGCCGTCGAGCAGAAAGTTGTTCGCCAGCGACCGCATGCCGTGGACGTTCACGCCGCCGGTGCGCCCGGCGGCCGTGCTGCCCGCCTGCTCGGTGTAGCGATCGCCCTGCACGCCGGGGGCGAGCCCGATCAAATCGTCCCAGTTCCGCAGGGACAGCGGCAGCTGTCGGACTTCGGGCTGACTGATCACCGTCCCGAGCGTCGACTGCTCGGTGTTCATCAGCGGCGACAAACCGACGACCGTGATGTTCTGCTCGACGGCCCCAAGCGACAGGCTGAAATCGACGCGGGTGCGCGAGCCGGTGTCCAGATCCACCCGCCGGCTGCGCTTCTGGAATCCGGCCAGCTCGACCTCGACGATGTACGCCCCGGGAATGAGGCCGCCGATGATGAACGCGCCTTGCGCATCGGAGATCGACTGCGACGGGACGTCGGTCGCGACGCTGCGCGCCGTCACGGTGGCGCCGGGAACGACGGCATCGCTCGAATCCTTGACCGTGCCCAGTACCGTGGCGCGATCGACTTGGGCCGAAGCGTTCGACAGGCCCACCAGAAAGACCGCGACGAGAACCAGCAGGCCGTGCGACATCCGTTTCATGAATTCCTCCGGAGTTGAGAATTGGTCATCATCCACTCGCTGCCCGCTGCACCATTGGCAGGCGCGGATCGGGCGGCGGCCATTGCCGCCGGAATCTGGCGTGCGCCGGATCGTCGCTCGCCGCCATCGAGCGGCGCTCGCCCGCCAGCACGTTCAGGTAGTACGCATCGTAGCCATGGGCTGTAACAAACGGGTGATACCCCTCCCGGATCGCCACGACGTCGCCGTGTACGACGCGAAGCGTCTCATCGCGCCGGGTCGTGTACAAACGCTGAAAGCCGTAGCCGCCGGGATCCCGGAAGCGGTAGTAGTAAATCTCGTCGAGATCCACTTCGCGCGGCGGGTCGTCGGTGTCGTGTTTGTGCGGCGGGTAGCTGGACCAGTTGCCGCCCGGCGTGTAGACCTCGCACAGCAGCAGCCGTTCGGCCGGGAAACCCGGAGGCACGATGTCCACGATCTGCCGCGTGGCGTTCCCGCCGCCGCGGATCTCCCCGCCGCAGTCCGCCGGCCCGATGACGCGAGCCTCGAACCGCCCTCGCGAAGCCGAGCGGCTGGCCGATGCCGGCGCGCGGCAGTCCGCCACCTCGCAGGACCGCTCGGCGACGATACGGAAGGCGGTGCCGGCCGGCAGGTACACGGCGTGCGGATACCCGGCGAAGACATCGGCGCGCGGGCCGACGCGGTGCGGACCGCCGCCCCAGCCGACAGAGAACAGCCCCCGCAGCAGGACGACACACCGCTCCTCCCGCCCGGTCCGCCCCGACCACACGGCGCCGCGCGGCAGGTGGCGCACGGCGAAATGAATGGAGTCCCAGCCGAGCGCCCGCGGCGTCAGGTTCACGGCCGCCCCGGTCCGGCCGGCGGGCACGCGCATCGATCGATACAACGGTGTCTGACTCGTCATCGTGGGGCGAAGAGTGCTCCGGTTAACCACGAAAGCACGAAGCCGTTGCGAAGATCACGAAGAAGAAACCTTTTCGTACTCTTCTTCGTGTCCTTTCTGGTACCTTCGTGTTTTCGTGGTTGCATTTGTCTTTCGCGGGCGTCGCGCACGCCGCAGGCGGGCAACGAAGCGCTTCGCCAGCCGCCAAAGAATGCGTGCCTGAAAACGCAATGTCAAGCCATTTTCCGCGCGCCGAACCGCTTTGCTGAGTGACCGCCATCGTGGTCCGCTGCCCGCGGGAATCGCCGCCCGGATGTATTAGAATGTCCGCCGCGAACGTTGAAGGCGAGGGGCGCATCCTTCGACAAGCCTGTCCTGAGCGAGATGCTCACCCTTCGACGGGCTCAGGGTGAGCGGGGGGCGAAGGGTTCAGGATGAGCCTGTCGAACCAGGCGTGCTCAGCGGGCTCTGCGGTTCGTGACCCGATGCCGAACATCTACGACGTCGCCAAGCGCGCCCGGGTGTCGGCGGCCACCGTCTCGGCAGTGCTCAACGACAGCGCGTTCGTGAGCGCCGCGCTGACGGCCCGCGTCCAGTCGGCGGTCGCGACGCTCGGCTATCACCCGAATCTGCTCGCGCGCAGCTTCGCCAGGCAGCGGTCCCAGACGCTGGGCATGATCGTCCCCGACATCGCCAACCCGTTCTTTCCCGAAGTCGTCCGCGGCGCGGAGGACACGGCACACGCCGCCGGCTACACGCTGCTCATCGCCAGCAGCGATAACGATCTCAGGAAAGAGGAGGTCTACCTCCGGCTGTTCCTCGCCAAACGCGTGGACGGGGTCATCCTGACGAAGGCGCCCGGCCGCATGCCGCCCGATCTCCAGCGCGCGTTCGCGAAGGCGGGCGTCCCGGTGGTGCTGCTCGCCCGCGCGGTGCCGGGCTTCGTGACCGACGCGGTCGAAATGGACGACAAGGGCGCGGCTTACCAGGGCGTCACGCATCTGCTGCGGCTCGGGTATCGCCGCGTCGGGTTCATCGGCGGGCTGCGCGGCGCGAGCACGAGCCGCCGGCGTCTCGACGGGTACAAGGCCGCGCTGCGCGACTCCAGGCTCCGGCTCGATCCCGCGCTCGTCGTCGACGGCGACTTCCGAATCGAGTCGGGCTATCGCGCGGGGCTCGAGCTGCTCAAGAGCCGCCCCGACGCGGTGTTCATCGCCAATTACCTGATGACGGTGGGATTCATGGAAGCGCTGCGGCAATACCGCATGCGCTGCCCGGACGAAGTCGCCGTCGTCACATGCGACGACCACGCGTGGCTGGAGGCGTTCTCGCCGCGGCTGACCACGATCGATCTGCCGAAACGCGAGCTGGGCGCGGCGGCGGCGCGGTTGCTCGTCGACCGCATCGCCAGGCCGGGCGGCCGCGCCCGCATCGTCCGGCTCAGGAACGCGCTGCGTGTGCGCGAGTCGTGCGGGTGCGCGCTGCGCGGCGCGGACGCGCTGGCCCGATGACCTACGACGTGCTGGCCATCGGACGCAGCAGCATCGATCTGTACGCGCACGAAATCGGCTGCCCGATCACCGACGTCCGCAGCTTCGACGCGTACGTCGGCGGGTGTCCCACCAACGTGAGCGTCGGGACGCGCCGGCTCGGGCTGCGCTCGGCGCTGCTGACGGCCGTCGGCGACGACGAGGTGGGAGACTTCGTGACCACGTTCCTCGAGCGCGAGCGGGTCGACACACAATTCATCCCGCGCAAACGCGGCCGCCGCACGAGCGCCGTCATCCTCACGATCCAGCCGCCGGACCGGTTTCCCCTGACGTTCTATCGCGACAACTGCGCGGACCGGGCGCTCACGATCGATGACGTCGCACGGGCGCCGGTCGGCGACAGCCGGGTCGTGTTCCTGACCGGCACCGGGCTCAGTCACGAGCCCGCGCGCGACGCGACCTTCGCGGCGGCCGCCACCGCGCGCGCGGCCGGGGTTCCCCTCGTCGTGGACATCGATTACCGCGCGGATCAGTGGGAGAGCGCGCCTGCGTTTGCCGGCCAGATGCAGAGGCTGCTGCGATCGGCCACGATGGCGGTCGGCACGGAAGAGGAGATCGCCGCCGCGTCCGGTTCCTCCGATGCCGGACGCGGGGCGGCGGCGCTGCTCGAGAGCGGCATCGACGCCCTGGTGCTGAAGCGCGGGGCGCGCGGAGCCACCGTGCTCCGCGCGCAAAGCCCGCCCGCCGACGTCGCACCGTTCCCGATCGAGGTCCTGAACGTGCTCGGCGCGGGCGACGCCTTTGCCAGCGGGTTTCTGTACGGCTACCTGCAAGGCTGGCCGCTCGAGCGGGCCGCGCGCATGGGCAATGCCTGCGGCGCCATCGTCGTCACCCGCCACGGCTGCGCGAACTTCATGCCGACGCTCGAGGAAGTCGCCGCGTTCGTCGCCGCTCGAGGAGAACCGTTCATATGACGGCATCCCAGCCACGGATACGTCTGACGATGGCGCAGGCGGTCGTGCGATTCCTGTCGCAGCAGCGCACCGCGCGCGACGGGCGTGAGCAGCCGCTGTTCGGCGGCGTGTTCGGGATCTTCGGCCACGGCAACGTGGCCGGCATCGGTGAAGCGCTGCAAGGACTGCGAACCGACGGCACCGCTCAAGCGGCGCCCTACGAATCCCGAATCGACGGCACCGCTCAGGCGGCGCCCTGCGAACCCGCGTTGCGCTACTACCTCGCGCGCAACGAGCAGGCGATGGTGCACACGGCGGCCGCTTACGCGAAGATGCACAACCGGCTGCGGACGCTCGCCTGCACGAGCTCGATCGGTCCCGGCGCGACCAACATGATCACCGGCGCGGCCGGCGCGACGATCAACCGCGTCCCCGTGCTGTTGCTCCCCGGCGACATCTTCGCGAGCCGGCGCCCCGCACCGGTGCTCCAGCAGCTCGAGTCCAGCCAGTCACAGGACGTGTCGGTGAACGACTGCTTCAGGCCGGTGTCGCGATACTGGGATCGGATCAACCGTCCGGACCAGATCATCACCGCGCTTCCCGAGGCGATGCGCGTGCTGACGTCGCCGGCCGAGACAGGAGCCGTGACGCTGGCTCTGCCGCAGGACGTGCAGGCGGAGGCGTACGACTACCCCGCGGCGCTGTTCGAGCCGCGCGTATGGACGATCGCGCGCCCACGCGCCGATCGCGATCGGCTGCAGGCGGCGGCGCGACTCCTTCGCGCGAGCCGGCGGCCGCTCGTCGTCGCCGGCGGCGGCGTCATCTACAGCGAGGCCACCGATGCGCTGCGGCGTTTTGCGGACGCGACGGGCATTGCCGTCGGCGAGACGCAGGCCGGCAAGGGCGCGCTGCCGGACCCGCACCCGCTGTCGCTCGGCGGCATCGGCGCGACCGGCACACGCGCCGCGAATCTTCTGGCGCGCGACGCCGATCTGGTCCTCGTCGTCGGCTCGCGGCTGAGCGATTTCACGACAGCCTCCAAGACGGCGTTTCAGCACGAGCACGTCCGCTTCATCGCCGTCAACGTCGCGGAAGTCGACGCGGCGAAGCATGCGGCGCTGTCGCTCGTCGGCGACGCGCGCGCGGTGCTCGACGAGCTTCTGCCGCTCGTCGCCGGTTACCACGTGAGCGCGGAATACACCGGGGCGGTGCGCGCCGGACCCGCAGGGTGCTCTCGAGTCCCCAGTCCCCAGTCAGGCCCCAGCCCCCGGTCGCATGCGGATCTCGCAGGCGCAGGTCATTGGAGTGTTGCAGGATGCCCTCGCCCCCACCGACGTGATCGTTTGCGCCGCCGGAAGCCTCCCGGGCGACCTTCATAAGCTGTGGCGCGCACGCGATCCGAAGGGCTATCACATGGAGTACGGCTACTCGTGCATGGGGTACGAGATCGCCGGCGGCCTCGGCGTGAAGATGGCAGCCCCTGACCGGAACGTGTACGTCCTGGTCGGCGACGGGTCGTACCTGATGATGGCGCAGGAGATCGTCACCGCGGTGCAGGAAGGCATCAAGATCACGATCATCCTTCTCGACAACGAGGGCTTCGCGAGCATCGGCGGCTTGTCGGAGTCGATCGGGAGCGGCGGGTTCGGGACACGCTACCGCCATCGCAATCCGGCAACCGGCGATCTCGACGGCGACGCGCTGGTGGTCGATCTCGCCGCCAATGCCGCGTCGCTCGGCGCGCGGGTCTGGCGCGCCGACACCCTGGCATCGTTCCGCGAGGCGCTTACCGCCGCACACGCCGACACCCGAACCTCGGTCATCGTCGTCCCGGTCGATCGCGAGGCGCGGGTGAGCGGCTACGAGTCCTGGTGGGAGGTGCCGGTTGCGGAGGTGTCCACGTCGCCCGAGGTCCAGCGCGCGCGCGCGGCGTATGAAACGGCGCGGCGCAAGGGGCGCGACTTCCTGTGATTCGTGTGGCAAACGCACCCTGCTCCTGGGGGGTGCTCGAATTCGAAAAGGCGGCCAGGCACGCGCCCGCGTCGCAGGTCCTCGACGAGATAGCCGCGGCCGGATACTCGGGCACCGAGCTGGGTGACTGGGGATTCCTGCCGACCGCGCCCGCCGCGCTCGCCGCCGACGTCGGGACACGCAGCCTCGCGCTCGCCGGCGCGTTCGTGCCGGTCGCACTGGCCCGGGCGGAGGCGCTCGACGAAGGCGTCGCGCGAGCGGTGCGGACGGCGCGTTTGCTGGCCGAGGCGGCCGGCCCCGACACGGTGCTGGTGCTCTCCGACGACAACGCGAGCGTGCCGAACCGCACCGCGCGCGCCGGCCGGATCCGTGAGGAGGACGGCTTGAGCGAGGCCGAGTGGGACGCGTTTGCCGGACGCGCCGGGCAGGTCGCGGACGCGGTGCGGGATGCCGCCGGCCTGCGGACGGTGTTCCACCATCACTGCGCCGGGTACGTCGAGACGCCGCGTGAAATCGACGCGCTGCTGTCGAGAACCACGCCGTCGCTCCTGGGGCTCTGCCTCGATACGGGCCATCTGATGTACGGCGGCGGCGATCCGCTGGCCACGATCGCCAGGTATCTCGATCGCATCTGGCACGTCCACTTCAAGGACTGCGACCCCGATCTCGCGCGCGCGGCCCGCGACGAGGGCTGGGACTACCACACGGCGGTCAGCCGCGGGATCTTCTGCGAGCTGGGCCGCGGGATGGTGCCGTTGGCCGGCGCGGTCGACGCGCTCCGCGCCGGTGGCTACGCAGGGTGGATCGTCGTCGAACAGGATGTGCTGCCGGGTCTGGGGACGCCATCGGCCAGCGCCGTCCGCAACCGTGAGTATCTTCGCCGGCTGGGGCTATGAGACATCTCACCGCGCTTGGTCCTTGGGCCTTGGTTCCTTGGTGCTTGGTCCGTCATAGTCCCTGGTCCGTCCAGAGTCCTTGGTCCTTTGTGCGCGGACTGGACGGCCGGGGACATCGGTAACAGGGACCAGGGACCACGGACCACGGACGGACCAAGGACCAAGGAACGGACTAAGCACCAAGAACAAAGGACCAAGGACGTGCGTGCACATGAATACTGATCGCGTCTACATGCTCGCCGCCGATCATCGATGGCAGTGGGAGGAATGGTGCGACGCGCGGTCGATGCCACGCACGCGCATCGCGGAGGTCAAGCGTCTCGCGTACGACGGCTTCCTGCTGGCGCGCGACCGCTCGGCGGCGGTGCGCGAATGCGGCGCGCTGCTGATCGACGAGCAGTACGCGTCGCCTGTGATCACCGAGGCGTTGAAGGCCGGCGTCAATGTCGGCACGCCGGCCGAGAAGGCCGGGTCGTTTCCGCTCGCGTGGTGCGAGCCGTTCTCGCGCGCGCTGACCGGCGCGTTCGTCAAGGTGCTCGTCCGCCACCGCCCGGACGATGACCGAGAGATCCGCGACGGGCAATGGGCGAAGCTCAAAGCGCTCCAGACCTGGTGTCATGGCGCCGGCAAGCCGCTCGTGATCGAGGTGCTCGTCGCGCGCCGGCAGGAGCCCGAGGAGGAATTCGAGGCGTCGGGCCGGCCGGCGATGCTCGCCGGTTTCATCGGAGAAGCGTACCGGCGCGCGCTTGCGCCGGACTTCTGGAAGATCGAGGGGACGCCGTCGAAGGAAGGCGCCCGCATCATTGACGCGGCCATCGCCGCTGATTCGTGGTGCCGGCAGATCATTCTCGGGAAAGCCGCGGACCTCGACACGATCCATCGA
>Ga0209266_1001693_pt1 | contig 14305 bp, 11 predicted proteins | sample GraSoiAngelo_132_FD_185889 | JGI IMG/M metagenome (GOLD analysis project Ga0209266, IMG submission 185889) | Grasslands soil microbial communities from the Angelo Coastal Reserve, California, USA - 14_0929_02_40cm (SPAdes) (version 2) | ecosystem: Environmental > Terrestrial > Soil > Grasslands ...
CCGGAGGAGTCTCTACCTCTACGTGGTGGGTCGGCCCACGGACGTGGGCCGCGACGAGGCCGCGCACGCGGTCGCGATCAGCCGCGCCCTCGCGGCGTTCCACCTGGACAAGCTCGTCGGCGCGGGACTCCTGGAAACCTCCTACCGCCGCCTGACCAAGCGCCGCGGCCCCGGCGCCGGCCGGCCCGCGAAACTGTATCGCCGGTCTTCCCGGCAGTTCACCGTCTCCCTGCCGCAGCACAACTACGAACTGTGCGCCCGGGTGCTTGCCGACGCCCTGGCCGGCGCCGGCGCGGCCACGCTCGCGGGCGCCAAGCGCGCCGCGCGACGACTCGGCAAGAGTCTGGCGGTCGAGGCGCGCCCCCGCGCGGCCGCCGGACACGGCCGCCAGCAGTTGCTCCGCGCCGCCAAGACGCTGCTCGCCGAGCAGGGCTTCGCCCCCCAGACTGGCCGCGGCGGCGTGATCCGCCTCGGCAATTGTCCCTTCGCGGCCGTCGCCCGCGACCAGAAGGTGGTGGTGTGCGGGACGACGCTGGCGCTGGTGGAGGGGATCGTGGCGGGGATGGGGCTACGCGGGGTCGAGGCGTGCGCTGTACCGCGGAACGGCAGCTGCTGCGTCGCCCTGCGGGCGGCAAAGGGAGGCCTCTAGCCCTCCGCGTCCGGCGGCTGCGGGTGCTTCCCGCGCCGGCGGTAGTGTTTCTCGGAGCGGTGCACCTTGTGCGACGGGGTCTTGAGCCGCCCCTTCACCGGCGCGTCGGGGTTGGGGACCCGCACCGTCAGCTTTTCCTTCTTCTTTCGGCTCACCCGGCGAGCCGGTCCCGGATCTGGCGCGCGTGGTGGCGCGCGTGGGAGACGTGGAACGCCAGCCACTCCTCGGCGGTGAGGTCGCCCAGACGCGGGTGCTTGACGAACAGATCGTGGCGCCGCGCCGGCAGCAGGTCGGCGGTTACCCGCGCCCACAGGTCCAGCCCGGCGCGGAATCGTGATTCCGCGGCCGCACGCTCGACGCGCGCCGCAGGCCGGGTCCCCTCGGGCGCCGTCATCCCCTGGGGGTACCACTCCAACCCCAAAATGAACTGCCTCGCCAGCCACTCGATCGGCGTGCGCCGCCGCCGCCTCATCGGTGGCTTGCCGCGGCGCTCCACGAACTTGCGGCCGCTCCACTCGATCCCCAGCGCCAGGTGCTCGACGATCTGGGCGGAGGTCCACTTCCCGGCCGGGGCCCGCTGCCAGTCGGCATCGGGGCGGCCGGCCAGGGGGCCGAACACGATTTCGAGGAGGTCCCGGAGGGGGAAAGCGCTCACGCGTCGAGGAAATGCCGGCGGACCTGATCGCCGTCCGCGAGGAACTGATCCAGGTGATCGGTGCCGGGGAGGCGCCCGCTCCGCCACCAGACCAGATACCGCCCCGACCCGCTCACCCGCTGGCCCTTCACCGCCGACAGCCCCGCCCGGCGGTTTGGGGTGAACAGGGCCCGCACCGCCGCTTCGTCGGGGCCGCGCAGCCGGTAGGCGCTGGAAAACTCGGGATCTTCGGCGAAATCGAAGTCCTGCATGCCGAATAGCTGGCCGACGCGGTCCAGAAACCCCTCCGGGGTCAGCGTGAACGCCGGCAGCCCCGCGCCGTCGGCTTCCCACAGCATCACCGCGCAGCGATGGGTGTTGCTGTTCTTCCCGGACCCGGTCACGTAGCGGTACTCGAATGCCGTACACGCCCGGCTGTTCACCCTGCCGACGAGGGTATATCCCCATTTTCGTGAGTGGCCGGTCTTGAACAGCTCCATCTCGCCTTCCAGCTGCTGTTCCCCGCCAGGGCGCCCTCGTTCGAAGCGATACCCCCGCACGAGCGCGTACTGTTCCAGCGCCTCGCGACGCCGCTTCTCGATCGTGCGGGCGACGAGCCAGATGCTGCCACCGAGCACCGCCGTGCCGCCGGCGATCACGACGGGGAGCAGGTCCGGCGACAGGGTCACGCGGCGGCCCTTCCCCTGGTCAGCGCCGTCGGCGCGAGGCTGATAGCTTCCACGCGTCCGCTCACGCCCGGATTCTACGGTTGAAGCTGGTCGCTCGCCACCCGATCGCGTTCGCCCTCGCCGCGCTCGTGCTCCTCGCGGCGCTGTGGCCGCTGCCGCCGCTCGTGGACGCGGTGACCGGCCAGCCGCCGGGCGACGCCGACCTGCTCCGTCCCTTCTTTTATATCCTCTTCGCCCCCCTCTCGGACACGCTCGATGCGCTCACGTTCCTGAGCCTGGGCCGTGCCTGGGCCCTGGTCGGAACGTGGGCGCTGCTGCTCGCGGCGTGGGGCGCGCTGCGACCCGGCACCCCGCGCCGGCGCCTGGTGCGCGCAGCCCTGGGCGTGGCGGCGGTGGTGCTCCTCGCCGGCGCGACCGTGGTGTTCCCCCGGCCGGTGCCCCGGATCGTATCGGCGGACTCCGCGGCGACGGTGATCGACTACCACGCCCACACTGCGGCTTCCCACGACGGACGCCGCGGCTGGTCCGCCGCCGACCTCGCCGCCTGGCACGCCGCGCAGGGATTCGCGGCGGCGTACGTGACCGATCACAACGTCCCCTACGCCCCACTCTCCCCGCCGGCCGACCTCCCTATCCGGCTGCTGCCCGGCGTGGAATGGAGCGTCTACCGCCAGCACGTCGTGGCGCTCGGAGACGTCAAACCGATCGTCCGGGACAGCTTCTCCCGGGACACGCCGGCCATGCTCCGGCTATTCGGGGAGCTGCACCGGCAAGGCGCGCTCGCCATCGCCTCGCTCCCGGAGTACTGGGACAACCACCGGGAGGACCTGGACGCCTTCGTCGCGGCCGGGGTGGACGGCTTCGAGATCGTGAACTGCGCCCCCAAGGGGCTCGCCTTCCCGCCCGCCGCCCGCCGGGACGTGTTGGAGTTGGCCGCCCGGCACGATCTCCTCGTCACCGGGGCCAGCGACAATCACGGCTGGGGAAAGGTGACGTGCGTCTGGAACGTGACCTACCCCGCCACCCACGGGTTCCGGTCGAACCACGTGTTCGCCCGTCCGCTGGCGCTGGCCCAGGGGGCGCACCGCGCCTGGGAGGCCGCGCTGACGCAGCCGTGGCTGATGCTGCGGTCGATCAGCTGGAGCGAGCGGATGAGCTGGCTCACCTGGATCGCTCTCATCGTTTTGTACCGGGCCCAGCCGCGACGCCAGGGACAGCCGGCGGGGCTCGGCATCCTCGCGCGATCGCTCGGCACCACACCCGCGGATCGCGGGTAGATTAAGCCGTCCCCCCGCCGCGAGTCGCCCCGATGTTTTCCGCCCGTGCCGCCCTGTGGTTGACGCTCGGCGCCGTCGTCGTGTCCGCCGAGCCGTTGCGCGTGCTGCGCGTGTCGCCGAATCGCGAAGGCGACGCCACCGACGCGATCACCGTGACGTTCGACCGCCCCGTCGCGTCCGGACTCGACCAATCGGTGGACCCGCGCGCCATCTTCAGCATCGAGCCGCGGGTCGAGGGCCGGGTCGAATGGCGGGACCCGGTGACGATCCGCTTCGTGCCGGCGGCGCCGCTCGCCGCCGGCGCGACGTACACCGTGACCATCGCGACGGCGTTCCAGGCCCTCGACGGCAGCCGCCTCGAGCGGCCGTACAGCTTCGCTTTCCGCGTGCGCGGCCCGCAGGTGCAGGATGTGTCGCCGTACAACGGCTCGCAGTGGCTCACGCCGCTCACGCGCTTCAAGCTGCTGCTCGCCGGTCCGGCGGATGTCCCATTGCTCGAATCGATGGTGCGCATCGACGCGAGCAGCTGCGGGCGCGGGGAGATTCGCGTCAAAGTGCAGCGCCAGCGGCGCATCACCGATGCCGACGAGCGCTGGCGCTGGTACCGCGGCTTCCCGCCTGACACCGTGCGCGACCGCCACCGTGTCGCAGAGCTCGCGCCCGTCGCGCCGCTGCCGCTGGGGTGCGCCCTCAAACTGCGCACGCCCGTGCGCGTCGACAGCGTCGCGGCGGCGCGGGTGTTCCAGTTCAGCACCTACGGAAGGCTCGTGGTGACGGGCGCCTGGTGCACACGCCACAACGAGCCTTGCCCCGTCGGACCGGTCTACCTCCAGTTCTCGACGCCGGTGAAGGGCGCGGAGCTCGCACGCCGCGTGCGCCTCGTGCCCGCCGTGCCGTTCACCGTCGGCGACACCGGCGCATCGCGCGATTCGTGGACGCTCGACCTGCGGCTGCAACCCCGCCGCCGCTACCTCGTGGTCGTCGACAGCGGCGTGACCGACGTGTTCGGCCAGCGGCTCAGCGAGCCGTTCTCGACCACCATCGCGACGACGCCGTACACGCCGACGGTGCGTTACCAGTACGGCCGCATGCTCGTCGAGCGCGACGGGCCGCGCACCCTCGCGGTGCAGCACGTCAACGTCGACTCCCTCGACATCACCATCGCGACCCTCCCGGAGTCGCTCGAGGCGCGGGCGCTCACCGCCCCCGGCGCGTGGCCCGATCTCTGGGCCGCGCTCCGCAACGCGGCGGCGGTGCGGCGGCTCGGCGTCCTCGATAGCGCCGACGTGCCCCGCGTGACAGGCGTGCGCCTCACGGCGACCAATGCGGCGCGGCCGGGCGCCGGCACGCTGCAGCTGATCCGCATCTCCAGTCCGCGGGTCGACACCACGCGCGACCGCTGGCAGCCGCTCGCCCTGGTGCAGATCACCGACCTCGCGATCCACGCCCGCGTCGGCCTCACCGAAGCCGCCGTGTGGGTGACGGGCGTGAAGGACGGCAAGCCGCGCAGCGGCACGCGGATCACGCTGTATGACGCCAAGGGACGCTCGCGGGCGAACGCCGTGACCGACGCGCAGGGGCTCGCCCGGTTGAGCGGCCTCATCGTCGATACGACCGCGGGAGCGCCCGCCGAATCGGAGTGCGACGAGTGCGAGGGGGAAGGGAGCGGCGGACTCGACGGCTATGTGGCCGCGACCCTCGGGTCGGATCGTGCCGTGGTCGCCGTGAACCGCTGGGATCCCGACCTCTCCCCCTGGCAGTTCAATGTTGAAGCGGCGTGGGGCGACCAGCGCCGTCCCGAAGCCGCGACGGTATTCACCGAGCGCGGCATTTATCGACCCGGCGAACCGGTCTACGCCAAGGCCATCGTGCGCGACGGCGCGCTCGGCGCGCTGCGCCCACCCGCGCGGGGCGACTCGCTGCGCTGGGTGTTCGGCGACCGCGAGGACGGCGTCCTCAAGGACACGACCGTCGCCCTCTCGGCGTTCGGCACGGCGGACCATACGCTTTCGCTCAAGCCCGACCTGCCGCTCGGCACCTATCCCGTCCGCGTGCAACGCAAGCGCGACGGCCGCTGGCGCGTCGTGGCGACCGCGTCGTATCGCGTCGCCGAGTACCGCCCGCCGGAGTTTCTCGTCACCGTCGCGGCCGACACCGGGCCGCGCCTCGCGGGCGACACGGTACACGCGGCCATCGAGGCCCGCTACCTCTTCGGCGCGCCGATGGCGCGGGCCGCCGTGAGCTGGTACGCCCGGTCGCGGCGCGCGAGCGGATGGGAAGTCGAGATCCCCAACACCGAAGGCTTCTACGTCGGCGAGACCGGGTGGTGGTGGGAGGAAGGCGGCTATGAGTCCGGACCGGGGCAGGTCGTCGCCCAGGGCGAGGACACGCTCGACGGGCAGGGGCAGCTCGCCCTCGCGCTCGCCGCGCCGCCGCCCGCCAAAGGCAAGGCGGCGGCGGTGTCGTTCGAAGCCACGGTCACCGACGTGAACCGGCAGGCGGTGACCGCCGGGGCGTCGGTGATCGTCCACCCCGCGGCGTATTACATCGGCGCCAAGGCGACGGGGGACGAGTGGTTCTGGACCGCGGGAAAGCCGCGCGAGGTGGCGCTGATCGCCGTGCGGCCCGACGGGCGGCGGGTCGCTGGGGTGGCCATCGCGGGCGTTCTCATTCGCCGCGAATGGCACCGCGTGCGCCGCGACCGGGAAGGCTACTCGGAAGACGTGGGCGAATGGGTGTCCGACACCGTCGGGCGCTGCGCGGTCACGACGGCGGCCGCGCCCGTCACCTGCAGCTTCACGCCGCCCGCGGGCGGGTCGTACACCGTCGCCCTCTCAGCGACCGACCCCGCGGGCCGCCTGGTGCGCACGACGTTTTACCGCTGGGCGGCGGGCCCCGGTTGGGTTCCGTGGAACGACGTGTCGCAGTTCAAGATGGATGTGATTCCCGACAAGGACCGCTACCAGGTCGGCGATACGGCCACCGTAATGTTCGCGTCGCCGTTCACGAACGCCGAGGCGTGGATCACGGTGGAGCGCGAGGGGCTGATCGAGCAGCGGCGGCTGCGCCTCGTCTCAGGGTCGACGACGCTGAAGTTCCCGATCACGGAGGCCTACGCCCCCAACGTGTACGTCTCGATCCTCGTCGCCCGCGGCCGCAGCGCCCCGCCCGCCGCGCCCGACGATCCCGGCCGGCCCACGATCCGCGTCGGGTACGCGAAGCTGCGCGTCGCCCCGGAGGTGAAGCGCCTCACGGTGGACGTCCAGCCGGCGAGCCCCGAGTACCGACCCGGGGACAGCGCGCGCATCGCGCTGCGCGTGCGCGACACGCGCGGCGCCGGGCGCCGCGCCGAGGTGACGCTGTGGGCCGTGGACGAAGGCGTGCTCGCGCTCACGGGCTTCAAGACACCGGACCCGATCGATCTCCTCTATCAGCCCCGCGGGCTCGGGATGCAGCTGGCGAGCAACCTGACCGCCGTCGCCGCGCAGATCGTCGAAGGCGAGAAGGGCCAGCGCGCGCCGGGCGGGGGCGGCGGCATGGACGTCGAAGGCATCCTGCGCTCGCGCTTCCAGACGACGGCATTCTTCCTCCGCGCCGTCGTGACCGACAGCGCCGGCCGCGCGGTCGCGACCGTCAAACTCCCCGACAACCTCACTACGTTCCGTGTGATGGCGGTGGCCGTCACAGCGGGCGACCGCTACGGCAAGGGCGAGGCCAAGCTGCTCGTCACCCGGCCGTTGCTCGCGCGGCCGGCGCTGCCGCGCTTCGACCGCGAAGGCGATCAGTTCACCGCGGGGGTCGTCGTCAACTCGCGGCTCGGCGGCACGCCGACCGTGACCGTCGAGGCGCGCGGCCAGGGCGTGGTCCTCACCGAGCCGCCGGGGAAGAGCGCGACGCTGGAGGCGGGCCGCGGGCGGGAAGTGCGCTTCGCGTTCCGCGGCGTCGCCGGGGACACCGCGAGCTTCACCTTCAAGGTCTCCGCCGGCGGCGAGGCGGACGCGGTGCAGACGCGGATCCCCGTGCGCCTCCCGTACCGGCCGCGGGCGTTCGAGGTGGCGGGGACGCTCGCCGACACCGCGTCGGCGGAGTTCGTGTTCGCCGAACCGCTCGACCCCGCGCGCTCGCGCCTCGAGCTGCACTACGGCGCGTCGCCGCTCGCGCTGCTGCGCGGCTACCGGCAGACCCTGCGCATCTACCCCTATTACTGCAGCGAGCAGATCTCCAGCATCGCCCTGCCGCTCATCGCGCTCTATCAGGCGCAGAAGCAGCTCGGCGGCGCGCCGCTCGTCACCGGCGACCCGCAGCGGGAGATCGCGGAGGCGGTGGCGATCCTGAGCCAGCGCCAGCGCGACGACGGCGGCATCGGCCTGTGGAGCCGCACCGACTGGACGAGCCCGTGGCTCACCGCCTGGGCCGGGCGCACGCTGCTCGCCGCCCGCGGCGCGGGCGTGCCGGTGAGCGACACGGTGCTGGGCCGCCTCGCCGATTATCTCTCCACCCAGCTGCACAACCCGCGGCGGCTCTACATCCCCGTCGCGTACTTCTGGGAGAACCGCAAGGCGTGGCTCGCCGAGCAGACGGCGGCCGTGGACTTCCTGTCGCGCTACGGGCGACCCGACGTCCCCATGGAGAACTCGCTCCTGCAGACCGGGCTGGGGCTCTCCTGGGAGGACCGCGCGCTGCTCGCCGAGATCCTCGCGCGGCGGCGCCAGCTCGAGCCGGCGCGCCGGATCCTCGCCGACGTGCTGCGCGACGTGCGCGTCGAAGGGCGCCGCGCCGTGCTGCCCGAAGAATCGAGCGCCAAATACTTCTACTTCCAGTCGGGCGTGCGGCCCGCCGCCCGCCTGCTCTCGGCGCTGCTCGCCGTAGAGCCGGCGAACAGCATGGTCGGGCCGCTGGTCGAAACCGTTGCCCAACGCGGGCGGGCGGCGGCCGGCGGCTGGTGGTGGTGGGACACGCAGGACTACGCCGCCGCGGCCCAGGCGCTGGTCACCTACGAATGGCAGCGCCGCCAGGCCGCCGGCCGGCCGCTGCGCCTCTCCCATGGTGCACGCGTCCTGCTCGAGAGCCCTGACGCCGGCGTCGCGCGCGACACAAGCTTCGCCCTGACTGGACTCCTCGCCACCCAGCCCGACGGCAAGCAGGTGCTGCGCGTCTCGCTCTCCTCTCCCACGCCGGGCGCGCCGGTGTTCTTCTACCTGACCGTGCGCGAGGTGCCCAAGGACCGGCCGGTGCGGCCCGCCGATGCCGGCATTAAGGTGGAGCGCTGGTACGAGCGCTACGCCGCCGCGACGCCGATCACCAGTGTCGCCGAAGGCGACCTGGTGCGCGTCAAGGTGCGCATCACCGTGCCGGTGCTGCGGAACTTCGTGGTCGTCGACGACGCCCTCCCGGCCGGCCTCGAGGCGGTGGACCTGTCGCTGCGCACCGCGGGGCTGCCGCCGGTCGCCCGCGAGGAGCCGGAGAACGAGAACGAGCCGGCCGGGGGCGAGGCCGACGCGTGGTCCTACGGCTGGTGGGACTCCGGGTGGTGGTCGCCGTTCGACCACCGTGAGCTGCGCGACGACCGCGTCGTGTTCGTGGCGACGACGCTGTGGCCCGGCACCTACACGACGACGTACGTGGCGCGCGCCACGACGCCCGGCGTGTTCGTGCGCCCGCCCGCGCACGCCGAGGAGATGTACAATCCGGGGGTCAACGGCCGCAGCGACGGCGGGATTTTCACGGTGACGGCGAAGCCCAAATGAGGAGGCTATCCATGAACCGCATCACCCGTCTGCTGTCCTCGCTGCTTCTCGCTGCAGCCCCCGCGGCCGCGCAAACCGCCCACGAGCTCCCCCTGAAGCACGCACCCACGAAAACCACCGCGGCGATCTCGCCGGCCGATCTGATGACCCGGTTGTATATCTTCGCGGACGATTCGATGCAGGGGCGCGAAGCGGGGCTGCCGGGGAACGTGAAGGGGACGAACTACGTCGCCGCTGAGATCCGGCGCCTGGGGCTCGTCCCCGCTGGCGACAGCGGTACGTATTTCCAGACGGTTCCCCTCAAGACGCGCGAGTTCGACACGACGTCCACGTTCACGGTGGGCGGAACGCCGCTCGCCGCGTTCGTCGACTACCTGCCCAACACCCGCGTGCCGGTGACGAACCCCGCCGTGCCGATCGTGTTCGGCGGCGACTTCGGAGATTCGACACGCACGCTCACGGCGGAGCAGGTGAGTGGCAAGCTGGTCGTGTTCCGCGTCCGGGGCGGTCTCGGGCGACGCATCCGCTTTCCGAGCCTGCCGGGCGCGGTCGGCATCGCCCTGGTCGCCCTCGACAGCCTGCCGCCGCAGTTCCAGGCCTTCTTGCGGCGGCCGCAGACGTTCGTCGACGACATCCCCCCCGGCACGCCGGCGCCGACGCCGACATTCCTGGTCACCAGCGCCGCCGCGGGCAGGCTGTTCGGCAAGCCACTCGATTCACTCAGCTTCGGCACCATCGGAGCCACCGCGGCGCTCGCGATGCGCTACACGACGACGCCCGTGCCCGATCCGGCGCGCAACGTCGTGGGCATCATCCCCGGCAGCGATCCCAAGCTCAAGGGCGAGTACGTGGCGATCGGCGGCCACAACGACCACATCGGGCTGGCGCGCCCGGTGGACCACGACTCGATCCGCATCTTCAACGAGACCGTGCGTCCCGAAGGCGCGGATGACGCCCGCAAGCAGCCGACGCCGGAGCAGCTGGCCCAGGTCAATCAGCGATTGGCGGCGTTCCGCGCCGCGCACCCCGGGCGCACGCGCATCGATTCGATCAGCAACGGCGCCGACGACGACGGCTCCGGCTCGGTCTCGGCGCTGGAGATCGCCGAGTATTTCGCGGCGCTGCGCCAGAAGCCCAAGCGGTCGCTCATCTTCGTGTGGCACGTAGGGGAGGAGAAAGGGCTGTTGGGCTCGCGCTTCTTCACCGACCACCCGACCGTCCCGCGCGATTCGATCGTGGCGCAGCTCAACATGGACATGGTCGGCCGCGGCGACGCCGGCGACGAGACGGGCCGCACCAAGGATTCGGTGGCCCTGCACGGCAGCCCCAATTACCTGCAGCTCGTGGGGTCCCGCCGCCTGTCCACCGAGCTGGGCGACCTGGTCGAGCAGGTGAACACCCAGGGGCATCACAACCTGACGTTCGACTACGCGCTCGATGCCGACGGCCACCCCGCCAACATCTACTGCCGCAGCGATCACTACGAGTACGCACGCTACGGCATCCCCATCGTGTTCTTCACCACCGGCCTGCACCGCGACTACCACCAGGTCACCGACGAGCCGCAGTACATCGACTACGAGCACATGGCGCGGGTCGATCGTCTGGTGGCCGACGTGGCGCTGCGCGTGGCGAACCTCGATCACCGCGTCGTGGTGGACAAGCCCAAGCCGGACCCGAACGGGCAATGCCGCCAGTAGACCGGACGCTGAGGGGCTAAGAGGCCGAGAGGCTTAGGAAACCCCGGCGAGGTTGTAGAGGGCGCGCCATGCGCGGAACAGCTCGCGATAGTCGTCGTGCGCGTATGCGACGGTGCGCGGCCCCGCGCGCTTCGACCCCGGCACCAGCTCGGCCATGTCGGCCATCACCGTCAGTTGGAAATCCACCTCCAGCGCGATCGGCGGTGTGATCGTGTACGGCCGGGGTAGCGGTTTCTGGCGCAGGGCGTCCGCGGCGGCGTCGCGGATCAGCCGGCACGCCACCGCCGGCGCGACGCTCTTGGCGGCGTGGCGGCTCACCGCCTCTTTCACCACGACGCAGTGCACGGCGTCGCCCAGCAGCTCCTTGGCTTCGGCGGCGAGGGCGCTGTCCCCGCTGGCGAGGACGATCGGCACGCCGAACGCCCCGGCCAGCGCGGCGTTCAAGGCGAGCTCGCCCACGGGGCGGCCGTTCAGGCGTGCCTCGAGGACGCGGTCGGTGTAGGTGTGGTCCAAGACGGCGTTCTTGGTCCCCGCGCGGGCGTGGTAGCCGATGCACATCGCGGCGTCGAAGCCGCCGTCGATACCTTCCATCATCGACCACGGCTTGGGGTCGCCGCTCAACAGCACGGCGGCCTGGTTCAACTCCTCGGCGAGGAGGTTGCGCATGAACCAGTGGCTGTCGTTGACGAGCACCTGATTGGCGCCAGCCTCGACCGCGCCTTCGATGGCGGCGTTGGCTTCGGCGGTCATAAGCTTGCGGAAGCGGCTGTATTCCGCGGCACAGCGCGGATCGACGGGGTCAGTCTGGTCCTCGTGCACCACGCCCGCGATGCCTTCCATATCGACGGAGATGTAGACTCTCATGGCCGGGAAGGTATTCCCTTTGTATCACAAAGTACTTGACAGAATCGGGTTCACGCCCTAGATTTGCGCCGATGACGGGCCCCGAGCCGCTGCACGATCGCGCCCTGGCGAACCTGCAGTACATCCGGTCCGCCATGGAGCGCGCGGGATCCTTCACCGCCGTGCCCGGCTGGGGAATGGTGGCCGTGGGGGCGACGGCGCTCGTGGCCGCGTGGCTCGCGCATCAAACCGGCGGCGAGGCGAGTTGGTTGCGCGTGTGGCTCGCTGAAGGCGTGCTGGCCTTCGGGCTCGGCAGCGGCGCCCTCCTGCACAAGGCGCGGCGGGGCGGCGACCCGGTGCTCTCCGGGCCGGGCCGGCGCTTCGGGCTGAGCTTTCTGCCGTCGCTGCTGGTCGGCGCCCTGCTCACCCTGGCGCTGCAGCGCCACGCCGATCCGACGGCCGCGACGGGCACGATCCCGGGGATGTGGCTGCTCTGTTACGGCACAGGGGTTGTGACGGGTGGCGCGTTTTCGGTGCGCGTGGTGCCCCTGATGGGGCTGGGCTTCATGGCCCTCGGGGCGCTCGCGCTGTTCGCTCCGGCCGCCTGGCGCGACGCGCTCATGGCGGCCGGCTTCGGCGGCCTGCACATCGCGTTCGGCGCGATCATCGCACGGAGGTACGGTGGCTAAACACAGCAGCGCGGCCCGGAAGACGGACGCCGACGCCCCGCCCGTGGGCGCGACGCGGCGCCGGGCGGCTCAGGCCGCGGCGCTCGATCGCCTCATTCACGAGCGCATCCGCCTCGGCATCGTGAGCGCCCTGGCCGTCAGCGACAGCCTCACCTTCAACGACCTCAAGGCGCTGCTCAAGACCTCGGACGGCAACCTCAGCGTCCACGCCCGCAAGCTCGAGGAGGCACAGTACGTCGCGTGCACGAAGTCGTTCGCCGGCCGCGTGCCGCAGACGGCGTATCGCCTCACGGCGGCCGGGCGGCGCGCCCTGGAGCGGTATCTCGACCACATGGAGGCGCTCATCCGCGCCACCCGCGAGCGCTAGCGCGCCCGCTCTTTTTTTTGGAGTCAGACTTTATGGAGCAAAGTACTTCGCTGCACGTCGCGATCATCATGGACGGCAACGGCCGCTGGGCCACCCGCCGCGGCCTTCCCCGCCCCGCCGGCCACCGCGCCGGCGCCGCCGCCGTGCGTCGCGTCGTCGCGGCCGCGCCGGACCTCGGCATCGGTCACCTCACCCTCTTCGCCTTCTCCGCCGACAACTGGCGCCGCCCGGCGCGCGAGGTCGCCTATCTCATGCGCCTGTTCGCGCGTCACCTCCGCACCGAAACAGCCGAGCTGGCGCAGAGCGGCGTGCGGCTCGAGGTGATCGGCCGGCGCGACCGGCTCCCGCCCGTGCTCGTCGCGGCGATCGCCGCCGCCGAGGCCGCCACCGCCGCCGGGTCGCGGTTGCGGCTGCGTCTCGCCGTCGATTACTCGGCCCGCGCCGCGATCCGCAGCGGAGCGCTGCTCCCCGACGTCGACCTCCTGATCCGCACCGGCGGCGAGCAGCGGCTCAGCGACTTCCTGCTGTGGGAGGCCGCCTACGCCGAGCTGTACTTCACCGACCGCATGTGGCCGGACGTCGGCGCCGCGGACCTCGCCGCCGCCGTCGAGGCCTTCCACGCCCGCGAGCGGCGCTTCGGGGGACTCCCCGAAGCGGCGGCCGGCTAGCCCCCCCAAAGGAGCGCACATGGTCACCGACGGATTGACGCCCCTGACCTTCCTGTTCTTCGCGGGGCTCGCGTTCGGCTCTCTCGTCGTGCTCGGCGGCGCCCTCGTGGCCCTCCTGCTGAAGCAGCCGCTCTGGGCACGCCGCCTGCTGTGGCTGGAAGGAGCCGGCCTCGCGGCCTACGCCGTGCTCTACCTGCTCGCCTCGCTCACCAGCCGCAACCGCACGCTGGACCTCGGGCAGGAAAAGCACATCTGCGAAGTGGACTGCCATCTGGCGTACGAGGTCGTCGGGGTGCGCCCGGCGAAAACATGGGGCGACCGCGAGGCGGCGGGGATGTTTTACATCATCACCGTGCGCGTGCGGTTCGACTCGGCGACGATCTCGAGTCACCGCCCGCGCGACGCGTCCCTCACGCCCAACCGCCGCGTCGTCGCGATCCTCGACGGCCAGGGGCACCGCTACCCGGCCTCCGCGGACGCGCTGCGGCGACCGCTGATCCCGGGCGAGGAATACACGACCCAGTTGGTGATCGACGTCCCGGTCACCGCCACGGGCCTCCGCCTCGTCCTCGCGAACGGCGACTTCGAGACGCGGTTCATGATCGGCCACGAGAACGCGTGGCTCCACGGCCAGACCACGTTCCGGCTGGGCACATGAACGAGCGCACGCGGCTCGGCCTGGCGATCCTGCCCGTCGCAGCCCTGGCCGGCATACTCGGCGACCAGCTGCTGCGGTCAATGCCGTGGGGGCTCAACGTCTCCCTGTGCACTGTCGCGCTCGTCGGAGGCACCGCCTGGATCGTGCGAGCGCGGCGCCTGCCCGTGACGCCCGACGCCCCGTGGCTCGCGATCACCGCCCTCCTCTGCGCGGTGGCGTTCGTGCGCCGCGACTCCCCCGCGCTCCACTTCCTCGACCTGCTCGGCCTGATTCTCGTGCTCGCGCTCGGCGCTCTCAGCCTGCAGTGCGTTCGCCTGCAGTTGCGCGGCGTCACCGCCTATCCCCTCGCGGTGCTCCGGTCCGCGGGCATGGCCATCGTCGGCA
>Ga0209266_1001697_pt1 | contig 14298 bp, 10 predicted proteins | sample GraSoiAngelo_132_FD_185889 | JGI IMG/M metagenome (GOLD analysis project Ga0209266, IMG submission 185889) | Grasslands soil microbial communities from the Angelo Coastal Reserve, California, USA - 14_0929_02_40cm (SPAdes) (version 2) | ecosystem: Environmental > Terrestrial > Soil > Grasslands ...
GCTCCTGGTAGGCACGCTCGACCTCGGCAAGCCGGAGGGCGAGCGCCTCGCGCTCGTCCTCGACCTCTTGATGGCGTGCGAGGAAGGTCTCTGCGCTCTCTCGGTTCATGGCCGCCACCCGCCTACGGTCCGAGAGTGTCTAGTTCGCTGCGGAACTCGGTGTCAAGCGAATTGCCCGGCGGGCGCGTCCGGCTCGAGCAGCGCCCGCACGAACTGATGCGCTTCGAACGGCCGTAGGTCCTCGGTGGCTTCCCCCACTCCCACGTAGCGGATCGGGATGCCCGTCTGCTGGCGGATGGCGATCGCGACCCCTCCCCGCGCCGTCCCGTCGAGCTTGGTGAGGATGATCCCCGTCACCCCCAGGGCTTCGGAGAAGGTCCGCGCCTGGGCGATGGCGTTCTGGCCGGTGGTCGCATCGAGAACGAGCAATGTCTCGTGCGGCGCCCCGGGAACCTCGCGGGTGATCACGCGCTGCACCTTGCGGAGCTCGTCCATCAAGTTGGAGCGCGTGTGCAGGCGTCCGGCCGTGTCGACCAGGACGACGTCGACCGCGCGCGCGAGCGCGGCCTTCATGCCGTCGAAGACGACCGCCGACGGGTTGGCGCCCGGCGCCTGGCGCACCAGCGCCGCTCCCGTGCGCTCGGCCCACACGGCCAGCTGGTCGATCGCGGCGGCTCGGAACGTGTCCCCGGCCACCATGAGCACGCTCCGCCCCGCGGCCGCGTGGCGGGCGGCCAGCTTCCCGATGGTCGTCGTCTTGCCGACGCCGTTCACGCCCGCCACCAGGACGACCCAGGGGCGCGCGCTCGGTGTCGGCTCCGGCGCTGCGCCCAGGACCGCCTCCATCTCCCTCTGCAGCGCTTGGCGGATGTCCGCTCTGCCGACGCCTGCCCGAACGCGCGCCACCAGCTCGGCCGAGGTCCGGACGCCGACGTCGGCCGCGACGAGCGCGTCCTCCAGCTCCTGCAGCGCTCGCTCGGGCTCGGCGGCACCGCGTCCCAGGGCGGCCTCCAGGCTCGCCGCGAGCCGACGTCGCGTCGCCACGAGACCCTGGCGGAGCCGGTCGGCCGGCGGTGCGGCCGGACTGGGCGCAGCCTTCACCGCCCGTCGCCGGCGCGCCCTGGCGAAGGCGACCGCGAGGCCGAGCGGCACGAGCGCCGCGCCGGCGGCGACGATCCACCAGGGAGCCATTGGGCGGCCGACGACTACGCCGCGGCGCGCAGGCGAACCGACACGACCTTCGACACCCCAGCCTGCTCCATCGTAATGCCGTAGAGCGTATCGGCGGCTTCCATGGTGCGGCGGTTGTGCGTGATGAGGACGAACTGCGAGCCCGTCGCCATGTCCTGGATCAGCTGATTGAAGCGCCCGATGTTGGCCTCGTCGAGCGGGGCGTCCACCTCGTCGAGCAGGCAGAAGGGCGTCGGCCGGATCAGGAACAGGGAGAGGATCAACGCGACGGCCGTGAGTGCCTTCTCGCCCCCGGAGAGCAGGCCGAGCGACTGCAGTTTCTTTCCCGCCGGCTGGACCACGATCTCGACCCCGGGCTCGCCGCCCTCTTCGGGCCCGGTCAGCTCCAGGCGCGCCTTGCCGCCCGGAAAGAGCTTCGGGAACACCGCGGCGAGCTTCTCGTTGGCGCCCGCGAACGTCTCCTCGAAGCGCCGGCGCGAGGTCCGGATGAGCTTCGCGATCGTGCGCCGGAGGTCGTCGAGGGAGCGCTCGAGGTCGGTGCGTTGGCCGACCAGGAACTCGTGCCGTCCGCGGAGCTCCTCGAGCTCGGTCAGCGCCTCCGGGTTCACGTCGCCGAGACGCGCGAGCCGCGCCCGCAGCGCCTCCACCCGCGCCGCCCGCTCGTCATCCAGCCCGTCGTCGGTGAGCGCCACGTCCGCGAGTGCGTCCGGGCCGAGACCGTAGCGCTCGGCGAGCTGCGTGGCCAGGTGCTCGAGCGCCAGACGCTGCTCGGTCATCGTGACGTCGAGGCGAGCGCGCCGCTCGCGCGCCGCTTCCAGGCGTTCGCGCGCCTCCCGCTCGGCGACGTCGTCCGCGGACGCGTTCGCCGAGGCGTCGGCGATCGCCGCGAGAAGGCGCTCCCGCTCCGCGCCCAGGGTCGCCGCTCGCGCCTCGGCCCGCGCGCGGGCCTCCTCCGCGGACGCGACATCCCTCTCGGCCGCCGCCGCCCCGGCCGCCGCCTCGGCCACCTGCCGGTCGGCCGTGGCGAGCCGCTCGCTCAGATCGGCGCCGGTGGCGGCGGCGCGGCTCAGCTCCGCCCGCGCCGCCCGCAGGCGCTCTGCCACCGCCGCCACCCGCACCGCCGCCTCGGTGCGCTGCCGCTCGACCTCGGCATGTCTCGCGCGCCAGTCGGCGAGGGTCTCCTGCTGCTCCCCGAGCCGCACACGCAGCTCGGTCGCCGCCGCGGTCGCCCCGGCCCGGCGCTCGTCGAGCGCCGCCAGCTCGCCGGCCATCGCGCCGTCCTCCCCCGCGAGCCCACTCGCCTCCAGCGCGCCGGCCTCGAGCTCGACCGCGATCTGCTGGCGCTCGGCCTCGAGCCGCTCCCGGTCCTTCTCCGCCGCGACCAGATCGACGTCGAGGGCGTGCAGCCGCTCGTCGGCCGCGGTGATCGCACGCGCCGCCTCGGCGCCCCGTGCCCTGTCGAGCGCGAGCGCGCGCTCCTCGGCCGCCAGGCGCTCGAGGCTCGCCACATGCGCGGCCTCGAGCTCGCGCAGCTCGCGGGCGCGGGCGAGGAGCGTCTCCTCGAGCGGCGGCTCGCTACCACCGGTGACGGTACCGAGCGCATCGATCGCCTCGCCGCGCGGGGTGACGACCGTCACCGGGTGCTCGGCCCCCCGCCACAGCTTGAGGGCCTCGACCAGGTCGGCCGCGAGGAGGACGTGGCCGAGCAGCGCTTCCACCAACGCCCAGTGCTGCGGCTCGATCTCGATGCGGTCGACCAGGCGCGGTCCGGGCGGGACGATCACGGCGGCGCGCCGCTCGGCCTCGCGGGGCAGCACGGTGGCGCTGCCGCCGCCCGTCTTCGCGAGCCAGCCGATGGCATCGATGGCCGCCGCCGTGTCCGGCACCACCACCTGCGCGAGGCGCGCGCCAAGCGCCGCGGCCACCGCCCGCTCGAGGTCCTTCGGGACGTGGAGCACGCTCGCGAGCAGCGCCGCCGTCCGCGGCGCGCGCCCGACCAGGCTCGCCACGCCGCGCGTGCAGCCCTCGTAGCGCTTCTCGAGCTCGCGCAGCGAGTCGGCGCGCGAGCGCAGCTGCGTCGCCTCAGCCCGCGCCCGCTCGACGACGGCGAGGCGCGCCGTCTCCTCGGCGCCGAGCGCCTGCTGCCGCTCGCCGAGGGCCTGCCGCTCGGCCACGAGACGCGCCCGCTCGCCCTGCAGGCGGGCGATCGCTGCACGCGCGCCGTCGCTCGCCCGGGTGTTGGCGTGCAACCGCTCGCCCAGGGCGCGCTGCTCGTCCTCCAGACGCCGCCGGCGTCCGTCGAGGTCGTCGCGCCGCTGGCGGAGAGCCTCGCTCAGGTTGCGCAGCCTTGCCTCCTCGGCGAGGGCATCGAGGTGCGCGTCCTTGGTCTCCTCGACGGCCCGCTCGAGCGGGAGACCGGCCCCCTCGAGCGCCTGGAGGTGCGCCTCGGCCTCGGCGCGCGCGGCCTCGGCTCGGGGGAGCTCCGCGCCCAGCCGATCGATCTCCTTCTCGAGCCCTGCCGTCTCCCGGGCGAGCGCCGCGAAACGCGCCCCGATCCGCTCGGCCTCCCTGCGGCTCTCGACCGCACGCGCTGCGAGCTCGCGGCCGCGCTCGGCGAGGCCCCCCGATCGTGCCTGGGCCTCCGCGGCCGCGAGGCGCTTGCCCGTCAGCTCCTCCTCCACTGCGCGCAGCCGCTCCTCGTTGGTCGCGCGCGCGGCATGAGCCTCGTCGCTGGCGCCGCGGCTCCGACGGATGTCCTCCTGCAGCGCGGCCTCCTCCGCCTGCACGGCGGCCAGGCGGTCGCCCAGGGTCGCGAGCTCGGCCGACCAGCTCCGCTGGCGCGTCGCCATCACGCGCAGGTCGAGGTCGCGCAGCTCATCCTTGATGCGATGGTACTCCTCGGCACGCCGCGCCTGGCGCTCCAGCGAGGCCATCTGCCGCTCGAGCTCGCGCAGGATGTCCTGGACGCGGAGCAGGTTCTCGCGCGTACGCTCCATCTTCCGCTCCGCGGTCAGCTTGCGGCTGCGAAAGCGGGTCGTGCCGGCCGCCTCTTCGATGAACAGGCGCAGCTCCTCCGGCTTGGCGTTGACCAGCTGATCCACGCGCCCCTGCTCGACGATGGCGTAGGCCTTGGTGCCGACGCCGGTGCCCAGGAAGAGCTCGGTGATGTCCTTCAGGCGGCAGGGCGCTCGATTGATGAAGTACTCGGACTCGCCGGAGCGGAAGTAGCGCCGACTCACCAGGATCTCGCTCGCCGTGGCGAGCCCGGGCGGCAGCCCGTCCGGGGCATCCTCCTCCTCCGCGCCGGGCTCGGCGCGGGGCGCGAGGTCCGCCTCGTCTCGCTCGAGGAGGAGCGCCACCTCGGCCATCCCCAGTGGCCCGTTCTCCGTGTTGCCGGTGAAGATGACGTCCTCCATCGCCTCCCCGCGGAGATGACGTGGGCTTTGCTCGCCCAGCACCCAGCGGATCGCGTCGACGATGTTCGACTTGCCGCAGCCGTTCGGCCCGACGATGGCGGTCACTCCGCGCGGGAGCTCGAGGACCGTCCGCTGCATGAACGACTTGAAGCCGTTCAGCTCGATCTGCCTGATCCGCATCCGGGTTCCTTGCCGGCCGCCGCGCGGCCGTCACACCCGGGGATGGGGGCCCCGAGCGCTACTCCGCCACCAGCTCCGTGTTCCAGTACGCCGCATCCACCGCGCTCAGAAAGGGCATCCACTCCTTGTAGCGACGGAGGCTGTAGGTCTCCGTCATGAACGGCGTCCACTGCGGCCGCCGCGGCTGCCGGACGAGCCGCATGCCCGCCTCCGCCGGCGTGCGCCCGCCCTTCAGGCGGTTGCAGCGGTGGCACGAGCAGACGACGTTCTCCCACACCGACGTGCCGCCCCTCGAGCGTGGCACGACGTGGTCGAGGTTCAGCTCGACGCGCGCGAACTGCCGGCCGCAGTACTGGCAGCGGTTCCCGTCGCGCGCGTAGATGTTGAAGCGGCTGAAGCGCACGTAGCGGCGCGGGATGCGATCGTAGCCCTGCAATAGGATGACGCGCGGGACGCGGATCGCCCGGTCGACCAGACCGATCCTGTCCTCCTCGGCCACCAGGTCGGCCCAGCTGGCGAAGTCGAACGTGCGGTACTGCTCGTCCACGGCGTGCGCGATGCCCTGGTAGAGGAGCGAGAGCGCGCGCCGAACCACCGTGATGTGGATCGGCAGGTACGACCGGTTGAGGACGAGCACCTTGGTGTTCAACACCGACACGTTCCGCGCAGGGTACCGGCGGGCTGCGGCGAAGTCAACGAAACTCAAGCGGATCCTCCAGGATTCGAAGGTCGCTCGGGCCACCAGCGCAGCACCGGCCGGCGCGCGGCGCGGGTCTCGTCGAGGCGGGCGAGGCGCGTCGAGTGCGGGGCCTCGCGCACGCGGGCGGGGTCGGTGCGGGCCTCCTCGGCGATCGCGAGCATGGCGTCGGCGAACCGGTCGAGTGTCTCCTTGGTCTCGGTCTCGGTCGGTTCGATCATGAGGGCGCCCTTCACCACCAGCGGGAAGTAGATGGTGGGCGCGTAGAAGCCGTAGTCGAGCAGACGCTTGGCGACGTCCAGGGTGTGGACATCGTAGTCCTGGAGGCAGCCGTCGGAGAACACGCACTCGTGCAGCGAGGGCGTGTCATACGGGAGATGGTAGGTCCCGCTGAGGCGCGCCCGCAGGTAGTTGGCATTCAGGACCGCGAAGCGCGTCGCTTCCGCCAGGCCGGGGCCGCCGAGCCGGGCGAGATAGGCGTAGGCGCGCACCAGGACGCCGAAGTTGCCGGAGAACGCCCGCAGGCGCCCCACGCTCTTGGGTGCATCGTCCGTCCACTTGAGGACGCCGTCGCCGCGCACGAGCCGCGGCACCGGTAGGTAGTCCGCGAGCGCCGCGCGAACCGCGACCGGCCCCGCGCCCGGCCCGCCCCCGCCGTGCGGCGTGGAGAACGTCTTGTGCAGGTTGAACTGCATCACGTCCACGCCCATGTCGGCGGGCTTCGCGATCCCCATGATGGCGTTCAGGTTCGCGCCGTCCAGGTAGACGAGGCCGCCCTGCGTGTGGACGGCGGCCGTGATGCCGTCGATCTCGCGCTCGAAGAGCCCGAGTGTGTTCGGGTTGGTGATCATGAGCGCGGCGACCGACTCGTCCATGGCGGCCGCCACCGCCGCGGCGGTCAAGAGCCCGCGGGCGTCCACCGCGACCTCGGTCACCTCGTAGCCGCACAGCGTGGCGCTCGCCGGGTTCGTGCCGTGCGCGCTCGCGGGGATGAGGACGCGCCGGCGCGCCTGCCCGCGGTCGGCGTGGTAGGCGCGCACGAGGAGCATGCCGAGCAGCTCGCCGTGCGCCCCGGCGGCGGGCTGGAGGCACACCGCATCGAGGCCGCTCACGGCGGCGAGCCCCGCCTCCAGGGCCGCGAGCAGCTCGAGCGCTCCCTGCGCGAGCGCCTCGGGCACGAGCGGGTGGAGAGCCGCGAAGCCCGGGAGGCGCGCCAGCTCCTCGTTCACCACGGGGTTGTACTTCATGGTGCACGACCCGAGCGGGTAGAGCGTCGTCGCCGCGCTGTAGTTCCACTGCGAGAGGCGGAGGAAGTGGCGCAGCACCTCGAGCTCGCTCACCTCGGGCATGCCCGCCAGCTCGTCCTCGCGCCGGAGGTCCGCCGGCAGGTCGGCGACGCCCGCACCCGCGGCCGCCCGCACCGGCCAGCCGACTCGCCCGGGCGATCCCCGCTCGAAGATGAGCGGTTCGTCGAACATCGGCTCATCCACCCGCAGCACGCGCGGCCGGCGCCGGCGCCGCGAGCACGCCGATCAGCCGATCGACCTGCTCGGGCGTGTGGGTCTCGGTCACGCAGAGGACGAGGCTGCCCTCCAGCTCCGGGTACCAGCGGCCGAGCGGGAACCCGGCCACGACCCCGGCCTGCGCGGCCGCTTCCCACGCGCGCGCCGCCGCGGGTGCCCGGACGACGAACTCGTTGAAGAAGGGCCCCGCGAAGCGCGCCGGGACCCCTGCCGCCTCGAGGCGGGCGGCGGCGGCGTGCGCGGCGCGGTAGTTCGCCCGGGCCAGGCTCGCGAGCCCGTGCCGCCCGAGGAGCGAGAGGTAGACGGTCACGGCAAGGGCGCACAGCGCCTGGTTCGTGCAGATGTTCGAGGTAGCGCGCTCGCGGCGGATGTGCTGCTCGCGCGTTGCGAGCGTCAGCACGTAGCCGCGGCGACCGCGGGCGTCGACGGTCTCGCCGACCAGGCGGCCCGGCATGCTGCGCACGAAGCGCTCGCGGGTGGCGAAGAGCCCGACGCCCGGGCCGCCGTATGACAGCGGGAGGCCGAAGCTCTGCCCCTCCGCCACCGCGATGTCGACGCCCGAGGCGCCGGGCGAGCGCACGAGGGCCAGCGCGAGCGCCTCGGGCGTCGCCGTGATGGTGAGCGCGCCAACTGCGCGCACGGCGTCGGCGAAGAGCGCAACGTGCTCCACCACCCCGAAGACGTTCGGGTAACCGAGCACCAGACAGAGCGTGTCGCCGCCGAGCCCGGCGCGGAGCGCGCCCAGGTCGGTGCGGCCATCGGCGCCGAACGGTACCTCGCGCACCTCCACGCCGCCGAGGCCGCGCAGGTAGGTTGCGACCGTCGCGCGATAGTGGGGATGGAGCGCGCGCGCCAGCCAGACCACCCGGCGGCCGGGCCGGAGGCGGCGGGCCATGAGCACCGCCTCGGCGGTCGCCGACGCACCGTCGTACAGGCTGGCGCTCGCCACCTCGAGGCCGAGCAGCAGCGCCGAGAACGTCTGGAACTCGAAGGTCGCCTGCAGCGTGCCCTGGCTCACCTCCGGCTGGTAGGGAGTGTAGGCGGTCGCGAACTCGCTGCGCAGGAGGATCTGGTCCACCACGGCCGGGACCCAGTGCGGGTACGCGCCCGCGCCCAGGAAGACGGCCGCGCCCGCCGCGTCCGCGTTGCGGGCCGCCAGCGCGCCCAGGTGGCGCCGCAACTCGGGCTCGGTCATGCCCTCCGGAAGCGCGATCGCCGCGCGTGCCCGCAGGCGGGCCGGAACGTCCGCGAACAGGTCGTCGATCGAGCCGACCCCGATCGCCTCCAGCATGGCGGCGATGTCCCGCGCGGTGTGAGGGCTGTAGCCGCTCACTTCCTCAGCTCGCTCGCGATGTGAGCGCGGTAGGCGGCCGCGTCGAGGAGCCCATCGACCTCGTCCGGCCTGACGACCCGCAGGCGGATCATCCAGCCCGCGCCGTAGGGATCCGTGTTGACGTGCTCCGGCCCGTCGCGCAGGACGTGGTTCACCGCGATCACGCGTCCGCTCACCGGCGCGAACAGATCGGAGACCGTCTTGTTGGATTCCACCACGCCGAGCACCTGCCCCTGCGCGAGCGTGGCGTCCACCGCCGGGAGCTCGACGAAGACCACGTCGCCGAGCGCGTCCTGCGCGAAGTCGGTGATGCCGACCACGCCTTCGTTCCCCTCCATGCGGAGCCACTCGTGATCCCTCGTGTACCGGAGGTCGTCGGGGAACTCCATGCTCAATCCTCCCGCTGCACACGGCGATAGAAGGTACGCGCGACGACCCGCGCCGGAACGCGGCGCCCGCGGATCTCGACCGCGACCGGCGTGCCGGGCGCCGCCGCGCCGGCCGTGACGTAGGCGAGGCCGATGTAGCGCCCGAGGGTGGGCGACCTGGTGCCGCTGGTCACGCTGCCGACGGCGTCGCCGTCGCGCCACACGGCGCAGCCATGGCGCGGGACGCCGGGCTCGGCGAGCTCGATGCCGACCAGGCGGCGCACAACGCCGCGGGCGGCCTGCTCGGCCAACGCTGCGCGGCCGACGAAGTCCCCCTTGCCGAGCTTCACCACCCAGGCGAGACCCGCCTCGAGCGGCGTCGTCGTCTCGTCCATGTCGGTCCCGCAGAGCGGGAGGCCGGCCTCCAGCCGCAGCGTGTCGCGCGCGCCGAGCCCCGCCGGGAGCCCGTCCCGCCGCCGCGTGGCGTCGAGCACAGCCTCCCACAGCCGCGGCGCATCCGAGGCGGCGACCAGGAGCTCGAACCCATCCTCGCCGGTGTACCCCGTGCGCGACACCAAGGTCCGCACGCCGGCCACGGGCCCTTCGAGGGCGGTGAAGGGGCGGAGCGCCGTCAGGTCGAGGGCGGTGAGCGTGCGGAGCGCGCGCTCCGCCTCGGGTCCCTGCAGCGCCAGGAGCGCGAGCTCGGCGCTGCGGTCGACCACCTCGGCGCGCTCGCCCGCGCGCGCGCGGACCCAGGCGTAGTCGGTCGCCGTGTTGGCCGCGTTCACCACCAGGAGGTAGCGCTCGGCGCCGAGGCGGACGACGATCAGGTCGTCCAGCACGCCGCCGCGCTGGTTGCAGAAGAGCGTGTACTGCCCGTCGCCGATGCGGAGGCGGCGGATGTCGTTCACGGTGAGCTCCTGGCAGACCACGGCGGCCCCGGGGCCACGCAGCTCGATCTCGCCCATGTGGCTCACGTCGAAGAGCGCGCAGCGCTCACGGACCGCGCGGTGCTCCTCCGCGGCCCCGCGGTAGGAGAGCGGCATCTCCCAGCCCGCGAACTCGCCCATCCGGGCGCCGAGCGCGCGATGGACGTCGAAGAGCGGCGTGCGGCGGGCCATGCGCGGGCTCTAGGCCGCCTGCTCCGCGGCGCTCAGGGTGTTGGCGAGCAGCATCGCGACCGTCATCGGTCCCACCCCGCCCGGAACCGGAGTGATGTGAGAGGCGCGCTCGCGCGCGCCGGCGAACTCGACGTCGCCGCAGAACCGGCCGTCCGGCCCGCGGTTCATGCCGACGTCGATCACGACCGCACCGGGGCGGATCCATGCGCCCCGGACGAGTCCCGCCTGCCCGGTAGCCGCCACCAGCACCTCCGCGCGTCCGACCTCGTGCTCCAGGTCCGCGGTGCGGGAGTGACACACGGTGACGGTCGCGTGGCGCTCGAGGAGGAGGAGCGCCACCGGCTTGCCGACCAGCAGGCTGCGGCCCACCACCACCGCGCGCGCGCCCTTGAGCGCGACACCGGTCTCGTCGATCAGTCGGAGCACCCCGAGCGGCGTGCAGGGACGCAGACCCGGCTCGCCCGCCAGCAGGCGACCTTGACTCACGGGATGCAGCCCGTCGACGTCCTTCTCGGGTGGGAGCGCCTCGATCACCGCCCGGGCATCGAGCCGGGGAGGCAGGGGAAGCTGGACGAGGATGCCGTGCACATCGCGCCGGCGGCCGAGCTCGCGGACCAGGGCGAGCAGCTCCGCTTGCCCTGTGCTCGCCGCGAGCCGATGGCCGAAGGAGCGCATGCCCACCTCCTGGCACGCCTTCTCCTTGTTGCCGACGTAGAGGTGCGAGGCGGGATCGTCGCCGACGAGCACGGTGGCCAGACCCGGGATCACCCCGCGGCTGGCGAGGCGCGCGACGCGCTCCCGCACCTCGCTCCGTACCACCGCCGCCACGCTCTTGCCGTCGATCGTGTGTCCCACGCAGCGATCCCGATCGGCTTCTTCTATAGGGCTGCTCGCGGGCAGGGCAAGTCGGCGGTCGCACGCGCCCCGGGCCGTGCTACACTCTGGACGCGTGATCGTCGGCGTCCCGCGCGAGATCAAGGCGGAGGAGAACCGCGTCGCGCTCACGCCGAGCGGCGTCGGCGCGCTGGTGGCGCACGGGCACACCGTGGTGGTGGAACACGGTGCGGGCACCGGCTCGAGCCTGCCCGACCGGCTCTACCGCGATGCCGGCGCGACGCTGGCCGACGCCGCCGCGGTCTGGGGCCGGGCAGAGCTGATCCTCAAGGTGAAAGAGCCGCTCCCCTCCGAGTACGACCTCCTGCGCCCCGACCATATCCTGTTCACGTATCTGCACCTCGCGGCCAACCCGGAGCTCGTGCGGGTGCTCGTCGCGCGCCGCGTGCGCGCCCTGGCCTACGAGACGCTGCAGCCCCCGGACGGCTCGCTGCCGCTGCTCGCTCCCATGAGCGAGATCGCGGGGCGGCTCGCGGTGCAGGTGGGCGCCTGGTGCCTTCAGGCCCAGAACGGCGGCCGCGGCGTGCTCCTCTCCGGTGCGTCGGGCGTGCGGCCCGCGAAGGTCGTCATCCTGGGCGCCGGGATCGCGGGGACCAACGCCTGCCAGGTGGCCGTCGGGGTGGGGGCCCACGTGTCGATCCTCGACGTCGACCCCGCCAAGCTCCGCTATGTGCACGACATCCTCGGCGGCCACGTGACCACCGTCATGTCGAACCGGGCCAACATCGAGGAGGAGGCGGTGAGCGCCGATATGATCGTGGGCGGCGTGCTCATCCCGGGCGCCCGCGCGCCGCGGCTCATCTCCCGCGCACTGGTCGCGGCCATGCGTCCCGGCGCGGCCCTGGTCGACCTCTCGATCGACCAGGGCGGGTGCGCCGAGACCTCGCGCCCCACTACGCACGCCGATCCGACCTACCGGGTCGAGGGCGTGGTGCACTACGCCGTCGCCAACATGCCGGGAATGGTGCCCCACACCGCGACCCTCGCGCTCACCAACGCGACCCTCTCCTACGCGCTCGCGATCGCGGACCATGGCTTCGCGGATGCGCTGCGCCGTGACCCGGCGCTCTGCCGGGCGTGCAACGTGCTCGCCGGGCGCGTGACCCACCCGGGCGTGGCGGAGGCGATCGGCGTCTCGGCGACGGCGCCCGAGACGTTGCTCTAGGAGCCGCCGTCCGTCTTCCTCGGAGGCCCGTCCAGTGCTCGTGCGCTGCCCGCTCCCCATGCCCGGAGCGCAACCCCCGCGCGGCTAGGCGCCTCTCGGCGCCGGCCTCCCTACGACACGACCCGGATGCCCAGCTCACGCAGCTGCGCCGGGTCGACCGGGGTCGGCGCCTCGGTGAGGAGACAGACCGCACGCTGCGTCTTCGGAAAGGCGATCACCTCGCGGATCGAGTCGGCGCCCGCGAGCAGCATCACCAGGCGGTCGAGGCCGAGGGCGATGCCGCCGTGCGGCGGCGCGCCGAAGGCGAGCGCCTCGAGCAGGAAGCCGAAGCGCGCCTGTGCCTCGCTCTCCGACATGCCGAGGAGCGCGAACACGCGCTGCTGCACGTCGGGGCGATGGATACGGATGCTGCCGCCGCCGAGCTCGATGCCGTTGAGCACCAGGTCGTAGGCCTGCGAGCGGACGGCGAGCGGGGCGCGCTCGAGACGGTCGAGATCCTCCTCGGCGGGTGCCGTGAAGGGATGGTGCACGGCGACGTAGCGACCCGCGTCCGGGTCGCGCTGGAGGAGCGGGAAGTCGACCACCCAGAGGAAGCGATCCTCGTCCCGCGCCACCCGGCCCAGCCGCTCCCCGAGCCGGAGGCGCAGCTGTGAGAGGATGGGCGCCGCCGTAGCCTCCGGCTCGGCCAGCAGCACGAGGAGGTCGCCGATCTCGAGGCGGGCCGCCGCCGCCAGGCGCGCCCGCTCGGCGCCGGAGAGGAACTTGACCGCCGGCGATTGCCAGCCGTCGGCGCCGACCTTGATCCAGGTGAGGCCGCCCGCGCCCTCCGCGGTCGCGAAGCCGACCAGGTCGTCGAGCTCGCGGCGCGAGAGCGCCGCGCCGCCGCCGGGGACGGCGAGGCCGCGGATGGGATTGCCCGCGGCGAGCGCCTCCGCGAACACGCGGAAGCCGGTCCCCGCGAAGCAGGCGGTGAAGTCGGCGAGCTCGAGGTCGACGCGCAGGTCGGGCCGGTCGATTCCATAGCGCAGCATCGTCTCGGCGTGGCGAAGGACCGGAAACGGGCGCGGCGTGGGCCGCCCGCGCACCTGCGTGAACAGCGCCGCGATCATGGGCTCCACGACCGCCATCACGTCGCCCGGGCCGACGAAGGACATCTCGAGGTCGATCTGCGTGAACTCCGGCTGCCGGTCGGCGCGCAGGTCCTCGTCGCGGAAGCAGCGGACGATCTGGTAGTAGCGATCGAGTCCGGCCACCATGAGCAGCTGCTTGAAGAGCTGCGGCGACTGCGGCAGCGCGTAGAAGCTGCCGCGCTGCACGCGGCTCGGCACCAGGTAGTCGCGTGCCCCCTCCGGGGTGGAGCGCGTCAGCACCGGGGTCTCGACCTCCACGAAGCCGGCCGCGTTCAGGTGCTCGCGCACGGCGCGCGTGACCTCGTGGCGCAGGAGGAGGTTCCGCTGCATGCGCGGCCGGCGCAGATCGAGGTAGCGGTAGCGGAGGCGGTTCGGCTCGCTCACCTCGGTGACGTCGTCGATCGGGTACGGCGTCGGCCGTGCGGTGTTGAGCACCCGGAGCTCGCGGACGGACACTTCGATCGCGCCCGTCGGCAGCTCGACGTTGACCGTCTCCGGGGGACGGGCCCGCACCTCTCCGCGCACCGCGATCACGTACTCGAGCCGCACCTCGCCCGCACGGGCATGCGCGGCCGGGCTCTCGGCGGGGTTGCAGACTACCTGCACGAGGCCGCTGCGGTCGCGCAGATCGATGAAGAGCACGCCCCCGTGGTCGCGCCGCGCATGCACCCAACCGCAGAGCGTCACCGCACGCCCGATGTCCGTGGGGCGGAGCGTGCCGCACGGGTCGCTGCACCGCCAGTCGCCCAGCGGCTCGATCGGCGCGCTCACTCCCCGCCCCCGATCATCGCCTGCAGCAAGCGTGCAAGCTCGGGCCCGCTCGCGTCGAGCGGGAGGACCTGGCGGCGGTCCTGGTGCCGCACCAGGTCGCGCACCGTCGCCCGCCCGGCCCGCAGCTCCTCCTCGCCCAGGATGGCCGCGAGGCGCGCGCGCCGGCGGTCGGCGGCGCGGAGCAGCGCCTTCAGGCTCCGCCCCGCCGGCTCGAGCCCGATGGCGAGCCCGCCGTCGCGGAGTCGGGTCGCGAGCGCGAGCGCCGGACCGATCGCGCCGGCCTCGAGCGGGAGGATGACGGCGGCCGGACCCGCCGCCTCGGCCTCGGTCCCGGGCGCCGCCATGGCGAGGCGCTCGAGGCCGAGCGCGAAGCCGACGCCGGGGACGTCCGGGCCGCCGAGCGCCGCCACCAGCCCGTCATAGCGCCCGCCGCCGCCCACCGCGTTCTGCGCGCCGAGCCCGCTGGCGACGACCTCGAAGGCCGTCCGGCAGTAGTAGTCGAGTCCGCG
>Ga0209266_1001698_pt1 | contig 14297 bp, 19 predicted proteins | sample GraSoiAngelo_132_FD_185889 | JGI IMG/M metagenome (GOLD analysis project Ga0209266, IMG submission 185889) | Grasslands soil microbial communities from the Angelo Coastal Reserve, California, USA - 14_0929_02_40cm (SPAdes) (version 2) | ecosystem: Environmental > Terrestrial > Soil > Grasslands ...
CTGTTCCTCGCCCTGGATAGTTAGGATAACAGACATCACGAACAATATGACCGGGTCTTCGTCTCTATCCAACAGTATCTTCAACCCGGGAATCACATCGCCAGTTGGAACCGCAAAACGCTGGCTCGCACCTGGTTCGACTCCGGCAGGCTGGGTCTCGCCCGGACCTCCGTGCACGATCACAAACTCGCACGGACAGGTCTCCGTGTTCGTCGAGATTGATGGTGTAAAAAGGGGTAGCATCGCCAACGACGACTGCACAGGCACCTACGACCCTGTCAACGGGGGAACCTCGAACGGTGGAAACTATTGCGATACCGATTTTAACATCTACGATCCCGCCGTAGTTCCCACATATTCCAGCTCATGCTCGAACAGCTCGGACAAGACGTGCTATGGTCGAATCCATATCGAGATCGATCATGACTGGAAAGCCGCCAGGTACTGCGGAGCGTCGACCGCCTGCGACGATGCAGCAGTGAACTCTCAAACCACCAGCTCGTCAGTGCTTGATGTTCAAGGCTACGTCTATTGGGACCCTGGTCAGATTAACCAGCAGTGGCACAGCTTCAACGGCTGGGAAATCCACCCCGTGACGGGGTGGCGATTCCACCAGTCAACACCGCCTTCGCCCGACTTCAGCACTTCCGCTAACCCCAGCAGTCTGAATGCTCCTCTCGGCTCCTCCGCTAGCTCGACCATTACACTCTCAAGCCTCAACGGCTTCACAGGCACGGTATCCCTTTCAGCCACAAGCTCACCCAGCGGCCCAAGCCTCTCTCTGAACCCGACGAGCGTCACTCTCTCCTCTGGAGGAACCGCGAGCTCTAGCCTCTCCGTCAGCTCGTCAACCTCAGGCAGCTATACGATCACAGTCACGGGTACCAGCGGCTCACTTTCACACTCAGCCTCCGTCAACCTCATCGTTGCAGACTTTCGCATCTCAGCCAATCCCTCATCAATAACCATCGCACCCGGATCATCAGCCACATCTAGCATCTCCCTAACAAGCACCGGAGGCTTCACAGGAACAGTCAGCCTCTCCTCTACAGTCTCGCCCTCGGGTCCAACCGCGTCTCTAAACCCTGCCTCCGTCTCGCTATCATCCAGCAGCACCGGCACCTCGACTCTCACATTCCAGACCCAGCCTTCGACTCCCACAGGAACCTATACCGTTACGGTAACCGGTTCCAGCGGCTCCCTCTCACATTCTACAACAGTGTCTGTCTCAGTAGCAGTGAATCCTGACTTTTCCATCTCAGCGGACCCATCATCCTTCACTCTCTCACGATCCTCCACGGACAACTCAACCATCACAATTACTAGCCTCAATGGATTCAGCGGAACGATAAGCCTCTCGACATCAATCTCGCCCTCGGGTCCGAGGACTACTCTTAGCAGCTCTACGCTCACCCTAACCTCTGGAGGCTCGGCCACATCTATCCTCGGCATCAGGACACTCAAGAAGACTCACTTCGGAACCTACACTATCACCGTAACAGCCACGAGCGGCTCCACATCCCATTCCACGACAATCACTCTGACAGTCGTAGCCTAGCCTGCCCCGAGTTCAAGGGACACGCGAACCGACCGACAGGTAACAATCAGAACTTATCGAGCGTCGCCGAGTCCCTCAATCCTCGAGCATATAGACAAGTCTTGAACAGAACTCCGAGCACACGCATAGGCGTCAAGCGGATAGTAATAGAGGTCAACCGGGACTTGACAGTGGAGCAGCTGGAAATCCTCGATAACGCCCTCAAACAGGTTGGACTCGTACAGACAACCAAGGTCACGTTCCACAGGGGCACCGTTCACAAGCCGAGACAGGTTAGACCACAGCATCCAACCTTCCATTTCGGTGCTCAATCCAGCTCAGCCTCGAACCGCTGAAAGAATTCTGCAGAATCCGGCCATACCAGTCGACTAAGACCCGGGCCTCTCCAGATTTTTCCTTTTCAAGAGGAGATATCTCGTGACCGAGACTATCACTCCGACTTGAAGGATCGAACCTGCGACAAAAGTTAGAGAAGCGACGCTGACTCCGAATGAGTAGTGCTCCTGCTGAGGGAGCGAAACAGCGAGAGTCAGAACCGCAAGAACTAGGGACATGGAGTAGGCTGCATCTTTGTGCAGCGCGACCCCCAGTCCAATGATCAAATAGGCTATCCATCCCGCTAGGACCGAGTAGAAGAGCAAGGTTGGGACAAGTGAGTAGAGCTGTGCCACGAGGGCGACGCCAACCATGATTGAAGCGTAGATCAGCCAGTTGGCCATTGTCCTTGGATGCCTGAGCCGAGCATCGACAGGTTCCAACAAGTAGCACCTGAGGGTGGAGAGAGATCTAGTTTTCTTACTGTCTTACCGCTCTGGGACCTGAATGACCTGCTGCTCAGTCTCTCCTACACGGCGGAGAAAGTCCTCGTTGATCTTGAGCCTCTCCATCCCCGCTTCAATTCCCATCCCAGCCTCTGGTATCTTGTTTGTCGCAAAGAATCGCTTCAACTCCTCAGCCCGGCCTATTCCAAAGAGTGGAATGGTTGCGGTTAGAAGACGCGAAAGAGTTCCGACTCCCTCGTATATCTTCCTCAACCAGTCAATGTTCTTCGAGACCCAGCTCCACGTAGCATCTCTCGCATCCGGATTTCTCGAAGCACCCAGGAGAAGACTCTGCACATGCTGCTTCCTAATCTCCTCGGAACCGGCCAGGCCGAGTGCCCGCGAAACCAGTGAAGGGTCTTTGTAGCTGACGAGACCGCCGAGGAATCTAGTCTTCTCCTCCTCAGATGATCTGCTCTTGTAGTTCTTGATGACTGTGTCAAAGTCTCCCTTGGAGCGGGCATAGGCCGCGACGATCGCTGCTTTCATGTCCGGCTCGGCCTTCTCGTAGTCCTTGAACTTGGTCGCTGTCTCCCTCGCGTAATCCTCATCGACCAGCGCGAGCCTTCCTGACATCACTCCCCGCAGAAGGACGCTATTCTCGTCGGTCTTGCTGGCCAAGATTTTCAACTGCGCTCTGTGGAACTTCTTGGAAGCCTCTGCAATGGCCTTTGGCGCAAGAGCGTAGAGTGAGGCTAGCTGGTCTGAGACTTCGTAGGCGGGAAGATACTCTTGCTCGTTCGTGTACCGATCAACTAGCGCTAGATACTCGTCGAAGCGTGTCCTTCCCTGGAAGACAAACGCATAGCTGTCCGAGATGATCCCGTAACGATCCAAGGGGGACAATTCCGCCTTCCAGACCTTGTCGTATATCCCATCATAGTGGACTCTGTAGAAGCCGGTCTGATCAACATTCAGCTTGACAGACTCGACCTTGCCCGGAACATCGACAAGCTCCTCCTCCTTGTCCATGAGCAGCCTCTTGGTAGCCCCGTTCAATCTCATCGTAATCGGAACCGGCCAAGTCGTCTTCTCCGCCCTACCCGAGAAGAGGAACCGTTCCTGCCTAACCGCTATCTTCCCGCTCTTGAGACTCACGCTGAGCACTGGATAGCCTGGTTTCTTGATCCATTCGCTCATTACTCTCTTCACCTGGGCCTTCGAAGCCTCCTCGATCTGGGTCCAGAGGTCGATGCCAGCAGCGTTCGAGTACTTGTACTTCTGAAGATACGACCGAACCCCCTTCATGAAATTCTCCTCGCCAGTATACGCCTCAAGCATCCGGATCACACTCGCTCCCTTTCCGTAGCTAATGTCGTCGAACACCTCCTCAATCTCTGACGGCGAGTTGACCTTCACCTCAATCGGATGAGTATTCAACAGCGAATCACGGCTCAACGCACCCGCAGTATCCAGTCTGACAAATTCTTCCCAAGTCCTCCACTTGGGAAACATCGCATCCTCAGCCTTCGCCGCCATGAAGGTTGCGAAGCTCTCGTTGAGCCAGAGATCATCCCACCACTTCATAGTCACCAAGTTCCCGAACCACTGATGGCTCACCTCGTGAGCGATGACCTCGGACACCAGCTTCTTGATCCGAACACTGCTGTCCTTGTCGATAAGCAGGGCGATCTCCCTGAACGTGATCGCTCCCCAGTTCTCCATCGCACCAGCCGCAAACTCTGGCACCGCGACCAGGTGAAGCTTGGGAAGAACATACTTTATCCCGAAATATTTCTCGAAGAACTGGACCGATTGTTTCGCTACATCAAGTGGGAATTTCGCGCCGGATGATTTCCCAGGGACCGTCGCAACCGCGTACTCGACGCCGTCGTGTTTCTCCTTCACCTCCTCAAACTTGCCTACTCCAAGGTATAGGAGGTAAGTGGACATGCGAGGCGTCTTCTGAAACTCTACAACCTTCTTGGTCCCTTCAATCTTCGAAGAAGTCGAAGGCGTGTTCGAGATTACATCGAGATCCTTGTCGGTTTTGACTGTGAGCTTGAATTCTGCCTTGTGCGCCGGGTGGTCGATAGAGGGTAGCATCCTCCTCGCGGAAGCCGCTTCAAACTGGGTCGATGCGATGTATCCACCATCATAGGCTGCCTTGTAGAAGCCCACAAGCTTCTCCGAGATCGTTCCTCGATAATCTATGTCAAGGGTTCCCGAGAACTTCCCAGTCTTGACGCTGAGACCCTCTCCGCTCATCTGGTACTTCACAGGGCTCCCATTGGCCTTGACCTGGCTGACCTCCAGATCGACGGCGTCAAGCTTCACATCAGCTTCGGATTCGAGCCTGATCTTCACCTTACCGTCAAAACGGAGCTTCGAGAGGTCAACATCGAGGAAGATATCGTAAGATTCTACTTTCAAAGTGCGCTGACTTTCCGGAACCCGGGTAAAAGAGTTACTTCCTATAGACATTGTCAACCCATCGCGGGTGGGTAATGCGATTAGCTGTCTCAGACCAACCTAGAGATTAGTCCGCGGCTCGGGAGACCCGTCCGTTCCACGGCCAGAGGCAACATCTCTTTTGGAGACGATGCGCTCGGTCTTCTCGATCACCTTCTTGACTATGGCGAGATAGTTTAGAGCTTCATGAATTCCGGTTGCTACGAATCCGACACTTTGAGCGACCTCTTTATTCGAGAGTCTCTTTGACGTACGGCTGAGATCTCTCTCCATGCCATCCAAGTACCGCTTGAACTCCTTGATAGCCAGCAGAGTCTCTTCCGTCTTCTCAAGCGGGGTCTGTTCCGGCTTCTTCCCCAATCTGTTTCCCTTTCTGAGTCTTGACGCTGTTCATGAATAGTTCGATGAACCGGTCGACTCCTCCCTTGTCCGGAGACGCTTGGGTCTCCTTCTTAGGGAGCTTTGGGTTGGCTTTGGAATCTCTTGACAAGGCCGAACATTCCTAGGAACAGTGCGATGGAAGCTGCAACGTTGATCGCGGAGCTGAGGATTGTCGTTGTCACTCCCACAGACTCTATCAGAGAGGATACTTGATCGGCTGGGAGCGAGAGCGTGAGGACGAGGGACACCATGTTTCTGACGGTTAGGAGAGCAAAGGCGAGAATGATGAGGGTCCACGCGCGGAAAGACCCGGTCATTTTTGTTACCCGGTACGCATAGTAGAAGACGGCGGCCTGTAGTATCAGCTGGAAGATTGCGACGAAGTAGAGGGTTGGAACTACGATAGGGTCGAGCATCTTCTCATCTCCTCACTTGCGTTTCTCCGAGGCTCCACGGAACAGTTCCGTGAACTTCTCTGACGCAACCCTTCTCGGCGAGCCTGTCATCACGCCTTCGTAGTTTGAGAAGGCCGATTCTATCTTGATGCCTGCGGGGGTTATCTCGAACTGTCTGAGCTGCTTGTCATGGTCGCTCCCTCGCATTTTCAATATCACCAAGGCTTTCCGCACTGCGGACTCGATCTCGACGGGTTTGAGCGCGACTATACAGTCAACGAGGAAGCTCAGCCCCACCTCGGTTACACTGAACGAGTTTCCACTCATCTGGCCAGCTTCCCAGATCAGGAGAGAGCTCATCCCCTTCGTCTTTAGGAAGCTAACAAGCCGGTAGGCTTCCTTCCTCAGGTCTCCTTTCGCCACGAACATTTCCAGATGACTCAGCGAGTCGATCACTATCCGTCTGGGGTGGAGCTCTTTTATCACCTCGTCTAGGAGGTTCTCTCCCTGCGATTCCAAGAGAAGATCTGGGGAGGTGCAGATTAGCCGGAACTTGTTCTCTTCCTCCATCTTTCGGAGGTCCCATCCGAAGTTCTTCGCGTCTCTGTAGATCTGGTCCGGCATCTGTTCGAAGGTCAAGTAGATTCCGGGTTCCCCGAACTTGACGATCCCGTTGACCAGGTATTGGAGTGCGAGGGTTGTCTTACCCGAGCCCGCACTACCGGCCACGAGAACCGCGTCTCCTTCCATGAAACCCCCTCGGAGCATATCATCAAGCTCCGCTATTCCGGTCTGGACCCGTGCGCCTTGTCCCTGTCCTGCTCTACGGACGAATTGCTGTTCGAACTCAGGTCCTCGTGTCCTAGAAGTGGGTGATGTCAACTTCGCTCGCTCCTGTTGACGCTCTTGATATGGTTCGCAACGGCTTCGAGAACTTCTCTATCCCTAGCGCGGTCGAGGAGTATGACCTCCGAACTGCCGATCTTCTTCATCTTCAGGACACCGAGCTTCACCAGGTCCCGAACGTCATTCTCGATTGAGAACCCTGTTCTTCCTATTCGACGAGCGACGCCGTCGATGGTATCTACCAGCCCCGAATTTCTATGGAACAGGACCAGAAGATCTCCTCTCACTTCCGACGATAATAGTGTGGCGATTATCTGTTGAGCTTCACTCATTTCCGCCTGCTCTCCACTAGGTGGACGTTTCTTGCCACTTCCAGGGTTTTAGCGTAATCGAAACTCAGGTTTGAATCGAATGGTATCCGGAGTTTCTGGTAGAGCCCTTTCATGATGATCCTTTCTAGCACTGAGGACGCGTTCCCGAATGTGGAGTTGAGTTGTCTCTCCAGCTCTCTCGGATTTTCCGGGTCGTCCAGCAGTCCCTTTGAGACTAGGAGCGCGAGGACGTTCTTGCCTAGGCTGTCTTCAATCGACTCTCGGATGCTGTCTGTCAGTAGGGAAGCGAAGGCCTTCTCGTCAGCGAGCTTCGCGCTTTCTCTAATGAGGCTTTGAGGTCGCATTTCGTAAGTGGGGGACCGCGCTATGCTCGGGGAGCTCGTCTCAACCACCAGAGAGACCCTTATGGCCATCCGACGCGCGTGCCTCCGGATTAGCTGACTGTAACTCGAGGACTAGGAGCATTGTCTCATTTCTTGTAGGCTGTGCGAGCCCTGATGCCTAGTTATTAACCATGGGAGACTCGGGCTCGTAGTGGTTCCCGTTTTCGGCAGGACATTGTTACACCATGCCTAATCGGGCGAGGAAATGCAAGTCTTTCCCAATGGGGACTTTTCAGTGCGCACGTCGTTAGTAGAGACGTTTCAGTCCACGATGAGCGAGTGCTTTATCAGGACCGTCCGAGACATGCTGGGCTCTGCTGTCACCAGCGAGGTATGCCGGCTACTGGAAAGGAACGGGATCCCACCCCGTGACATTGCGTCAAGATTCGACGAAGTCGTGGAGATCCTCACGCACAGCTTTGGGAGCTCAGCGAGAGTTCTAGTCTACAAGACAGTAGCATCACTATACGAGGAGTATTCTCTCAGACCTAGCTTCGGCTTCTACGATTCTCTGAAAGACCGAGTCGCTCTGTTAAGGGAAAAGGTGATCAGTGATCTTTTGAAGCCGAGACATTCTCCTAGTGTCGACGACTCGATCTACATTGCGACACGATGACCAACCCTCTCCCAGGGACTAGGACTTAGTGACGATATTCAACGATAGAGGGCATCGACGCGGCACTTAGCTGGATGTATCCTTGGAGTCTGGTGTCTGGACCAGATACGAGATAGGGTTGACGGTCTTCTGTTCGTGTCTTCGGCCGAACGCCCGCGGTGGAACAAGAATCTGCAACAGGTTTCTTAACGACTGTCTTGAATCCTCATCGCTTTCGACGGAGGCTGGGTCATTCTCGACCGCGCGATCGGCTGTCGGCTCTGGCTTAGCGGGGCCATGCTTGTGACTGGGGCTTCCCAGGAGATGTTCAATCATCAAACTTTTCGGAGCTTGCAGCCCGCATGCCGGACAGGAGTATACAGCTGTTTGAGAGACCGTGGCTACACTCGAATTGTCAGTGACCGTCTCAATCGGTTCCGGTTCTGTCCTCAAGCGTGGTCCGTGCCTCGTTCTGGATCTGACTCTTCGGGTTTTGTTCTGCTTCCTGCTGACTCTGGGCCTGCTAGCTAGACGCTTTCTAGAACTGACTGTCTTATGCGGGGCAGTCTTCTTTCCACTACGCCTCACGGGAAGTAGTCCCGAGATGGCTCCGGCGACTCCTTGCAGGAATCCGAAAATCAGCGCCTTCGTTCCACTAGCCCCCATGACTACTATGAATGATAAGGGGCATGGACTGGTGATTCCTACTTGCTACCAGTGCCCGGAGATAACGGTAACAGTCTCTCCGACCATGGAGAAAGTTTGGAAAGAACCTTCTCGAAGGTCACCGGTTTCGACGAGCCTTCAGCTCGGCTGTTGCAACTCCAGGACTTCCGCGTGAATCCTTGTCGTTCTGAACTCATTTGCGGAATTCTTTGCAATCGCACTTGAAGCCAAAGCTCGAGTAGATGCACTTTGGATTGTGCAGTGTCCTGTTGTGCCCGCAGTTCGTGCAGTATTCTTGGCCTCCCACCTGGCTCGCAACCGCCTGGTCCGTCGGGCAGACCTTGTGAGCCATATGGTCCACAAACTTGTTCCGTCCTACCTTTGTCCTGATGATGATGACCTGATCCTGTGGAATCCTGATGGGTTTGTGACACTTGGGACAAAGATTCATGCTCAATGAGACCAGCTCTACGAAGTCTATGAGCAGGGACCGTGGGTCGGTCTTATGATTGTTAGGCCCCCGAAGTATCAAGTGATGTGGGAATCGCGGCTAGTTTTGTGGGTTGGTCGTGATTCCCTTCATGGCAGCCGAGATCAACCTAGCCGTCACAAAGGACAGAATGAAGACCGTAAGCATGACGACCGCCACCCCATAGGCTTCAATCCCAAGCTGGTTGAGCGCCGAGAGTCCCCCGCCGTAGAATAGTCCGTCAGGCAATGAAGTAGCAACCAAGGCACCGTTCTCGAAAGTCAAACTGGCAAGTGAAGTGACGAAGCCCTTCTGAGCAAAGAAGGCGATCATCAAGACCCCGAACACTCCACCGAGAAGGTGTCCCGGAAGCAGTCCGACCGGATCTGTGAACCATTTGAATTTTCCAAACCACTTCTCCCCCACGAGGAAGAGTGGTCCGCCGAGAAGTCCGAGTATTACGGCACTCAGTGGACTGACAAATCCAGCTAGTGGCGTAATGATGATCAGGCCCATCAAGACGCCATTCGCTCCATAGATGAGGCTCGGCATCTGCTTGGTCATCTGATATCTGAAGAACATGATGGAGAGGAATGCTGAGGCCGCCGCTAGGAAGGTTGTCAGCACGACAACCATCGCCTCGTCGTTAAACGCTAGGACGCTGCCAGGATTGAAGCCAAACCATCCAACCCAGAGGAGGAGTATCGAGAGCGTAAGCCACGGAAGATTGAGCTTCACAGACACTTGAGGACTCGTAGAATTTCCCCTCTTCTTCTCTTCCCTCCAGACCTGGAGGACGATTCCTAGACCGGCTGCACCAGCGGCTCCGTGGACAACTAGCCCTCCGGCGAAGTCGGCCATGCCCATCTGTGCCAACCATCCTGTGGGATTCCAGATCCATGCCGCGGGCAGGTTCCAGATGATGATGAAATAGACGATCGAGTAAAGGAAGAAGGCTTGCATCTTGACCTTCCTCAATACTATCACGCCTACGAGGGCGAGTGTGACTGATGCGAAGGCGGTCTCGAAGAGGAAGTAGGTCCCGATGGTGAGGCCTGTGCTCTGCTGGGACCACCACATGCCCGTAAGTAGGCCTTGAGTATTGGTTGCGGAGCCGCCGAGAAAGAGACCATGGTAGAGCGGATTGCCGATGATTCCACCTAAGGTCGGCGCGAACGCTGTGTTGAATCCGAGGAAGGCCATGAAGAAGAGGGCTGAGCCTGTTATCAACATCGTTTTGAGAAGACTAATCTCAAGGTCGGAGCCCAACTCTCCGATCTCCAAGAACCCTACAGAAATCGTCATTGTAAAAACGAGCAGTCCACAGATGATGACCCAGAGATTGTTCACCAATAGTATTGGGTCAGCCAAAGGATGATCGGGCTGACGCTAAGAGGGTCCAGATTTAAGATGTGAGGAAGAAGCACCGACTGGACCCTTCTGACACCATTCTCTCAACGTCTAGTCTTCTCGCCATTTGAAGAAAGCGACCGCGAAGACGAACGCGATGGCGGACAGAACGAACATCAGCTCAAGATCAAACAGCGCTTGTGAGAAATTACTGTATATCATTACCTGGTTCAGCCCATCAATCAAGTAGAACAGCGGCAACCCATGAGCAATATTCTGCAGATACATAGGCATCAGACTAACAGGGAAGAAGGTTCCGGAGAGGAACATCATTGGGAAGGTGATCAGGTTCCCGACCACCGCTGCCGACTCTACACTCTTGCTCACCATCCCGACAAGCATACCCAGCGACACGAAGAACAGTGGTCCAATTACTAGGAACGGGATTATCATCAACGCATAATCAAGATGCGCACCAAAGAGCGCCGATCCAACCTGGGTCATCAGGAAGAACGAGATAATTCCCAAGACGACGTACCAGATTACCTTTGAGGTTAACCATTCAGTCTTGGTAAGCGGGGTTAGGGATAGTTGCTTGAATAGCTTTGTCTTCTTGTACTCGCTGCTGATGTTGACTAGGCTGAACATGGGGCTCGTTAGAACTGAGAACCCTACGAGTCCTGGGATTAAGAAGTCGATGTACTTGTAGGTCTGAGACTTGATATTTAATTGATTAATTCCGATGCTGTGCAATCTAGTCGAATTCGCAGCGTTGAAACTGGTTACGATGCCATTCACTGTCTCGTAGACTATGGGGCTTGAAGTGTCCGCGGGATTTGTGTAAACGATCACGTTGACCGTGGTATTGGAGAGGTAGTCTTGTGTAAAACCGGACGGGATAAGTACGCCCTGGTTCGCCGAGTGTGACAGAAGATACTGCGAGAGATTCTGATTGCCCTCAACCAGAGTCACGCGCGTCGTATTCTTGTTGTCTAACGCTTTGACGAACGCAACGCTTACCGGGCCACCGTCCCGATTCTCCACGTAAACGTTGATGGGCCCACCGTTTCCACCTGAGAAGATGGCGCCGAATAATAGAATCAGGATGATAGGGAAGACGAGGCTGAAGAATAGTCCGATCTTGCTACGGGTGTAGCCTCTAATGAAGACTTTGAGATCAGCCAAGACTCGACGGGGGCTTGCCATGATTGTACTACCTAGTTGTTGTCTCCCGAGCTAAGTTCGATTTGTCTGAGGATCGCTTGATGGTTCCACCCTCCTCTAACGATCCCCCGACGAGTTTGACGAAAATGTCCTCGAGGCTATCGTGCCGTGTCCTGAGATCCTTCCAGGGCAGACCCGACTGGTCGATGCTGGCGAGCGCGATGACCGCGTCACGCTTATCCCGCAGCCGGACGCTAACATTCCCTGCATCATAGGTGACGTCGAAGCCAGTCTTCTCCCTCACATAATCAGCCAGCATCTCGTCGCCCCGGACCTCTAATCTTTCTCCAGATCCGTGCTTCTGGATGATATCGGCCGGTGTCCCATCAGTGATTATCCTCCCATGATTCATAATCGCAACTCTGTCAGACAACACTTCCGCCTCCTCCAAGTAGTGGGTCGTCAACATGATAGTATGCCCCTCCTTCTCCAATCCCCTTATCACATCCCACATGTTGCGACGCGCCTGCGGATCAAGGCCAGTCGTAGGCTCATCCAAGAAGAGCAGCTCGGGACTGTTCACCAGGGCAAGTGCGAGCCCGAGCTTCTGCTTCTGACCCCCAGACAGGTTCTCGAAGTAGACCTTTGAAGCATCGTCGAGGATAACCTTTCGGAGAATAACATCAGGATCATTCTTCACTCCAAAGAGAGTCGAGTAGTACGTTACCGCCTCTCGCGGGGTTGCCTTTGGGAAGAACGTGAACCCTTGAGGTATGATCCCGAGTTTCTTGTGAAGTTGGTATCCCTTCTTCCACGGGTCCGCTCCCAACACGCTGATCTGGCCGCCGTCTCGCTGCCGGAGCCCCTCGAGAATCTCTATCGTAGTGGTCTTGCCCGCGCCGTTCGGGCCGAGCAGCGAGAAGACCTCGCCTTTGCGCACGGAGAACGAGATCCCGTCAACGGCCTTCAGTTGACCATATAATTTTTCGAGTGAGGAGACTTCTATCGCCGACATTCCGGCCAGCTTTAGCCGACGGTCTCGTTCCTATTTACATTCTAACCCTAGGCCATATCGTCCAATCGGTTCCCGTTTCGGGCTCATCAACGGGAGCGAAACGTACAGATGACCACATCATTCTGCGACAGCTCTATCATCGCAGACTATTTCTATCAAGTAACCGTCCGGGTCCCTAATCTTGATGCTACGATACTTCCCCTCCGTCACGTCATCGTAAATGATCATGTTTCTGGCTCTAAGCCATGCTTGCCACTCGTCGACCTTCGAGGGTGAATCCACGCGGAAACCGAAGTGGAAGCCAGACCTCCCACGGCGCATCTCGTGCAATACGAGCGTGTCCCGGCCTGAACGAATACGTGCCACTCTCTTCTTGCGCTCGCTGCTATCGAGGCCAAGAACTTCCTGGTAGAACTCTACAGACTTTTCGAGGTCACGCACCTTTAGCCCAACATGGCGAATCCCCGATTTGGCCATTGAGCCAGGACGACGATGCTTTGGTGTTCTGCGGCTCATAACTCTCCTCCCTTTGCACGGGATTTGTTGCCTTTAGGATCAGGTGCTAGGAGCCGGACATAGTCACACGGTTCCGCTTCCTATCTGGAACAGTTTTCGTCGAACTCATATTCTACTCAGGGAGGCGGTTGAGGCTATGCTGCGGATAATCGCCGATGAGAGGGAGAAGCCCTCGGGAGTGCCGGAAGCGCTTCGATCCCTAGGCGTGTCAGTAGAGTACCGCCTCCTTGACGTCGCCGACTATCTGGTAGGCGCATACGCGATTGAACGGAAGTCCGTCAGAGACTTTGTCTCCTCACTCTACAGCGGCCGACTCTTCGACCAGGCTCACAGACTCGGCGAAGCATATGAGACAATTTTTCTGATAGTTGAAGGTGATCTCTGGGAAGAGATTCGAGGATCACGGAATCCCCGGTCCCTCTGGGGGGCTCTCATATCCTCGGTCCTCGACTTTGGCCTCAACACGTTCTTCGCCCCGGATGGAAAGCAGACAGCACAGTTCTTGGTCACATTAGGTCGAGGTGGGCGTCATAGACGAGGATCCAGCGGCCTCCCTCTGATGGTGCGGAAGCCGAGAACAAATGATCTCAAGCGAGTCCAACTATCAGTCCTCAGTTCTCTCCCGGGCGTAGGTCCCAGGATGGCAGAAGAGCTCCTGGGCCATTTTGGGTCATTGAGAAGGGTCTTCGCCGCCTCGCTAACAGAAATCTCGGTAGGCGCAGGCCTAGGCAAAGCCCGAGCCTTGAGTCTCGTCAGGCTCTTGGACGCAGGCTACAAGGGTTCAAAAACAGTACCCTCCCAAGCCAGCCTCAGCCAAGAGTGACAAACCATGCCGGCGCAACGGACGTCCCTCCGACAGTTCCGCGAAGCGTATGAAGAGATCATGGACCGCGTCAAAGACTCAATCGACCATGTAAGTGAGAGAGAAGTCTCAGGCTTCGTCGAGCTCCTTGTCAAGGAAAAGTCCCGCAGAATCCTCGTGCTCGGCGTCGGCAGAAGCGGCCTGATCGGGCGAGCATTCGCCATGCGACTGATGCACCTTGGCTTCAGCGTCTACGTCATGGGCGAGACAATAACACCCGCCATCGGCAAAGGCGACCTAGTCATAGCCATCTCAGGTTCAGGAAAGACCAAGCTCGCCATCACAGCCGCCGAGATTAGCGAAGAGGTAGGCGCAAAGGTCGTCGCGATAACCTCATTTCCCGAGAACCAGCTGGGCCAGATGGCCGACTATGTAGTGAAGGTTCGAGGGCGGACAGCGATCGCGGAAGAACGCGACTATTTCACCCGCCAGATAGCTGGAATCCACGAGCCCCTCGCTCCCCTCGGAACAATCTTTGAGATCGCATGCCAGGTCTTCCTCGACAGCCTAGTCCCCGAGCTTATGCATAGGC
>Ga0209266_1001704_pt1 | contig 14264 bp, 12 predicted proteins | sample GraSoiAngelo_132_FD_185889 | JGI IMG/M metagenome (GOLD analysis project Ga0209266, IMG submission 185889) | Grasslands soil microbial communities from the Angelo Coastal Reserve, California, USA - 14_0929_02_40cm (SPAdes) (version 2) | ecosystem: Environmental > Terrestrial > Soil > Grasslands ...
GCCCTTGCCCTTGCACCCGTTCTTGCCCGCGCACGAGTTCTCGGCGGTGGCGCAGGAGCCCTGCCCCTTGCAGGCGTTGACGCCCGCGCAGTTCACCATATCGCCGCCCGCCTTCTTCTCGTCGGCGCGTGCCGTGAGCGCGCCTGCCATGATCAGGCTCGCCGCCGCGCTCGCGATCAGCACTCCCTTGTTCACTCGCATGCGCTCCTCCTTGGGGGTTCGTGTGGTGTAGCGTCCGGACTGCCCCTCAGCCGCGAACGGGCCACGTCGACCGTTCCTACGCCGCCGCACGGCCGTCCGGATCTCTCGTGAGCGGCGCCGCGCTCGAACACGGCGGCCACGGGATCGTTACCGGCGTTTCCGGGTGAGCCTCTGTGCCGGAGCGGCGTCATCGGACCGACGGGTCCACGCCGCTCATAATCCAAGGGCCGGGCCGGGCGCAACGGATGCCTCCTCCGCCAGACCGGCGCCGAGCCGCAGCGGGTAGCAAGCTCCGTCGACGGCGCAACCCCGGTCCGGCACCCCTTCAACCAGCCCCTGCGCCGGTATACCTACGAGGCGGAGGCGAAGCAGCAGGAGCTCCACCGAAGGGCAAGAACGGCGTGGCGATCAGAGCTGCGCCGGAGAACGTCCGCGGACGCGAGAGGACCGACCGATGACCGAACCTGCAAGCAAGCGTGTCGCCGTCGTGGTGGGAGTCGGCGCTGGGCTGGGCGCGGCCCTTGCCCGCCGATTCGCGCAAGGCTACAGCGTCGCACTCGTCGCCAGGAGCGCCGATGTCACCCGCACGGTCGCAGAGGAGATCAGGTCGGCAGGCGGAGTCGCGCTCCCGCTACGGAGCGACGCGACGATCCCGGAACAGGTCTCGGCCGCGCACGAAGAGATACGCCGCGTACTCGGGGCTCCGGAGGTGCTCATCTACAATGGCGGCCGACGCCCCTTCGGAACGCTGCTCGACACCGCTCCCGAGGTGTTCGAGGCGACCTGGCGTGTGCATGCATTTGGCGCGTTCCTGTGGGCGCGCCAGGTCGTCCCCGAGATGCTGGCCCGCCGACAGGGAGCGATCCTGATCACGGGTGCGACCGCGGGCGTCAAGCCGGGGCCGTCGTCAGCCGCCTTTGCGCCCGCCAAGTTCGCCGTGCGTGGGCTGGCACAGGTGATGTCCCGCGATCTTCATCCGCAGGGGATTCACGTCGCGTACGTCAACGTCGATGGCGCGATCGACATGCCCGTGGTCAGGCAGTTCCTGACCCATCTCGAGGACGAGGACCTGCTGAAGCCCTCCGCGATCGCGGATGCCTTCTGGTACCTCGCCCATCAGGATCCGAGCGCCTGGAGCCACGAGCTCGACGTACGTCCGTTCAAGGAGAAGTTCTGACATGGGACCGCGTTGATGCACAACAAGGTGGGTATCTTCGACGCCAAGACGATCTGCACCGCAGTTTCAACTGGACCCGCGCCGCCGAGAAGCGCAACGATGAAAATCTGCTGATCGTCGATGGGACGCGGGTGGCGGCGGCCTACGAGAAGTTCGTCTTTCAGCGCATCCTCATCAAGGAGACGCTGGTGGACCCCCTGGCGTGACAGCCCTGCTCGGCGCCTCCAGCGCGGGCACGGCCGGCGGAGGCGGCGACGTTGGGCAAGGAGGACGGTGATGGCGGCACCGAAGAGAGGGGCACGACGCATGGAGACCGGGCTGAAGCTCGGCTACGGGTGGGTGCCCGACCTGCCGGACAATCGCGACACACTCTACGGCGTCGTGCGCAAGGTACCGGCCCAGCTGCCACGGTCCGTTGACCTGCGCCACCTCTGCTCGGCGGTCGAAAATCAAGGAGACCTCGGCAGCTGCACGGGCAATTCGCTCGCCGGCGCGGTGGAGTTCCTGGAGAAGAAGAACCGGCTCCCCCTGGTGAACGTGAGTCGGCTCTTCATCTACTACAACGAGCGCGTGATCGAGCACAGCGTCCGCGAGGATGCGGGCGCCATGCTTCGCGACGGGATCAAGACACTCGTGAAGCAGGGTGTCTGCTCGGAGAAGAAGTGGCCGTACGTGATCTCGAAGTTCGCCGTCAGGCCGAGCCCGGCGTGCTACAAGGAAGGGGCCAATCATCAGGTCACCGCGTACGCGCGCCTGCAGACGGTCGACGAGATGCGGGCGTGCCTGGCGGAGGGATATCCGTTCGTCTTCGGCTTCACGGTCTACGAGAGCTTCGAGTCCGACCAGATCGCCAGGACCGGTGTGGTGCCGATGCCGAGGCCAACGGAGAGGGTCCTCGGCGGGCATGCGGTGCTGGCGGTGGGGTACGACGACGCGCAGAAGCGCTTCCTCGTCCGCAATTCGTGGGGGAGCGGGTGGGGCTTGAAAGGCTACTTCACAATACCCTACGAGTATCTCGGCAACCGCGGCCTATCGGACGACTTCTGGACGATCCGGCGTGAGGAGAACTTCTAGCCACCCGGCCCGGCGACGGCGCTTCGCGGCCATCCTGCTTGCGGGCGTCACCGCGTCGGCCGCGACGGCGGCGGCGGTGACGGCTTCGGGCCGAAGGCTGTGCGCGGCCGCCGCCGAGGGGGCGGCGGAGTCGCGCCTCGCCGTGCTCTCCGCCTTTCCCGCGGAGCTGGCGCCGCTGGTGGCCGCCGCCGAGATCGAGACGACCGTGGAGGCCGACGGACGCCGGTATCACCTCGCTCGGCTCGAAGGGGTGCGCGTCGTGCTCGGCCTGGCCGGGATCGGCATGGTGAACGCCGCGACCACGACCGCCAGCGTGATCCGGAGCTTCGAACCTTCCGGGATCATCGTGAGCGGAGTGGCCGGAAGCCGTTATCGCATCGGCGACGTGGTGGTCGCCGCCCAGTGGGTCGAGGAGAGCGGCGGGCGCGTCTTCCGAGCGAACCCGGCGCTGGTCGAGCTCGCGCGGCGGGCCGCAGATGCCTTGCCGGCGCCGCTCCAGAGGTGCACCCGCGTTCCACCGACGTCTCCCGATGCCGCGACGGTGTGCCTGCGGGACGATCCGCTGGTCATCTTCGGCCAACGGGGGCAGACCAACGACCCATCCGGGCAGCCGTTCCCGTGCGTGCCCGGGGGTGGTGAGGTATTCGGCTGCGAGCTGCCCGGGGCGCCGGCGTTGGGCGCGCGCGTCACGCCGCGTCCGGCCGTCGCGACGGACCAGGAAGTCCAGGACATGGAGACCGCCGCCGTAGCGCGGGTCGCTGCCCGGCACCGTGTCCCCTTCCTCGGCGTCCGCGCCGTCTCCGACGGCGCTGGCGACCCGCTCGGCGACCGGGGGTTCCCGGCGCAGTTCTTCGACTACTATCGCCTGGCGGCCGAGAACGCGTCGCTCGTCACACGCGCCTTCCTCGCCCGGCTGAGCAGGATCGCGGGCGATCCCTCTGCTCGCCGCATTTGCCGGCTCCTCGCGCATCGCCGCTGGCGACGCGCCGCCGCGCGCCTGCGGGCCGAGGCGCGGGTGCGGATGGACGGCGTCGAACCGGCTCCGCGGGCCGGGCTCATTCGCTGAGCGCCCGTGGACAGGTCTCTTCCGCGTCCGTGATCCTGCCCAGCAGCCGCAACAGGGCGTCGAGGATCGTCACGGGATGCGGGGGACACCCGGGAACGTAGAGATCGACGGGCAGGACGGCTTCCGCCCCGTTGTGGACCTCGGGGTGGCCGACGAACGGCCCGCCGGCGATGGCGCACGCCCCCACCGCGATCACGAGCTTGGGCGGCGGCACCGCATCGTAGGTCTTCCTGAGCGCGAGCTTCATGTTCTCGGTCACGGGCCCGGTGATGAGCAGCCCGTCGGCGTGGCGCGGAGAGGCGACGAACTGGATGCCGAACCGACCCAGGTCGAACACGATCGTGTTCAGCACGTTCACGTCCGCTTCGCACCCGTTGCAGCCGCCCGCGCTCACCTGACGCAGCTTGAGTGACCGCCCGAAGATGCGCCGGCTCTCCTCGTCCAGCGCCGTGGCCAGACGGAACGCCTCTCCCCCAAGGATGAGGTCCTGGCGCGTCCGGGTCCCGAGCCGGTGGTCCCGGCCGTAGACGATCGCGCCCTCCGGGCACGCCTCGACACATGCGGTGCAGAAGAGGCAGCGCCCCAGGTCGAGCCGCAGTCCCCCACCGTCGCTCCGGATGGCGTCGGTCGGACACGCGTCGATACAGGCCGCGCAACCGGCGCGACACTTCGCCTCATCGAGCCGGGGGCGGCCCCGGAACCGGTCCGGCAGCAGGGGCTCCGCGTCCGGGTACGCGATCGTCCGATGCCCCTGCCGCAGGCGCGCGACGACCGCCTTCAGCACGACCGCGCCTCAGAGGTCATGGCCACAGTACGACAGGTTGAAGCTCTTGTTGCAGAGCGGAAAGTCCGAGATCTGCTGCCCGCGGAGCGCGATCGCGAGGCCCATCCAGTTGTGGAAGGAAGGATCCACGACCTTGTAGCGCGCCAGGCGCCCGCGACCGTCGGTCATGGCCACGTGACAGATCTCTCCGCGCCATCCTTCGACGAGCCCGACCACCAGCCCGTCCGCCCGAGCGGGCCCGAGCGCGGCGCGCGTCGGCCCATCGGGTAGCACCGTGAGCTGCTCCCTCACGAACGCCGCCGACCGCTGGATCTCCAGCCACCGGACGTACGCGCGCGCGAAGACGTCCCCCGTGTGCCACGTGGACAGCGGGACCTGCGAGAAGCGGAAGAGGCCGGAGGGGAACTCGTGACGGACGTCGCGCTGGAGCCCGCACGCCCGCGCGACGAGCCCGACCAACCCGAGCTGCTCGCACGCCGCCCGGGACAGCGGCCCCGTCTCCTCGAACCGCGCCTGGACGGAGGGCTCGTCCCAGAGGAGCCCGACGGCGCTCGTCACATCCGTCATCGTGCGCTCGAGCCTCTCGAGCAGCTCGGCCGCGCGCGGCGCGTCCACGTCGAACCCGACGCCCCCTGGTCTGACCATGCCGCGACCGAAGCGACTCCCACACAGGAGCGCGGTCATGTTGAGAAACTCGCCACGGAGCCGGCCGCAGTACGATGCGGTCGGGAGATAACCCACGTCGCCCGCCAGAGCGCCCAGGTCGCCGGTGTGGTTGGCGAGGCGTTCGAGCTCCAGGGCGACGGCACGCAGCACCTCCGCCCGTGCCGGCACCCGGACCCCGCCCAGGCCTTCGAGCGCCTGGCAGTACGCCGTCGTGTGGCCGACCGAGGTGTCGCCCGCGAGCGTCTCCATGTAGTGGACGGTGCGCTTGTTCGGGCCCCCGACCAACGCCCGCTCCACACCGCGGTGCTGGTAGCCGAGCGACACCTCCAGGTGGAGCACGTGCTCCCCGTGGCACTGGAAGCGGAAGTGGCCGGGCTCGATGATCCCGGCGTGCACCGGGCCGACGCCGACCTCGTGCACCTCCTCACCTCCGACCCGGAAGAAGTCCTCGACGCCCGGACGAGGCGACTGGCCATCCACGAGCGGCCACGCATCGTGCCCCGCGCGGTAGGAGCGATGGAAGCGGATGCGCTTCAACCAGGGGTGGCCGAGCGGCCGAACGCCGCACTGCTCGGCCACCTCCCGCTCGAACCAGTGTGCCTGGGGGCAGTCGGGCGTGAGCGCCGGATACGCCTCGCCGACGAGCATGGAGCAGACGGACAGGATTCCCTCGTTCCCGTGCGCCAGCACCGCGATCAGGTGGACGTCGTCGCCCTCGAGCGGGTGTCCGAAGAGCGCGGCGATGCGGGCTCCATCGCGGACGCCGGCGAGGACGGCGTTGCGGAAGTCACCGGCCGTGAGCACGGGGACGTCCCGCAGATGCGCTACCTCGGCGTTGCGGAGGGAGAGCACCCGCATCATCCCAGGGCGCTCGCCGCACTCTCGATGGCGGAGCGCACGACCGGTGGAATGTAGAGACCAAGGAGGAGAACCACTCCGACGAGCGCGACGGCCGGCGCGACGCTCAGGAGGGGCTCCCTCCGGGCGGTGGGGACCCGCGCATCGTTCGGCGCGCCCTGCGCCATCCCTAGCACCGCGGTGGCCATGCCCACGAAGATGACGGCCAGGAGGGCCAGATACGTGATCGCCACCGTGGCGCGCCCCTGGTCCAGGGCCGCCTTGAGAATCGTGAGCTCACTCGTGAAGGAACCGAAGGGTGGAGACCCCGTGATCGCGAAGAGAGCAGCCACCCAGACGACTCCCGACACGGGGAGGGTCCGCAGCACGCCGCGGACGTCGTCCGCCGACTTCGACCGGTAGGCCGCCAGGATGTTCCCCGCCACCAGAAACAGCGCCGCCTTCGTGAGCGAATGGTTCACGGCGTGGAGCATGCTGCCGAACGTGGCGGCTCCTCCCAGGCCGAGGCCCAGCGTCAAGATGCCCATGTGCTCGACGCTCGAGTAGGCGAGCATCCGCTTGTAGTCGCTCTGACCTGGAATGAAGACGGCCGCCACCGCCATCGAGAGCAGCCCGAACCCGATCAGCAGTCCCTGACCGAACGCCGCCTGCCCGGCCGCCGCGCACACCTGCTGCGCTCTCATGATGCCGAGGAGCGCGCAGTTGAGGAGCGCGCCCGAGAGCAACGCCGACACCACCGAGGGCGCTTCGCTGTGGGCGTCGGGGAGCCACGTGTGCAGCGGGGCGAGCCCCACCTTGGTACCGTAGCCGACCAGGAAGAGGAGGAACGCCGCTCTGAGCCACGCGACGCGGAGATCGCTCGCGCCGTGCAGCAGGTCGGGTAGGACGAGGCCGACGGACGTGATGCCGTGGCCCGACGCCGCGACGGCAAGGAAGAAATTCCCGAGCAGCGCGAGCGCGATCCCGACCGAGCAGATGAGCAGGTACTTCCACGTCGCTTCGAGGGAGCGATGGTGTCGGTGGAAGTAGATCAAGGGCGCGCTCGCCAGCGTGGTGGCCTCCACGGCGATCCACAGGAGTCCGAACGCCTGGCTCGTGGTCACCAGCGTCATCGCGGCCAGGAACAGCAGCAGGCAGGCGGTGAACGTGGCCTCCGGCGCATTGTCGAAGAGGAAGCCCTCCTCGAAGTCCTCGCGCCCTCCGGGCATCTCGCGGCGCAGGTACGCGGCGGCGTAGACGGCAGCTGCGAGGAAGAGCACGCTCGTGATGCTCAGGAACAGTCGCCCGAGTCCGTCGAGCCCGAGCCAGCCGCCCCACCACGGGGCTGGCTCGGCGACCCAGGTCGCCCCGGTGAGGGTTGCGTGGGCGACACCGGCCAGGACCAGAAGCATCCGGCGAGGGGCATTCGCCCGCACGAAATACGCGACGAGGCCCGCCAGCGTCGGGATCAGCAGCAGGGCGGGGATCATCGGTCCCAGTCCCTGAGGACGGTCAGTTGATCGGTGTCGATGTGATCGAACTCCCGGCCGATGTGGAACACGACGATGCCCATCACCAGGACCGCGACGAGGAGGTCCAGAAGCACCCCGAGCTCGACCAGCATCGGTGTACCCTCCACGACTCCTACCCCGAAGGCGTAGATGCCGTTCTCCAGCACGAGGTAGCCGAGCACCTGGCTGAGGGCTGTCTTCCGGCTGACGATGAGGAAGAGCCCCATCAGGATCGTGAAGAATGCGACCGGGACCACGAGGGGCGAGAGCGCGGGATTCGGCTGCGGAAGGCGGGCGGCCAGCCAGAGGGAGGCGGCGAGCGCCAGCGTGCCGAGGAGCAGTGACAGGCTGTGGCCGACGAAGGGCTCGACCTCGCGCCGCACGTCGGCATCGCGGAGCGCCCGCGACAGCAGCCAGGGAAAGGCGACGCCCTTCAGCCCCGTGCTGGTCAGTGCCAGGACCGGGGCACGAACGGAAAGGGCGCTCTCGCGTGCCAGCAGCGTCAAGAACCCGAGAAGGACGCCCTGGAGAGCGACGAGCCGGATACAGGCGCTGAGCCGGCTCGAGCCCAGGAGCGCGAAGTTGGTGAGGACGATGCAGATGAGGACCATCTCGACCACGTCGTTCACCCTCCTCACCTCAGGACGAGCAGAAGCGCGAGCACGGACAGGACGCCTGCGCCGACGAGCAGGTTCGGAACGCGCACGAGGCGCAGGCGCGCCATCGACGACTCGATGAGGCCGGTCAGGACGCCCAGAGCCAGCATGGCGACCGTCGCGGCGGCGCTATCGAGCCACCTGTTGTCGCTGTGGACGGGAAGGACGACGCCGATCAGCAGCGTGCCGAGCAGCCAGAGCTTCACGGCAGCCGCATACAGGATGAATGCGAGGTCCGGGCCGCCGTGGTCGAGGATCATGACCTCGTGGATCATCGTGAGCTCGAGGTGCGTCGCCGGGTCGTCCACCGGGATGCGCCCGTTCTCGACCAGGAAGACGACCAGAAAGGCCGCGGCCACGAGCGCGAGGGCCGGGGCGGCCTGCGCCCAGACCTCGACCGTCACCCTGGAGAGAATCGGCGACAGCGACAGGCTCCCCGTCGTCCGCGCGACGGCCGCCAGGCCGAGCAGCAGCGTCGGCTCGGCCAGGGCCGAGAATGTCACCTCGCGGCTGGCGCCCATGCCCTCGAAGCTCGAGCCGGTGTCGAGCGCAGCGATGACCGTGAAGAAGCGGGTCAGGGCAAGGAGGTACGCAAACACGAACAGATCGCCCGGGAAGGACACGAGCGCGAACGAGCCGCCGTAGGGGACGAGCGCCGACGCAAGCACGGTGGCGGCGAGCCCCACGACCGGTCCGGCGCGGAAGACCCAGGTGGTCGTACGGCTGTACACGGCTCCCTTTCGCATCAGCTTCCGCAAGTCGCGGTACGGCTGAAGGAGCGGCTGGCCGACGCGCCCCGCGATGACTGCCTTCGTCCGGGTGATGACACCGACGAGCAGCGGGGCGAGGCCGAGCGCGAGCGCCGCGGGGAGCAGGGACGGGACGCTCATGCCTCTCCGAGCTTCCACAGGAGGAGAGCGAGGAGAGTGAGGGCGATGTAGAGGATGTAGAGCTGGACGCGGCCATGCTGGAGCCACCGGAACGCGAACAGGCCTCTGCCGAGTCCGCTGAAGATGGGCCGGTAGACGCGCTCGCGGCAGATGTCCGGGGTCTCCGTCGAGAGGGAAGCGGCCTCCGGGAAGAACCCCTCTGGTCGCGAGAGCCGTTGGCGAGTGCCGAGGAGGAGCCCGAAAAGGTCCGTCAGCGGCTGGGCGAACGACGAGGCGGTGTACTGCATCCTCGGCGACGGCTGGAGGTACCCGCAGTCCCAGGTGACCACTTCTCCCACCGGCCGGCCCCCGAGCAGCCGCCCACGCAGACTCAGGACGACCACCACGAGCGCAAGCAATCCCAGAGCGCACCCGGTGACCGAGCCGAGGGGTCCGGCGGTCTGCATCACCTGCGCCTGCACGCTCGCAGAGGGCAGGCCCGTCACCTCGGTGAGCACCGGCGCGAGCGCCCCAACGAGCGCCGGCGAGGCCACTCCGATGACGACGCAGGCGGCCGCGAGAAGCTGCATCGGCAGCCGCATGGCCGGTCCGACCTCGCGGGCGTGGGCCGCGTGCTCGCTGCGCGGCTCACCGAGAAAGGCCACGCCAAAAGCCTTGGTGAAGCATGCGGCGGCGAGGCCCCCGATCATCGCCAACCCCGCGATGACCACGAGTGCCGGGACCGCTCCGGCATTGCCGAGCGATGTCGCGCCCTCGAATGCCCCGAGGTAGATCAGGAATTCGCTCGCGAATCCGTTGAGGGGCGGCAGGCCCGCGACGGCCACGGCTCCGGTGAGGAAGGCGATCCCGGTCCACGGCATCCGTCCGAGCAGCCCGCCGAGCTCCTCGATCGTTCGCGTCCGCGCGCTGTGGAGCACGGCGCCCGCCCCGAGGAAGAGGAGCCCCTTGAAGACGGCGTGATTGACGACGTGGAGGAGGCCGCCCCCGAAACCGAGCACCGCGAGGGCGGGGGAGCCCACGTGCATTCCCACGAGCCCCAGGCCGAGGCCCAGCGCAATGATGCCGATGTTCTCGACGCTGCTGTACGCGAGCAACCGTTTCAGATCAGACTGCGCGAGCGCGAGGAGGACCCCAAACACGCCGGACGTCACGCCCACCGCGACGAGCAGCCACCCGGCCCACCAGGGAAGAGGCCCGAGAAAGGTGAGTGTCCGGAGGAGGCCGTAGATGCCCGTTTTGATCATGACGCCCGACATCACCGCCGACACGTGCGAGGGCGCCGCGGGGTGGGCTTCGGGGAGCCACACGTGGAAGGGCATGAACCCGGCCTTGGTGCCGAACCCGACGACGGCGAGGATGAAGAGCAGTCCGCCGCCGGAAGCCGCTCCGAAGCGGTCGAAATCGAGCGAGCCCGTGCCTCGCCCGAGCAGGATGAACAACACCAGCAGCCACGCCGTCCCCAGGTGTGTCGCGACCAGATAGGTCCAGCCGGCCTGGCGGACGCTCTCCTCGTCGTCCTCGTACGTGACGAGGAAGAAGGACGCCAGCGCCATCATCTCCCAGGCGACGAGGAACAGCACCGCGTTCCGGGCCACCACGACCATCGCCATGCTGGCGACCAGCAGATCGAAGAAGAACCACGACGCGGCGGGCGATCTCTCGCCACGATGCGCGACCATGTACTCGGCGCCGTACACGGCCGCGAGCGCCGACAGCCCGAACATCGGCAGCAGGAAGAAAGCGGACAGTGCGTCGATCTGCACGAAGAACGCACCATAGGGAACCTGCCACGTCATCCGGAGCGACTGGCTGGGCTCGCCCAGGAGGATGCGGCTCGCGGGAATCAGGCCTGCCACGCATCCCGTCACCGCGCCGCCGACCCCGAGAGCCGTCGCCCAGCGTGCGGACCGCTGCGCGACGAGCGCGCCGAGCGCGCCCCCGACGAGCAACCCGAGGGCAAGAAGGAACAAGAGCACCTATCCCGCCCCGTCGATCGCCGAAGCGTGTCCGAGACCTTCCTCGACCCGCTCGCACTCGCGCAGCACTTCTTCACGCGAAGCCTGGCGGATCACCGCCTCCTTGAAACCGGGGTCGTGGAGCGCAAAGGAGAGCCGTGAGAGCAACCGCAGATGGGCGCGGACGGTCGGGCTGATCAGCGTGAACAGCACGTGCACGGGCTTCCCGTCCAGGGCGCCGAAGTCGATCGGCTTCTCGAGGAAGCACAACGTCACCACGGGACGAGGCACGTGAAGGACGATCGGGTTCCGCACGTGAGGGATGGCGATGCCGTCCCCTATGCCGGTGGACTGCAGGGCCTCCCGGGCCAGGAGCACGCGCAGCAGGAACTCCCGATCGACCTCCTCCGGGAGACGCAGGTGCTCGACGACCGCGCGGAGAACGGATTCCTTGTCGGTACCGCCCAGCCGGTAGAAGATGCCGCCGACCCGCAGGGCTTCGAGCAGGCCGGGGATCGGCGTCGCGTTGCTCTCGGGTTCCTCGAAGAGGGCCGCCGAGACGTTCATCCGCCGCGACGTCGCCCACTCGAGAAGTTCCGCGCGGTTGAAGCGATACTGCTCGTTGACGCGATAGGCAGGCAGGACCCCCTGCTTCACCCACCTGTAGATGGTCTTCTCGGAGACGCTCAGGAGCGTCGAGACGTCGCGGACAGTGAGCTGCATTCGTCCCTTGGGTTGCCCAGCCGTGGCTCGTAGTGGACAGGTCCGGACATGTCAAACTGCGATGTGAACGGCGACAGCGCCCGCAACACAGTTGCGCCTTCATCTGCAACCCGTTTGGATGCCCCTGAGGACCTCGTCATCGACCTCGGGGTGGGTGGCGGCTGCACCAACAGAGAAGGAGGCCGAGACATGCGCGCCCTGGTGACGACCCTGGGGGTGGTTCTGACGCTCGGCATCGCGGTCGGCGGTCTGCCGGCGGAGAGCGGGGCGGCGCACGCGACTCTCGGCTGTCCGGCGACGGCGCATGCCGGCCGGCAGCTCGGGATCGAGGTCGCGATCGACGTCGGGACGACGCCGCTCGGCGCCTATTCGATCGCCGTCATGTACGATCCTGCCGTCCTGACGCTCGTGTCGGTCGCGGGGGGAAGTGCGGCCGACTTCTCGGGCAACCCGAGGACGAATACGCCGACGCCGGGGACGACCAACCTCTCGGCCTTCCAGAGCGCGAGTCTCACGTCGCCGACGGGCGTCGTGAGCGTCGCCATGATCACCTTCGATGTCGCCGCGACCGCGAGCGCGACCACGGCCATCGGCCTCACGGTGAAGACCCTCTTTGACACCAACTCCGTGGCGATCCTCCCGGCGACGGGAGCGGGGTGCAGCGTGTCGGTGACGGGCGCGGGGTCGACCACCACGTCAACTACGAGCACGACCATCGCGACGAGCACCACGTGACAACGCTCGCGCCGTCTACCACCATCGCCGGCAACCTCCCCCCGGATTGCAGCGCCGCGGCCGCCAGCCCCGCCGTGCTCTGGCGGCCGAATGGATCCGGACGGTAAGCGGGAGAAAGCCGAGGCCGCTTCGTTCTCGAAAGGCGGAGCAGAACTTTTCAGCCGGACGCCAAGACTGAGCGTGGCGTCGGCAATCCGGGGTGCGAACAGGAACGGTTCGGGAAGTGGCCGACGTTCTCCGAGGTGCACAGCAGTGTTGCTCCTTGCTGCCATCACCTCCGGATGCACAATGAGCATGACCGGGCGGCAGCCGCAGGATGGGGAAGGGGCTGGCGCCCCGCTTCAAGGGAATCGGGGAGCTGCGGGCAATGATGACGAGGAGGGGGGCGATCCGCACCAAAGAAGCGAGGAGGCCTACAGGAACAAGCGCTTCCTTACGGCGTTCCACCTTGCTCCGGATCGATATGCATCGCTGAAGGGGATCGACACGCCGAGCATGACTGTCGGCATGGCGTGGCGCTCGAAGAGCGGCACCAAAGGGACCAGCCGCCTGGAACAATGGTCTGCCATCGCATCGGCCTCAGCCAGCCGGGGTGAGGATGTGTTTCGCCTCGGAGTTCACGTCCTGTCTCTCGAATCCGGGACGCCAAGGGAAGATGAGGCCATCGGAAGTTCCGAGGAACGACTGTTTCGTCCAACAACCCGGCTCGACGCGGGAGTGGAGCCAAGCGTCGGTTGGTATCGCGAGGGTGCCGTATCGCCCTTTGTCGAGCTGGGCACCACGCCGCTCAATGGCATCCTCTCCCCCACGGTACGAGGCCATGCAGGGGCTACCGGACGGCTCGGTGACCGCATAGAGCTATCTGCTGACGCATCCCGAGAGTCCGTCATGGAATCGATCCTGTCCTATACCGGCATCATCGACCCGACGACCGGGAGGGGTTTCGGCCGGGTCGTCGAGACTGACGGCAAAGGGAGCGCGTCATATTCGATTACCGAACGCTGGGATGCCGCTGCCATGGCTTCGTTGGGCGTCAGGACGGGAAAGGATGTCGCCGACAACGTGCATACCGCCGCCGAGCTGAGCCTCTCTTACGATCTGAAACTCCCCAAGTTTGATTCTTTCACGGTCGGCCCCGAATACAGCTTCGAGCGGTTCGACCACAACCAGAGCGGATTCACATTGGGTAACGGCGGCTACTACAGCCCACAGAGCCTCCACAGGATCGGCATCGGGGTGAACTTCCTCAGTCTCGAAGCACGGGACCTCGTGGTCCGCGGCAGCGTGTCCCCCGGCTGGCAGCATAGCCGGGAAGGGGGGGTTCCCGTCTTCCCCTCGAGCGAGGGCAGCGGACGCACCGCCACGGCCAGGAAGGATAGCCCCGATTTCGACAGCGAGGTCGACGCCGTTTACCGCTTGACCGATCATTGGTCATTGGGTGGACTTGCACATGTCGAACGGAGTCCGCAGTTCAACGAGTTGTTCGCAGGGATTTCGTTGAGGTTCAGCTTCGGCGCGCGCAGCTCGCTGATGAGCACTGACATCCCGGCGTTTCCCCTTCACTGAAGACCCCGACGGTGGCGCAAGAGGCGACCGTGGCGAGGCGTTTCTGCAGGTGACGGCGGCGGCGGGTGAGGGCGGCGGCGCCCCGGGTTCGGGACGGGGCGCTAGCGGCTACGGCTTCCCGGCGCTCACGCGCAGCCGCACGGGCTACCCGTCGCCGCGACGGTCGCCAGAGGTCCCGCGTTGCCTGCCTCGTCCACGGCGCGGAGCGCGAAGTAGACGGCGCCGGAGGGCGGTTGGAACGTCCGTGACTCCGCCGTTCCTGCCGGCGCTGGTGGTGCGATCGCGACCGGCGTGGCGCTCGCGAAGTTGGCGGGCGTGATGGGCGTAGCGGAGGCACGCAGGTCGTAGGCGGTCGCGGTACCGCAACGGCCGTCGTCCCCGACCGCCGTCCAGCGAAGCGTGACGTTGCCACAGGCGCGGAGA
>Ga0209266_1001713_pt1 | contig 14228 bp, 10 predicted proteins | sample GraSoiAngelo_132_FD_185889 | JGI IMG/M metagenome (GOLD analysis project Ga0209266, IMG submission 185889) | Grasslands soil microbial communities from the Angelo Coastal Reserve, California, USA - 14_0929_02_40cm (SPAdes) (version 2) | ecosystem: Environmental > Terrestrial > Soil > Grasslands ...
CCGCGCGCCGCATCGATTACGACGTCGCGGCAAACTGGAAGCTCGTCTTCCAAAACTATTCCGAGTGCCTGCACTGCCCCGTCATTCACCCCGGACTCGCCAAGCTCACGCCCTACACGAGCGGCGCAAACGACCTGTTCGACGGGCCATTCCTGGGCGGCTACATGGTCATTACCAAGGAAGGAGGGAGCCTGACGCTGAGCGGGCGCGCCTGTGGGGCGCCGGTGGGCGTGCTTCCGACGGAGGACCAGCACCGTGTCTACTTCTATTCGCTGTTCCCGAACCTGCTCCTGTCGCTGCACCCGGATTACGTGATGTTCCACACGCTCTGGCCGGAGGGCCCGGGCCGGACGCGGATCACTTGCGAATGGCTGTTCCATCCCGACTCCTTCAGGCAGCCGGGGTTCGATCCCGACGACGCGGTGCAGTTCTGGGACGAGACGAACCGCCAGGATTGGCACATTTGCGAGCAGAGCCACGCCGGCATCACATCGCGCGCATACGTGCCCGGGCCCTACTCGCCCCGAGAGGGGATTTCCGCCGCGTGGGACCGGGAGTTCCTGAGAGCGATCGGGCATGCCTAGTAGGGGCGCAGCATGCTGCGCCCCTACTAGGCCGCCTCATCGCCTATTCCACTGCTCCGCCACGCCGCACCACCCGTGGCGTCGCGCCGTAGACAGTCGGGAACTTCGATACGACCGGCCGTTTATAGGGCGGAGAGGCACGCTGTGGATGAACGAACCACCCTGCGATTTCTACGATTGGACGACTCACCGCTCATGCGCTCAGCCGGCGACGTGGGTCACGTACCAGGGCTCCGTGTACACACGGCGTCCCGGCCGCTACTACTGTGACGCGCACCGGCCCCCGCGCGCGCATCCGCTCAAGCGTCCGGATCCGTCCCTGGCGCCGCGCGGCGACCGGAAGCGCTGACGGCGCCGCGCCGCTCATCTCTGCCGCAGGTACGCGTCGGTCTTGTTTAGCCAGTCCTCCCGCGGCGGCGAGAACACGTCCACGTCCAACGTGTCCTCGAGCGCGTAGGCGGCGTGCGGCACGTTGGAGGGAAGGTGCAACACCTCCCCCGCTCGCACGACGACCTCTTCACTCCCGTCCTCCCCGACGAGGAACCGCAGTGCCCCTTCGAGGATGTAGGTGAACTGCTCGTTCTCGTGTGCGTGCTTGGGCACGGCGCACCCCTTCTTCAGGTAGACGTGCGCCAGCATCACGCGGTCTCCCGTGATCAGGCGGCGCGACAGCCGCTCGGAGACCTCCTCCTTCGGGATATCGGCCCAGCGGTACCACACGGGTTCCCCCTCAGGCATGGGTGCCTCCCATCCGAAAGGATAGGCTCAGGCACAGCACAACAGTAATGCGCGGTGTGATTTAGCACACCGCTGCGCCGAGCTGAGAACGTTACCATAGAGTGCCGACCCGACCGCAGAAAGGTGAAGCGCGGCGGCCCTGAGACCGTGTTGTTGCAATCCTGCCACACCCCAAGGTTCGTTCGCTGCACACCAGCCACGTTCCTCGATGGCAAGGGTTATGCGAGAGGAACTGTGCACCATGATCAGAGTCCGTGGAAACATCGGCGTCCTCGTGGCGCTCGCAGGGCTGCTCGTCGCATGCGCGGGCGGATCGTCGCAATGGCAGCGCGAGCGGCTCACGGCGCTACCCAAGGCCGGCGATCGCATCCTCGGGGAGCGGTTGATCGACGCCCAGTACGTGGTCGCCGGCAGGATTGTGGATGTGGAGCGGGCTATCCTTTATGAGCAGCGTGGCGGGTGGCTCATGCGGGCCCTGTTCCATGACGACGGCACCCCCGAGGCCTACGAGGCGAAGATCGCGGTCGACTCCGTGCTGGTGGGGGGCGGCCAGCCCAAGCGGCTGTGGGTGACGTTCTTTGCGCCGCACGGCAACCGGATCCCGGCGATTGGGGCGAGCGCGATTTGGATCGCGCACCAGCGACAGCTGTGGCGCTTTGCCCAGGCGAGCCTGTACGGCACGCCGTACGATATCGGCCTCGCGCTCGACTCGGATGACGATATCCGGCCGGTCGGGGAGTGGCCGTTGCTCCGCGCTGTCGCATTGAAGCTGCAACTGTCACACGTCTGGTAGCCACGGGGCCGGCTCAAGCCTCAACTCGATACCCTCACCGTAGCGGGAAACTTCGGCGGCTGCCGTAGCGTGGTCGCCTGCTCGTAGGCGTACGCCAGCTTGACCAATGTCCCCTCGCTCCACGGCGCCCCGATGAACGACAGCCCCACCGGTAGGCCGAAGACGTAGCCTGCCGGCACCGTCACATGGGGGAAGCCCGCGACCGCCGCCGGCGTGGAGCTGCCCCCCAGGAAGTGGTCGCCATTGACCAGGTCGATCGGCCACGCCGGGTTCCCGGTAGGCGCGACGATGGCATCGAGCTTCTGCTGGTCCAAGGTCGCGTGGAGCCCCTCATCCCGCCCGAGCTTGCGGCACTTGTCGAGGGCGTCGCGGTAGGCCTGATCGCTGAGCGGTCCCTTGTCCTGCGCCTTGACGAACAGCTCTTGCCCAAAGTAGGGCATCTCCCGCTCTTTGTTCCGCTCGTTGAACGCGATGACATCCTGCAGCGTCTTGACCGGCGCGCCGGGCGCGAATTCGGCGAGATAGCGATTCAGGTCCGCCTTGAACTCGTACAGCAGCACCGTGAGCTCGGCGTCGTCGTACTCACCGAGGTGAGAAATGTCGGCCGGGTCCACGATCACGGCACCGGCGCGCCGCAGCACGTCGATCGCCCGGTTGATGACCGCATCGGTCGCCGCGTGGTAGCCGAACAGCTTCGTGCGCGCGATCCCGATGCGTGCCCCGTCGAGCCCTTTAGGGTCGAGGGATCGGGTGTAGTCGGGCACGGCGGTCGGCGCGGCGCTGGTCGCGGCGTCCCTGGCATCGGCGCCCGCGAGCGCCCCGAGTAGGAGCGCGGCATCGCGCACCGTCCGGGCCATCGGCCCCGCGGTGTCCTGGCTGTGAGCGATCGGGACGATGCCGGTGCGGGAGACGAGTCCGAGCGTCGGCTTGATCCCGACGAGCGAGCACGCGGCCGCCGGGCACACGATCGAGCCGTCGGTCTCGGTGCCGACGCCAACCGCCCCGAAGTTCGCGGCGATGGCGGCGGCGGTGCCCGAGCTCGAGCCGCAGGGGCTGCGGTCGAGCGCGTAGGGGTTCTTGCACTGGCCGCCGCGCGCGCTCCAACCACTCGAGGAATTGCTGGACCGGAAGTTGGCCCATTCGGAGAGGTTGGCCTTCCCGATGATGACGGCCCCAGCGGCGCGGAGCCGGCCGACGATGACCGCGTCCGCCGGCGGCTTGGCGCCGAGTAGCGCGAGCGACCCGGCGGTCGTCGCCATGCGATCGGCCGTGGCGATGTTGTCCTTCACGAGCACCGGGATCCCGTGCAGCGGTCCGCGCGGACCCTTTGCCCTTCGCTCCGAGTCGAGCTGCTCGGCGGTGGTGAGCGCTTCGGGGTTCGTCTCGATGATCGAGTGCAGCGCTGGCCCGCGCCCGTCCAGCTCGTCGATACGGGTCAGATAGTATTCGCACAGGCCACGGGCCGTGTACTTTCCACTCTGCATCCCCGCCTGGAGATCCGCGATCGTCGCCTCCTGGAGCGCGAACGGCGGGATTGCGGGCCCCGCCAGGCCGCGCGTCGTGGCGGCCGGCACACCCGTGCGGCACCCTGCGCTCGTGGCGCAGGCAAGCCCGGCCGCGGCGCCGAGCTCCAGAAACTCGCGACGGCTGATGTCTGCGGGAACGAGCGGCATGCGGAACCTCGGGAGAAGGGTGAGGCAGCAATCTACAGGGGACTGAAGTCCCGGGGCCTTGCCTTGCCGAAAGGGGCGACACGGCGATATGCTCTACCGTTCCGTTCCGCTGGGGCGAGGCGTGATACTGGCCGACGAGCGCGGGTTCCGAGGATAGAATGCGCACCTGGGAGCAGACCGTCTCGCATGGCCTCCGGGCCCTGGGGCTGGAGAGCATCCGCAACAAGCTGCTCGCGTTTGCGGTGCTGGCCACCCTCATTCCCTCGCTCTCGACCGCCTGGGTGGCGTACGCGCACAGTCAGCGATCGCTCACCGAAAAGATCACGGGCGAACAGCAGAGCCTGAGCTCGCAGGCGTCCCGCGAGCTCGACTTGTGGCTGAAGGAGCGGCTCTACGATCTCCGGGTGTTCGCGAGCTCCTACGAGGTTTCCGAGAATCTCGAGAAAATCCCCCTGACCGGGGGGGAGCCCGTGCGCGAGGGTCGGGCGTACGGCCGCCTGCGCGACTACCTCAACTCGGTCCGGGATCGCTTCGCCGACTACGATGAGCTCATCGTGCTCGATTCGAGCGCCCGAGTAGTGGCGACGAGCGCGAGCGACGCCAGGGCCCTGGCGCTGCCCCCGGACTGGCTCCACGCGATCAAGACGGATAACGCCTTCGTCGGCGAGCCCTATCGCGACGACGTCACGCGCAAGCCGGAGATGATCGTGGCCGTTCCCATCTACCCGTCGAACGGACGCCTCATCGGTGCGCTGACGGCAAAGCTGAACCTGCGCGCGGTGCAGCAGATCATCCGACGCTTCGCCACGAACGGGCTCGGCGGCATTGTCGTCGTGACGGCTGACGGCACGCTGCTCGCCAGCTCCGGTGCGGGCGGCGCGGCGCCGATGACCGTCCAACTGCCAGCGGAGAGCGTGCGGCTGCTGTCCGACCGAGCTGGCAGCGCGCAACGCTACCTGGGGTTCGACGGGGAGGAGGTCGTGGGGACGCTGCAGCGCGTGCCGCGATTGGGGTGGGGAGTCGTGGCCGAGATCCCGGCGGAGGCGGCCTACCGCCAGGTCATCCGGTTGCGAAATCTGACCGTGCTGATCGTCGCCGCCCTGCTGCTCGGCGTCGGCTTGCTCGCGTACCTGCTGGGCGTGCTGATCGTGCGCCCGCTCGATCGGCTGACGGCCGGCGCGGCCAAGGTGGCGGCCGGCGACCTCGCCGTCGATCTCCCGGTGGTGAGTGGCGGCGAGGTCGGCTCGCTGACCGAAGTGTTCAACGACATGGTGGCGCGGCTGCGGGACGGGCGTCGCGAGCTCGAGCACCGGTCCCTCACCGACGACCTGACGGGGCTCTACAACCGCCGCTACCTGATGGAGACGCTCGCCAACGAGATCCGACGCTCCCGGCGACTGGAGCACTGCTGCGCCCTCCTGATGGCGGACATCGATCACTTCAAGGAATACAACGACGCGTTTGGCCACCTCGCTGGAGACGAAATGCTCATCAAGGTGGCGCGGGCACTGCACGAATCGACGCGGGAGGTGGACAGCGTCGCGCGCTACGGCGGCGAAGAGTTCGTGGTCCTGTTACCAGAGACGGCGGCGGAGCAAGCCGCGGAAACCGCCGAGCGCATTCGCGCCCGCGTGGCGGCGGAGGCCCTGGCTGGCGGCACGATCACGTTGAGCGTCGGGATCGCCGCATTCCCGGCGCACGGCGACTCGCCCGAGTCCATGATTGCCGCCGCCGACCGGGCGCTGTACCGGGCGAAGCGCGAAGGGCGCAACCGAGTGGCGCACGCCAGCGTGGCCGCGAAGAGCGCCTCCCAACACTGAAGCCTGGGATCAGCGCTGCTGCCGGCGCCCCACCAGGCTCTGGAACACCCAGCCGCTGCGCCCTGCCTGATCGCCGACACGCACCCATTGGTCGGCGTAGGAGTAGCCGATGAGCGGTGCCCCCGCCTCCAGCGTGAACAGCACGGCGAAGTTCGCTCCCGGCCCCTCGCGCACGTTGCTCCGGCTCACCGTCGCGAGGCGCAGCGGCAGCGCGAACAGCACCTCGCCGGCGCGTAGCGAGCCCCGCACGTCGCTCGCCACGCGCTCCCGGCTCGTCCCGGCGACGCTTTTCGCCTGGTTGGCGAGGTACAGGGCGCCGCCGTAATTCTGCTTGTTGAATTCCGCGGTGCTGAGCTGCAGCAGCTGCGTGGCCTGGCCGATCTCCGGAGCCGCCTGCTGCCCGGCGGCGGTCTTGAGCGATTGCAATGCGATCTCCGTCTCCGCCATCGCGGAGGCAGCCTCGGCGCGGCTGGCCAGCGTCTGCAGCTTTGCCATCGCTCGCACCACTTCCCGCCTCGCCTCATCGAGCCGGGCTTGCAGCTCGTCCATCTGCGCGTCCCGCTCGAGCAACCGAAGCTCCAGCCGCGCGACCCGTTGCTCGAGCTGCGGGTCCCGCACGGTCACGGTTTCCGGCACGGAGCGAACGATGACGGAGTCGCGGGCTGGCAGGAGCGTCGCCGGCTCCGGGTGAGCGCAGGCCCCGGCCAGCGTCCCCCCTGCAGCCACCAAGACCAGGTAGCCCGCACGCCAGCCGGCAGCCATGGTCCTCAACTTGGCATGCCGTATCGACTCGATCAACTGATCCCACCCCTCCGGCCCCTTGACCCGCTGTGGCGCGTGGCCCTAGGGGTGAGGGCTGGAGTGCCGAGGGGCTATCGAGTCGGTCCGGCGGCGCGGATCTGACCGCGGATTTCGCCGCCGGGGAAGTCTCCCGGGCCGGTATTCGGAGGCGCCACGCCGTCGTTGGTGTGCACGTTGACGTACGCGTTCCCGGCGTTGATCGCGTCGACGAGCGCGCTGAACGGCTGGCCGGCGAGCGGACCCACGAAATTGGTGGCGCTGACCGTCCCGTGGGCGAGGACGCCGTCGAACCGGCCGCCACCCGGGGGAACCGTCCCGAACAGGAACACCACGATGGGACCGTTCACACCCTCGGCGGCGATGTGAATGTGGGACGCAATGACATTGTGGATATTCGCCGAGATCAACCGGTACTCGAGCTCCGTCCCATCCTCGTTGAGCTGGAATTTGACCTGACCGACGGCACGTGTGTTGTGGCTCGGCACTTCGTCGGAACCCGTAAGATGAGCGACGAAGTTGTTCGCCTCGGGCGCTGTCGCCGCCACGGCATCGAGCGTGGCCCGGGGCTTCAGATTGGTGGGCAGGCTCCGATCACAGGCCGTGCCGGCTGCCACGACGAGCAACACAGACCGGAACATCGCGAGAGGGCGCATGCATCGCTCCTAGGTGGGGTGGCCCGGTTGAGTCTACTGCTCCTCGATCCGCCGGCAAGAGGACGGTCAGTCAGCCGGGCCGAGGGGCTGACTGCGCCGCAAAATCTCCTGCACGGTCGCGATCGTGTCCGCCTGACCGGCCGGTTTGTCGCTGCGATACCGCTTCACCCGCGCGAAGCGGAGCGCGACCCCGCCCGGGTAATGGGGACTCGCTTGCACATCGTTGAACGCCACTTCGACCACCAGCTCCGGACGTACGTGCACCGTCTGCGCGTCCCGCCCTATCTCGAGCTCCAGCAGCCGCTTCGTTTGCCACACGAGCATCGCGTCGGTCATGCCCTTGAAGGTCTTCCCCAGCATCACGAAGCCACCGTGCTCCGGATCCCGGGCGCCGAGGTGGAGGTTCGAGAGCCAGCCGCGACGCCGCCCGTGACCCCATTCGGCCGCGAGCACCACCAGGTCGAGCGTCTGCGCCGGCTTGACCTTGAGCCAGCGCTGGCCGCGGTTGCCGGCTTCATACGGGGCGTCGAGGGCCTTGGCCATGATCCCCTCGTGCCCGCGCGCGAGGGCCGCGTCGAGAAAGGCCTGCGCCGCCTCGGCTGAGTCCACCACCGTGCGCGGGATGACGAGCCCACTCGGCGCGATTTCGGTGAGCGCGGCAAAACGGCGCTCCTGCGGCTCGGCGAGCAACGGGGCGCCGTCCAGTTGGAGCAGGTCGAAGAAGAACGGCGTGAGCGGAAGCTCCGAGCGGAGACGCTCGACTTCGAGCTTGCGCCCGAAGCGCCGCATCGTAGTCTGAAACGCGTGCGGCTGCCCCTCCGGCCGGAGCGCGATCGCTTCACCGTCGAGGATCAGGTCGCGGGCGGGGAGCGCGCGGGTCACCTCCACGAGCTCAGGCACCGCCACGGTCACCTCGTTCAGCCGGCGGGAGTAGACCCTCACCTCCTCGCCGCTCTTGTGGACCTGGACCCGGGCGCCGTCGAGCTTGAACTCGAGCGCCGCCCGGCCGAGCCGCTCCAGGGCCTCGGCCGCATCCTCGGCGGACTCCGCGAGCATCGGGAGCACCGGACGGAACAGCTGAATGGCCAAGCGCGACAGTCCCGCACCACCTTCCACCAGCGCCACCCGCGCGACGCTCGGCAGGTCGCCAGCCGCCGTCACGGCGCGGCGTACGGCCTCGCTCGGAATCCCGGACGCCTGCGCCACGGCCTCGAGCACGAGCCCCCGAAGCGCACCCTGGCGCAGCTCACCCATCACCAGGCGCGCGAGAAAGCGCTGCTCGTCGTCCGTCGCGCGCGTGAACAGCGCGTGCAACAACCGCAGCTTTTCCCCGGCGGAACCCTTCCCCCCAACATGCGCGATCCGCTCGAACGCCACGTCCACGTCGGAGAGTCCCAAGGTCGCCGACTCGGCCGCCGAATCGGGTGTCGCCGCTCGCACACCGGCGTACGCGACGCCGAGCTTCGACTGACGTAACTCGCCGCACAGATAGGCAGCGGCGATCTCCGCCTCGGGCGGCTCGACGCGGCGGAGCAGCCCCGCGAGCAGGGCAATCTTGTCGAGGCGGCCGCTGGTGCGGGCGACGTGTTGAGAAGTGGCGACGAGCTCGGCGAGGCGCGTGGTGCTACCTCCCCGCCCCCGCCCTCACCTCGAACTCCCTTTCAAGACCTCCTACCGAGCTCCCACCCACGTACACCCTGAACTTGCCGGGCTCGACAACGAACTTCATGCGCTGATCGTACAACCCGAGCTCCCTGGGCGTCAGCGTGAACTCCAACGTGCGCGACTCGCCGGGTCGGAGGGACACACGACGAAACCCGGCGAGCGCGCGCACCGGCCGGGTGACGCTCGCCACTTCGTCGTGCACGTACAGCTGCGCGACCTCGGTGCCCTCGCGCGCACCCGTGTTGGTCACGGTCACCGCTACGTTGAGCGTCCCGCCCGCCGCGACGCTCGGCGCGCTCAGCTTGAGATCGCGGTACTCGAACGACGTGTAGCTCAGCCCATAGCCAAAGGGAAAGAGCGGGCTCGACGGCAAGTCGGTGTACTTGGAGGTGTACTTGTCAGCGCCCGCCGGCCGTCCCGTGTTCTTGTGATTGTAGTAGATCGGAATCTGCCCGACGGCCCGGGGGAAGGTCACGGGGAGCTTGCCGCTGGGATTCACGTCGCCGAACAAGACACCCGCGAGCGCTGGGCCGGTCTCGACTCCCAAGAACCACGCCTCGACGATCGCGGGCACGTGGTCCGCCGCCCACTGCACGGTGAGCGGCCGGCCGTTCATTAGTATCAGCGCTACGGGAGTCCCGGTTGCCTGGACGGCCTCGAGTAATTGCTGTTGCACACCAGGGAGCCCGAGGCTCGACCGGCTCGCCGCCTCGCCGCTCATGTCTCCTGCCTCCCCCAGGACGAGCAGCGCAACGTCGGCCTGGCGCGCCAGCGCGACGGCCTCGGCGAAACCGGCGGTCGCCGTATCGACGATGCCGCATCCCTTGGCGTAGCGAACTTCGCTGCCGGTTCCCGCTCGGGCCTTGATGCCGTCCAGCGGAGTGACCGCATCGCGCGGGTCGCCGCGACCCGCCCACGAGCCGAGTGCCGCCACGTGGTCGTCCGCGAGCGGACCGATCACCGCCAGCGTGTGCCGCGTGGGCCCGAGCGGGAGCAGATTGCCGTCGTTTTTGAGCAGCACGATCGCCTCTTGGGCCACGGTGCGGGCGAGCTTGCGCTGCTCTGGCGCGAGCAGCACGCTCCGCTCACGCTCGACGCTCGATCCGCGGTACGGGTCATCGAACAGGCCGAGCGCGCGCTTCGCGGCGAGCACCCGTCGCACCGCTGCATCAACCGTCGTCATCGGGATGCGCCCCGCGCGGATCAAGGCTGGGAGGTCCTCGAGGTAGATGCGGCTCACCATGTCCATGTCTACGCCGGCCTCGAGGGCGACGAGCCCCGCGTCGGCGCGCGAGCCCGCGACGCCGTGGTTGCGCAGCTCTTCGACGCCGGTCCAGTCGCTCACGACGAACCCGGAGAACTTCCATTCGTCGCGCAGCAGCGTGGTCACGAGCCAGCGGTTCGCGTGGCTCGGGATGCCGCCGATCTCATTGAAGGAGGTCATGATGCTGCCGGCGCCCGCGTCCACTCCGGCCCGGTACGGCGGCAGGTAGATCTCTCGCAGCGTGCGCTCGGATACGTCGACGGTGTTGTAGTCCCGGCCCCCTTCGGCGCCGCCGTACGCGGCGAAGTGCTTCACCGTGGCTAGCACGGCGTCGGGCGCGCGCAGGTCCCTTCCCTGAAATCCGCGCACGCGGGCCGCGGCCATGGCCGATCCCAGGTAGGGATCCTCGCCCGAGCCCTCGGCAATCCGGCCCCACCGCGGATCGCGGGCGATGTCGACCATGGGCGCGAACGTCCAGTTCACGCCTGCCGCGGCCGCTTCGCGCGCCGCCGCACGCGCCGTGCTCTCCGCCGCCGCGGGGTCCCACGTCGCCGCCTCGGCGAGCGGAATCGGGAAGATCGTGCGGTAGCCGTGGATCACGTCCAGGCCCAGGAGCAGGGGGATATGGAGGCGCGACTCGGTCACCGCGATGCGCTGGGCGTCGCGGGTCGCCTGGGCCCCCGCCAAGTTCAGGAACCCACCGACGAGGCCTTTCCGCACCTGCTCGAGCTGCGCGGGGCTCGGCTGGTTATCGACCGAGGGGAGGTTGAGCTGGCCGAGCTTTTCCTCGAGGGTCATGCGGGCGACGAGCGAGTCGATCAGGCGCCCGGGAGCGGCGCGCTGCGCAGCAGCGGGGCCGGGGGCGACGAGGCCCAGGGCGACGAGTGCCGCAAGACAAGCGACATGGATGCGCATCAGGATCTCGTTGATCAGAGGTAGAGACGTGAAACGCGGTGCAGAGAATCTACGCGGGCTTCGGCGGACTTGACAAACCGGACGACGCGCGAGATAACGATGCTAACACGCTTACAGGAGACGCGTTCATGAGCCGCAGTCCATCGTTCGGGCAGCTCGGCCGGGAGCTGTTCCTCAGTCTGGTCCTCGTCGCCTTCGCTGCCCCAGCGGCCTTTTCACAGACCAGCACGGGCAGCATCCGCGGGTATGTGAAGGACGCAACCGGGGCGCCGCTTAGCGGCGCTACGATCGAGGCACGTAACGAGCAAAGCGGTGTCGCGCGCACGGCAACCAGCCAAGCCGACGGCTCGTACGCGTTGCCCGGCCTGGTCCCCGGAGCGTACAACGTGACCGCCCGCCACATCGGGCACACGGCTCAGGGACGCCGCGTGGTGGTTCAAATCGGCGCCTCGCTGCTCCTTGATTTTGCCCTGCAGGCCGGGGCTGTGGAGGTAGCGGGCGTGACCGTTCAAGTAGCGGCGGCGGTGACTGAGACCCGGACTTCGGAAGTGGCGACCAACGTGACCCAGCAGCAAATCGAGCGGCTCCCAACGACGAGCCGGAACTTCCTCGACCTTGCGGCGCTTGCACCGGGAATCAGCGTCAGCGAGGATCGCATCAACCCCAACGCAAATTCGATCAGCCCAAGAAACTTTTCCGCTGGCGCGCAGGGGCCGAACGATATCAACATCTTCATCGACGGCGCGAGTCTGAAGAATGACCTCACGGGCGGCGGCGTTGCAGGACAGGATAACAGCCGCGGGAACCCCTTCCCGCGGAACGCGATCCAAGAGTACCGGGTCATCTCGCAGAACTTCAAGGCGGAATACCAGAAGTCCTCGAGCGCGATCATCACGGCGACAACTAAGTCCGGCGGCAACGTCTGGACGGGGAACGCGTATTTCAGCTACCAAAACAAAGATCTGGTCGCGCTGGACACATTCCAAGTCGTCGCGAAACATGTCGCGGACAGCATCGCCAACAAGACTGGCAATCCGTCGACCTTCAACAAGCCGGATTACTCCCGATCACTCGTGGGCGTGAGCGTGGGCGGCCCGCTCATTAAGGACCGCTTGCATTTCTTCGGCTCGTACGAGGGCAACTATCAGAACCGCGCTAATCTCGTGAACATCACGCCGCGCACACCCGGCCTATTTCCAGCCCTCGACACTGTCTCGCTGGCGAAGTACAACGGGAACTTTCAGTCGCCCTTCCGGGAGACGCTGCTGTTCGGCAAGCTCAGCTACGCCGTCAGTGGCCACTCGACTGCAGAACTGAGCTTCAGCAACCGCCACGAAACCGACGTGCGCGACTTTGGTGACATTACCGCATTCCAATCAGCCATCGACTACCGGAACGACATTGCCATCGGGACGCTCAAGTACAACTATTTTACTGGGCCGTGGCTGAGCGAAGCGACCGTGACGTATCAACGGTTCCGACGCAATCCGACGCCTGACACGCCTGGTGTCCCCCAGCGATGGTTCAATTTCGGATGCTGCGTCACCATCGGGAGCAACCTCAGCTCGCAGGACTTCACGCAACGTCGGCTGGGGCTGCGTGACGACGTCACGTATACCGGTTGGCATGCCGGTGGGGACCACATGTTGAAAGCCGGCGGGAACGTCGACTTCTTGAATTACGATGTCGACAAGGAGAACAGGGTGACACCCCAGTTCTTCTATGCGGATACGATCGACCGGGGCGGGAAGCTCGCTTTCAATTATCGCTCTCCGTTTCAGGTCGTCTGGCAGAGTGGCAATCCGCTCCTGAAGGCCGACAATACCCAGATCGGTGCCTACCTGCAGGACGACTGGAGCCCCACGCCCCAGCTCACGCTCAACTTGGGCGTGCGGTGGGACTTCGAATCGCACATGCTGAACTACGACTACGTCACCCCGCGGCAGGTCAGAGACACGATCGGCAGGTACTACAACACCTTACTCGTGCCCATAGACACGACGCGGTACTTCACGGATGGAACCCAGCGCAAGAAGTTTTACGGCGCCTTCCAACCGCGGCTCGGCTTCTCCTACGCGCTCGATCCGGAAAACAGGACGACTCTGTTCGGCGGGTTCGGCATATTCTACGACCGATCCTATTTCGACATCTCGGTGGACGAAACGCTCAAGCTCACGCGCCCCGAGTACACCATCTTGTTCGCGCATCCGGATTCGACGCCCAAGGCCAGCGAGGTTGCGTGGAACAACAGCTACCTCACCACCAACCCGGCGGTGCTTAATACACTTGTGGCCAATGGACAGGCCGCCGGTAAAGAAGTGTGGTTGATCGCCAACGACGCTAAAGCGCCGAAGTCGACCCAGTGGAATGTGGGCGTCCGCCGGCAGCTCGGTGATTTCCTGGTGTCCGCGGCATACGTGGGCGCGCGCGGGCACGATCAGCTGGTCTTCAACTGGGCGAACCTGCTTCTCAACGCGAACGGTGGATGCTGCGTCGGCGGGAGCTTCGGGCACGGGTTCAGCAACATTCTGTACACTACGAGCAGTGGAAAGACGTGGTACGATGCGCTGCAAGTCCAGGTGAACCGCCCGTACCGGAGGACCGAGAACTTCGGGTGGGCGGCGGGCCTCGCCTACACCTACGCGACTCGCTCGCTCGAAGGCGTTGACAACCCCGACGATCAGTTCGCCTTCACGCAGGCCACCCGAATCCTGAAGCACCCCGCCAACGACGAGAAGAGCCACGCCGTAGCGAACTGGACTATCGACGTACCATACGCGTACGGCGTGCAGTTCAGCGGCCTGATCACGTTGGGCAGCGGTCAACTCCTGAACATCGGGGACCGGTTCAATCAGGCAGGCTTCCAGCCCGGGGCGTTCTCACCACCGAAGCACTTCTTCATAATTCCGGGGGCCTGGCGGTACCGGAGGGTGGATCTCCGCCTTCGCAAGGACTTCCCGAATGTTTCGGGAACGACCCTGGGCGTGACGGTCGATCTGTTCAACGCGTTCAACTTTCAGAACTTCGGGTCCTTCAACACGGACAAGACCAGCGCCCAGTTCGGAGTCCCGACGGGCCTCGTCAGCGACCCGCGCCGCCTCCAGATCGGCGCCGAGTACAGCTTCTGATCATCGCTCGCCGCGGGCCGCCGGTGCGCTAGCACCGGCGGCCCGCACCAGGGGGTTCGCAGCGATATTCCCCCGACATGACGCGTAGCACACAGCTCGGCGTTGCTCTCGGCGCGGCGATCCTTCCGGGTGCGGTGTCAACCACGCCGAAGGCCCGCCGCCCCCCCACTCCGCCCGCGCCGCCGCGTTCCTCG
>Ga0209266_1001719_pt1 | contig 14221 bp, 12 predicted proteins | sample GraSoiAngelo_132_FD_185889 | JGI IMG/M metagenome (GOLD analysis project Ga0209266, IMG submission 185889) | Grasslands soil microbial communities from the Angelo Coastal Reserve, California, USA - 14_0929_02_40cm (SPAdes) (version 2) | ecosystem: Environmental > Terrestrial > Soil > Grasslands ...
GGTCAGCTGGCGCGCGATCTCGGGTGTGATCGGACGGACTTCGAGTCCGAGCGTGCTCGGGGCCACGCGGCTTGGACGCGCCGGCGTCTCCTTGTCGTCCGGCGCCTCGCCGATCTTGATGTCGATCGTCTTCTCGCCCTGATCGCGCCAGACCTTCATCTTGGCCTCTTGACCAGGCTGCGCCAGGCCGACGGTGCGCTGCAGGTCCGCCGGCGCCTCGACCTTCTTGCCGTCGAACTCCAGCAGGATGTCGCCCGGCTTGAGCCCCGCCTTGGCAGCCGGACTCTCGCCGATGACGTCGGAGATCAGCACACCTTTCGTGTCCTTGGCGTTGAATGACTTGGCCAGTTCCGCGGTGAGGGGTTGGATCGAGACGCCCAGCCAGCCGCGCGTCACACGACCTTTGCTGTTGATCTCCGTGTAGATCTTCTTGGCCATGTTCGACGGGATCGCGAAGCCGATGCCCGAGCCGCCGGCCACGATGGCCGTGTTGATGCCGATGACCTCACCGGCCATGTTCACGAGCGGGCCGCCGGAGTTGCCGGGATTGATCGCGGCGTCGGTCTGAATGAAGTCGTCGAACGGGCCTTGCCCGATGTTACGCGCCTTGGCGCTGACGATGCCGGCCGTGACGGTCGCCTGCAGGCCGAACGGCGAGCCGACGGCGATCACCCAGTCACCCACCTGCATGCGGTCGGAATCGCCGAGACGGGCGAACTTGAACTGCGCCTTGCCGTCGTCGAGCTTGAGCACCGCGAGGTCCGTCTTCTTGTCGGCGCCCACGACCTTCGCCTTGTGCTTGCTGCCGTCGAGGGTGATGGCCTCGATTTCTGTCGCCTTCTCGACGACGTGCGCGTTGGTCAGCGCGATCCCGCTCGCGTCGACGATGACGCCCGAGCCGAGGCTGCGCTGCGGAATGCGCTCCGGCGCGTCGCCGAAGAACCGCCGGAAGAAGTCCTCGCCGAAGAACTCCTCGAACGGCGTGCGCCCGCCGCTGCCGGGAGTGCCGCCCTTCGAGACGGTGTTGATGTTGATGACCGCCGGCTTGATGATCTCCGCCACACCGGCGAAGGTGCCCGTGTTGAGCGGCATCTGCACGGGCAGCACGGGGGCCGTGGGTGCGGCCGCCTGCGGCGGGCGGTCGGTGCGCCCGCCGGCGACGGCGCCGAGCGTGACGCCGGCCACCAGCATCAGTACCAGGGCCGCGACGAAATAGGTTCGCTTGAGCTGCATCATGGAATTCAACGCCTCCTTAGGCCACTGTCGCGGCGGCTTCGCCGTTGAGCAAACGACGCAAAGCTTCGCCTTCGAGAGTTTCGACGCGCTTGAGCTCGCCGGCGGCGGCGACCAGCGCTGATTTTTTCGTTGTCAGAAGCCCGCGGACCCGGTCGTGCGTGCGGTCGAGGATGGCCCGCACCTCTTCGTCGATGGTGCGCGCCGTCGCATCGCTGAAATCGCGCTCGCCGCCGAGTCCGTTCGCTTTCAAAAAGAGTGGGCTGCGCTCGCCGTAGGTGGCGAGGCCGAGCCGCTCCGACATGCCGTACTTCGTGACCATCAGCCGCGCCAGCTCGGTGGCACGCTCCAGGTCGTTGTGGGCGCCCGTCGAGACCTCGCCGTACACCAGCTCCTCCGCCACGCGCCCGCCGAGCAGGACCGCGATGCGGTCCTCGAGCTCCCCGCGCGTCAGCAGAAAGCGGTCTTCCGTGGGCAGCTGGTAGGTCATGCCGAGGGCGGCGATGCCGCGCGGGATGATCGTCACCTTGTGTACCGGATCGGCGTGGGCCACCGAGGTCGCCACGAACGCGTGCCCCATCTCGTGGTGGGCGACGATGTCGCGTTCCTTTTCGGAGAGCACGCGGCTGCGCTTCTCCAACCCGGCCACGACGCGGTCGATGGCCTCTTCGAAGTCCGCCATCTCGACGGCGTTCTTCTCCTTCCGCGCGGCCAGCAGGGCGGCCTCGTTGACGATGTTTGCGAGCTCGGCACCCGCGAAGCCGGGCGTGCGCGCGGCGATCACGGCCAGCTCGACGTTCGGCGCCAGCACCACGGCGCGCGCGTGCAATCGCAGAATGGCCTCGCGGCCGCGGATGTCGGGCTTGTCGACGACCACCTGGCGATCGAAGCGCCCCGGACGCAGCAGCGCCAGGTCGAGCACTTCGGGACGGTTGGTGGCCGCCATGATGATCACGCCCTTGGAGGAGTCGAAGCCGTCCATCTCCGCCAGCAGCTGGTTCAGTGTCTGCTCGCGCTCGTCGTGGCCGCCCACGAAGCCGCTGGCGCCGGCGCGCGACTTACCGATGGCGTCGAGCTCGTCGATGAAGATGATGCACGGCGCCTTGTCCTTGGCCTGCTCGAAGAGGTCGCGCACGCGCGCGGCGCCGACACCCACGAACATCTCGACGAACTCCGAGCCCGATAGCGTGAAGAAGGGCACGTCGGCCTCACCCGCGACCGCGCGCGCCAGCAGCGTCTTGCCGGTGCCGGGCGGCCCCACCAGCAGCACGCCCTTGGGCAGCCGGCCGCCGAGGCGCTGATACTTGCGTGGGTTCTTGAGGAAGTCGATGATCTCGACCAGCTCCGCCTTCGCCTCGTCGACGCCGGCCACGTCGGCGAAGGTCGTCTTCAGCTCCTTGCGGTCGAAGATCTTGTGCTTGCTGCGTCCGAACGACAGTGCTTGCGTCGGTCCGCCGCCCACGCGGCGCATGAGGAACATCCAGATCGCGACCATGACCGCGAGCGGGATGACCCAGCCGAAGAGCAGATCCTTCCAGAACGTGGTCTCGATGCGGCCGGCAAACTCCACGTTGTGCGCGCGCAGCTCGTCCACCAGCTGCTGATCGTCGACGAGCGGGATCCGCGTGGTGACGAAGACCCGCGTTTCCTCCTCGGTGCCGAGGATCTTGCGTAGCCGATCGCCGGCGGCTGTCGGCGGCGCCGGCAGCGCGCCCGGCTTCGCGATGCCGCGGATCTCGCGCTCCGTCACCGCGACTTTCTGGATCTGATCGGCCTCGAGCAGCTCGAGGAACTTCGACATCGGGATCTCGATCGTGCGCGGCGCGAGCAGCCAGCTCTGTAAGAACGACAGGACGATGACCGCCACGAGCAGGTAGGCGAGGGAAAACTGGATGCGCTGAGACATCCGCGGCTTCATCGGGCTTTCCGTTCGTCATGCTATGCCTCGCGCTCGAGTGTGTCAAACCGGTTGGGGTACATTTCGCTTGACACACCAAGGAGTTGGCCATACAACATGCCTCGACGCTCATGTGACTGCGGGAACAAGCGCGTCTTTCGAGAGGGTTTTCCCATCGTGACCTTTGCGCGCCGTGCCGTCTGGCTGCTGGTTTTCTGCGGCGTCGCGCTAACCGTGCTGGCGGTGCTCCCCGTCGATGCGCAAACGGCGCAGAATGCGGCGAAGGAGCCTGCGTACCGCGCGTTTCCCGTGTTCGGATCGCGTCTGGTCGTGTGGGCGGTGGCGCAGCTGCATCTGAACTTCGCGGCGTTCATCCTCGGTGTGCCGATCTTCGCGGTCATCATCGAGGCGATCGGCTGGCGAACGGGCGAGGCACGATACGACTGGCTCTCCCACGAGCTGGTGAAGCTGACCTTCGCGGCGTTCTCAACGACGGCGCTGCTCGGCGCCTCCCTCCTGTTTTTGTTCGTCGGCTATTACCCGAAGTTTTGGACGTACATGACCTCGATCTTCTTCCCGACGTACTGGGTCTATGCGCTGCTGTTCTTCGCGGAGACGTTCACGGTCTACCTCTGGTACTACGGCTGGAACTGGCTTTCCGGATCGCGCAAGTGGATCCACGTCGGCCTCGGCGTCCTCAGCAACCTCTTCGGCACGGCCATCCTCGTCGTCGCCAATTCGTGGGTGACGTTCATGATGTCGCCGGCCGGCATCGATGAGTCCGGTGCGCTCAAGGGTGGGGTGTGGGCGGCCATCAACAACTACACGTGGATGCCCATCAACATCCATCGCCTCATCGCCAACATCGTGTTCGGCGGCACCATTTGCGGCGCCTACGCCGCCTTCCGGTTCCTCGGTGCGCAGACGCAGGAAGAGCGTGCCCGCTACGACTGGATGGGCTACATCGGCAACTTCATCGCGCTCTCGGCGTTCATCGTGCTGCCGTTCGCCGGCTACTACCTGGGCCGCGAGATCTACGCGTTCAACCAGACCATGGGCATCACGATGATGGGCGGCTTCATGTCGTGGCTGTGGATCATCCAGGCCATCCTGATCGGCGTGCTCTTCCTCGGCAGCAACTACTATCTGTGGCTCGGCATGGAGCGCATCCCCGGCTCCGAGCGTTACCGCAAGTACGTGCCGCCGATGCTCATCATCCTCACGGTCGGCTTCATGATCTGGGCCACGCCGCGCTCGATGGTGGTCACGCTCGACGAGGCGCGCGCGATGGGCGGCACCCATCACCCGCTGCTCGGCTTCTTCGGCGTCATGTCGGCGAAGAACACCGTCGTGAACCTCATGATCCTCACGACGTTCCTGTCGTTCGTGCTCTACCGCCGCGCCAACAAGATTCCGACGAAATCGTGGGTGAAGACGGGCATGGCCATCCAGTGGGCCGCGTTCGCCGCGGCCGCGGGCGTGGTTGTGTTCTACGGCGTCTACGGCTACTTCGTGGAGTCGATCATCCGCATCGGATTCTCGGTCTACCAGGTGCTGGCCGTGCTGGCCGCCATCGTCCTCGTGATGGCGATCGACATCCCGATGTTCAAGGGCGCCCGGACGACGGGCCAGATCCGCTGGGGCACGATCGCGCCGCACTCGCAGTACGTCCTCATCTTGTTGGCGGTGACCTTCACCTGGCTCATGGGCCTCATGGGCTTCGCGCGGTCGGGCATCCGCCAACACTGGCACGTCTACGGTGTCCTGCGCGACAGCTCGGTGGACGCGGCGACGCCCGCGCTCGGCTACGCGGCCAACGTCATCACGGTGGTGACGCTCGCGTTCTTCGCGCTCGTGCTCTTCATCTTCTGGCTCGGCGGGCTCGGCGAGCGCGGTGCCGCCGAGGTCCACGGCCACGCGGCGCCGGTGATCGCCGGCGGTCGTGATGACATGCGTGCCTGATGCGCGTCCCCGTCGTCGTTCGCGTCGGCGTCTTTGCCGTGCTCGTGATGGGCAGCTATGCGATGTTCGCGAACTCGATTCCGCAGATCGAGTCCAAGCCGCCGCAAGAGCTGTCGCTCGAGGGCGGCAACGTCACGCCCGCGCAGCTCGTGAAGGCCGGCGAGGAGATCTTTCACACGAAGGGCACGTGTGAGATCTGTCACCGGATCGGCCAGAAGGGAACGCGCGCGCCGGACCTGGCCGGCATCGGTGCCCGTGCCGCCAAGACCAAGCCCGGCATGAGCGCCAAGGCCTACATTCTCGAGTCGTTGCTGCAGCCCGCAGCGTACATCGTGGAGGGCTATCCGCCGATCATGCCGGCGGTCGACAAGCCGCCGATCGCGCTCAACCGCTCCGAGGTCTGGGCGCTGACGGCGTTTCTCGAGTCGCTCGGCGGCAACGTGGACGTCACGCTCAACGACGTGCCCGCGACGGTCGGCGCGGGGAGCGGCGGCGCCGGTGCGGTGGCCGAGCTGAAGATTCCCGGCGATCCCAAGGCCGGCGAAGCGGTGTTTCAGGGTAAGGGCACGTGCATCGCGTGTCACAAGGCGGGGAAGATCGGTGCCGCCCAGGTGGGACCCGATCTCTCGCAGATCGCGAAGATCCAGACGCCCGACTACATCATGAAAAAAATCCTCGACCCCAAGGGCGCGGGGACGGTGGCGAACTTTCCGCCCGGCGTGATGCCGCAGGATTTCGGCACGCGGCTCACGTCGAAGGAATACGTCGACCTCCTGGCCTTCCTGCTCACCCTGAAATGAGACTCCTCCGCTCGCGATTCCTGCAGGCAGTGCTGATCCTCGTACTGGCCTTCGTGATCCTGCGCTTCGGCATCCGGCCACCGGCGCCCTGGAGCGTGCTCACGCTCTACCTGGCGATCATCTTCATGGCCGTGATGGTCTTCGTCTCCTCCGACAGGGACTCGTGGCGCAGTTTCATCGGCCCGATCTGGACAACGCTGGTCCGGCCCGAGCGTCGCCCGCTGCGCATCGCGCTCGTGATCGTGATCCCCCTGCTCGTCGGCTACTACGCCTACACGCAGGCCGCGGCGAAGCCGCAGGCGCCGCCCGAGCTGCGCGCCGTGCACCCGGCGCCGCCGGCCTCGATCCAGTTCCGCAACAAGGAGTTCAACATCTCGGGCGCGGAGAATCCGCTGCGCAAGGATGCCGCGAAGTTCCGCGAGCACGTGGCGAAAGGCGGCGAGATCTACATCCGCAACTGCGTCTATTGTCACGGCGACAACCTCGACGGCAAAGGCCACTTCGCGCCGGGCTTCAATCCGCCGCCCGCCAACTTTCAGGATCCGGGCACGATCGCGATGCTGCAGGAGGCTTTCCTCTTCTGGCGCATCGCCAAGGGCGGTCCGGGCCTCCCGAAGGAATCGACGCCGTGGAACTCGGTGATGCCGCCGTGGGAAGACCGGCTGACCGAGGAGCAGATCTGGCAGGTCATCATGTATCTCTACGACGCGACGGGACAGCAGCCGCGACGGTGGGAGGCGAGCGAGCATGCCTCGCACTAATAGATCGGGGGGCCCCTGCGGCTCCCCCCGAACCCCCCCATCGCCTCTCGATCGAACCTTCGGTTCGATCGGGCTGGCTTTCTTTGCTGTCGTCTTCACGGCGGCGCCAGCGTGGGCGCAGGATGCGAATGCGGGGAAGGTGGTGTACGAGCGGAAGTGTGTGGGGTGTCATGGGGAGAAGGGGGACGGGAAGGGGGCGGCGGCGGAGTTGTTGCTGCCCAAGCCGCGCGACTTCACCAAAGGGCTGTTCAAGATCCGATCGACCGCGAACAAGACGCCCACCGATCAGGATCTCTTCCGCATCGTGAGCGACGGCATGCCCGGGACCTCCATGCCGCCGTGGGAGGTTCTACCCGAGAGGGATCGACGCAACGTGGTGGCCTACATCAAGACGTTCGCCCCTGAGGCCTTCAAGGAGCCGCCGAAGAAGCTCGAGCTGCCGAAGGAGGTCGGCTCCTCCGAGGCGTCGATCAAGCGCGGCAAGGAAATGTTCGAGGCTATCGAATGCCACAAGTGCCACGGCACGGAGGGCCGCGCCGACGGTCCCTCGCACCCCGAGCTGAAGGACGAGTGGGGCAACCCGGTGGCGCCGGCGAACCTCACCAAGCGCTGGAACTTTCGCGGCGGCCGCTCGCGCACGGAGATCGCCACGCGGATCGCCAACGGCGTGCTCGGCACGCCGATGCCGGCGTTCCTCGAGGCCGTCGAGAAGCCCGAGGACATCTGGCACCTGACCAACTACATCGTGTCGCTCGGGCCGGACTCGCCGCAGCCGGCCACGCTCGTGACGGTGAGCTCGGTGAAGGACGCGATTCCCGACGATCCGGCCGCCGACTTCTGGAAGAAGATCACGCCGAACAACATCCTGCTCGAGGGCCAGGTCATCGTCGATCCGCGGAACTTCAACCCCGCCATCGACCTGGTGAGTGTGCGCGCCGTCTACAACGACAAGGAAATCGCGTTCCATCTCACCTGGGACGATCCGAGCGAGACGAAGGGCGACGGCAAGACGACGTTTCCCGACGCGATCTCGCTGCAGTTCGCCCCGCAGCAGCCGACGGGAACGGAGCGTCCGTACTTTTTGATGGGTGATGCCACCGACGGCGTCTATCTGCTGCGCTGGGAGCAGGGCAAGGGCGTCGGCGAGCTGAGCGCGCACGGTCCGACGAAGCTGGCGGCCATACCCGGCGGCGAAGCGTCGGGCAAGGCGGTGTTCAAGAATGGCCAGTACGCGCTCGTGATGAAGCGTTCGCTCGCGGCCACCGGCACCGAGCGGCCGAGCTTCCGTCCGCGCGTGTTCACGCCCGTCGCGTTCCAAGCGTGGGAGGGCGGCGCGGGGGAGAGCGGCCCCAAGATGTCGCTGACCTCGTGGTACTATCTGCGGCTGGAGGAGCCGCAGTCGAACCGCAGGTTCTTCATTCCTCCCGCTGTCGCTCTTCTCACGTTCGCTGTGCTGGGGCTGATCGTGCGCGCGGCGCGGAGCCGCGCCGTCCAATAGGGAACTCAACGATAAGGAACTCGAGCCACGCAGCTCGAGCCACGCAGGAGGACGATCCATGCGCAAGACGTTCGTGGCGCTGACAGCAATGGCGCTCGTCGGCAGCGCGGTGATGTTTGCGGTGGGGCCGCGACTCGCGGGCGCCCAGGGCGGCGGAACGGTCGAGGTCGAGGTGAAGTACAACGGCGCGCCCCAGGTCGAGAAGCTGAAGGTCAACAAGGATACCGAGAAGTGCGGGCAGGAGGCGACCATCGAGAAGGTCGTCGTCGGCTCGAACAAGGGCCTCGCCAACGCCGTCGCCTCCGCGCCGAACGCCAAGGGCGCCAAGCCGATCAAGGCCGTCGTCGATCAGCACGGCTGCAAGTTCGTGCCCCACGTCAGCGTGATGGCGCCGGGCGAGATGGAGCTGAAGAACTCCGACGACATCCTGCACAACATCCACACCTACTCGACGGCCAATCCCGCCATCAACAAGGCTCAGCCCAAATTCAAGAAGACGATGACCGAGAAGTTCGAGAAGCCGGAGATGATCAAGCTCACGTGCGACGTCCACTCGTGGATGCTCGGCTGGCTGGCGGTGGTGCCCGGCATCGCCGCGGTGACGGACACCAACGGCGTGGCCAAGCTCGAGAACGTCCCCGCCGGCAAGCAGAAGATCGAGGTCTGGCACGAGACGCTCGGCAAGCAGGACAAGGAAGTCGACGTGAAGGCCGGGCAGACGACGAAGGTCAGCTTCGAGATGAAGGGCAAGTAAGGAGAGCCAGAGCCCATGCTCGACTGGTGGCTGCCGGAAAACGTCTCCACGTTCGGCCGTGACATCGACTGGCTGTTCCATCTGATCTACGCGATCACCGGTGTCACCTTCGTCCTCGTGGCGGCGGCGATGATCGCCTTCCTCATCATGTATCGTGACCGCCCCGGCCGCCGCGCCCGTTACACGCACGGCAACACGACGCTGGAGATCGTGTGGACGATCGTGCCCGCCCTCATCCTCGTCGTGCTCACCGCGCTGTCGGCGCCCGCGTGGTCGAAGATCAAGATGACGCGACCGCCCAGCGACTTCGTCGTCGACGTCACGGCCAAGCAGTTCAACTGGCAGGTCAAGCATCCGAACTCCGACAAGGTCTTCCTCGACGAGATGCACGTGCCCGTGAACAAGGTCATCCACGTGGACCTCAAGTCGCAGGACGTGATCCACAGCTTCTTCGTGCCGCAGTTCCGCGTCAAGCAGGACGCCGTTCCCGGTCGGTCGATCATCGCGTGGTTCGAGGTGACCAAGCCGGGCAAGTACGAGTGGCCGTGCGCCGAGCTGTGCGGGTTCGGTCACTCCGGCATGCGCGGCTGGATCTACGTCCACTCGGCCGAGGACTACAAGAAGTGGGCGGCCGAGAACCTGACGGCAGAGACGGGAGGGGGAGCGAAGAAATGAGCGCCCACGCCGCGACCGCGCATACCGCGCACGCGCACCACGACACCAGCTTCGTGCGCACGTACGTCTTCTCCACCGATCACAAGATGATCGCGCGCCAGTTCCTGTTCATGGGACTGTTCATGATGATCATCGGCGGCCTGCTGGCGCTGATGGTCCGCTGGCAGCTGGCGTGGCCCGAGACCGCGGTGCCGGGCCTGAGCGTGATCCTCAAGGACACCGGCGGCATCCTCGAGCCCTCGACCTACAACATGGCGTTCACCATGCACGCCACCATCATGATCTTCTTCGTGATCATGCCGATCCTGGCGGGCGCGTTCGGCAACTTCTGCATCCCGCTGATGATCGGCGCGCGCGACATGGCGTTTCCCACCCTCAACATGCTCTCGTTCTGGGTGACGGCGACGGCCGGCGTGATCATGTTGAGCGGCTTCTTCGTCGAGGGCGGCCACGCCGCCGCCGGCTGGACGTCGTACGCGCCGCTGTCCGCGGTGCCGCAGTACACCGGCGTGAACTGGGGCCAGAACCTCTGGTGCATCGCCCTGTTCGTGATGGGTATCGGGTCGATGATGGGCTCGATCAACTACATCACGACCATCATCAACATGCGCGCGCCGGGCATGCACCTCTTCCGCATGCCGCTCGTGGTGTGGTCGCTGTTCATCACGGCCATCTTGCTGCTGCTCGCGCTGCCGGTGCTGACGTCGGCGGTGGCCATGCTGCTCTTCGACCGCACGCTGGGCACGTCGTGGTTCGCGCCGTCGGGCGGCGGTGAGCCGCTGCTCTGGCAGCACCTCTTCTGGTACTTCGGCCATCCAGAGGTTTACATCTTGATCCTGCCCGCCATGGGCATCGCCTCCGAGATCCTGCCGGTCTTCTCGCGCAAGCCGATCTTCGGTTACCACGCGATGGCGTTCTCGATGATCGCCATCGCGTTCCTGTCGTGGATCGTCTACGGCCACCACATGTTCGTGTCCGGCATGAGCCCGTCGCTCGGCATGGCCTTCACGGTGACGACAATGGTCATCGCGGTGCCGTCGGCCATCAAGACGTTCAACTGGCTCGGCACGCTGTGGGGCGGCCGGATCCAGTTCACCGTGCCGATGCTGTTCGCGCTCGGCTTCGTGTCGATGTTCGTCATCGGCGGCCTGAGCGGCATCTTCATGGCCAGCACGCCCGTCGACATCTACATCCAGGACACGTACTTCATCGTGGCCCACATCCACTACGTCGTCTTCGGCGGCTCGATCTTCGGCGCCTTTGCCGGCATCTACTTCTGGTTCCCCAAGATGTTCGGCCGGATGATGAACCCGCTGCTCGGCCACCTGCACTTCTGGTCGACGTTCATCTTCTTCAACTGGACGTTCTTCCCGATGCACATCATCGGCGTGGGCGGCCAGATGCGACGGATCTACAACCCGATGCAGTACGAGTTCCTGCAGCACCAGCAGCACTGGAACGTCTTCATGACGTACGGGGCGCTGATGCTCGGCGCCGGCATGATCCTGTTCGTCATCAACTTCTTCTGGTCGCTCTTCGCCGGCAAGAAGGCGCCACTGAACCCGTGGAATTCGAACACGCTCGAATGGACCGCGCCCTCGCCGCCGCCACACCTCAACTGGGGTGCCCACGTTCCGACCGTGTACCGGGGGCCCTACGAGTACAGCGATCCGGACGCGCGCGAGGACTTTCTGCCGCAGTCGCAGGCGCCGGTCGGGGCCGGGGCGCGGCGCCACCACTGACACGCGCGCGGAGCAAGGTGTGAGGCTCGCTCATCGTCTGGCGCTCGGGACGGCGGTCGCCACCGCCGTCCTGATCGTGTTCGGCGGCCTGGTGACCAACACCGGGGCGGCGCTCGCCGTCCCGGACTGGCCCAACACGTTCGGGCACAATCTCTTCCTCTATCCATGGTCCGGCATGGTCGGCGGTGTGTTCTACGAGCACAGCCACCGCCTGCTCGGCGCGACGGTCGGCCTGCTGACGCTGACCCTCGCCGCCGCGCTCTGGCGCCGTGGCCCCGCGCTGCGCGCCCTCGGTCTCGTCGCGGTCGCCACGGTGATCGCACAAGGCGCGCTCGGCGGCCTGCGCGTGGTGCTGCTGCGCGATGAGCTCGCGCTGGTGCACGGGCCGCTCGCTCAGGCCTTTTTCGCGCTCATCGCCACGCTCGCGTACCTGACCTCGCCCGCCGCGAAGGCCCCGGCCTCGGTGGACGGCGGCCTGCGCCGTCTCGCCCTCGTGGGGACGGCGCTGATCTACGCCCAGATCGTGCTCGGCGCGCTGCTGACCCACGCCGGCTGGCTCTGGCTGCACATCGGCGGCGCCGTCGCCGTGTTCGCCGTCCTGCCGGTGCTCACCGCGCGCACGCGCAGGACGGGCGACGCCGTCGCCGCGCCGCTGTCGCGTCTGCTGCTGGCGCTCCTCGGTCTGCAGCTGGCACTCGGCATCGGCGCATATCTCGCGCGCTTCTCGCCTCTCTGGATTCCCGGCGAGCAGACGACGATGCTCGTCCTGCCGGTCGCCCATCGGCTCGTCGCCGGCCTGATTCTGAGCGCGACGGTCGTGCTCGCCGTGCGGCTGCATATGCATTCGGTTGCCAAGCATGTCGAGGGGGTACAGGCGAGCGAGAGGGTGTCCGCTTCCAGCGCGAACGAGGGGGTACGGGGGAAGCCGAAGGGGTTGTCCGCTTCCAGCGCGAACGAGGGGGTGGGGAAGCCGAAGGGGTCCCCCATCTCTAAATGACCCCGCCGACCGAGGTCATCGTCGCTCCCCTCGTCCGCGATCGTCGCCGCCTGCTCGGCGATCTCGTGACGCTGACCAAGCCGCGCGTGGTGCTGATGATCGTCGTCACCACGCTCGTTGGCTACTACGTCGGCCTCACGGGCGCGCCGGATTGGACGCGGTTGCTGCACCTCGCGATCGGCACCGTGCTCGCCGCAGGCGGCACGCTGGCGCTGAACCAGTACTGGGAGCGCGACGTGGACGCGCGCATGGAGCGCACTCGCACACGGCCGTTGCCAGACGGGCGTCTCATGCCGCTGGAGGCGCTCACATTCGGCGGCGCCATCACCGCGCTCGGCATCGTCTACCTTGCGGCGTTCGTCGGCATGGCGCCGGCCGCCGTGACGTTCGCGACGTTCGTGCTCTACCTGTTCGCGTACACGCCGCTGAAGCTCCGGACGGCGCTGTGCACGATCATCGGGGCCGTGCCCGGCGCGCTGCCGCCGGTCACCGGCTGGGTCGCCGCGCGCGACGACGCGGGCGCCGGCGCGTGGATCCTCTTCGGCATCCTGTTCCTGTGGCAGCTGCCGCACACGCTGGCGATCGCGCGGCTCTATCGCGAGGACTATGCGCGCGCGGGCGTGCGGCTGCTGCCGGTGATCGATCCCGAGGGCACGAGCACCGAGCGTCAGATCGTGACCGGCTGCCTCGCGCTGCTCGGCGTCAGCCTGCTCCCGACGCTGATCGGCCTGGCGGGTGTGGTGTACTTCGTCGGCGCGCTCGCGCTGGGGCTGGGGTTCGTCATGCTCGGCGTGCGGCAGGTGCTGGCGCCGTCGGTGGACGGCGCGCGGCGCGTGCTCTTCGCCTCGCTGCTCTATCTGCCGGCGCTCCTGACGCTGCTGGCGGTGGACAAGGTATGAACACGCGCGGCGAGCTGCCGACGCGCAACCGGCAGACTGTGCGCGTGCTCCTCTTCATCGTCGCGGCGCTCGCCATTGCGACGCTGCTCGCGGGGATCCGGTGGTGGTGAGCGCATGAGCCGCACGCTGCAGGCGCCGCCACGGCCGCCGTCCGAGCGCCGCACCAACGGCCGCATCCCGCCGGCGCCGCCGGACTACGGCGACGGCGACGGCGATGACCGTGACCCCGGACCACGCCGCGGGCTGGACAACCTCCGTCTCGCCGTCCTCTTCATCATGGGCGCCGAGACGATGTTCTTCGGCGCGCTGATCTCCGCGCTGCTCGTCCTGCGTCTCGGCATGGCCGCGTGGCCGCCGCCGCTCGAGCCGCGCCTGCCGATCGCGGTGACCGGTCTGAACACGCTCGTGCTGCTCGCCTCGAGCGTGACGCTGGTGGCGGCGGGCCGTGCGCGCCGCCGTCACGATCACGCGGGTCACGGCCGCTGGCTTCGCGCGACCGCCGCGCTGGGCGCGCTATTCCTCGTGGTCCAGGGCTACGAGTGGACCCGTCTGATCGGCTACGGCCTCAGCCTCGCTTCCGGCGTCTACGGCACGACCTTTTTCGCGCTGATCGGCTTCCACGGCCTGCACGTGCTGGCCGCGCTCGTCTGGCTCCTCGTGACGACGGCACTCGTGGCACGCGGCCGGCTGCGCGACGCTCGCAGCGCCCCGGCGCAGGCGTGCGCGATGTTCTGGCACTTCGTGGTCGGCGTGTGGCCCGTGCTGTACTTCACGGTGTACCTGATATGAGGACGGTGAATATGAGGACCGCGAATATGAGGACGGCCGTGCGGATCGGGACGTCGGCGCTGGCCGCGCTCGTCATGGCGCTGGCGCCCGACCGGGCGGCGGCATGCGCCGTCTGCATCGGCTCCGCCTTCGGCGATCGCGCTTACACGTGGCCCTATATCGGCCTCATCTTGATGCCGTTCGTCGTGGCGGCTGGGATCATCGCGGCGTTCGC
>Ga0209266_1001721_pt1 | contig 14208 bp, 14 predicted proteins | sample GraSoiAngelo_132_FD_185889 | JGI IMG/M metagenome (GOLD analysis project Ga0209266, IMG submission 185889) | Grasslands soil microbial communities from the Angelo Coastal Reserve, California, USA - 14_0929_02_40cm (SPAdes) (version 2) | ecosystem: Environmental > Terrestrial > Soil > Grasslands ...
CGTAGCCCGCCGCGCGTAGAACGCGCTGAATTCCCAGGACCTCATGCCCGATCGCGTCGCCATAGCCGAGCGTCGCCAGGACCTGGTGGATCCGCGTCACGACCGTATCCCGGCCGGACCCTTCGGCAGTCTGGTCAGAACCTCCCTGGCAGCCGGCAGATCCCGACGGCGGCGCTCGAACCAGCCCGGCAACGGATGGACGGTGGCGGCGGCCCCCGTTTTCAGCCGCTCGAACATCTCGAGGTATTTCCGCTCGATCACCGGCCAGTCGTAGTGGTCCCGAAAGAACTGCCGGCCACTGCGGCCGAGAGTGCCGGCCAGCCATCGATTCTGCTCGATGGCCTCGAGGGCACCCACGAACTCGCCGTACGTTTCGTAATACAGTCCCGCGTTGCTGCGGATGCACTGCCCCTTGAGGACGTCGCACTTGCCGTTGGCCAGCACCGGGCGCCCCAGCGCCCATGTTTCGAGCGTCACCATCGACAGGCTCTCGTAGTACGACGGCATGATCAGCAGATCCGCGGCCGCCATGGCGTCGAACTTGTCGGTGTCGTCCAGAAACCCGAGGTGGCGGATCCGCGGATGCTCCGGGATCGGCAGCAGCGAGTGCCCGATGAGGACCAGCGACAGCTTGCCCGCCGGATCGTTCAGATAGCCCTGGAAGAATTCGAACAGCTCGTTGCAGCCTTTGTTTTGATCGATCCGACCGACATAAACCGCAAACGGGCCGCGAATGTGGTACTTCTGGCGAAACCGCCCGGCCTGGGGGCTGTTCGGCACGTCGGACCCGATGCCGACGACCACACCGGGGACGTTCTGATTGCCGGAGACGGCGTGAATCATCGCCCGCTCTTCGGGCGAGTTGTACATCACCGCTCGAACACGGCGGAACAGCGGCTGGAAGATCGAGAGGCCGACCGTCAGGTCGCGCTCGGCCGTCGGTACGAGAATCGCTCGCCCGCCCGCCGCGCGCGTGCCGTAGTACGCGTGATAGTAGCGATAGCTGAAGAACAGGCAGTACTCATACTCGGCGGCATGCTTCGCGACGTAATCGACCAGCGCCGGGCTTGTCGGCCCCTCAGCGTCAAGCCAATCGAGCTCGTCGCCGAGCGAGTGCGGCTGCTCGAACACGCGATCGGATCGCTCGGCGAAGAGGCGAGGATCTCGCTCATGCTTGACGCGGAATCGGCGAACCGGGACGCCGTTCACCTGTCCGACGCCGGGCTCGAGCTCGTTTCGCCATGTGACGTAATCGGCGGCGCACGTCGTCAGGACCTCGACCTCGCCGTGACGTGCGAGATGCTCGGCGATGTAGCGCGCATGCAGCTCGGCGCCGCCGTTAATCGCCTGACCGTAGCGCTGAACGACGACCGCGACCTTCACTGAGAGTCGGGGTCGGAGCCGCCCTGGCCTGAATCCGCCGTCGGGGCGGGCCCTGGGTCCGTCGGGGCCACGGGGCCGGAATCTGCGGGCGGTTCGGACGGGTGAGACGCGCGATCAGCGCGCTGTGCGGCGGCCTCAGCGGCGACGGCATGCGCGTCTCCAGCTTCGTGGTGCTCCGTGCGGTGGTGCTCGGCGCCGTGTGGCTCGGCGCCGCGGGGCTCAACGCCGTGGGGTTCGGCGCCGTCGTGCTCCGCGTCATGATCCACGGGGTCTGTTGAATCCGTCCGCGCCGGTCCGCCCGCCGTCGGCCCCGGCGCCGGCGACCCGGCCGGCCCCATGATCTCGGCCGCCGTTGCGCCGCTGCGTCGCCCACGGCGCCGGCGTCTCCGCCGGCTGCGTTGTCCCGGGCCTTCACCTGGGACTCCCTGACCGGTTCCTGCTGCGGGTTGTCCCTGCACGATGGCCGGCGCGGCGCCGGTGGAAGGCGCCGGCTGCGATGGCGCAGGCTGCAAAGGCATCGAGCGAGAAGGCGGCGGCGTGAACGGTTGAGGAGTCGCGGGCGCCGACGCTGGTTGAACGTGGGACTCGTCAGCCCCCGAAGACTTGTACACGACGACGCGCTCGAGCGCTCGCGCCCGGCGCTCGTTGAATTCCAGGCGGCTCGACACCGACTCGACGCGCATCTTGAGATTCTTGACCTCGATGCCGAGCCGCGTCGTCTCGATGACGAGGTTGTGAACAAGCTCATAGTACAGCTGATCCATGGCCCGCCGCGCCGACTCGAGCTTCGCGTCGCGCTCCGCGTTCATCGCGTTCAGGCGCGACTGGATGTGGAGCGCCTGGATCAGCGGATTCGGGTTGAAGAACAGCTTGAGGATCGGCAACAGCAGCTTTCGGATCCATCGGATCGGCCCGCGGTGCGATTCGAAGAGCGTCTCATCCTCGAACGCAAAGTTCGGCAGCTCGGGCGGCTCGTATGCCGGCTGCGTCTTGCGGAACTGATCGAGCAGGTCGGATCGGACGCCGCGTGGATCGAGGAACCTTTCCAGCTTCACGGCCGCCAGCTCGCGGATCTGCTGCTCGGTGTAGTCGACCCCGCGCTTCTCGCTGATGCGCGCCCGGATCTGCTCCATGACATGCTCGACGTTCACCGAGTCGGAGCGGACGTTGAAATCGGCCATAAACAGCTTTCAGTCCCGGCTATCAGCTCTCGAACCTGCACAGCGGACGGCTGACAGTCGGGAGCGGCACGGCGAGGCCTCATAGAGGCCGGTAGATGATCAGAGCGACGGCGAGCGCCCAGAGGGCCACGCACGCAAGGAGCGGGCGGTCCGTCAGGAGCAAATCCGCCGGGCTCCCGCCGCCATCACGCTGGTGCACCAGATAGAGGTACCTGAAAATCCCGTACAAGGGAAACGGAATGGTCAAGCCGAGCCATGGCGTGCCGAATTTTTCCTGGGTCTCGGGGCTGATCGTGTAGAACGCGTACGCAATCAGCGTCGAAGCGGTCACGACGCCGATCATCTGATCGAGCAGGTAGGCGCTGTACTCGCCGAGAATCGGACGGTGGGTGGATGCGTCGCCGGCGAGCAGGACGATTTCGTCGCGCCGTTTTGCCAGCGCGATGAACAGCGCCAGGAGAATCGTGCACACGAGCAGCCAGTGGCTGATCACGACGTTGACGGCCACTGCGCCGGCCACCGCCCGAAGCACGAAGCCGATGGCGATCGTCAGGACATCGATGATGACGACGTGCTTGAGCGTGGCGGAATACAGCAGCTGAAGAGCCAGATAGGTGGCCGCGACGCCGGCGAACTCCCCCCCGATGCCAAACGAGGCGGCGAGCCCGCCCGCGCCGAGCACGAGGGCGGCTGCGGCACCGGCCGGTACCGGCAGCACCCCCGACGCAATCGGCCGCTGCGCTTTCAGCGGATGCTGCCGATCGCTCTCGGACAGCACGCAGAACACCACGAATGCGGAAGCCGCATCGATGACCGCGGCGGCCTCAAAGAGCTTCCGGCCGAAGAGCAGACCGGCGAAGATGACGAGGTTCTTGCTCCACTGGCCCGGACGCAGAGATATGAGCAGGTACCGGGCGAGCGAGCGTCCCGGCACCGCGTTCACCGCAGTACCGGGCACCGTCACGGGAGAGGAAGTGCTGCGCGCCATCTAGCGCGGGAGACGGGCTAGACCTTGGCCGATGCCGAAAAACTCCGGACCGCTTCCTTCTCCGTTTCGAAGGTCTCGAACACGGTCAGCAGCTTCGTGATCGACAGGAGATCCGTGATGCGTTTCGTCAGGTTCAGCAGCTTGAGACTACCGCCTTGCCGGCTTACGGTCGTGTAGGTGCGCACCACTTCACCGAGACCCGCGCTGTCGATGTACGGCACATCAGCGAGATTCAGGACGATTTTCTTTTGGCCCTGGTTGACGAGGCTGTTCACCTTGTCCTTGAGCAACTCGTCGCCTTCGCCCAGGGTGATCTTGCCTTTCAGGTCCAGTACCACCACGTCACCGACAGCCCGTTCCTCGATCTGCATTGGAAACGCTCCAGATGAAATCGCGAGTGCGTCAGCTTAACACCCGCCTGCGCCCCGCGCAACGCAACTGCGGGCTCCGGGGAGGCGCGCGCCGAAGCGCCGGCGCGCGAAGCGGCGCCCCGCACGCACCGCGACTCGCCTACGCCAGCGAATTCATCCGCGTCGGTAGCCGAGGTTGATCGATGGATCGAAACGAACGTGAGACCGCTGGAGCGCCTGTCAGACGCCGCCAGCCCCGGCGAATTTCCGGGACTGAAAGCATTCCTTGCAGAAGACGGGACGACCCTGCGTCGGCTTGAACGGCACCGTCGTCTCCTTGCCGCAAGCCGAGCACATCGTGACGGTTTCCACCCGTTCGCGGGCCATCCCGGCTCCGGCAGGACGCGCCGCACGTTTGCCCTTGCAGGCTTTACACCGCTTGGGTTCGTTCTTGAAGTTCTTGTCGGCGAAAAACTGTTGCTCTCCCGCCGTCCAGATGAACTCCGCGGCGCAGTCCACGCACCTGAGGATCCTGTCTTGGAACTCCATCGGTCGCTACCTCGTCGGGGGTCGGTCTATTCCGATTCGCGCCGGAGCTTCTTCCGATTCCGCTTGCGCGCGAGCGCCTGCTTGGCCCTTCGCTTGTCGCCCGGTTTCAGATAGAAGGAGTGCTTCTTGATATCCTTGATGATGTCTTCCTGTTGAACCTTCCGCTTGAAACGGCGGAGAGCGCTTTCGATGGACTCGCCCTCCTGGATTTTGACTTCAGCCACGCGACTAACACCCCCTTCACGGGTGGCAAATGACCAGATGACCGAATGCCGGAATCATCGAATATGTTAGGCTGACACGGGTAAACGCGAATTCTAGGCACAATTCCCCGTCAAGGTCAACGAAATAGTCCTGTCGAATGGGTGTCGCCTTCACCCGGGATGATCGGCCCAAGTCATTCAGACAATGAGAGTTCTCGTAATCGGCGGCGGCGGGCGCGAGCATGCGCTCGTCGCCCGGCTCGACGCTGATCGCGATGTCGGCGAGCTCCTGGTCGTTCCCGGGAACCCGGGCATCGCACGTCTCGCCAGGACCGTTTCCGTCGATACGGGCGACCTGGACGGCGTCCTGGCGCTGACGGATCGCGAGCAGATCGACCTGACCGTCGTCGGTCCCGAATTGCCCCTCAGTCGCGGGATCGCCGATCGGTTCGCGTCGGAAGGCCGGTTGCTTTTCGGGCCGACCGCCGCCGCCGCACGTCTCGAATCGAGCAAGACGTTCGCGAAAGCCTTCATGGCCCGTCACGGCGTGCCGACGGCGCGCTTTCGCGCGTGCGATTCGATCGACGAGGCGTTCGCGTCGGTGCGAACCGATGAGTTCGGCCTTCCGGTGGTGGTGAAAGCGGACGGGTTGGCTGCGGGAAAAGGCGTCGTGATCGCCGAGGATCGCGCGGCCGCGGAACGGGCCGTTGCGGACGCGATGCGGGAGCGAAAGTTCGGCGCGGCCGGCGACCGGATTGTGATCGAAGAGTGCCTGCGTGGGCCGGAAGTTTCGTTCTTTCTCGTCTGCGACGGAGCTCGCGCCGTGCCGATCGGCACCGCTCAGGACCACAAGCGTGTGTTCGACGAAGACCGTGGGCCCAACACGGGCGGCATGGGGGCGTTCGCGCCGAGCCCGCTTGTCGATGCCGCGCTCGAGGCGCGGATCATGCGGGAGATTGTCGAGCCGGTGATCGCCGGAATGGCCGCCGAAGGTCACCCGTTCCGAGGCTTCCTGTATGCGGGGCTCATGCTGACGGCGAGCGGGCCGAAGGTGATCGAATTCAACGTGCGGCTCGGCGACCCCGAGGCGCAGGTGGTTCTACCTCTGATCGATGAGCCGCTGCTGCCCTTGCTGGTGGCGGGCGCGACAGGCGCGCTCGGTGACACGCCGGTCCGGCTCGGCTCGGAATGCTTCACCGGCGTGGTCCTCGCGTCGCGCGGATATCCCGAATCGTCGGAGTCCAATCAGCCGATCACCGGCATCGACCGCGCCGAAGCGATTCCCGGTGTCGCGGTCTATCACGCGGGAACGTCGCGGCGCGGCGGGCAGCTCGTGACCGCCGGCGGGCGCGTCCTGACGGTGGTCGGGCGCGGCGGCGACTTCGCGGAAGCCATCGCGCGCGCCTATGCCGGCGTGTTTCAGATATCCTTCAAGGGCATGCACTACCGTCACGACATCGGTCGCAGGGCGCTCGAATCAGAAGTCTGAAGTCTGAAGTCAGAAGTCTGAAGTCTGAAGTCTGAAGTCTGAAGTCGCCTGAAGTTTGAAGTATGAAGTACTCGGTGATTACCTTCGGCTGCCGCGTGAATCAGGCCGACTCTCTCGGTTTCGAGGAAGAGCTGCGCGCGACCGGGGCGGTTGCGGTGCCGCCCGACGCCGCCGACCTCGTCGTGGTGAACACGTGCTCCGTCACGGCCTCGGCCGATCAAGGCGCGCGGCAGACCATTCGTCGCGTGGCCCGGGACAACCCGGGCGCCCGCATTGTCGTGACGGGTTGTTATGCAACCCGGCGCCCCGCCGACATGGCCGCGCTGCCGAATGTCGCGTGCGTGGTGCCCAACGACGACAAGCCGCAGCTGATTCAGGTCCTGCGGTCGACTCCGACGACTGCGGAACGCTTCGGGGACGGCGACGGAAGCTGCGGCGCCGCGGTCGAGCCTGGCGTCGCCGGCCGCACCGCGTTCACGCTCCGTGTGCAGACGGGATGCGCCGAGCCGTGCTCCTATTGCATCATCCCGACGACGAGAGGCACGCCGCGGAGCGTGCCGGTGGACGACGTGCTGCGCGAGGTCGACCGCGTGGCGTCGGCCGGATTCAAGGAGATCGCGCTGACCGGCGTCCACCTCGGCTCATATGGACGCGATCTGCAGCCGCGGACGTCGCTGATCGGGCTTCTTCGGGCGCTCGGCGAGGTCCCTCCGGAGGCGGACACCACCCACTCTGGCGCGAAGGCCACGTATCGCAGCGCGAAGGGTTCCGCCTTCGCTGAAGCTACGGCGGACCGCCGAAGCCTTGGCGGAGGCTGGTCAGCCGGGCGCCACGATCTGCTTTTCCGCATCAGTTCCCTCGAGCCGATGGATTGCTCGCGTGAGATCGTGGAGCTCGTCGCCACATCCGAGCGCTTCGCGCCGCATTTTCATCTGCCGCTGCAACACGCCAGCGATCGCGTGCTGGCGGCGATGCGCCGGCCCTACACGATCGCCTATTACGCGTCGCTGGTCGACGACATCCGCGCGCGCGTCCCGCACGCCTCGATCGGCTCCGACATCATCATCGGCTTCCCCGGTGAAACCGGGGACGACTTCGAAAGGCTCGCCAGCTATCTCGAACGATCGCCTCTCACCCACCTCCACGTGTTTCCGTATTCCGACCGGCCGGGCACACCCGCCTCGACGATGCGCGAGAAGGTGGGCGGCGTCGCCGTGCGCGAGCGCGCCCGCCGTATACGCGCGATCGGTCAGCGACTCGCGTCGCGGTTCCTCGAGTCGCAGATCGGCGCAGTCCGGCGCGGGCTCACGGTTGAGGATGGCTCGCGGGTCGTCACCGACAATTACATGAAGCTTAAAATCGCGCCCGGTCGAGGACCGAACGAATGGGTGGCGGTCAGGATCGCGGGGCTCGACAACGGGGTGAGTACGGGCGATGACGTGCCGGGGCGGCGCCGGCAGACTGCGTCGCAGGCGGACCGCCTGGGCCGGCGACGTGATCTCGGTCCTTCTCGATCATGAACGAATGAGCAGTTCGTGGGTGCGCACTCGATCAGCCTCCGAACGCGAGAACCGCGAGCTGCTGGGCGGGAGAGGCGCGCTCGCCTTCGACGATCAGCTGGCCGCAGGCGGCACGAATATCGCGGCCCCGGCTCTTGCGCACCGACACGATGACGCCGTGCTCGGAGACAATCCTCGCGAATCGGTCGACGGCCTCGTCTGACGGGCGCTCGAATGGAATGCCCGCGGCCGCGTTCAGCGGAATCAGGTTCACTTTCGATTTCACTCCCGCCACGAGCCGCGCGAGCCGCCGCGCGTCCTGCGGCGAGTCGTTGACGCCCGCGAGCAGCACGTATTCGAACGTGATGCGGCTCCGCTTGTTGAGCGGGAACCGCCGGCAGACATCGATGATGTCGGCCAGGCCGTATTTCCTGTTGATCGGCACGAGCTCGCCGCGCTGCACATCGCTCGGCGCGTGCAGCGAGATCGCGAGGTTCGGCATCACCGGCTCTGTCGCCAACCGCTCGAGTGCGGGCAGGAGGCCGACGGTCGAGAGCGTGATCCGCCGCGGTGACATCTCGAACCCGTGTTCATCCGCCAGGATCCGCAGCGCCTTCATCGTCTCGTCGTAGTTGTGCAGCGGCTCGCCCATGCCCATCAGCACGATGTTGAACGGTGCCTCGCGCATGTTGAGCGCGTCGGCGAGCACGCGCACCTGACCGACAATCTCGCCGGCCGTCAGATTGCGCGCCAGCCCCATCCTGCCCGTGAGGCAGAACGCGCACGCCATCGCGCAGCCCACCTGGGTCGAGAGGCAGAACGTCATCGATGGTGTGTCGGGAATGAACACCGATTCGATGTGTCGTCGGTCGGCGAGCCGCAGCAGGAATTTCTCGGTTCCGTCGGCTGACGTCTCGCGGCGGGCGACGACCGGCGTGGTGAGCGTGAAGTCGCGCGCCAGCGACACGCGCAGCTCGCGCGAAAGGTTCGTCATCGCGCCGGCGTCGGTGACGCCGTGGCGATAGATCCAGCGGAAGATCTGGCGCGCGTGGAAGCGCGCGTGCCCGCGCTCTTCGAGGACGGCCTCGAGCGCCGGGCGTTCCAGGTCGGCGAGGTCGGGTCGTCGCTCCGTGGTGGCCACGGCATATCCCTCGTTTCTCGGTGCCTGAGGGGCTAAGATGGTAACATCATATTTTACGGCACGTCGCCGGGCCCGTGACACGCGCTCCACTGCGAGCTTCACCTTGAATGTACCTATCGTTCGAGACGTTCTCGATAACGGACTTCGCCTTCTCACCGAGAAGATGACGCAGGTCCGATCGATCAGCATCGGCGTATGGCTCACCCGGGGCTCCCGCCACGAATCGGCCGAGCGCGGGGGCATCGCGCATTTCGTCGAGCACATGCTGTTCAAGGGCACCGCGAGCCGCTCGGCCGAGGATATTGCACAGGCGATCGACTCCATCGGCGGGCAGCTCGACGCCTTCACCGCCAAGGAATACGCGAGCTACTACATCAAAGTCCTCGACGAACACCTCCCGCTCGCCATCGACATCCTCTCCGACATCGTGATGAACCCGGCGTTCAGCCCCGAGGACATCGAGCGCGAGAAGAAAGTCGTCGTCGAAGAGATCAAGATGGTCGAGGACACGCCCGACGACCTCGTCCACGAGCTCTTCACGCAGAGCTTCTGGGAGAATCATCCGCTCGGCCGTCCGATCCTCGGCACGAAGGAGACGGTCGAGTCGTTCAACGCGGAGCTGCTGCGTGATTACTTCCGGAGCGTCTATACGGCCAGGAACCTGATCGTCGCGGCGGTCGGCAACCTCGAGCACGACCGGGTGCGCGAGCTCGTCGGCGAGAAGTTCGGATCGCTGACCGAACCGGGCGATCCGGCCAGCGATGAGGCGCCGCGCGTGGTCCCCAAGATTCTCGTGCGCAACAAGGAGCTCGAGCAGAGCCACGTGTGCCTCGGCGTCGGCAGCTATCCGCAGAACCACGACGACCGGTACTCGAGCTACGTGCTCAACACGCTGCTCGGCGGCTCGATGAGCTCGCGTCTGTTTCAGAACGTGCGCGAGAAGCGCGGGCTGGCGTACGCCGTCTTCAGCGGCTTGAGCGCGTATCGGGACGCGGGGTCGTTCACGATTTACGCCGGCTGCTCGAACGAGGCCGTCGGGGAAGTCATCGATCTCTGTGTCGAAGAGCTGCGCGGCGTCAAGAATGCGCGCGTGCCGGACGCGGAGCTGCAGCGGTCCAAGGATCATCTGAAGGGCAGCCTCATGCTGAGCCTCGAGAACACGGCGAGCCGCATGTCGCACCTGGCCCGCCAGGAGATCTACTTCGATCGACAATTCGGTCTGGACGAGACGCTCGTCGGCATCGAGCGTGTGACGACGGCCGACGTGCAGCGGGTGGCCGCGGATCTCTTCCGGAACGGCTCCCTGGCGGCGACCGTGCTCGGCAACGTGAACGGGTTGCAGATTCCGGCTGAACGGCTCCATCTCGATTAGTCGCTCTCGATGAGATGATTCCGCGCTACACCCACCCGGACATGGGGCGGATCTGGAGCGACCAGCGCCGGTACGAAACCTGGCTGCTGGTGGAGACCGCCGCCGCCGACGCGATGGCGGCCGCCGGTATTGTTCCGCCCGAGGCGGCGCGCGACATTCGTGAGCGCGCCGGCTTCGACATCGCGCGCATCGAAGAAATCGAGCGGACCTCCCAGCACGACGTCATCGCGTTCACCACCGCCGTCGGCGAGACCGTCGGACCGTCGGCCCGGTGGCTGCACTTCGGGATGACCTCGTCGGACGTCATCGACACGGCGCAGGCGCTGCAGATGCGCGAGGCGTGCGGCGTGCTGCTGAGCGATCTCTCTGCGCTCGGGGATGCTGTCCGGGATCGGGCGCTGGAGCATCGCCGGACGCCGATGATCGGCCGTACGCACGGCGTGCACGCGGAGCCGATGACGTTCGGGTTGAAGCTGGCGCTGTGGTACGCGGAGATCGCCCGCGACGTCGAGCGCGTCGGTCGCGCCCGCGCGACCGTCAGCGTCGGCAAGCTGTCCGGCGCGGTGGGGACCTTCGCGCACCTGCCGCCGGCGGTCGAGGCCGACGTCTGCCGGCGCCTCGGGCTGGAGCCGGCCCCGGTGGCTTCGCAGGTGATTCAGCGCGATCGGCACGCGGAGCTCCTCGCGGCGCTGGCGATCACGGCGGCCTCGCTCGAGAAGTTCGCGCTCGAAGTCCGGGGCCTGCAGAGGACGGAGATCGGCGAGGTCGAGGAACCGTTCGCCAGGGGCCAGAAGGGGTCCTCCGCGATGCCGCACAAGCGCAACCCGATCGGATGCGAGCAGATCTGCGGCCTGGCGCGGCTCATTCGAGGCAATTGCCACGCGGCGTTCGAGAACATCGCGCTCTGGCACGAGCGCGACATCTCGCATTCGTCGGTCGAGCGCGTGATTCTGCCCGACAGCTTCATCGCGCTGGATCACATGCTGCGGCGTTTCACGCGAATCGTTCGCGGCATGGTCGTGAACCCCGGGCGCATGCTCGAGAACCTCGATCGCATGCGCGGCGTGGTCTTCTCGGGCACGGTGCTGCTCGAGCTCGCGAAGAAAGGCGTCTCGCGCGAGGTGGCATACGAATGGGTGCAGCGCAACGCCTTGCGGTCGTGTTCCGAGCAGCTCGACTTCAAGACGCTGCTGCTGGCCGATCCGGATGTCGGGCGCGCGCTGCCCGCCGCCGAGATCGAGCGCGCGTTCGACCTCGGCGAGCAGTTGAAGCACGTCGACCACATCTTCGATCGCGTGTTCCATCCCGTGAGGGCCTGACTGCATGCGCGCGCGCGTTTTCGTCACGCTGAAGCCGTCGGTCTTCGATCCGCAGGGCAGGACGATTGCCGACGCGCTGCGCTCGCTCGGCTATCAGAACGTCGAGGACGTCCGGCAGGGGAAGTACTTCGAGCTCGACCTGGCGACGACCGAGGCGGCCGAGGCGCGCACGGTGGCCGCGGAAGTCGCCGGCAGGCTGCTGGCCAACCCGGTCATCGAGAGCTACCGCATCGAGGTTGACTGACCATGAAGCGCGTCACGCTTCTCTCGGCGGCGTGCCTGACGCTGGCGAGCTCCACGGGGGCGCAGGAGCGCGTCGATCCGATGGCCGCCACGGTCGCTCAATGGTTCACGATGATCGAGAAATCGTTCGTGAGCCTTGCGAACGCGATGCCGGCCGATCGCTGGAATTTCGCGCCGAAGGACGGGCAGTTCTCGGGCGTGCGCACGTTCGCCGAACAGGTGAAGCACGTCGCGTGCGCGAACTACGCCTTTTTCAACGAGGTCGAGCACAAGGAGCCGCCCCCACGGTGTGAGTCGGGCGGGCCGAGCCCCGCCAGGACGAAGGACGAGCTGATGCAGTACCTGCGCGAGTCGTTCGCCTACGCCGGCCAGGTCATGCGTCGCCTCACGCCGGCCAACGCGCTCGATGCCGTCGAAGGTCCGTATGGCGGAAAAACGACCCGTCTGGGGATTTCGACGCTGGCTGTCTGGCATGCGACGGATCATTACGGGCAGCTGGTGGTGTATCTGCGAATGAACGGAATCGTGCCGCCCGCGAGCGCCGGCACGGTCCCGTAACGCCGGCGAGGAGTCTGAGATGCGATTCGGCATCGCCGTCTTTCCGGGCAGCAACTGCGACGAGGACGCGTTTCACGCGGCCAGGGATGTGCTCGGTCAGGACGCGGAGTACCTCTGGCACAAGGATGCCGATTTGAAGGGCGCGGACGTCGTGATTCTGCCCGGTGGCTTTGCGCACGGCGACTACCTGCGGACCGGGGCGATGGCGCGCTTCTCGCCGATCATGACCGAGGTGCGCGCCTTTGCGGACCGCGGCGGCCCGGTGCTCGGCATCTGCAACGGTTTTCAGATCCTCCTCGAGTCCGGCCTGCTTCCGGGCGCGATGTTGCGCAATCGAGGCCTGAAGTACCGATGCGAGCATGTGCATCTGCGCGTCGAGCAGATCGACACGCCGTTCACGAGCGCCGCGCGCGCCGGCCAGGTGCTGAGGATTCCGATCGGACACGGCGAAGGCAACTATTTCGCGCCGTCCGAGATGCTGCAGCGGATCGAGGCGAATCGACAGGTCATCCTGCGGTATGCGGATCCCGAGGGCCGCCTCGACGATGCCTGGAATCCGAATGGTTCGGCGAATGCGATCGCCGGCCTTTGCAATGAAGCCCGCAATGTCGTCGGCATGATGCCGCACCCGGAGCGAGCCTGCGAAGCGCTGCTCGGCAGCGTGGACGGTCGGGCCATTTTTGACTCGATTGTCGGTGCCTTCCGGTCGGCTGACCAGCCTTCGCCAAGGCTTCGGCGGTCCGCCATGGCTTCAGCGGAGGCGGAACGCCTCGCGCTCCAGCCGTCCGTCGTCGGCGCTGCCGGCAACCGTCATCCGAGCCTCTCGATGGGGAGGAGCGCGAGCCTTTCAGCCGGGCGGTCACGATGATCGATCCGCCGGTTCTCGAACGCCACGGCCTGACGCCGGACGAGTACGACCGCATCGTGCAGTTCCTCGGCCGCGAGCCGAACCCGACCGAGCTCGGCATCTTCTCGGTGATGTGGTCTGAGCACTGCAGCTACAAGAGCTCCCGCGTGCACTTGAAGACGCTGCCGAGCGACGGGCCGCAGGTGCTCCAGGGGCCAGGTGAAAACGCCGGCGCCGTCGACATCGGCGATGGCCTGGCGGCGGTCTTCAAAATCGAGTCGCACAATCACCCGTCGTTCATCGAGCCGTATCAGGGCGCGGCCACGGGCGTGGGTGGCATCATCCGCGACATTTTCACGATGGGCGCGCGGCCCATCGCTCTGCTCAACTCGCTCCGCTTCGGGCCGCTCGAATCCCGGGGCACTCGCCGTCTCGTCGAGGGCGTGGTCGCCGGTATCGCGGGCTATGGCAACAGCATCGGTATTCCCACCGTCGGCGGCGAAATCTCGTTCGAGCCGTCCTACGCGGACAATCCGCTCGTGAACGTCTTCTGCCTCGGCATCGCCCGGGCTTCCGACATCGTCAAAGGCGTCGCGTCCGGCGCCGGCAACCCGGTCTACTACGTTGGCGCGAAAACCGGCCGCGACGGCATCCACGGCGCGACCATGGCGTCGGCCGAGTTCGATGAGAAGTCGGCAGACAAGCGGCCGGCCGTGCAGGTCGGCGACCCGTTCATGGAAAAGCTGCTCCTCGAGGCGTGCCTCGAGGTGATGCGGACCGATGCGCTCGTGGGCATCCAGGACATGGGCGCCGCCGGGTTGACCTGCTCGACGACGGAGATGGGATCGCGCGGAGGCGCCGGAGTCGAAATCGACGTGGCGTTGGTGCCGCAGCGCGAGACGGGCATGACGCCGTACGAAATCATGTTGTCGGAGTCGCAGGAGCGCATGCTGCTCGTGGTGAAGCGCGGCCGCGAGAACGAGGTCGAGCGAATCTTCGACAAATGGGACCTGCACGCCGTGCATATCGGCCAGGTCACGGCGGACGGGATGCTGCGCGTGAAGGATCGCGGCCAGGTCGTGGCGG
>Ga0209266_1001727_pt1 | contig 14175 bp, 12 predicted proteins | sample GraSoiAngelo_132_FD_185889 | JGI IMG/M metagenome (GOLD analysis project Ga0209266, IMG submission 185889) | Grasslands soil microbial communities from the Angelo Coastal Reserve, California, USA - 14_0929_02_40cm (SPAdes) (version 2) | ecosystem: Environmental > Terrestrial > Soil > Grasslands ...
CGCCCTCTTCGCGCTCCTCGTCCTCTACACGATCGGCTGGCTCGGCGAGACGACGCAGGGCGCGGCGGGGCGGATCGTGCGCTACGCCTCGATCACCGAGCACTTCGGCGAGCTCACCAAGGGGATCATCGACACGAAGGACCTGGTCTACTTCGCCACCCTCCTGCTGATCGGCCTCTTCCTGACGCTGCGCTCGGTCGAGTCCGTGCGCTGGAGGTAGCGGTGCGCCGGTCGGGCTCGCTCTTCGGCCTCCTCGGCCTCCTCTGTTTGGCCTTCGGCTTCGTCGGCGCGTTCATCGTCGACCGGCCGCTGAGCGACTGGTACGTCGTCGGAAACCTCGTCGCCGGCGCGCTGCTCCTGCTCGCCTACGTGTCGTTCGGCTTCGAGGAGGTCCGGAGCCTCCTCGGCCAGCGCTCGACGCGCTACAGCGCGGGCGCCTTCCTCTACGCGCTCCTCTTCGTCCTGCTGGTCGGGGGCGGCAACTACATCTCCGCGCGCCGCCACCATCGCTGGGACCTGACCGAGGCGGGCATCTACACCCTCGCGCCGCAGTCGAAGAAGGTGGTCGAGGCCCTCAAGGAGGACCTCGCGATGACCGGCTTCGTCGAGGGCGGGCAGGACTCGCAGCTCCAGAGCCTGCTCGAGAGCTACCAGTACGCCGCCCCGAGCCACGTGAAGTCCCGGCTCGTCGACCCGGACAAGGAGCCCGCGCTGGTCGAGCAGATGAAGATCACGGCGCTGCGCAGCGTGCACCTCCAGTACGGCAAGGAGTCGTTCGTCGTCGCCAACCCCACCGAGGAGACGGTCACCAACGGCATCATCCGCGTCTCCGGCGCGACCAAGAAGCTCGTCTACTTCGCCGAGGGCGACGGCGAGGCCGACGTCGCGAACCAGGACGACCCCAAGGGCTACGCCGGCGCGAAGCTCGCCCTCGAGCAGGAGAACTACGAGGTGAAGCCGCTCGTGCTGCCCTCGGCCGAGCAGATCCCCGACGACGCGAGCGCGCTCGTGATCGCCGGCGTGCAGCGGCCCCTCAGCGAGCACGAGGTGCAGATGCTCGACGCGTATTTGAAGCGCGGCGGGCACCTGCTCGCGCTGATCGGCCCGCGCCAGGGCGACGAGCGGGTCCCCAAGCTGCTCGCCGACTGGGGCGCCAAGCTCGGCAACGACATCGTGATCGACCAGGTGGTGCGCCTCTTCCAGGGCCCCACGCTCGGCGTCCAGCCGATCACGAAGACCTACGGCACGCACCCCATCACGCAGAACTTCCACGACTACACCGTCTACCCGCAGACGCGCACCGTCGAGCCCGACTCGGCCGGCAAGAAGGGGCTCACGGTGACGGCGCTGGTGAAGACGAGCGCGTCGAGCTGGGCGGAGACGAAGGTCGACGAGGTGTTCAGCAAGAACCCGACCGCGTCGCTCGATCCCGAGGACCGCAAGGGCCCGCTCAGCGTCGCGGTCGCGGTCGAGGCCAAGCTGCGCGACCTGGGGATCACGCCGCCCCCGGCGCCGGAAGGGAAGAAGGCTCCCGAGGAGGCGCGGCTCGTCGTCTTCGGCACCCCCATGTTCGCCGACAACCAGCAGCTCGCGGAGGCGCGGCTCAACGGCGACCTCTTCCTGAACGCCGTCGGCTGGCTCGTCGGCCAGGAGGAGCTGGTCGCGATCCGCAGCCGCACCGTGCGCGCCTCGCGCGCCGAGCTGACCCGCGAGCAGGCGGTGCGGGTCTTCTACCTCTCCGTGTTCCTCATCCCGGAGCTCATCATCGCGACCGGCATCGTCGTGTGGTCGGACCGGAAGTCCCGGTGATCCGCCGCATCCTCATCCTCCTGGTCCTGGTCGCCGCGCTCGGCACCTACCTCTGGGTCTACGAGCTCCCCGAGGCCGCGCGCGAGGGGAAGAAGGCGAAGCTCGTCGGCGTCGACAAGGACGCCGTCACCGGCCTCGTCCTCACCTATCCGGACCGCGAGCTCGAGCTCAAAAAGGACGACCAGGGCTGGCGGCTCCTCCGGCCCGCCGACGCGCCCGCCGACGACACGGTGATGAAGGGCGTCCTCTCGACGCTCACCGACGCCGAGGTGCAGAAGACGCTCGACCAGCTGCCGCAGAACCTGGCCGACTTCGGCCTCGACAAGCCGACGGTCACGGTCAAGCTCACGCTCAAGGACGGCTCGCAGCCGCCGCCCCTGGTGGTCGGCAAGAACACCGCCATCGGCGGCAAGGCCTACGTGCGCAAGGACGACGAGCCGAAGCTCTACCTCACGACGTCGGCGCTCGGCTACGGCCTCAACAAGCAGGCGAAGGACGTGCGCGACAAGACGATCCTGGCCTTCAAGGACGAGGACGTGAGCCGGGTCGAGATCAAGGCGGAGAACGGCGACACGGTGACGCTCGTCCGCAAGGACAAGGAGGCGTGGACGGTGGAGCCGGGCGACCACCCAGGCGACACGACCGAGGTCCGCTCGTATCTGTCCTCCCTGCGCTCGACGCGCGCGGTCGACTTCCCGGACGATCACCCGCAGGACCTCGGCAAGTACGGGCTCGCCGCGCCCCGCCTCACGGTCACGGTGGCGACCGGCACGGACGGCGCCGCGAGCCAGGCCCTCCTGGTCGGGGCCGAGACGACCGAGGGCTCGCAGAAGCAGATCTACGCCAAGCGCGGCGACCAGCCGACCGTGTACGCCCTCGGCGACTGGACCTTCCGCACTCTCGCCAAGCCGCCGAGCCAGTTCCGCGACAAGACCGTGCTCGGCTTCGACCCGACGCGCGTCGGCAAGCTCGCCTTCGAGCGGAAGGACGGCGGCGCGGTGAGGCTCGCACGGGCCGAGGGCAAGTGGACGCTCGAGGGCGCCGAGGGGAAGACGCCCAAGGACTCGGCGATCGCGACCCTCTTGGACGACCTCCGCGACCTCCGTGGCGCCGACATCGCCGCCGAGCCGGCGAAGGACCTGGCCGCCTGGGGCCTCGACCACCCCGACCTCCGCATCACCCTCACCGACAAGGAGGGGCAGCCGATCGGCACCGTCCTCGCCGCCAAGCACGACGGCAAGCCGTACGTCATGCGCGCCGGGAGCGAGACCGTCTTCGAGGCGCGCGACTACATGTACGCGCGCCTCGACAAGCCGCCGAAGGACCTGGTCGAAGAGCCGGGCGCCGCCGCCGAGGCCGCGAAAGCGACCACGACGACCGAGCCGTCCGCCCCGCCCGAGCCTGGCGAGGCGGACGAGGGCGACGACGCCGACGAGGGCGGGGATTAGCTAGGCGTCGCACCGCACCCGCCCGCCCGGGTCGCTGCGGGGACCAGCGGAGCCGCGACCCGGGTGCGTGTCGCGAGGGCCGGCGCGGTCGCTCGAAGGCGTCAGCGCCGGGCTTCTTCGCGCAGCGCCGCCAGCAGCAGGTCGATCTCCGCCTCCGTCCCCACCGTGATGCGGAGCGCGTCGCGCAGCCCCGGCACGGCGAAGTGGCGGACGAGGATGTCGCGCGCGGCGAGCGCGCGCGCCACCGGCCCCAGGTCGACGCCCGGCCGCCGCGCGAGGACGAAGTTCGCCTCCGACGGGGGTACGCGGAAGCCCAGGCGCTCGAGCTCCGCGCTGAGCCGCGCGCGCGTCGCCTTGATGCGGGCGAGGTTGGCCTCCATCGCCGGGAGGTCGCCGAGCGCCGCCTTCCCCGCCGCCTGCGAGAGGCGGCTCAGGTTGTACGAGTCCTTCACCGTGCGCAACCCGGCCAGCAGCTCCGGATGCCCGAAAGCGAGCCCGACCCGCAGCCCGGCCAGCGAGAACGACTTGGAGAGCGTGCGCAGCACGAGCACGTTCGGGAGCCGGCCGACCAGCCCGAGCGCGTGCTCGCGCGCGAAGTCGACGTACGCCTCGTCGACGACGAGGAGGCCGGGCAGCGCGCGCGCCAGCGCCTCGACCTCGGCGAGCGGCACGAGCGTCGCCGAGGGCGAGTTCGGGTTGCAGAGGAAGGTGACGCGCGCGCCCGCAGCGGCGAGCGCGGGCGGCAGCGAGAAGTCGTCGGGGAAGGGGACGCGCACCGCCTCGCCCCCCTGCACGGCGACCAGCGTCTCGTAGAGGCTGTAGGTCGGCACCGGGAACGCGACGCGGTCGCGCGGGTCGATGGTCGCGCGCAGGACGAGGGCCAGCAGCTCGTCCGAGCCGTTGCCGGCCATGATGTGGTCGGCCGGCACGCCGTACACCTCCGCCGCCCGCGCGCGGAGCGCCCGCGCCTCCGGGTCGGGATAGAGCCGGACGCTCGCGTCGGCCGCGCGCGCGATCGCCTCCAGCACGTGCGGCGAGGGCGGGTACGGGTTCTCGTTGGTGTTGAGCTTGATCACCCGGCGGCCGGGGCCGGGCTGCTCACCGGGGACGTAGGGCGGGACGCTCCGGACGGCCGGGCGGAGCCAGTCCGCGGGGCCGGCCAGGCTACTTCACCGCCTTGATCTGACGCGGCACCTTGGCCGCCGCTTCGCGGACCGGCAGCTCGGGCTGCGCCTCGCCACCCAGATGGCGGTCGACGATCTCGATCGCCTGCCGCTCGCGGTCCGGGAGCGCGGTCAACACGTCGACCAGCTTCGCCCAGCGCTCGCGATCGGCGCCGGCGAGCTCGTAGAGGCGCATCGCGCCGTCGACGTCCTTGCGCCGCAGACACGCGTCGGCGGCGACCAGCATGCGCTCGCGCGGCAGCGGCACGCCGCCCAGCTCGCACACCCGCACGGCGTCGGCGATACGGTTCCGCTCGAGGAGGCGCTCCCCGAGACTCGTCCAGTCCGCCGCCGCCACCAGCTCGGCGTTGCGGACGAAGAGCCTCATGGCCGCGTCGAGAAACCCTCGCTCGAGATAGCGCCTCCCGACGAGCACCTCGGACTCACTGGCAGGCATCGATGAGTACTCTCCTCCGCTCCGAAAGGCGCGCCTCCCCAGCCCACTGCAACCCCTCGACCTTAACCGACGCCCCCGGGCCATTGCAAGGCGCCGCCGTGAAAGCCGACCACAAAGCATTTGCATGTGCCGCACCTTGCCGAGCCGGTGATGCATGCCTTCCTCAAGGATGTACACCACGCTGCCGATAGACCTCCACGCGACGTGATGGCGACCCGCCTCAACATCACCTACAGCGCCTACCGCGAGCTGGAGACCATCCCGCAGAGCCCGCTGCGCGACATCGGGGAGGCCATCATCGCGCTCGCCGAGGATCCCCACCCACCGGGCTCCTCGCTGCTGAAGGGCATCGGCGGCTGCTACTACCTCGCCATCGACGACTACTACATCCTCTACCACGTCGACGAGGAGGATGGGTTGACGGTGCTCGGCGTCCTCCACGGCCCGTACCACCCTCTGCACTGACGATCCTGGGGGCCCGTCCGCTGCTCGCGCGCCCCGCGCGCTGCGCTGCTCCGATGCCCCCAGACCCCGTCGGCCAGCTTGAGCGCTTTCGCGCTCGGCCTCCCTGACTCATCTGGGGGTCCGTCCAGTGCTCGCGCGGCTCGCGCCGCGCTGCGCGCTTCCGATACCAACCGCCCTGACCCTACGCCATGCGCCTGGGCGGCTATCGCTGAGCTACGACCCGGGCCGGGCTCGCCGCGGTCTCACCTCGCGCGACGGGCCTGCGGCGGGGGCTGGGCCTCGGCCGCGTCGTCGAGGAAGGCGTAGCCGACCTCGACGTGCCCCACCTTGCCTTCGCTCCGCATGACCGCGGCGCCCTTGGTGTAACTGATGGTCAGCTTGGCGGGCCCCGACCAGGCGACCGTCACGACGGTCCGGCCCTGGACCGCGTGCTTGCCCGCTCCCACGGCGAAGACGTTGCCGGGCTCGCTCGGGGCTCGGGCAACCGTGGGCACGAGAGAGACCTGAATGGTGGCCCCGGTCATGCAGTCCCGCTCGAAGATGACCGCCTTTTCATTGCCCCCGGGGGCGACGGACTCGTGGAGCACGTGGTTCATGCAGGGCGGCCGGCCGACGCTCTTGGTCGAGCAGCCCGCGAGGAGCGCCAGCAAGACGGTCGTGGCCGCGCGCCTCATTGCACCACGATGCCGCCGTCCACCCGCAGCACCGCCCCCGTGATCCACCTGGCCTCGTCCGAGGCGAGGAACACGGCCGCCCGCGCCACGTCGTCGATCTCGCCCACGCGTTCGAGCGGGATGAACGATGCGGTCATGGCCCGCCCCTCGGGCGTGCCGAGGAAGGGCCGGTTCAGGTCCGTCGGCACCGGCCCGGGCGCGATGCAGTTGGCACGTGCGTCGTCCGCGCCGTACTCCGACGCCAGGTAGTACGTCAGCGTCACCAGGCCCCCCTTCGCCACCGCATAGTCCGCGATCCCCGTCGGCGACGCCTGGAGCGCGCCGTGCGACGAGACGTTGATGATGACCCCGCCGCCCCGCCGAACGAGGCGCAGCAACGCGTGTTTCGCACACAGGAAGGGGCCGCGCAAGTTGACGGCGATCGCCCGGTCCGCTCTCGGGGTCACAGCGGACGTGGAAGCCGCCCAGGGACGGCGGCGGCTCGCGCTCCCACGGATGCGCCCGCTCGATCACGTGACAATTGGAGATCGTCGCCGCCCCGCCGTCCGGCATGCGCGCCTGTCTACGGCCGGCGCGCACCGTCAAGTCAGCGCGCGCCGAAGCCGCGCCGGCCCGTCCGCCGGCGCTCCTGCCGCTCGCGCGCGCGCTCGCGCACCAGCGGCTCCAGCTCGGCGATCGCCCGCTCGACCTCCGCCTGCCGCGCGCTGCCCGGCGTGACCCGGCGGTCGGTCTGCTGGAACTGGCTGAGCGCCTGCTCGAGCTCGCCGCGCAGCCGCGAGGAGAGCGCCAGGTGGTAGAACCCCTCGGCCTCGTCGCCCTTCCGCCCGAGGGCGAGGCCGGTCAGGCGCTGCGCCTCTTCGGAATCGGGGTCGAGGCTCAGCGCACGCTGGAACTCGGTGAGCGCCGCTCCTCCCTGGTCGACGTCCGAGAGCGCCTTGCCGAGCTGGGTGTGCGCGAAGGCGTCGTCGGGATGCTTCGTGAGGTGGCGCTCGAGCGCCTCGCGCGCCTTGGCCGGCTCCTTGAGCGCCTCGTACACGCTCCCCAGTGGACGATCGACACGACCGCCGAGGCCGCCGAGGTCACGACACTTCTCGAGCGCCCCGCGCGCCGCCTCGAGCTGGCCGACGGTCTGGTACACGCGTCCCAGGAGGAACTGCCGCTCGGCGTCGTCCGGCTTCTCCTCCGCGAGCCGCCGGAAGCGAGGGATCACCACGTCGGGCGGGTCCGCGATCGCGCGCGCCACCGCCTGCGCCTCGGGCAGCTCGATGGCCGCCGCGGGCCGCCCGGCAGGGGTCTTGAGCTTCTGCGCGCTGATCGTGGTCTCGACGTGCGAGACGCGGTCCTCGGTCACCGGGTGGGTGAGCATGTAGGCGGGCACGCCGGCGGGGTTGATGCGCTGCTCGGTGAGCAGCGTCTTGAAGAACGTGCCCATCGCGTGCGGGTCGTAGCCGGCGGTGCTCATGGTGCGGAGCCCCAGGAAGTCGGCCTCCTGCTCGAACTCGCGCGAGAACTTGAGCTGCGCGGTCTCGGCCGCCGCGATGCCGGCGGCGCCTGCCACCGGGTTGACGGCCGAGAGGAGGAGCCCGAGCAGCGCGGCCGCCGACCACACCTGCCCCTTCTCCTGCTGGCGCACGATGTGGTGGCCGCGCACGTGGCCCATCTCGTGTCCGAGCACCCCTGCCAGCTCGTCGTCGTTGGCGACGCGCGCCAGCAGCCCCGAGAAGATGAAGACGTAGCCACCGGGGACTGCGAAGGCGTTCAGCACCGGGGACTGGACGACGTAGAAGCGGTAGTCGAACTCCTGCGCGCCGAGCGTCTTCACCAGCCGGGCGCCGATTTGCCCGACGTACTCGGTGACGGCCGGGTCCTCGACCAGCGGCAGCTCGGAGCGCGCGGCGAGGAAGAAGCGCCGGCCGAGTTCGCTCTCGCCGGCCGCGCCCACCGGGCCGGCAAGCGCCAAGGCGACGGCGAGGACCGCCGCCAGGCTGGAGCGCCAGCGCCTCATCGCCGTCCGAGCCCCCGGGCCACGTCCTGGGCGAAGTACGTGATGATGATGTCGGCGCCCGCGCGCCGGATGGCCGTGAGGCTCTCCTCGACCAGACGCGCCTCGTCGATCCAGCCGCGCTCCGCCGCCGCCTTCACCATCGCGTACTCGCCGCTCACGTGGTAGGCGGCCACCGGGTAGCCGAAGCGCTCCTTCACGCGGCGCACGATGTCGAGATACGGGAGCGCCGGCTTCACCATGACGATGTCGGCGCCCTCCTCGATGTCGAGCGCGACCTCGCGCAGCGCCTCCTCGGCGTTCGCCGGGTCCATCTGGTAGGAGCGGCGGTCGCCGAACTGGGGCGCCGACTCCGCCGCGTCGCGGAAGGGCCCGTAGAAGGCCGACGCGAACTTGGCCGCGTAGGCCATGATCGGGAGATGCGCGAAGCCCGCCCCGTCGAGGGCTTTGCGGATCGCGCCCACGCGCCCGTCCATCATGTCGGAGGGCGCGATCAGGTCGGCGCCGGCTCGCGCGTGCCCGACCGCCTCGGCGGCGAGCAGCTCGAGGGTCGGATCGTTGTCCACGTCGCCGTCCTTCACCACGCCGCAGTGGCCGTGGTCGGTGTACTCGCAGAGGCAGACGTCCGTGACCAGGACGAGCCCCGGCGCGGCCTCGCGGATGGCGCCGAGCGCGCGCGGGATGATGCCGTCGGGGTCGGTGGCGCCGCTCCCGCGCGCGTCCTTCCGCTCCGGCACGCCGAAGAGGATGACGGCCGGCACGCCCAGGTCCCGGAGCCGCCGGCACTCCTCGGCCGTGCGGTCGACCGAGCGCTGCGCGATGCCCGGCATCGACGCGACCGGCTTCTCCACCCCACGTCCGGGCACGACGAAGAGCGGCTGCACGAGCTGGGCCGCGTCGACGCGCGTCTCGCGCACCAGGCGGCGGAGCGCCTCGCTGCGGCGGAGACGGCGGGGGCGATAGGCGGGGAAGCGGCTCATCGCGGAGGAGCCATTATATCGAGGGTCCCTCGCGCGAAGCCACTGACCATGCGAGTCGTGCGACACTCGCCTCCGAGCGGCAGAGGACGCCCCCTCACGGTACGGGCGACTCCGACTCGCTAGCCGCGGCTCGACTAGCAGGCCACCTCGTCCGCGCGCAGGCGGAGCAGCGGCGCGCGCCGCCCAAGTTTGTACCGGGCCGTCAGAGTCGTGGCTGCCGCGGTGCGCAAGAGCCGGCCGCATCGCCTCGCGTGGAACGTCCGAACGGTCCCGCTCGCGCCGTGGCGGATTGGCACGTCTTAAGCAGGGTTGGCCACGGGAGTCCGCGATCGACGTAGGAGGCAAATTGCCTGAGATTCCCGGTCAGTCGGTCCCTGCCACGAGGCCCAGGGCACACCTGCACGCCAGGCTCCTCGCGATCCAGATTCAGCGCGGGCTGACGCTCGTGCGGCGCCTGGAGGCGCGGGGAGACGAGACGGTTGCCCACGACTACCAGGCGTGGTGCGAGCACAACGAGCGCCTGCTGCGGCTCCTCATCGCGTCCCACGAGGTGTGGGAGAGCTACCTCCGAACCATCTGCAGCAGCTACGGGCGCCGCACGCCGCCCTCCGCAGGCCTGATCGAGGCGGTGCAGACCGAGATGCGCGACCTGGCGTCCGTTGCGGACAAGCTCGGGCTCTCCCAGACCGAGCCGGAGGCTTCCATCCCCGCGGCGAGCAGCGGGGAGCTGCCGGCGGACAAGGTCCTGATCGTCTACGGGAGAAACGAGGAGGCCAAGGAGAAGGTCGCGCGCTTCCTGATGAAGCTCCAGCTCGAGCCCATTCTCCTGGACGAGCAGGCGGCCCGGGGGCGGACCCTCATCGAGAAGTTCGAGACGCAGTGGCCCGTCGCCTTTGTCGTGGTCTTGCTGACGGGCGACGACGTGGGGGGGCTGGCCCCCGAGCCGCGGACGCTCCGTCCGCGCGTACGCCAGAACGTCGTCTTCGAGCTCGGCTTCTCGATCGCCAAGCTGAACCGGGAAAGGGTGTGCGCGCTCTACGAGGAGGGTGTGGAGCTCCCGTCGGACTTCCACGGCGTCGAGTACAAGCCGCTCGATGCGGCAGGAGCATGGAAGGCCAAGCTCGCAAAGGAGCTCCACGAGGCCGGACTGCGCTTCGATCCTCTCAGGATCCTCGACGCGTAGTCCACGGAACGTCGTTCCTCCATCAGGCTCCGCTCTGGCAGCCGATCACGGAATTCACCAGGCAGGGCCAGTTCGGGATGGCGGAGCTGATCGCGCAGGCGATGCAGGCGTAGCACCCGAGCTGGCGGCAGAAGTGCGTGCGGGATTTCCGGCCCGCACGCGGTCAGCTCGTACGTGCCCCTCTGCCAGGCGGGTTCGGGCCCCGCCGCGCGTCCTGCCTACCGCCCCTACCGCGGGCGCGCCGCGGGGGAGGGCCTGAGCGGCGCCTCGCGGGGCGTCTCCACTTCATCCGCCACCTCGGCCAGTCCCCCGTCCCCGCTCTGCACGGCGTCGAGCGGGATGGCGACCCGGATGCGCACTCCCGCGTTCGGGCCCGAGCGGATGTCGAGCTCGCCGCGGTAGTAGGCGACCCGCTCGCGCATGCCGAGGAGGCCTACGCCGGCGAGCGAGGGGGTGCGGCGGAAGCGGTCGACCTCGAAGCCGACGCCGTCGTCGGCCACGTCGAGCGTGACGTGCGCGTCCTGCACCGCCAGCTCGACGTCCACGTGCCGCGCCCTGGCGTGCTTGGCGACGTTGGTGAGCGCCTCCTGCGCCACGCGGTAGAGGAGGAGCTCGATCGGCGGCGGGAGCCGGGTCTCCTCGGGCGGCGTGCGCAGGCGGACCTCGATCCGCGCGCTCCGGGTGAACTTCTCGACGAACCAGTGCAGCGTCGGCACCAGGCCGAAGTCGAGCATGGGCGGGCGCAGGACCTGGGACATCGTGCGCACCTCCTGCATGAGGCGCGAGAGCTGATCGCGCACGTCGCGCAGCCGCGCCCGCAGCGCCCCCGCATCCAGGTCGGGCGCACGCTCGAGCATGCCGAGGTCCATGCTGATGACGGTGAGCACCTGCCCGAAGCCGTCGTGCAGCTCGCGCGACATGGCGCGCAGGCTCTCCTCCTGCGCCTGGGCGCGGAGATGCGAGAGCTTCCGCAGCTCGCCCTCCTTCTGGCGCACGGTCTCGAACAGGCCCGCGTTGGCGAGCGCCGCGGCAGCCTGGCTCGCGAGCGCGGCCGCCAGCTCCAGGTCGGGCGTGGGGCCGTCGGCCGCGAGCCCGGCCAGGACCACGCCCAGGAGGTCGTCCTTGAAGAGAGCGGCAGGCAGAGCAGGCGCGGCGCGGGCAGCTGGTCCGCAAGCGCCGCCGGCAGCCGTGCCGTCGCGATCAGCGTCGGACGCGTCCCCGGGCAGAGGCCGGCCAGGTCGACGGGCTCCGCGATCTCGAGGCGCTCGCCGGGACCGCCCGCCGCCGCCGCGTAGACGTCGACCACGTCGCCCAGCTCGGGCGGGTGCCAGAGCACGAGCAGGCGCTCCAGGCCGAGCGCGGTCAAGGTCTTCTCGGCCACCAGCTCGAGCACGTCCGCGATCTCGAGCGTGGAGGTGGTGGTGCGCGCCATCTCGTAGAGGGTGGCGATGTTGCGCGTCGCCGCGGCGACGCGGCGCTCGAGGCCGGTACGCGCCTCCTCGAGGCGGGCGATCATCTGGTTGAAGGCCGTCGCCAGCTCGCCGACCTCGTCGTTGGTGCGCACCGCGACGGGCTCCCACGGCCCGCCCGGCGCACGTGCGATCGCGCTCGCCAGGCCGGTCACCTCCTCGATCGGGCGCGTCAGCCGCCGCGAGAAGAGGATGCCCTGGGCGAGCGCGAGGACGAGGCTCGCCAGGAACACGACCAGGCCGCGGTGAAGCATGGCGTCGAGCTCCCCCTCGAAGTCGCCGCGGTACACCACCGCCAGGATCCGCTCGCCGCCGTCGCCGAGCGGCACGAAGGCGACGATGCGCGGCGTGTACACCCGGTCCACCGCGACGCCGCCGGCCCCGGTCAAGATGGCGTGCGTGACCGAAGGCCGGAAGCCCTCGGCGTCGAGCCGGGGCGGCCCGCCGGCCCCCGCCACCACCGTGCCGTCGCGCCGGGCGAGGTAGGCGTAGCCGGAGGGGCCGAGCTCCATGTGCGCGACCTGCTCGCGCCACCAGATCGCGTCGCGAGCGCGCGCCGTGCCCTGCTGCTCCAGGTCGGCGGCGACGTGGTGCGCTTCGGCCAGGATGCGCCGCCCGACCTGCTCCTCGAGCACGCGCTCGCCGCGGCTGTAGAAGATGGTGCCGAGCAGCACGAGCGCCGTCAGCGTGATGATGACCGAGCCGGCGAACACCTTCTCGTGCAGCGGGACGCGGCGTCCCGCGGGCGGCACGACCGCCCACAGCACGCCGAAGCGTCGGAGGAGGGGCGCCAGCAGCGACTCGAGGTAGAGGAACGCGAACAGGCCGCCGACCAGCCCGGTCGCGAGGCCGAGGGCCATGATCTTGAAGATCTCGGTGGCCGGCAGCTGCGAGAAGAGCCGCACCTGCACGGCGCCGGCGCCGTAGCCGGCGAGCGACGTGACGACGAACACGAAGCCGACCCAGAGGGGGAAGTCGAGGATCTCCCGCTCGAGCGCGGCGGCCTTCGCCGGATCGACCGCGCCGGGGTCGCGGAAGGTGTGGTCCCAGTGCCGCTCGATGGCGCGGAACCAGAGGAGCGGGAAGAGCACCGGCCCGAGGCAGCCGGCCACCGGCACCTCCCAGGCGTAGCAGATCAGCACCCAGCGGAGCTGCATGGGGTCGAGCAGCCAGCTGAACAGCGAGTACGGGAGGCCGAAGCCCCACCACGTCGCCATGGCGACCAGCGCTGCGCCGAGGACCGAGCGACGGAAGTCGCGCGGGTGCGAGAGCGTCCCGGTCACCAGGCCTCCGCTACGCCGCGGCCTTGCCGAAGTGCTGGACGAGGGCCGCGGCCAGCGCGGCGGCGGTGTAGGCGGCCGGCATCACGTCGACGCGCAGGCCGAGGTCGCGCGCCGTCGCGGCCGTCACCGGACCGATGCAGGCGACCGCGGGGCGACCGTTGGCGAGGAGGCGCGCCGTCGCCGGCCGGCCGAGCAGCGCGACGAAGTTCCTGACCGTGGAGCTGCTCGTGAAGGTGATCGCGTCGACCGACCCCGCCTCGAGCGCCGCCGTGAGGCCGGTCACGTCCGCCCCGGCCGGCGGCAGGGCGCGATAGGCGACGACCTCGTCGACCTGGGCGCCGCGCGCGCGGAGCGCCTCGGGGAGGACGGGGCGCGCGCCCGCGGCGCGCGGGAGGAGGACGCGGCGGCCGCGCATGTCCTCGCCCGCCAGGGCCGCCACCAGCCCCTCGGCGCGGTAGTCCTCGGCCGTCGCCGCGACGCGCAGGAGGCGGCGCTCGAGCGGCCCCGCGGTCTCGGGCCCTATGGCGGCGAGGCGGACGGAGGCGAGCTCGCGCACGTCGCGTCGCGCGGCCGCGAAGCGCGCGAAGAACGCCTCCACGCCGTTGGCGCTGGTGAACACGATCCAGTCGTAGCCGCCTGCCGCCGCGACCGCACGCTCGAGGGGCACGGGGTCGGACGGCGGCGCGATCGCGATGGTCGGGAACGGGATCACCTCCGCCCCCTTGGCCTCCAGCTGGTCCGCCAGCGCGCCCGCCTGAGCGCGCGGTCGGGTCACGACGATGCGCCGGCCGAAGAGCGGGCGCTCCTCGAACCACGCGATTCGGTCGCGCAACGTGACGACGCTCCCGACCACCACCACGCCGGGAGCCTCGAGCCCCGCTGCGCGCACGCGCGCGGCGAGCGTCCCCGCGGTCGCGACCACGGTCGCCTGCGCGCCCGTCGTGCCGCTCTGGATCGCGGCCGCCGGCGTGTCGGCGGCGAGCCCGTGCGCGATGAGGGCCGCCATGATGGCGGGCATCTGCCGCATGCCCATCAGAAAGACGAGCGTGCCGCCCTGGTGCGCGAGCGCCGCCCAGGGCAGCGCGGGCGGCACGGCCTCCTCGCCCACGCGCGCCTGGTGGCCGGTCGCGATGGTGACCAGCGAGGCATGGTCGCGGTGCGTGAGCGGGATGCCGGCGTAGGCCGGCACCGCGAAGGCCGACGACACACCGGGGACGATCTCGAACGGCACGTCCGCCCGGC
>Ga0209266_1001735_pt1 | contig 14156 bp, 14 predicted proteins | sample GraSoiAngelo_132_FD_185889 | JGI IMG/M metagenome (GOLD analysis project Ga0209266, IMG submission 185889) | Grasslands soil microbial communities from the Angelo Coastal Reserve, California, USA - 14_0929_02_40cm (SPAdes) (version 2) | ecosystem: Environmental > Terrestrial > Soil > Grasslands ...
CGCGAGCGCCGCCGACGCGCCGACCGGCACCGCGAGCACGATCGCGTCGGCCCCGGCGGCCGCGGCCGCCGCGTCGCACGTCACGCGATCGACGAGGCCGCGCTCGCACGCCCGACGGAGGTTCGCCTCCGTGCGCCCGAAGCCGACCACCTCGCCGGCCAGCCCGGCGGCGCGCACGGCCGCGCCGAGCGAGCCGCCCACCAGGCCGACCCCCGCGATCGTGAGCCGGGCGAAGAGCGGCGTCATGCGAGGACCGCGCGCAGCGCCGTCGAGAAGCGCGCGTTCTCCGCCTCGGTGCCGATCGTCACGCGCACGTGCTCGGGAAAGCCGTAGACGGCCATCGGCCGCACGATGACCCCGCGGCGGAGCAGCGCCTCGTAGACGCGCGCGCCGTCGCCCACCCGCACCAGCACGAAGTTCGCCGCGCTCGGCACGTGCGCGAGCCCGAGGGCACGGAACGCGTCGACCAGGAACACCATGCCGGCGCGGTTCGTGGCGAGCGTCCGGCGCACGTGCTCCTCGTCGTCGAGCGCGGCGAGCGCGCCCGCGAGCGCGAGTGCGTTCACGTTGAAGGGCTGGCGGATGCGCTCGAGCGCGTCGATCACCGGCGCGGGAGCGACCCCGTAGCCGATGCGGAGCCCGGCCAGGCCGTAGAGCTTGGAGAAGGTGCGGAGCGAGAGGACGGGCACGCGGCCGTCGCCGCGCTCGCGGATGGTGTCGGGGTACTCGGGGTCCTCCACGTATTCGGCGTAGGCGTCGTCGGCCACCACCAGCAGGTGGCGGGGCACGGCGCGCAGGAACGCCTCCCACGCCCGGCGGCGGAAGATCGTGCCAGTCGGGTTGTTCGGGTTGCCGAGGAAGACGAGCCGGGTGCGCGGCGTGACGGCGGCGGCCATCGCCTCCAGGTCGTGCGTGAAGTCGCGCAGCGGGACAACCCGGCTGGTACCTCCTGCGGCCTGCACGACCAGCCGGTAGATGACGAAGGCCTGGTCCGCCATCACCGCCTCGTCGCCGGGACGGAGGAAGGTGCGCACGGCGAACTCGATGATCTCGTTCGAGCCGTTGCCGACGACGAGCTCGTCCTCGGACACGCCGAGGCGCGCGACGAGCCGGCGCTTCAGATGGAAGGCCGAGCCGTCGGGGTAGCGGTGCAAGTTGCGGAGCGCGGCCGTGATCGCGGCGACGGCCTTCGGCGAGGGGCCGAGCGGGTTCTCGTTCGAGGCGAGCTTGATCGAGTCGCGGATGCCGAGCTCGCGCTCGAGCTCCTCGATCGGCTTGCCGGGCGGGTACGGGGTGAGTGTCCGGATCCACTCCGGCACGAGGGCGCGCACGTCCATCAGGCCTCGGGCGGCGCCGCGGGGTACGAGCCCAGGACCTTGAGCCGCGTCGCTCCGCGCTCGACCTCGGCGAGCGCCTGCTGCACCCGCCGCTCGCGCCGGTGCCCCTTCAGATCGAGATAGAACACGTACTCCCAGGGCCGCCCGCGCAGCGGCCGCGACTCGATCTTGATGAGGTCGATGCCGTGCGCCGCGAAGGGCTTCAGCATGCGCGCCAGGATGCCGACCTCGTCGCGCACGCTGAACAGGATCGAGGTCTTGTCGTCGCCGGTCGGCTGTCCGGTGTCGTGCGGCGCGAGCACCACGAAACGAGTCAGGTTACCGGGCTCGTCGTTGATCGCGGGGGAGAGGACGGCGAGACCGTAGGTCTCCGCCGCGGCCTCGGCGGCGATCGCGGCGGTCCCCTCCTCCGCGCGCGCCCGCTCGGCCGCGCGCGCGTTGCTCGCCTCGGCCTCGATCGGCATGCCGGACAGGTGCTCCCCGAGCCAGTGCCGGCACTGCGCCAGCGCCTGTGGATGCGCGGCGATTCGCCGGATGCCGCTCATGCCCGTGCCCGCCCGCGCCAGCAGGTTGTGCCGGACCGGCAGCGAGATCTCGGCGCAGATCTGCAGCGGCGAGGCGGCGAGGAGGTCGAGCGTGTGCGCGACCATGCCCTCGGTCGAGTTCTCGACCGGCGCCACACCCACGTCCGCACGGCCGCTCTCCACCTCGTGGAACACGTCGGCGATCGAGGGGGCGCCGAGGTAGTCGGCCGCCGCACCGAACTGTTGGCGCGCCGCGAGGTGCGCGAAGGTCGCCTCGGGCCCCAGGTACGCGATGCGGAGCCGCTGCTCGAGGCTGCGCGAGGCCGAGATGATCTCGCGGAAGATCGCCCGCACGAGGTGGACGGGCAGCGGACCCCGGTTCGCGCGCACCAGGCGTTCGAGCACGCCTTTCTCGCGCGCCGGCGCATACACCCCGGAGTTGCTGCGCGCTTTCTGCTCGGCGACCGCGAGCGCGAGCGCGGCGCGTCGGTTGAGAAGGCGCAGCAGCTGGTCGTCGATCCGGTCGATCTGCTGCCGGAGCGCGGGAATCGAGGCCTTGCGCAGCATGCGGCGCTCGGCGCGTGGTCTAGCCCGCGACCTGGTGTTTTGCAAACTTGCAACGGCCGCGGTGCGATTTGGCGACACGGCGAACGGGCAAAACGACGCAGGCTCGAGCCTGCACGCCCGGGCGCCGCGGCCTTTCGCGCGCGCCCCCGGTGGCATCGCCGTTGCATTGTGCCAGGCAGTGGAAAGGAGGGCGATACCATGAGCGTGGAGCTGGCATCGCTAGCGCCGCTCCTCTGGGGTCTCGGCGGACTCGTCGCCGCATACGTCCTCACCCGCGACCGGCACGCGTCGTCGGAGGGGCCGATCCGGATCGAGACCACCGGCCCGAGGCCGCTGCGGCCGGCGGCCTAGAGTGCTGCGAGCGCTCACACCGCGGGCAGATCGCGGCCGATGCGCCGGTAGCGGGCGTAGCGGCGCGCGACCAGCGCCCCCGGCGGCATCCCGCGGAGCGCCGTCAGGTGGCGCTCGAGCGCGCGGCCCAGGAGCACGGCCGCGCGCGCCGGCTGGCGGTGCGCGCCACCGCCCGGCTCGGGCACGATCGCGTCCACCACACCGAACGAGGCCAGCTCGGCCGCCGTCAGGCGCAGGAGCGCCGCACTCCGCGCGACGGTCTCGGGCGTGCGCTCGCGGAAGAGGATCGAGGCGCAGCCCTCGGGCGAGATGACCGAGTACCAGGCGTGCTCCTGCATCAGCACGCGGTCGGCGAGGGCGAGGGCGAGCGCCCCGCCGCTCCCGCCCTCGCCGATCACGGCGCTCACCACCGGCGCGCGGAGCGCTGCCAGCGTGCGCAGGCTCGCCGCGATCGCCTCCGCCTGCCCGCGCTCCTCGGCCCCGATGCCGGGGTCCGCACCCTGCGTGTCGACGAAGGTGATGACCGGGCGCCGGAAGCGCTCCGCCAGCTCGAAGAGGCGGATCGCCTTGCGGTAGCCCTCGGGGCGCGGCATGCCGAAGTTACGCGCGAGGCGCTCGGCGGCGGAGCGGCCGCGCTGCTGCGCGACTACCACGACGGCGTGGCCGCGAAAGCGCGCGAGCCCGCCGACGATCGCCCCGTCCTCGCCGAAGCGGCGGTCGCCGTGCAGCTCGACCAGGTCCCGGCAGAGGACGCCCAGGTAGTCGAGGGCCGAGGGGCGGTCGGGGTGACGCGAGAGCTGCACGCGCTCCCACGGCGTCAGGCGCACGAGGAGCTCCTGCTGCACGCGCCCGCGCTCGGCGCGCAGGCGGCGGAGGCACTCGCCCTCGGCCGTGCTCGGGCTCGCGCCGGCCAGGCGGGCGATCTCGGCATCGAGCCGCTCGAGCGGTCGCTCGAAGTCGAGATAGGTCGGCGTGGCCGCCGCCCGCCCGCCCATCACGCCGGCCGCGCCGCCGGCGCCGCGCCCGCCAGGAATCCCTCGGCCGCGGCCGCGATCGCTCCCGCCTCGCGCTCCGGGTGGCACCACACGATCCCAGGCTCGCGCCGGAACCAGGTGCGCTGGCGCTTCGCGAACCGGCGCGTCGCACGCACGGTCGCCGCGAGCGCAGTCGCCAGGTCCGTCCGCCCCTCCACGCAGGCGAGCAGCTCGCGGTAGCCGACCGCCGAGAGGCCGGGCGCCCCGGCGCCGAGCCCGCGCCGGCGAAGCGCACGCACCTCGTCCAGGAAGCCCGCCTCCGCCATCGCGCGCGCGCGCGCCGCGATGCGCGCGTTCAGCTCGGGCGTGGGGCGGGCGAGGCCGATCACCAGCGCGTCGTATGCCGGCTCGGCGAAGCCGTGCTCGGCCTGCCAGCGCGAGAGCGGCACGCCGGTCGTGAGCGCCACCTCGAGCGCGCGCACGATGCGCACCCGGTCGCGGGGCGCGATGCGCGCCGCGGCTGCGGGGTCGAGGACTCGGAGCCGGCGATGCAGCGCCGCCGCCTCCTCCGGCGCGAGCGCCCTGCGCAGCGCCGGCACCCGCGGCGGCGCCGGGCAGAGGCCGCCCAGGAGCACACGCACGTAGAGGCCCGTGCCGCCCACCACGAGCGCCACGCGGCCGCGGCGGACGGTGTCTGCGATCGCCGCGCGCGCGGCGTCCCGGAAGCGCGCCGCATCGAAAGCCTCGCTCGGCGCGACCAGGTCCAGGCAGTGGTGCGGGACGCGGGCGCGCTCGGCCGCGGTCGGCTTGGCCGTACCGATGTCGAGGTCGCGATAGACCTGCCGCGAGTCGGCGGACACGATCTCGCCGCCCACCCGCTCGGCGAGGTCGAGCGCGAGCGCGCTCTTCCCGCTCGCCGTCGGGCCGACGATGCAGAGGACGCGCATGATTCAACTCATCTGGGGGCCACCGGCCTCATCTCCGAAACAGCGCTTCCAGCTGGCCGCGGGGTAGCTCGGCGGCGACGGGGCGGCCGTGCGGGCAGTGGGCCGAGACCTCGACGCCGTCCATCGACGCGAGGAGCGCCTGCGCCTCGGCCGCGCCGAGCCGCTGCCCGACGCGCACCACGCCGTGGCAGGCGATGGTGGCGAGCGCCGCGTCGGTGGCGCGCTCGGCCGCCGCGCTGGCCCCTTCCTCGACCAGCTCGCCGGCGACGGCCCGCACCAGGGCGCCCACGTCGCGTCCGGCGAGCAGCCGTGGCACGGTGCGCAGGAGGAAGGTGCCCTCGCCGAAGGGCTCGCCCTCGAGGCCCGCGGCCGCGAGCGCCGCGGCGTGCTCGGCGAGCGCGGCCGACTCGGCCGCCGCGAGCGCGATCGTCTCCGGCACGAGCAGGCGGTCGCGCGCGATGCCGCCCGCGCGGCATTCGGTGCGCAGGCGCTCGAACGCGACCCGCTCGTGGGCCGCATGCTGGTCGATCAGCACGACGCGTCCCTCGCCCTCGCAGAGGAGGTAGCCCTCGAAGATCTGGCCGATGAAGCGCAGCGCCGCAAACCCGCGCGGCGCGGGCGTCCAGAGTGGGGCCTGTGCCGCGGGCCCGGCGTGCGGGTCGCCCTCCCCGCGCGGCGCCCCGTAGGGGAGCGCGGCCTCGCGCGCGAGCGCCGCCGGCGGCGGGGCGAGCGCCGCTGCCAGGCGGGCGCGCAGCACGGGCACGACCAGCTGGTGCACCGCCGCCGGGGTCCTGAGGCGCACCTCGAGCTTCGCGGGATGCACGTTCACGTCGACCTCGCCGGGCGGGATGGTGAGGAAGAGGACCGCGATCGGGTAGCGGCCCCGCATCACGAGCGCGGCATAGCCATCGAGCACGGCGCGCAGGAGGAGCCGATCGCGCACCCAGCGCGCGCTGCCCGCGCCGCCGACGGCCACGTAGGTCCACACCAGGCGCGCAGTCGCCAGCGTCTCGCGCGGCGGGGCGAGGAAGCCGGTGAGCGCGTAGCCGCCCGCGGCGGCCTCGACCGGCACGAGGCCCTCGGCGCGCTCGCGCCCGAGCACCTGCACGAGGCGCTGGCGCGCCCCGGCGACCGGCGGGAAGGCGAGCACCTCGCGCCCGTCGTGCTCGAGGCGGAAACCGGCGGCCGGGCTCGCGACCGCCAGCCGCGTGAGCACGTCCACGGCGTGTCCCACCTCGGTCGCCGGGCTGCGCAGGAACTTCCGCCGCGCCGGGGTCGCGGCGAACAGCCCGCGCACCTCCACGCTCGTGCCCGGCGGCGCGCCCGCCGCGCCCGCCGACCGCGCGCCTCCCGCATCCGCCTCGACCGCGACGCCGCCCGCCTCGGTGGCCCGGCGGGTGACCACGCGGACCCGCGCCACCGCGGCGATGCTGGGCAGCGCCTCGCCGCGGAAGCCGAGCGTCGCGACCGTCGGCAGGTCCTCCGCGCGCGCGAGCTTGCTGGTCGCGTGGCGCGCGAAGGCGACCAGCGCGTCCTCCGCCGCCATGCCCTCGCCATCGTCGCGCACGGCGATCAGCTCGAGCCCGCCCGCGGCGAGCCGCACGTCCACGTGGTGGGCGCCGGCGTCGAGCGCGTTCTCGACCAGCTCCTTCACCACCGAGGCCGGGCGGTCGATCACCTCGCCGGCCGCGATCTGCCCCTGCACGGCGGGCGGCAGCACGGCGATCTTGCCCATGACGCGACCTACAGGATGAAGCGCGCGTCCTTGCGCGCCAGCCAGGCCTCCACCTCGACGCGGCTCGCCTCGAAACCGGGGCGTCCCATGAGCCCGTAGGCGAGCCGCTTCCCCTCCTCGACACCGGGCTGCCCGAACGGGTCGATACCCGCCAGCGCGCCCACGGCGACGGTCGCCGTCTCGAGGAGGTAGAGGAGCTGCCCCAGCGTGAAGGCGTTCACCGCCGGCAGGACGAAGGTCGCGCTCGGCCGGCCGCACTTGGCGAGCGCCAGCTCGGTCGCCTGGTGCTCGGCGTTGAGCAGCTCGCCGAGCGAGTGGCCGCCGAGATAGCCGACCCCTTCCAGGTCCTGGTAGGTCGTCGGCAGGTCGACCACCACGCCGTGGTCCTCGACGCGCGCGAAGAGGACCACCTTGTCGCGCGGGCCCGCCACGTAGAGCTGGAGCTGCGAGTGCTGGTCGGCGGCGCCGAGCGCGCGCACGGGCGTCTGGCCCCACTCGACGGTGCGGCCGGCGAGGTCCTGCGCCTTGCCGAGGCTCTCCGCCCAGAGCTGGCAGAACCAGTCGGCGGTCGCCGCCAGGCGCTCGCAGTACGCCATGAAGACGACGATCGGCTTCGCGTGCGCGCTGGCCAGGAGGAAGAGCATCCCCGCCAGTGCCAGCGCCGGGTCGGCGAGCGGCGCGGCCGCGCGCGCACGCTCGTCCATGTGCGCCGCACCGGCGAGCAGCTCCTCGACGTCGATGCCGGCGATCGCGGCGGGAAAGAGCCCCACGGCGGTGAGCGCCGAGAAGCGCCCGCCCACGCCGCTCGGCACGACCAGGTCGCGGAAGCCCTCGTCGTTGACGATCTGGCGCAGCACGCCCTTCTCCGCGTCGGTGGTGACGACCAGGTGCTGCTTGTAGTCGACCGCGCCCAGCTCGCGCAGCAGGCGGTCGCGCACGACCAGGAACTGGGCCATGGTCTCGGCGGTCTCGCCCGACTTGCTGATCACGTTGAAGAGCGTCCGCTGCGGGTCGATCCGTGCGAGCAGCGCGCCGAAGGCGTCGGGGTCGATCGAGTCGGCGACGATCACCCGCCGCCCGCCGGCCGCGTCGCCGAGCGCGCCGAGCAGCGCGCGTGTGCCGAGCGCGGAGCCGCCGATGCCGAGCACGACCAGCGTGTCGACGTCGGCCCCGACGCCGGCCGCCACGTCGAGGACGCGGCGGACGTCGTCGTGCCGGTGCGGCAGCTCGGCGAAGGCGAGCGCGCCCGCGGCCCGGCGCCCCGCGAGCTCGTCGCGCACGCGGGCGAGCTCCGGCTCGAGCCCCGTGACCTCCTCGGCGGCGAGTCCGCCCGCCCCCACCGCCGCGGCGAGGAGCCCGTTCAGGTCGACGCGGACCGTCATGGTCTCCCGCCAGCGACGGCGTCGGTAGTTCGCCATCGTGCGGCCGGGTGTAGCTGCTGCCGCCCCAGGGGGTCAAGCTGCGGGTTTCCGCCGCGGGTTTCCGCGCGCTGAAGGCGTGCGCTATGCTCGCCCGCCGTGCCGGTACCGAAGCTCGCGCCCGACCTGGCCGCGCTCGCGGCCGCGCTCGCGCCGCGTCGCGCGGCGGGCGCGCGCGTGGTGTTCACGAACGGCTGCTTCGATCTCCTCCATCCCGGCCACGTGCGCTACCTCGACGCCGCCCGCGCGCTGGGCGACGTGCTGGTCGTCGGGCTGAACGGCGACGCCTCGGTCCGCCGCCTGAAAGGCCCCGGCCGGCCGATCCTCCGCGCCGAGGAACGCGCCGAGGTGCTCGCGGGCCTCGCCGCCGTCGATCACGTGATCGTGTTCGACGAGGACACGCCGCGCGCGCTCGTCGCCGCGCTCGGCCCGGACGTGCTGGTCAAGGGCGCCGACTGGCCCGAGGACGAGATCGCCGGCCGCCACGAGACCCTCGCCCGCGGCGGAGTGGTCGAGCGCATCCCTCTCGTCCCCGGCATCTCCACGAGCGAGCTGATCCGCCGCATCCGGGAGCGCTAACGGCGCGCACCGGCGGCGGGAGGGGCGCGCCGCGACCTTCGAGCGCGCCGCGCGCGGCGCGTCGGTGGAGAAGGCGGCGGGCGGCGGCGCGCGAGCGGGAGCGCCGACGCCCCTCCCGCCGCCGTCCCGCCCGCCCGCACGTTGCACCGCCCCCGGCCGCGTGCTACGCAACCGGCCCCATGGCGCGCGCGTGCGACATCTGCGGCAAGCAGCGTTCCGTCGGCCACAACGTGAGCCACGCCAACAACAAGACGAAGCGGCTCTGGCGGCCGAACCTCCAGCGGGTGCACGCCAGCGTGGCCGGCGGCGGGCGGCGGCTCCTCGTCTGCACCCGCTGCCTGCGCTCGGGGCGGGTGCTGAAAGCCGCACCGCAGCGGCGCGGCGCGACCGCCTAGCCGGCGGTCTCCCGGGTCACTCGCCCCGCACCGTGGTGGTCACGACGCCGTCCTTCTGGACGCAGGTCGTGAACTCGTCGGGCGTGGCGGTCGGGTAGTAGAACGCGAACAGGTTGCAGTGCTCGTTCTCTTCCGTGAAGGGGCCGAACGTGAACGTCTGATCGGTCGGGTTGTCGTACGTGCACTGCCACTGGAGACCGCTCACCGTGGGCGCGTCGAGCGCCGAGTAGCGGAGAAAGGGCGGATCGAGGTAGCCGTGCTGGTCGTAGAGCTGCACGCCGCTCGTGCCGTCCCACGTGCCCGCGGTGAACTCGACGCCGCGGTAATGGTAGTGGCCGGTCAGCGCGAGGAGCCTGACCGGCTTCGGGAAGACGCAGCGCGTGGTGGCGGTCGAGGTTGCGTGCGGCGGCACGACCACGTCGCGGTCCTGGCCGAAGAACGCGCCGGCGTAGGAGGTGAGCTTCCTCCGCGGCATCGAGTAGAGGTTGAAGAGCGCCCAGCCCCTTCCGCTCGGCGTCCGCAGGAGGCCGTTGTCGACGAAGTGGGTCTGCGCGGCGAGTTGTTCGCCGGCGCGGAAGTGGAAGGCGACCCCCGGCGGCAGCTTCCAGTCGAGGTTGAGCTCCTGCGTCGCCAGGATCAGCTGCCAGACGCTGAAGTCGAGGGCGAAGTTGCAGAGTTCCGCGCCGTCGGGCTTGTCCAGGGTGGGATCGGCCGGGCGGTAGAGGTGGACGTGGTGGCTCCCGCCGCTCACCTTGATCCTCACCCGGTTGACGGCCATGTCCCGCTTGCCCGGGAACTTCACGTACGTGCACTCGGTGAGCTCCGTGCCGCGCGGCACGGTGACCGGGCCCACGGCGATCTGGCATCCGTGCCCGGGCCGGTGCATGTGCGGGCGCCTGAAGGGCGCCTCGGCACCGACGGGGCGCGCGGCGAGCACCTGGGCGAAGGTGATTACGGCGAGCAGGGCGAGGCCCCGAGGGTGGCGCATTGGGCTGGCAATCTACCCAATAACCGTGCCGTTGGGAAGCCTAAATTGCGAAGCCCGCCCGGGCCCTACGGCTCGCAGCGGCGCCCGAGCCTCGCGTTCATGCACGGCTCCTCGGACCGCCGCCGGAAGGAGCAGGGTCTCGGGACCCTTGTCCCGCGCCGGGATGCGCCCGCGCCGCCACCGCCTCGATCTCGACCCGCGCGCCCGCCGGCAGCCGCGCCACCTGCACGGTGGCGCGCGCCGGATGCGGGAGCGGGAAGTAGCGGCCGTAGACCTCGTTCATGGCCGCGAATTCGCTCAGGTCGGTCAGGTACACCGTCGTCTTGACGACGTCCGCGAGGCCGAGCCCGGCTGCGCGCAGCACCGCGCCCAGGTTCTCGAGCACGCGCGCCGTCTCCGCCGCGATCCCCCCGGGGACGAGGGCGCCGCTCGCCGGATCGATGCCCACCTGCCCCGAGCAGAAGACGAGGTCGCCCGCCACCACCGCCTGCGCGTAGGGCCCGAGGGCGCGGGGCGCGCCGTCGCTCGCGATCCGGCTCACGTGCGGACCCGCGCCACCTTCATCACGCCGCGCACGCGGCCCAGGTTGCGCATCACGCGGTTCAGCTCCTCGGCGCTGGTCACCATCAGCTCGAAGACGTTCTGCGCCTTGCGGTCGCCGAGGGCGTGCACGTGGGCGCGGGTGATGTTGATGCCGGCCGAGCTGATCGCCTTCGACATGGCGGCGAGCAGCCCGGGCTGGTCGACGCACGTGACCTCGACGCGCACCGGGCGCGGCGTCCCCTTCCCGTCCTCCCACTGCACGTCGATCCGCCGCTGCGGGTCGCTCTCGAGCACCTTCGGGCAGTCGAGCGTGTGCACCGTCACGCCGCGCCCGCGCGTGATGAAGCCGGTGATGCGCTCGCCGGGCAGCGGGCTGCAGCACTTCCCGAAGCGCACCAGCATGTCCTCCACGCCCGAGACCTGGACGCCGCTCTTCGTCTGCCGGCTGACCATCCGGAGCAGGCGCTGGAGGCGGCCCTCGCCCCGCTCGCGCCGGCGCTCGAGCTCTTCGGGCGAGAGGAGCTTGCCGAGCACCTGCTGCGCCGTCAGCTTCCCGTAGCCGACGCTCGCGAGCAGCGTGTCCTCGTCCTTCTGCCCGAGCTCGTCGGCCACGCGGCGCAGCGTGCCGTCGCCGCGCAGCCTCGCCAGGTCGAGCTGGTGGCGGCCGAGGTCGCGCTCCAGGATCTCGCGCCCCACCGCCACCGAGCGGCTCGACTGCTGCGCCTTCACCCAGGCGCGGATGCGCCCCTTCGCGCGCGGCGTCTTCACCAGCTTGAGCCAGTCCTTCGACGGCTGCTGGTTGGCGGTGCTGACGATCTCGACCGTGTCGCCGCTCTGCAGCTGGTAGCGCAGCGGCACGATCTTCCCGTTGACGCGCGCCCCGGCGCAGTGGTGCCCGACCTCGGAGTGGATGCGGTAGGCGAAGTCGATGACCGTCGAGCCGAGCGGGAAGTTGAGCAGGTCCCCCTTGGGCGTGAAGACGAACACCTCCTCGGCGAACAGGTCCTCCTTCACCGAGCGGAGAAACTCCTGCGGGTCCTGGAGCTGCTGCTGCCACTCGAGCATCTGCCGCAGCCAGGCGAAGCGCTGCGCGCCGTCGCCCTCGGCGCCCGGCTGCTTGTAGCGCCAGTGCGCGGCCACGCCGTACTCGGCCACACGGTGCATGTCGCGGGTGCGGATCTGGATCTCCATGCGCTCGCCGTAGGGGCCGATCACCGTGGTGTGCAGCGACTGGTAGCCGTTCGCCTTGGGGAGCGCGATGTAGTCCTTGAAGCGCCCGGGCACCGGTTTCCAGTGGGCGTGCACCACGCCGAGCGCCTGGTAGCACTCGCCGACCGAGTCCGCCACGATGCGGAACGCGACCAGGTCGTGGATCTGGTCGTAGAGCAGGTTCTGAGCCTGCATCTTCTGGTAGATCGAGTAGAAGTGCTTGGGACGCCCGCTCACCTCGGCCTCGACCTCGGACTCGGCGAGCTTCTTGCCGAGGACGGAGATGACTTCCCGGATGTACTTCTCCCGCTCGGCCTTACGCTTCGCGACGCTGCGCTTCAGCTGGTAGTAGACCTCGGGGTGGAGGAAGCGCAGTGCGTTGTCCTCCAGGTCCGACTTGATCCAGTAGATGCCGAGACGGTGCGCGAGGGGCGCGTAGATGTCGAGCGTCTCCTGCGCGATGTCCGCCTGCCGCTCGGGCGGCAGGTGGCCGAGGGTGCGCATGTTGTGCGTGCGGTCGGCGAGCTTGATCAGGATGACGCGGATGTCGCGCGCCATGGCGAGGAGCATCTTGCGGAAGTTCTCCGCCTGCTTCTCCTCGCGCGAGGTGAAGTTGATCCGGCCGATCTTGGTGACGCCGTCGACCAGGCCCGCGATCTCGGCGCCGAAGCGCTCCTCGACCTGGGCGAGCGTGACGAGCGTGTCCTCGACCGTGTCGTGCAGGAGGCCGGTGGCGACGCTCGGCACGTCGAGGCGGAGGTCCGCGATGATGCCCGCCACCTGGAGGGGGTGGGTCAGGTAGGGCTCGCCCGAGGCGCGCCGCTGGCCCTTGTGCACGCTCGCCGAGAACTCGTAGGCGCGCTGGATCACGTCGACCGGGGCGGTCGGGGTGTAGGCGCGCACGCGCTCTACCAGCTCGCCGATGGTCATGACGCCCGCCGCGCGCGCGCCACGATCTCGGCCGCCAGCTCCTCGGGCGAGCGGCCGTCGGTGTGGAGCACGAGATCGTAGCGCCCGGGGTCGTGGTAGTCGACGCCGTAGATCTCGCGGTAACGGCGCGCGTCCGAGGCTTCGCGCGCCTGGATCTGCCGCAGCCGTTCGGCCGCGTCGCCGCCCTCGCGCCCGGCGATGCGCGCGGCGCGCACCCGCTCGGGGGCGTCCAGGAAGACGCGCAGCGCGCGCACGCCCGCCTCCTCGGCCTTGAAGGCGGCGAGCCGGCCCTCGAGCACCGCGTCGCCCCGCCGGGCGCGCGCGCGCATCGCGTCGTCGAGGCGGCGGTCGATCGAGTGATCGGTCTCGGCGCGGCGCGCGTACTCCTCGAGCGTCAGCCCGGCGGCCTCGGCCTGGCGGCGGAAGAGGTCGCCCGCGTAGACGTGCTCCAGGCCGAGGGCCCGGGCGACCAGGCGCGCGACGGTCGTCTTGCCGCTGCCGGGCAGGCCCGAGATGGTGATCAGCACGCGGCCATTATAGGCGCGTCGTTCGCGCTTCTGCACGAGGCGGCCGCGCCCGCCGCCGGGGCGCGCGGAGGCTCCCGGGCGTGCCGGAAGCCCCCGTCGTCACCACGGCCGACTGCCCGCATCACTCCACGTTCTGCACCTGCTCGCGCAGCTTCTCCACCTCGGCCTTCGCGCCGAGCACCAGGTCCGTGATCTCGCGGTCCCCCGCCTTGGCGCCGGTGGTGTTGAGCTCGCGCTGGATCTCCTGGAGCAGGAACTCGATGCGCTTGCCGACCGGGCCGCGCTCGCCGAGCGCCGTGGCGAGCGCGCCGAGGTGCGCCTCGAGCCGCACCACCTCCTCGGTCACGTCGCTCCGCTCGGCGAGCATGGCGACCTCCTGCGCCACCCGCCCGCGGTCGAGCTCGGCGCCGCCCACCAGGCGCACCAGGCGCTCCTCGACCTGGTTCCTGAGCGCGGCCAGAGCGTGCGGCAACCGGCGGCGGATGGCCGCCGTCGCCCGCCTGAGCGCCGCCGCGCGGCCGAGCATGTCGCGGCGGAGGTGGCCGCCCTCGCGCCGGCGCTCGCGGTCGAAGGCGCCGAGCGCGCGCGCGAGCGCGCGGCGCAGCGCCGGGAGCTCGCCGCGCAGCTCGGGTGGCTCTTCGCTCACCTCGAAGACGTCGGGCAGGCGGAGGACGTCGACCAGGGCGACGTCCCCCTCGAGCCCGAGGCGCCGGCCGAGCCGGCGCGCCGCCGCCACGTAGGCGCGCGCCAGCTCGGCGCGTACGACCACGGCGTAGCGGCGCCGCGCCGCCACCGCCGCGCGTGCAACGGTGATCTCGACCCGCCCGCGCTGCGCCATCGCACTCGCGCGCCCGCGCATCTCGCGCTCCCAGGCCGCGTACTCGCGCGGAGCCACGATCTTCAGGTCGAGAAAGCGCTGATTGACGCCGCGGACCTCGACCGTCACGCGCGCGGTCGGCGCATCGGCGCGCCCGGCGCCGTATCCCGTCATGCTGCGCACGCCGCCTAGGAGTCCGTCCGGGTAATCATGGTGAGCGAGGCGAACGAGCCGGGGAGCGAGAGCGGCAAGCGCAGCGACGACCGACGAGGCGTGCCTGAAGGCACGCCGCAGGAGGGAGGAGCGAGCACGCCG
>Ga0209266_1001737_pt1 | contig 14134 bp, 9 predicted proteins | sample GraSoiAngelo_132_FD_185889 | JGI IMG/M metagenome (GOLD analysis project Ga0209266, IMG submission 185889) | Grasslands soil microbial communities from the Angelo Coastal Reserve, California, USA - 14_0929_02_40cm (SPAdes) (version 2) | ecosystem: Environmental > Terrestrial > Soil > Grasslands ...
TCGGGAGGTTGGACATCGTAGTGACCGTAGATCAGCAAGGTCGGCGCGCCGGCGACCTCCGGCCCGGCACCCCACACCACGGGATGCGTCTCGCTGCCGAGGAATTGCACGTCGTGACAACCGAGTCGTCGCAGCTCTTGCGCGACCCACTCAGCCGCGGCGCGGCAATCCTGATTGTGTGCCGGCAACGTCGACACCGAAGGAATGCGGAGGAATGCGCTCAGCTCGTTCAGTAATTGATCGCGATTCATGGCGGCAGAAATGTAGAGAGGCCGGTCGCCGCTAGCCAGCGAGTGGGGTCGGGGTAGATTTGAGCGCCATGCGTACGACCGCATCCTACGATCTGTTTCCCGATGCCCGCAGCGAGCGCGCGCTCGCGCGGGCGCGTTGGCTCGCACGCGAAGGACGGATGCGGGATGCGCAGGCCGCGTACGATGAATTGCTTGCCTCAAAGCCCGAACTCAAAGCATGCTGGGCCGAATACTTCGAGCTGCTGCGCGCCGGTGGACGCAAAGAGGAAGCGTTGCAGCTTGCCGATCGCGCCCGAGCGACCTTCGGCGAGACCGGCTTCTCCTTCACCCTTCGCGGTGCCGCGCTTGCCGAGCTGGGTCGCTACCAGGACGCGTTGGCCGAGCTCGAGCGGGCGGTCGAAGTCGACCCGGACTTGGCGCTCGTCTGGCACGAGCTCGGCTACGTCGCCTACAAACTGGGCGATAAGAACCGGGCGCTGCTCGCGCTCGATCGCGCATTCGCCCTCGAGCCGCATACCGATACGCTCAAGCTCCGAGGGCAGGTGCTCCGTGACGCAGGCCGCTACCAGGCGGCCGAAGTGGCCTTCGAGGGCGCGGCCCAGGCGGCCGAGCATGCCGAGCAACGCGCCGATGCCGAGCGCGAGATCGCGGTCACGCAGCGGTATGGCTCGTATGCGCCGCGCCGGCCGGAGGACCTCAGCGCTGCGGAGCGCTGGTTTGCCGACACAGGGGCGATCGTGCTGGCCGCCACCCCGGGGCCAGTGGCGCCCAGCGACGAAACGCTCGTGGCGACGTTCGCCGAGGTGGCGGCGAAATCCGATTGGCAATTCGGCCAGGTGATCCTCCTCGGCGCGGAGTTCTCGGCGTACCACGCGCTCGCCGAGTTGCTGGGCGCTCCGCTCGTCACGCCGGCGCTCTTTGATCCCACCGCTTGTCCTCTCGTCGTCGCCCTGCGGCCGCTGCCGGCCGACCAAACGTGGACAGGGCTCGTCGCGACCCTGCAGCGGGAGGGGTCGGGTCTTGCCTTCACCATCGAGCATCCGGCGGAATCCACGCTTGCAGTCACCACGGACGTGATCGGTGTCCTCACGGATGGTGGGACGCGCCGCTCCCGCGCGCCGAACCCCGCGCAGGCCTTGAGCGAGGCCCAACACCCCGGCGCCCGGCTGGCGGGTCGCCGGCTGCGTCCTCAATAACGGATGACGCGATCAGGTTTTTCACACCCTGAAGGGTGCTTGAGCCTGTCCATACATGACTGCAACTGATCCGACCCCGCGACCCAGTCGTGCGCCGATGTCGGGCCGCGCGATCGTCCAGAGTCAGTTCGATCGCGCCGCCGACCTGATCAACCTCGAAGCGTACATGCGAAAAATCCTCATGTCGCCATTCCGCGAGGTGCAGGTCGAGGTCCCGGTGCGGATGGATGACGGGCGGATCGAGGTGTTCACCGGCTATCGCATACAGCACAATGGCGCCCGCGGTCCGTGCAAAGGGGGGATTCGCTACCACCCCGAGGCGGATCACGACGAAGTGCTCGGGCTCGCGGCGATCATGACGTGGAAGACGGCGCTGATGGATATCCCCTTCGGCGGCGCGAAGGGTGGCGTCACGGTCAATCCCAAGAAGCTCTCGAAGCTCGAGCTCGAGCGCCTGACTCGCCGGTTCACGCAACGGATCGCGATCGTGCTCGGCCCCTACCGGGATATTCCCGCTCCCGATGTGAACACCAATGCGCAGGTGATGGCCTGGATTCTCGATGAATACTCGAGCCGCCAGGGCTACAGCCCCGCGGTTGTGACCGGGAAACCGGTGGCCCTGGGTGGCTCTTTGGGGCGCGAGGAAGCGACCGGCCGGGGCGTCATGTACGTGATGCAGGAATACGCGCGCGACTTCGGCATCCCGCTGAAAGGGGCACGCGTCGTCATTCAGGGATTCGGAAATGTGGGCAGCCACTTGGCTCGGTTGCTCGATAGCGAAGCGGGCGCCAAGGTCATCGCCGTCAGCGCCGTGGAGGGCGGGATCTACAACGACAAGGGGCTCGACATTCCGGGGCTGCTCGCGCATGTCGCCCAGGGCAAGCCCGTGACCGAATGGACGGGTGGCAAGTCAATCACCAACGACGAACTCTGGACGATTCCCTGCGACTGGCTCGTGCCGGCCGCCTTGGGCGGCGTCATTACAAAGGAGTCCAACGCCCGGACGATCGATTGCAAGGTCGTGGTCGAGGGAGCGAACGAGCCCACCACGCCGACCGCGGATCGCATTCTCGAGGAGCGCGGCATCGCAGTCATTCCCGACTTCCTGGCCAATGCCGGCGGCGTGACCGTGAGCTACTACGAGTGGGCCCAGAATCTCCAGCAGTACCGGTGGACGCACGAGCAGGTGAATCGCGAGCTGAAGGCCACGATCACGAAGGCCTACGTGTCAGTACGAGATCTAGCGAAGCAGAAGGCCGTGACGTTTCGAACGGCTGCGTACGGTATTGCTTTGCAGAGGGTAGCTGATGCGGAGCGGCTGAGAGGAAACTAGTCTTCGACCTTCATGCCGGGACGGGAATAAAGTGCGCGGTAGGGGTCACGATCTGGTTGCGTAAAGACTCGGATCTGGATTGCCCGAATGGTCTCCGCAATGTCGGCATTGTTCTGTAGATAAATCTCGTCAAACAAGTTCAAATCCATCCGATACAATCGCTCGGCAATCACGACCGCGTTGTTGAGCGGCGCCTGCGCGAACCAACGCCAATCGTATGTCTCCAGCGACTGGCCCGTCGGTCCCTTGAACTGATCACGGGCCCAGCCGAACAGCGCGGCGCGCACCCGTGCCAATTTCTCGCCGCTCAGCGGTTCCGCGTAGGCCGAATCGAGGCGCCGCGCGAGCTCCGCATAGAAAACGTCCAACGTGCGCTCATCGCGCCAGCGCGCCGCCGCGCGACGCGCATCCAGCGTGTCGTGGCGCGAGCGAAAGAACGCCTCCGCGCCGCGATAGCCGACGAAGCTCGCGAAGCTCTCATTGAACGGCGTCTGGCTCTTCACATACAGCGTGTTGTGCGCCAGCTCGTGCACGACCGTCGCGACCAGCTCCATCGTGTCCCGGCTCATCGCGGTCGAGAACAGCGGATCGCTCAGATAGCCGAGCGTCGAGAACGCACCGGAAGGACGGAGAAACACGTCGAGCCCCTGCTGCCCGAACTGCTCCGCTTCGCGCCGGGCGCGTGCCGCACTGAAGAAGCCCTTGTAGGGAACCACGCCGACGATCGGGTACGTCCACGTGATCTCGCGCAGCTTGTCGCGACGACTGGCCGACAACACGAGCAGCAGCGTATCCCGCCCCACGTCCACATACGTCGTGTAGGTCTTCCCGACGACGAGTCCCAGCGAATCGGCCGCGAAGGCGCGCGCCGCGAGGACGAGCTTCAGACGCTGGCGCAGCGGCGCCGGCGTCGCGGAATCGGCGATCAACTTCTCTATCGAGCGGCGCCGCATCATCAGGCGGGCTTCTTCGATGCCGGCTCTGGCGATGTAGCGCGCATCGGCACTGAAGAGCAACACGAGGATGATGCCGGCAACGGCAGCACCGAGGGCGATGACGAGTATACGCTTAACGAGGCGGCCCCAGCGGGGTCGAGCCCGCTCGGTTAGGGCGTCCACCGCAACCCGACGCGATGCGTGCCGCCGCCAAGCGCATCATACGGTTGAAAGGCGTAATCCATCGCGAGGCGCCCGAGCACCACGCCGCCGCCCAGCGTGATGCGCGACGCATCGGTCACCGCCGGCCGGGTCGAGTAGCCCGCGCGCGCGACCAGGCCGACGCCGCCGGTTACGATGCCGCCCTCGATTCCTTGAATGAGGACGGCGCGCTTGTCGCGCGTCCACTGCCCCTCGAGTGTCGTGAGCAGTCGATAGGTGCCTTCCGGATCGGTGTAGTTCAGCGTCAAACCGGCGCGCGTGCGGCGGGGAAGCAATGCACCGCCGCCGAGGTCGCCGCCGAGGTTCTGGACGCTCATGCCGAACGCCATGATGTCGAAGACGGCGATCGCCACGCCGATGTCGCCCGCCCACGCATCGCTGACTGCCGAGCCGATCTGCTGGCGATCGTATTTCGCCGTAACGCCGAGCGCGGCAAACCCGCGGCGATACACGAGCGACGTCACGGCGAGTGCCTCGTACGGATGGAACGATGCACCCGTCGGCATGCCGCGGCGGCCGCCTGTCGAAGGATCGGGAACGATCTCCGGCTCCGAGCCGTAATCGAGCGCCTGTGCGCCGAACCCCCATGTCAATCGCGTCACGCGGAGCGCGACCGCGGCGGTCGAGATGGCGGTTCCTGAAAGGTACGGCTCGTACGATCCTTCCAGACCCAGATGCCGGATCGTCGCGATGCCCGCCGGATTCGCGAAGATCGCGCCCGCGTCGCCGACGAGCGCTGCGCCCGCGCCGCCGAGCGCGGCGGCACGCGTGGATCCGGGAAGGGCCGTGAGGACGCTGCCTTCCGTCTGGGCGGTCAGGCGGTTCGGCGGTTGGACAAGCAGAAGACTCATGCCAACTCCAACCGCCCAACCGCCGCACCGCCCAACCGTCGTTCTCATCGGATCCGAATCACATTCAGTCGCGGCACCAACACCACGTTGAAGAGGCCGCCGTTCGCCGACGTGAACTGAAGCGTGAAGCCAGGGTCCCCAGGCGACTGCGTCGCCCGATGGTAAATCCCCGAGCCCGCCCGCAGCGTTCCGGTGAGCAGCACCGAGCGCCCTTCGCTCACCGTGGGGACAAGGGGAAACGGCTTTTTGAATACCGTGTCTGCCTGCGCGTTGAGCGACGCGAAGGTCGAACGGTACGACCAGGAGTCGTACTTCAGCTCGGCTGGCGTTGGAAAGCCGGGAAGATCGGACACGTAGTTGGCCAGCGCCCAGCGGGACACGACCGTTTCGAACGGAGCGCCGGTCACCGCTGCGACATTTTGCGCACCGGTGTTGGTGGTTTGCAGCAGCCGCCTGGTGAACGCATTCCATTGCGCGGCGGTGGTGCCGCCCGAATATCGATCGACCACGTAGCGCACGAACATCCATGCCGCGCCTCTCTCGGCAAGCGTTCCGATGCCCGAGGTGGGCAAGAGAAAATGTTTGCCGGTGGAATCGAGATACGTATAGGCATCGATGAGATCGCCACCATAAAACCGGCATTGCGTCGTGCCGATCACACACGTCGAGACCGGTGCATCGGGCTGCGTCTCGTAACTGCGACCACCCAACTCCTCGGCGTAGTGCGAGAAGCCCTCGTTGAGCCACAAGACTTCGCTAGATCCGCTACGAACGAGCACGTGCTGGTTGAAGCTGATCATGTGCTGGAATTCGTGGATGAACGTCACCGGCACAAACCGCTGCACGTCGATGACGCTGTGCTTGCAGCTCAACTTGCCCGTCGGATCCGCGACAATCGAATAGAACACCTCTCCCTTATTTGAGCGCGAATCGTTGCGGAATTGCGGGTCCAGATCGAGGCCGAAGAAGAAGCCCGCCACAAAACCGGTTTTCAGGCACACGCTGGCGCTGACGAGCTTGTTGACGACGTTCGTCATCAAGACGAGCACGACGCTGTTCGTGTCGATGTCCGATTCGCGTCCGAATGCCGCCGTATCGATCGCATAGAGACGCTGGTCGAAGGTTTTGGCGATGCTATCGAGCTGCGTGGAATCGAGACCGCCGGCGGGGGCAAGTGTGTCGACGTAGATCGCAATCTTGCTCTGCACCGCGCGCACCCGCGCGATGACCCGAGTGAACGTCGAGCAGTCGAGTCTGGCGCACACCATGAACGTGCGCTGGTCGTTCAGCGCGGGAGGACCGGCTTGAACCGCCGGCCTTTGGGGGGCAGCAGCCTTCGCCATGTCGTCGCGATTGGGAGCGAAACCCCAGGAACGCCGCTCCTCGCCCAGGCGCAAGAAGTCGTGGAATTGCAGGGCCGGCGAGGGCGTGGGTTCACCAATCCCTGCTGAAGGTCCCGGCGCGGGGAGAATCGTGTCGCCACCCAGCCGGAACGACCCTGATGTCCCGGGAACGCCGGTCGCGAACTGCGGCACCACGAGGTATTCGAGGGTCGAGGGCGTCCCGTTGGCCGGAAACACTGTGCACCCGGAGTCGAGCACAGCATCAATCGACCGGTAGGCACCAGGAATGGCCAACACCACGGAGTCCCCCTTCGCTGTACAAGGACGCAGGTGCGGCTCCGTGCCGCTACTACACGCCGCTATTCCCGCTGCCAACAGCCACAGCAGTTTCCGGGACATGCCGCGCATTCCTCTCCCTCTCCGCTACCTCTCCGGTGCGCCGCAGAGCCCATTGGAAACAGAGCGGTCCGGCTATCTGGTGCACACCGACCATGGCGACGAGCAGTGCTTCCAGCGACACGTTCGACTCGGGAAATGCACGCCGCAGCAGCGCGGCGAGGGTGATGGCCAGCCCTCCTTGCGAGACCAAGCCCAGCCATCCGTACTGTGCGAAATCTCCTCCTGCCCAGCGGAATCCCCAACGCAGCCCATTGATCCGTAGGCCCACGAGCAGCAACGCCCACGGCCACATTTCGCCCAGCGCGTCCAGCCCAAGGTTGGTCCCCGCGAGCGCAAAAAATACGACATAGACGGGAACCGCGCATCGCTTGAGCTCGTTCGAGAGGCGCTCTCCCTCACGAGAATCGGCGTTGCGCAGGGTAACGCCGGCCGCGAGCGCCACGAGGACGGGATCGAGTTGAACCAAGCGGACCGCCTGCGACACGAGGAAGGCGGCGATCAACAACGCCCATTCCACATATCGCTCCCGCAGCACGCGGAGGTATTGCGCCGCGCCGAGTCCCAATGCGGCGCCGCCGGCGAGCGATCCGAATAGCAGCAGCAAACCGCGAACGGCGATTCCGGGTGTGACGGCACCGCCACTCGCGAGCGGCTGCGCGATGGCGAGGACGACGATCAACAGCAGCACGCCGGCGACGGCCTGCACGATCGTGAGATCCACCATCGTGCGGGCAACCGAACCCTCCGCGCCGATATCGGTGACGAGCGCCAGCGTCGTGGTGGGCGATACCATCGCCGCCATCGCTCCCAGGACGAGCGCGAACGCAATGGCGTCGCGGAACGGCTGGTGGGCGGTGAGTGGGAACCACGGACTGATGGTGAGGACGACGAGCGCGACGACGGCAAACGGCATCGCCATTGCGCCCGCCATCATTCGCAGCAGCGTGACGCGGCGTTCGCCGCGCAGTGCCAGCGAACGGACGTCGAGCTCGCAGCCGGCAGCCAACGCGATGAGTGACAGCGCTCCGGTCGCAATTGGGCTGAGCGCCTGCACCTCGTCGGAGCGAATCAGCGCGAGCCAACCCGATCCGGCCAGGAAACCAACGACGAGATAACCGACAATGCGCGGCAGACGCAGCCGGCTACGTTGCGCGATCCCGCCGCCCAAATACGCGGCGAACAGAAGGAACCCGAGTGACAGCGTCGCGCGCGCTTCCACGGAAGCGAGGACTCCTCCTGCGCGCGCGAACCGCTGTAGTACCGCCATGATGAGGAACGAGAACGCAAGCAGCAGCCATTGCATGAGCGCCGAAAATACGGCATCTTCAGCGGCGGAACCATGCCGTTCGTTCATCTCCACACGCATAGCGAGTACTCTCTCCTCGACGGCGCGAATCGCATCCCCGACCTGCTCGATCAGGTGCAGGCGTTGGGGATGGATTCGTTGGCGATTACCGACCACGGTAATCTGCACGGCGCCTGGTCGTTCTACGCGGAAGCGAAGGCACGCAAGATCCGGCCGATTTTGGGCTTCGAGGCCTACCTCGCGTTCGGCAGTCGCCACAGCCGCGAGAAGCCCAGCGCCGACACGCCGCTCGGTTCCAACTACTCGCACCTGGTGCTGCTCGCCAAGAACCGCGTCGGCTATCAGAACCTGATCAAGCTGTCGTCGATCGGATTCCTCGAGGGCTATTACCGCCGGCCACGCATCGACAAGGAAGTCTTGGAGCGCCATCGCGATGGGCTGGTCGCGCTGGCCGCGTGTCTCTCGGGCGAAATCGCGCTGTATCTCCGGCAGGGCAACTACGAAGCGGCCAAGATGAGCGCGGCCTGGTTCGCGCGGACCCTCGGCCCCGACGGCTTCTGGCTCGAGGTCCAGAATCACGGCCTTCCCGAGGAGAAGATCGTCACCGAAGGGATGTTCCGGATCGCCGCGGAGCTGGGGCTGCCGGTCGCCGCGACCAACGACGCGCACTACTTAAAGAAGGAAGACGCCGAAGCGCACGACGTGCTGCTCGCGATCGGCACGGGGAAAGATCTCGATGACCCCAAGCGGTTCCGCTTCTTCGGCCAGGAGAGCTACGTCAAATCGGAAGCCGAGATGCGCGAGTTGTTTGGCAATCGGGCCGACGTCCTGGCGGAGACCGCGCGGATCGCGGAGCTGTGTGAGTTCGATTTCGAGAAGCGCTACTTCCTGCCGCAGTATCCGCGTCCCGCGGAGTTCGCCACCGATCAGGACCTGCTCGTTCACCTCGCGCGTAAGGGCGCCGTCGAGCGGTACGGGGATCCGCTGCCCGCCGTGGTGGAGCAGCGGCTCGAGTATGAGCTCGACGTCATCACGCGCACCGGGTACGCCGGCTACTTCCTGATCGTCTACGATCTCGTCAAAGCGGCTCGCGACCGCGGCATTCCGGTCGGGCCGGGACGCGGCTCCGCCGCCGGATCGCTCATCGCGTACGCGCTGCGCATTACCACGGTCGATCCGCTCAAGTTCGACTTGCTGTTCGAGCGGTTCCTCAATCCCGAACGCATCTCGATGCCGGATATCGATCTCGATTTCTGCTTCGAGCGGCGGGGCGAGGTCCTCGAGTACGCGCGCGAGCGCTACGGGCGGGAGTCCGTCGGCCAGATCATCACGTTCGGCACGCTGAAGGCGCGCGCCGCCTTCCGGGACGTCGCCCGGACGCTGCGCGTCGAGATGGCCGACGTCGAGCGCTTGACCAAACTGATTCCGTCGGGGCCGGCGTTCAGCGTGACGTTGGCGGAGGCAAGTGACAAAGTTCCCGAGGTGCGAGCCGCCGCCGCTCAGGACGAGCGCATTCGCAAAGTGCTCGACCTGGGGTCGCGCATCGAGGGACTGGCGCGTCACGCATCGGTGCATGCGGCGGGCGTCGTGATCGCACCGGGACCGCTGACCGATTACGTCCCAGTCTGCACGGCACCGGATTCCAAAGGCGACGCCTCCTCCCCCGACGCGATCATCACGCAGTACGACATGGTGGGTCTCGAGGAAGTCGGCATGCTGAAGATCGACCTCCTCGGCCTCAAGACGCTCACCGTGCTGCACGACGCCACGCGCATGGTCGCCGATCGACATGGCGTCACGATCGACCTCGAACACCCCGATCTCGACGATCCCAAAGTGTATGCGTTGCTGCGGTCGGGCCGGACGGCCGGGATCTTCCAGTTTGAATCGCCGCTTGCGACCGACTGCCTGCGCAACATGAAGTGCGATCGCTTCGACGATCTCGTCGCGACCAACGCCCTGCTCCGCCCCGGTCCGCTCGACACGGGGATGTACCTCGTCTTCATCAATCGCAAACTCGGCCGCGAGAAGGTGCGCTACCCGCACCCCGCGCTCGAAGAGATTCTCGCGCCGACCTACGGCGTGATCGTCTATCAGGAGCAGGTGATGCGGATCGCGAGCGCATTGGCCGGCTACTCTCTCGCCGAAGCCGACGTGCTGCGCAAGGCGGTCGGTAAAAAGATCAAAGAGCTGATTCAGGAAGAGCTCAGCAACTTCGTGAAGCGGGCGATCGCGCGCGGCCACGATAAGCGCACCGTCGAGGAGATCGCCGCGCAAATCGAGACGTTCGGCCGCTACGGCTTCAACAAGTCGCACTCCGTCGCGTATTCGATCCTTTCCTACCAGACCGGGTGGTTCAAGACCTATTATCCCGCCGAGTTCATGGCGGCGTTGCTGTCCTCGGAAATCGGCAACACCGATCGCGTGGTGCAGTACATCAACGAGGCGCGTGAGCTCGGCCTCCAGGTGCTGGCGCCGGATGTGAACGAGTCAGGGTACAAGTTCACCGTCGTCGGCGACAAACGCATTCGCTTCGGACTCGGCGCCGTGCGCAACGTCGGTGAAGGCGCGATCGCCTCGATCATCGCCGGCCGTCGCGACGCTCCCTACCGCTCGCTGGTCGAGCTGTGCGACCGCGTGGATCTCCGCCTCTGCAACAAGCGGGTGATCGAATCGCTCATCGATGCGGGCGCGTGCGATTCACTGGGGGGACACCGGGCCCAGCTCGTCGCCGCGTTGGACCATGCGTTCGGCGAGGCGCAGGTGCGCCAGCAGGAACGGACCTCCGGTCAGCACGCGCTGTTCGGGGAGGACATGCCCGCGGCGTCACCCCCGCAGGCGCTGCCCGACGTCCCGCCATGGACCGAGCACGAGCGCCTGGCACGGGAGAAGGCGGTGCTTGGCTTCTTCATTTCCGGCCACCCCCTCGCCAAATACCGCACGGAAGTGGAGCTTTTCGGGAATCGGACGACCGCGACATTGGGGATGTGGAGCGAGCAGAAAGTCGCCGTTGCGGCGGTGGTCACGGCCCTGAAGCGGCAGATCTCGAAGAAAAGCGGCGCCGAGTATGCGCGGCTGACGCTGGAAGACTTCACGGGGACAGCGGAGGCGTTGGTATTCCCGGAGGCGTGGGCCAAGCTGAACGGGGTGATTCACACGGACGGGGCCTATCTGCTCACCGGCGGCTACATCCCGCGCGATCGTGGTGAAGAGCAGGCGCCGTTCATCGTCGATTCGGCGCGCAGCCTCGACGACCTGAAACCGAGCGGCGCGATCGGGGTCGCGCTGCGCTGGACTGCAAACACCCGGCCGGACCCCGAAACGGCGCGTGCCATTGCGGCGCTGTGCGCCGCGCATCCCGGTCCCACGCCCGTCTTTCTCGAGTGGCACGGCGCGAACGGATCCGGCAATGAGACCGTGCGGTTGCGCAGCCGCTCGTTCCGCGTGGACGCGGCCGACGACTTGCTCGCCGCCTTGCGAGACATCGTCGGCATCGACGGTGTCCATCTGATAAAGGCGTGAAACAACGAGGCGTTAAGAAGACCTTCTAGATGGCGATATACACATTGGATTTCGAAAAACCGCTGCTCGAGCTGGAGAAACAGATCGAGGAGCTGAAACGCATCGCGGGTGAGAAGCCGGATGTCGCGAAGAACATCCGGCCGCTCGAAGACCAGCTCGCCGCGCTGCGTCTCGAGATCTATAAGCACCTGACGCCGATGCAGCGCGTGCAGGTTGCCCGTCATCCCCGCCGTCCCTACCCGCTCGATTACGTGAACACCGTGTTCACCGACTTCGTCGAGCTCCACGGCGACCGGCTCTATCGGGACGACCCAGCGATTGTGGGAGGGTGGGCGCGGCTCGATGGCACCAGCGTCATGGTGATCGGTCATCAAAAAGGCCGGGATACCAAGGAGAACCTGTATCGCAACTTCGGCATGGCGCATCCCGAGGGCTACCGCAAGGCGATGCGGCTGATGCGGCTGGCCGCCAAATTCGGCGCGCCGGTCATCACGCTCGTGGACACGCCGGGCGCCTATCCGGGACTCGGCGCGGAAGAACGAGGCCAGGCGGAAGCGATCGCGAGCAGCCTGATCGAGATGGCCTCACTGCAGACGCCCATTATTACCGCAGTCATCGGCGAAGGTGGCTCGGGCGGCGCGCTTGCGGTCGGCCTCGCCGATCGGGTGCTGATGCTCGAGAACTCCGTCTACTCCGTCATCTCCCCCGAGGGCTGCGCGGCGATTCTCTGGAAGGACGCAAGCCAGCGGGAGCGCGCCGCGGAAGCACTCAAGATCACCGCCCAGGACCTCCTCAAGCTCGGCGTCATCGACGAAATCGTGCCCGAGCCGCCGGGCGGCGCGCATTCCGATCCCGACGCGGCGGCCGCCTCCCTCGGCGACGCGCTACAGCGCCATCTGGGCCAACTGCGGAAGCTGAAGGTCGACAAACTCCTCAAACGCCGCGAAGAAAAGTACCTTTCCATGGGTGCGCTGACCGAGAAGTGATTTGACGCATCTCCTGGAAGTCCGGTTCAAAGGGAACCGGCGCGAATACTTCACCTGGCCGTCCCCAGAATCTCCCTCACTCCGCGTCGATGACGCCGTCATCGTCGAAGTAGAGCGAGGGCAGGATTTCGGTATTGTCTCGGCGCTTGGGGACCTGGCCGAGAAGAAATGCAAACGCTGTGGGGCGTGTAACGAGGAAACGAGCCCCCCCCCCGCCCCCGCGCTTCAGGCCCTCGTGCGGCGCGCCACCGACGAGGACCGCAAAATCGCCGCCGACCTCCGGCTGAACGAAGAAGATGTGCGTCGTACGGTGCGCGACCGCGTCCGCGAACACGACCTCCCCATGAAAGTGTCCGATGCCGAGTGGCAATGGGACAAACGCAAGCTGACGATTTACTTCACCGCCGAGCAGCGCGTGGATTTTCGAGCGCTGGTGCGCGACCTGGCGAGTTTGTTTCGCACGCGCATCGAGCTGCGCCAGATCGGCGCCCGCGACGAAGCGAAGCGCCTCGACGGCATCGGCCGCTGCGGGCGGCAGCTCTGTATCGCGAGCTGGCTGCCGGAAGGACGCCCGGTGAGTCTCTCGCTCGCCAAGGCGCAGGGGTTGTCGCTCAACCCCGTTCAGATCTCGGGACCGTGTGGCCGGCTGCTCTGCTGCCTCCACTATGAGCACGACTTCTACGTGCAGCAGCGCAAGCGTTTCCCTAAAGAAGGAAAGGCGCTCAAGACTGCCGAAGGCATGGAGCAGGTGGTGGCCGTCGACATTTTTCGTGAGCGCGTCACGCTCCGCTCCGACGCCGGCAGCACGCGCGTCGTCACACTCGATCAGCTGCGAGTGTAGTGACGAAGTACTTCCTCACCACAGCCATCGACTACTCCAATGGCGATCCCCACTTGGGGCACGCCCTGGAGAAAGTCGGCGCGGACTGCATCGCCCGCTATCACCGCCTGCGCGGCGACCAGGTGCACTTCCTGATGGGCATGGACGAGCACAGCCAGTCCGTCATCCAGGCCGCCGCGCGCGCGAACGTCAGCCCGCGCGAATGGGTGGACCGCATGGCGACGACCTTCGCCAATTACTGGCGCACGCTCGAGTGCAGCAACGACGACTGGATCCGCACGACGGAGCCGCGGCACGTGCGTGGCGTCGTGGCCCTGCTCGAGCGTATCCAGCAGCGTCGCGCCGATGACTTGTACGTCGCGGATTACGAGGGGCTCTACTGTACCGGCTGCGAGGAGTTCAAGCAGCCGGCGCAGATCGTCAACGGCCATTGCATCGAGCATCCAACGCTCGATCTCATCCCCACCAAAGAGCGGAATCATTTTTTCCGGCTGAGCGCCTACGGGCAGCGGCTGCTGCGTCTCATCGGCACGAACGAGCTCCGCGTCGAGCCGGCGATTCGCCGCAATGAAGTCGTGCGCCTCATCGAAGCCGGATTGCAGGACGTCTCGATCTCACGGCAGCGACTGCCGTGGGGCATTCCCTTCCCCGGTGACGCCGAGCAGACGGTCTACGTCTGGTTCGACGCGCTGATCAATTATTTGTCGGCGACCGGCTTTCCCGATCCCGGTTACGAGCGGCTCTGGCCCGCCGACCTCCACGTCGTCGGCAAGGGGATCACGCGCTTTCACTGCATCATCTGGCCGGCGATGTTGCTCGCCGCTGGGTTAGAGCTGCCGCGGCTGGTGTGGGCGCACGGCTACGTGCAATGGGAAGGCACGAAGATGAGCAAGACCGCCGGCACCGCGGTGAGCCTCGGCGCCGCGATCGAGCGCCACGGCGCCGACGC
>Ga0209266_1001743_pt1 | contig 14116 bp, 11 predicted proteins | sample GraSoiAngelo_132_FD_185889 | JGI IMG/M metagenome (GOLD analysis project Ga0209266, IMG submission 185889) | Grasslands soil microbial communities from the Angelo Coastal Reserve, California, USA - 14_0929_02_40cm (SPAdes) (version 2) | ecosystem: Environmental > Terrestrial > Soil > Grasslands ...
GGGCCGACAAGGAGACGTGGCGGGTCGCGACGGGGAAGCAGCGCGGCATCACGGTCGCATTCGATTATCTCGCCGATACCATCGACCTTTCGATCGCCCGGCTCCGCGCCGACTTCGGCCAATTCCTCGGCACGAACCTGTTCCTGTATCAGCCGGGGCGGCTCGACCGTCCGGCCGAGGTGCGGTTCGCGCTGCCGGCCGGATGGCAGGTGACGACGGCGCTCAAGGGATCGGGAAGCGGACCGTACACCGCCGCCGACTATCATGAGCTGGCGGACGCGGAGACGTTCGTCGGCCGTTACAGCGTCGACTCGCTCAAGGTGGACGGGAAATGGCTGCGGATTGCCGTGTGGCCGGCGGACGCCTACACGCCCGCCGTCGCACGCAACATGCGGAGCAGTCTCGAGAAGATCGCGCAGACCGAAAACCGGCTGATGGGTGGCCCACCGTACGACGCGTACACCGTGTTCTTCAACGTCATCCATGACCCGATCAGCTTCGGCGGAGGGCTCGAGCACAGTGCGGCACAATACGACATCATGCCGGCGAGCGCTTTCGTGGACCTGGCGGGCAACCTGGGTGATTTCATGGTCCCGCTCATGTCGCACGAGTACTTCCACCTGTGGAACGTGAAGCGCATCCGTCCCAGCGGCATGTGGCCGTACGACTACCACGCGGAGCAGTACACGCCGCTCCTGTGGTGGTCAGAAGGAGTGACCGACTACTACGCCGACCTGACGAACCTGCGCTCGGGGCTGTGGAGCGTCGACCAGTTCCTACACAATACGGCGACGGACATGGACCAGGTGGAAGCCGCCCCGGAGCCGTGGAGCGAGGAGGACGGCAGCGTCGCCACGTGGATCAACGAGGTCTTCGTCAACAGCTCGCAGCTCTACTATCCGAAAGGCGCTGTCACAGGCATGCTCCTGGATATCGCGCTGCGGGACGCGTCCAACAACACGCGCAGCCTGGACGACGTGATCCGCGCGCTGTACACGCGCTACTACCAGCAGGGGAAGGGCTTCACCACCGAGAACCTGCTGGCCCTGTTGCGCGAATTCGGGATGCCCGACCTGGACGGCTTCTACCAGCGCTATATCAACGGACGCGAGCCGTTCCCGTACGAGGCCGCGTTCGCGAAGGCGGGCATCGCCGTCAACCGCCAGATCACGAGCGTCCCGTTCCTCGGCGTGCACGCGCCACTCTCGGATCAGGGTCGCTGGGTGGCCCAGGTGGTGGAGCCTGGGAGCGCCGCCGAGGCCGCGGGTCTCGCGCCCGGGGACGTGCTGCTGAAGATCGGTGACATCGCCGTGCGCAACGACGAGGACTGGAGCGTGACGTTCCGCCGCCGCTACCAGGGGCAGGCCGGCGCGCCGCTGGCGCTGACCGTCGAGCGCGACGGCCGCACCATCACGCTCAACACCAAGGTCCAGGAGCGCAGCGGCACCACGTTCGGGCTGTCACGCAATGCCACGCCCACGGCGAAGCAGGCCAAGATCTGGCAGGGACTCGCCGCCGGTACCACCGGCGGCTGAACCGGGCTATTATCTGCGTACGATGCGGGACGGGACGCCGGGAACGGTGCGCGTCCGCTTCTTCGCGCGTTACGCGGAGCTCGTGGGCAGGGAGGAGACGGCCCTTACCGTCTCGCTGCCTGCGACCGTGGAAGAGGTGGTGCGCCGCCTGCGCGTCGAGCTCCCCGGCGCGCACGACCTCCCCGAGCGCCCGCTCGCGGCCGTCAACTCGAAGCACGTGAAGCTGGACAGCTACGTGAAGGATGGCGACGAAGTGGCGCTGCTGCCCCCGCTGGCAGGGGGGTCTGGCCCCGTTGCCCGACGCTACGACGCTACGTTGTACGAAACGGCGTGACCTACCTGACGCGTGACCCGATCGCGATCGAGCGGCTGCTGACCGACGCCGCATGTCCGGGCTTGGGCGGCACCTGCGTGTTCCTCGGCACGGTGCGCAATGGCGCCGACGAACACGGGGTGACGGGCATCGAGTACTCGGGTTACGAGGAGATGGTCGAGGCGGAGTTCGCGCGCATCATCGCCGAGGTGCGCGAGCGCTGGCCGGCCGCCCGTGCCGCCGTGCGTCACCGGCTGGGGCTCGTGCCGGTCGGCGCGGCGAGCATCGGCATCGCGGTCGCCGCCCCGCACCGCGCCGAGGCGTTCGCCGCCTGTCGCTACATCATTGAAGCCGTGAAGCAGCGGGTGCCCGTCTGGAAGAAGGAGCTACGGGACGACGGCACCGCCATCTGGGTGGATCCCTCTGGGCACCCGGTTCCCGCCGGACCGCAGTGACGCCTCCATCACCTGCCGACGCCTGGGGCCGGCCGCTCCGGAGTCTCCGCATCTCGGTGACCGATCGCTGCAACATGCGGTGCCGCTACTGCATGCCGGAGGAGGACTACGTCTGGCTGCCGCGCGAGGCGATCCTCACGTTCGAGGAGCTCGCGCGGCTGAGCGGCGTGTTCGCAGGACTGGGCGTCGGGAAAGTGCGCCTCACAGGCGGCGAGCCGCTGCTGCGGCAGGACCTGGCCACCCTGGTTGCCCTGCTGCGCCGCGACGCGCGCATCGCTGACCTTTCCCTTACCACCAACGGCATCCTCCTCGATCGCCACGCCGACGCACTGCGCGCCGCTGGCCTCGGCCGCGTCACGGTCAGCCTCGACACCCGGCGTCCCGAGCGTTTGGTCGCCTTCTCCCGCAGCACGCGCCACGGGGACATCCTGGCGGGGATCGCGGCGGCGCGACGCGCTGGGTTCCAGGCCGTGAAAGTCAACACCGTGGTGGTACGCGGCTTCAACGACGACGAGCTGGTGGACCTGCTCGAGCTGGGCCGCACCGCGGGCGTGGAGATCCGGTTCATCGAGTACATGGACGTGGGGGGAGCGACCCGCTGGTCGCGCGATCAGGTCGTGACACGGCGCGAGATCCTCGATACGCTGTCCCGCCGGTACGGCACGATCGAGGCGCTCGAGCGGCACGCCTCCCCAGCAGAGCGATTCCGGCTCAGCGACGGGACGGGCTTCGGCATCATCGCCTCCGTGACCGCGCCGTTCTGCGGGACGTGCGACCGCAGCCGGCTCACGGCCGACGGCACCTGGTTCCTGTGTCTCTATGCCGAGCGCGGCATCGACCTGCGCGAACCGCTGCGTGGTGGGGCGACGGACGCCGAGCTCGCGGCGACCATCACCCGGGCGTGGGGCGAGCGCACAGACCGGGGCGCCGAGGAGCGGCTGGCGCTGCCCGAGCGAGGCGCGCTGTACCAGATCGAGGGGTTGCGAGCCGACCCGCACCGGGAGATGCACACTCGAGGGGGGTGATGCTGAACAAGATCACCGTCGTCGGCGCGGGCAACGTCGGTGCCACGGTGGCCCAGCGGCTCGCCGAGCAGGAGCTGGCTCGCACGGTCGTAATGGTCGACGTGGTCGAAGGCCTGCCCCAGGGAAAGGCCCTCGACCAGTGGCAGTCGGGACCGATCGAGGGGTTCGACACCCGCGTGGTAGGCGCGAACGACTACGGCGTCGCCGCGGGCAGCGAGCTGGTGGTCGTGACGGCCGGCATCGCGCGCAAGCCCGGGATGAGTCGCGACGACCTCGCGCGCACCAACGCCGGAATCGTCAAGCAGGTGGCACAGCAGCTCAAGCAGCACTGTTCCCAGGCGATCGTGGTCGTGGTGTCGAACCCGCTCGACGTGATGTGCTGGGTGACGAAGCAGGTGACGGGGTTCCCGCGCGAGCGCGTGATCGGGATGGCCGGCGTGCTGGACACGGCGCGGTTCCGCGCCTTCCTCGCCGACGCGGTGCGAGTCTCCGTGGAAGACATCGACGCCATGGTGTTGGGGGGCCACGGCGACACGATGGTGCCGCTCATCTCCCACACGACTGTGTCCGGTATCCCCGTCGCGCAGCTGCTCGACCGCGCAACCCTCGACCAAATCGTGCAGCGTACGCGGGACGGCGGCGCCGAGATCGTGGGTCATTTGAAGACCGGGTCGGCGTTCTACGCGCCGTCCGCCGCCGTCGTGCAGATGGTGGAGGCGATCGTGCGCGACAAGCACCGGCTGCTTCCCTGCGCCGCGTGGGTCGAGGGAGAGTACGGCCTCTCGGGAATGTACGTGGGCGTGCCCTGCAAGCTCGCGCGCGGGGGGCTCGAGCAGATCGTCGAGATCGAGCTCGCGGCGGATGAGCGCGCGGCGCTCAGAAAATCTGCCGAGCAGGTAAACGAGTCGATGGCGGCAGTGAAGATCTAGACGTCAGCCCTCAGCGGGGTCGGGGCCCTCCTCTGATGGCTGATGTCTGAAGACCGACGTGAGATAGTCTCTATTCAGCCGCGCGATGAAGTCGATACTGATTTCCTTCGGACACGCGGCCATGCACTCTCCGTGATTGCTGCAGGCGCCGAACCCCTCGGCCTCCATCACCTCGACCATCCGGAGGACGCGCTGCGCCCGCTCGGGCTGACCCTGCGGCAGCAGCCCGAGGTGGGACACTTTCGCCGCGACGAACAGCATCGCCGAGGCGTTGGGGCAGGCCGCGACGCAGGCGCCGCAACCGATGCACGCCGCGGCGTCCATCGCGCGGTCGGCGTCGCCCTTCGGCACGGGAATGGCGTTCGCCTCGGGCGCGCTGCCCGCCCGCGCGGTGATGAACCCTCCAGCCTGGATGATGCGGTCGAAGGCGCTGCGGTCAACGACGAGGTCCTTCACGACGGGGAACGCCCGCGCCCGCCATGGCTCGACCCAGATCTCCGCGCCCTCCGGGAAATGCCGCATGTGGAGCTGGCAGGCCGTCGTGGCCGCGCGGGGCCCGTGCGGCCGGCCGTTGATCACCATACCGCACGCGCCGCAGATGCCCTCGCGGCAGTCGTGATCGAAGGCGACCGGCTCTTCGCGCCGTCCGATCAACTGCTGGTTCAGGAGATCGAGCACCTCGAGAAAGGACATGTCGGGGCTCACGTCCCCGAGCTCATAGCGGACGAACCGGCCCGCGGTGGCCGCGCCCGCCTGGCGCCACACGTGCAGGGTCAGATCCACTACTTGTAGCTCCGCTGCGAGGGGTGGACGACCTCGAACGTGAGCGGCTCCTTGTGCAGCACGGGCGGGTTGCCGACCCCGGTGAACTCCCACGCCGCCACGTAGCCGAAGCGCTCGTCGTCCCGTTTCGCTTCACCCTCCGGGGTCTGATACTCCTCGCGGAAGTGGCAGCCGCACGACTCCTCCCGGTGCAGCGCGTCGTGACACATCAACTCGGCGAACTCGAAGAAATCGGCCACGCGTCCCGCGTGCTCAAGCGCCTGGTTGAAATCGGCCCCGACACCGCCGACGTATACGTCCTCCCAGAACTCCTGACGCAGCGCGCGCACGCGCTCCACTGCCTGGCGCAACCCGGCGGCGTTGCGCGACATGCCGCAGTGGTCCCACATCAGGCGGCCAAGCTCGCGGTGGAACTGGTCGGCGCTGCGCCGGCCCTGCGCCGCCAGGAGCTTCTGGACGCGCTCGTCGACCTCGCGCTCGACCTGGCGGAACGCGGCATGGCTCGCATCGGCGGGCGCGAGCTTCGCCTGCGCGAGATAGTCGCCGATCGTATAGGGGAGGATGAAGTAGCCGTCGGCGAGACCCTGCATCAACGCGCTGGCACCTAGGCGGTTGGCGCCGTGCTCGGAGAAGTTCGCCTCGCCGATCACGAACAGCCCGGGGATCGCACTCATGAGATTGTAGTCCACCCACAAGCCGCCCATCGTGTAGTGGGGCGCCGGGTAGATGCGCATCGGGACCTGATACGGGTCCTCGCCCGTGATCCGCTCGTACATCTCGAACAGGTTGCCGTAGCGCTCCGCGATCACGTGGCGGCCATGACGCGCGATCGCGTCGCGAAAGTCGAGGTACACACCGTGACCCCCCGGACCGACGCCGCGCCCCTCGTCGCAGACTTCCTTGGCCCGCCGCGAGGCGACGTCGCGGGGCACCAGGTTGCCGTAGCTCGGGTACAGCCGCTCGAGGTAGTAGTCCCGCTCTGCGTCGGGGACCTCGTTCGGCGCCCGGCCGTCGCCCCGACTCCGCGGCACCCAGATGCGCCCGTCGTTACGCAGCGACTCGCTCATCAGGGTGAGCTTGGCCTGGTGGTGACCCGTGGGCGGGATGCAGGTCGGATGGATCTGCGTGAAGCAGGGGTTCGCGAACGCGGCGCCACGCTTGTGGGCCCGCCAGATGGCGGTGACGTTGCAGCCCTTCGCATTGGTGGAGAGATAGTAAATGTTGCTGTAGCCACCCGTCGCCAGAACGACGGCGTCGGCCACGTGGGAACTGAGCCTCCCGCTCACGAGGTCGCGCACCACGATCCCGCGGGCCGCTCCGTCGAGCACGACCAGGTCGAGCATCTCGTGGCGCGAGTACATCCGCACCTTGCCGCGGCCGATCTGCCGCGACAGGGCCTGATAGGCTCCGAGCAGCAGCTGTTGCCCCGTCTGGCCGCGCGCGTAGAAAGTCCGCGAAACCTGCACGCCGCCGAAGGAGCGATTCGCGAGCAGGCCGCCGTACTCGCGCGCGAAGGGGACCCCCTGGGCCACACATTGATCGATGATGTTGACGCTCAGCTCCGCCAGGCGATACACGTTCGCCTCGCGCGCGCGGAAGTCTCCCCCCTTCAGCGTGTCGTAAAACAACCGGAAGATCGAGTCGCCGTCATTCTGATAGTTCTTGGCCGCGTTGATCCCCCCCTGCGCGGCGATCGAGTGCGCGCGCCGGGGCGAGTCCTGAAAACAGAAGCACGAAACCCCGTAGCCCAGCTCCGCGAGCGATGCCGCCGCCGAAGCGCCCGCCAGCCCCGAGCCGACCACCAGGATGTGGTGCTTGGGCTTGTTGGCCGGGGCCACGAGCCGGATCTCGGACCGGTGTCGCGTCCACTTGGTCTCGAGCGACCCGGCGGGCACTCTTGCGTTGAGCGCCGACGTCACCGCAGCACCCCCGCGAGCACGGCGACCGGGATCGTGATGTAGCCCCCCGCGATCACCCCGGCGACGGCGGCGGCGCCACCGGTCGGTGGGGGGGCGGTGCCAGCCCAGCGTCTGCAACGCGCTCCAGGCACCGTGGTAGACGTGGAGTCCCAGCACCAGCATCGCTGCGATGTACACGGCGGAGACCGGCCAGCGGGCGAAGCTCGCCAGCACATTGTGGTACACGTTCCCCGGCTCGAAGCTGGGGTTGAGCCGGCCGAACGTGAAGTCGAGCAGGTGGTACACGACGTAGAGGAAGATGAGCACGCCGCCCCAGCGCATCGTGCGCGCTGCGTAGGTGGTCTCGCTGGTCTCGAGGTAACGGTACCCCACCGGCCGGGCCTGGCGGCTCGCGAGCGTGACGCCGAGTGCCGCCCACACGTGCGCCACCAGAGAAACGAGCAGCGCAATCCGCGCGATCCACAGCAGCTGGCCGCGCCCGAAGAACGGTGCCCCGACGGTGCGCAGGCCCTCGGCGTACGCGTTGAACTTCTCCGCCCCTTCGAACACTTTGAGATTCCCGAGCAGGTGCCCCACGACGAACAGGAACAGGATCAGGCCGGACACGGCCATGATGACCTTTTTGCCTACAACCGAGCGCGATAGGCTCAGCAGCCGGCGCATCAGGGCTCCGGGGGGCGAGGGCAGGGACGGGGTGATGATACCTGCACGACGGGCGGGCAAGCAAGGCGCGCGCACACTTCACGACGGGAGGAAGCGATGGCCATCCAATCGGCGCTGGTCGTCTCGACGACGTACGACGTGCAAGGCCGCCGGATCCGCGAGTACAAAGGGGTCGTCCGCGGCATCACCGTGCGCGCGCCCACCATCGCGCAGGGGATCCTCGGCGGCCTAAAGAGCATCGTGGGGGGCCGCATCGGCGCATACACCGAGATGTGCGAGCAGGCGCGCCAGGCGGCGTACGATCTGATGCTCGAGCACGCCCGCGAGCTCGGCGCCAACGCAGTGGTCGGCGTGGCCTTCGACGCTTCCGAGGTCGCCGCCCGCGCCTCGGCGACTGAAGTCCTCTGCTACGGCACGGCCGTCGTGCTGGAGTAGCGGCCTAGACGCGCGACCCGACAAGCGCTACCGTGCCGCGGGGGTACGATGAACGAAGCCCGCACGCGCGACGCAACCCTTTCCACGCCGCCCAAGGCGATCCCCCGCGACGACGCGGCGGTGGCTGAGCGGCCCTCCACCGGACGACCGACCGTTGTCATTGTCGGCGCCGGGTTCGGCGGGCTGCGCGCCGCCCGCGCACTCAAACGAGCGCCGGTGGACGTGGTACTGCTCGACCGCCACAACTATCACCTGTTCCAACCGCTGCTCTACCAGGTGGCCACGGCGGGCCTCGAACCCGAGCACATCGCACGGCCGGTGCGGGCGATTCTCCGGGGCCAGCCGCGGTTCGAGTTTCGCATGGCCGAAATGACGGGACTCGACCTCGCGGGCAAACGCGTGCTCACGGGCGACGGCCCGATCCCCTACGACTACCTCATCCTCGCGCTGGGTGGCGAGACCAACTACTTCGGGCTCGAGAGCATCCGGCGGCACGGGTTCGGGCTCAAGGACACAGCCGAGGCCGTAGCGATCCGGAACCACGTGTTGAGCTGTTTCGAGCGTGGCGTGCTCGAGCCCGACGCCGAGCGGCGCCGGGCGCTGCTCACGTTCGCGATCGTGGGCGGCGGACCCACCGGCGTCGAGATGGCGGGAGCCCTATCCGAGCTGATCCGGTTGGTGCTGGTGAAGGATTACCCGCGCCTCAACATCAAGGACGTGCGCGTCCTGCTGCTCGAAGCGACCGATCGGCTGCTCGGCACGATGCCAGCGCGGCTGCGCGCCGCGGCGGCGGAAACGTTGTGGCGCAAGCACGTCGAGGTACGGTTCGGGGCAGCGGTCCAGGACTACGACGGCAGCCGTCTCTCGCTCAAGAGCGGGGAAGTGATCCCCGCGCGGACCCTCGTCTGGGCTGCGGGAGCCCAGGCGGCGTCACTCACGACACGCCTCGGGCTGCCGACGGCGCGTCAGGGACGAGTCGTGGTCGAACCCACGCTCGCTGTGGCCGGTCGACCCGAGGTCTTCGTCATCGGAGACGCCGCCTACCTCGAGGCGGACGGGCAGCCCTTGCCGATGATGGCGCCCGTGGCGATCCAGATGGCGGAGACGGCTGCCGCGAACATCGCCCGCCAGCTGCGTGGCGCGGCGCCGATCGCGTTCCACTATCGTGACCCGGGGTCCCTCGCCACCATCGGCCGCAACGCCGCGGTGGCGTACGTCCACGGCGTGGCGTTCAAGGGTTTCCTCGCGTGGGTCGTGTGGCTAACGGTGCACATCATCCAGCTGATCGGCTTCCGCAACAAGCTGTTCGTGCTGCTCAACTGGGCGTGGGATTACTTCTTCTACGAGCGCGCCTCGCGGCTGATCACCGAGGGATAGGGCGGGGGCTCCGCTTCCCGGTACGCTTCGGCGCCGACCGCACGCGGCGGACTACGCCATTCCAGCCGCAGGAGAGACACCAGCGCCGCTGCAGCGCCGGGAGCAACCGATCGAAGAACCAGTTCTTGATCGGCACCATGTCGATCTTGCAATGGGGGCACAGCGGACCGGCAGGCAGGAGGAGGTACACGGCCGCAGTCACGATCGCGAACCGCATCAGCACAGTGATGAGCAGCACGACGACGATCAGCATGCCCCCTCCATCCTATCGCTGTCCCGCGTTCCTGGCCAGCTATAGGGCTGTCCGCTCCGCGACCAATTGGGCGACTCGCTCCTCCAGAGCCGCCAGCTCCACCGGCTTCACGAGCACGCGCTCCCGTGGGACGGGCGTGTTGCCGGGCTCGGCCAGCTGGGAGACGTCCCCCGAGAGGAACAGGACCCGGGCGGCGAGCTCGGGGTGGGTCGCCTCGAGCTTGGCGAACAGCTCGATGCCGCTCATCCGAGGCATGCGGAGGTCGACCAGGATCACGTCGGCGCTTCGAGCCGAGAGCCATTCCAGGGCCTCGGCCCCGTCCCCCGCCTCGTAGACCTGAGCACCGCGCCGGATCAGAAATCGCGCCATCGGCCGGCGGACAGGGGCCTCGTCGTCCACGATCAGGACGCACACGCCCGCCAGGCGGGCCGCTGGGGCACCGTCACTTGGGGGAGCGGCAGCCCGCTCCGGCGCCGGTTGCTCCCGCGCGGTGGTCGGCAGAGTCATCACGAAGCGTGCGCCCGTCCCTCGCCCCCCGTCGGCGTCCCGCGCGAGGACGACATCGCCCCCGGATTCTCGGGCAATCTGGCGCGAGACGTACAGCCCGAGGCCCGTCCCCTGGCGCCCTTTCGTCGTGGCAAAAGGCCGGAACAGCCGGTCCGCGATCTCGGCTGGGACGCCGAGGCCGTTGTCGCTGACCGCGACGGACACGGTGCCGTCCGCGCCCCAGGAATCCACGCTGAGCCGGCGCGGCGGCCTGATCGCCCGCAGGGCGTCGATCGCGTTCGACAGCAGGTTGACGACCACCTGCTCGAGGCGGATGGCGTCACCCTGCACCGGCGGCAGGTTCGGGTCGAGGCGGCCGCCCACGGTAATCTCGTCCACGCCGAACCGGTACGACACGAGGTCGAGGGCGCCACGCACCACGTCGTTCAGGTTGATGCTGGTCATCTGCCGCTCAGTGGCACGGACGAAGCGCAGCAGTCCGCGCAGCAGTTTCGTCGCCCGCTGCGCCTGGCGCAGCACCTGCTGCATCTCGTCCCGCTGCTCCGGCGTGATCGCGGGGTCCGCGAGGCGGTTCTCGGCGTGTGCCGCGATCGCCATCAGCGGGTTGTTCACTTCGTGCGCCACGCCCGCGAGCAGCTCGCCCGCCGCTGCGAACCGGCCCTGTTCCTCCGCCCGGTTGCGGAGCACGCGCGTCATCTCGTTGAAGTGAGCCGCGAGCCGGCCCGCCTCGTCCATCCGCAGCACGGGCACGGGGGTGTTGAGGTCGCCTTCGGAGACGCGCGTCAACCCGGTCTCGAGCGCGCTGAGCGGCTGCAGGATGCGCCGCCGGATAGTGATGAGACCCAGCCAGGTCAGAAACAGACCGAACACGAGCCAGAGCGCGGAGTCGCGACGCACTTCGGCGGTGGCCGCTACCACGGCAGCCACGCGCTCCAGGAGATCGTCCCCCGCGAGACGGCTCACGACCAGCAGCTGCTCGCGCGCCCGGGTGTTGAGGGAATCCACGAGCGCGACGCCGCGCGCCGCGTCGGGCCAGCGGCGTCGCTCTATGAGCTGGGCCGCAGCAACTACGTCGCGCGCCAGCTCCGACAGCGAACCGTGGACGCGCGCCGCTTCTGTCCCGAGCGCCGCGGACACGGCCGGGGGCTCGGCCGCGGGCGACGGGGCGGCAGCGCGCGCGGCGAGGGTACGAATCGAGTCGCCAGGAAGCGACGCCCGGGTGGCCACGGCTCGCCGCGCGAGCCCCACCGCATTTTCCGCAGCCTCGACGCGCTGCCGCAGGTCCACGACCAGACGCACGACACCCTGTGTGCCCTGGGCCAGCACGGCGGCAGCCGCGCCCACGCGGACGAACAGATAGACGGGCAAGGCACCGGCATAGAGCGCCGCCGCCAGGAACAGCAGCAGCAGCAGATTACGCAGACTGAGCCCACGCTGCAGGGTCATGCGGACCGTGCCTCGCCCAATTTCGCGTTTCGACGCGCGACGCGCAAACAGTCGCGGGGTGGCGCGGCCCCTCGCCGAGGCGGATCTTGAACTCCTCATTTGCCCGTCATCTCGCCATGCCCCCGCGCCGCTACGCCCCGCTGCTCTCCTGTTTCGTGACCGCCGCTGCGCCCGCCTGGCTATCCGCCCAAACGGGCGTCGCCCCATCCGTGGGCGCCACCGAGGCAAGCTTCGAAGCGCGTCTCCTCACTATCCCTGACACGGCGAGTGCCCGGTTGATGACCCGCACTCTGAGCGCCAGTCCCCACATGGCCGGTACCCCGGCCCAGGCCGCGACGCGGGATTACGTGATCGCGCAGCTGCGATCGTGGGGTCTCGAGACGTGGACCAAGGAGTACCTGGTCTACCTGCCACAGCCGGAGGTCGTGAGCGCTTGGCTCACCACCGGCCCGGGGTCGACCGCGGTGCGGCTGAACCTCGACGAGCCGGCGGTGCGGGGCGATCGCACCAGCGCCGGGCCGCAAGTGCCGCCCTTCAATGCGTACGGCCACGACGGCGACGTGACGGCGCCCGTCGTGTACGTCAATACAGGGCTCGGCACGGACTACCGGACCCTCGACTCCCTGGGCGTCAGCGTGCGCGGCAGCATTGTCGTGGCGCGCTACGGCCGATCCTTCCGGGGGATCAAGGCGCGGGAGGCGGAGAATCACGGCGCCGTGGGGTTGATCCTGTACTCGGACCCGTTGGACGACGGCTACGTGCGCGGGGAGGTTTACCCCCGCGGACCGATGCGGCCGCCGGGTGGCATCCAGCGCGGCACCGTGATGAACCCGAGCGGTGATCCGACCACGCCCGGCGCCCCGTCCACCGCGGGCGCCGTCCGCCTGCCCGAGGATTCCCTCCCCGTGCCGCGGATCCCGGTGATCCCGATGGGATACGGGAACGCGCGCCGCTTCCTTGCCAAGCTGGCCGGTCCGGCGGCTCCCGAGGGGTGGCAGGGAGGGCTGCCGTTTCAGTACCGAGTCGGTCCGGGCCCCGCGCGGCTGCGGCTGAAGGTGAGGAGCGAGCGGGGTGCGGGGGCGCTGCATCCCATCTGGAATACGTTCGGCATCATCCGGGGGACCACCTACCCTGACGAATGGGTCGTCGTGGGGGCACATCGCGACGCTTGGTCCCCAGGCGCCGGCGACAACGTGAGCGGAACCGTCACCGTGCTGGAGACGGCCCGGGCCTTCGCGGCGCTGGCGCGAGCGGCGCTGCGGCCGGCGCGGACGGTTGTCTTCGTCACGTGGGACGCCGAGGAATGGGGCTTGATGGGGTCGACCGAGTGGGTGGAGGAGCTGGAGGACTCCGTCAACGCCCACGTGGTCGCCTACATCAACGAGGACGACGTCGCAAGCGGGACACGGTTCGCGGCCGCGGCGTCGCCCTCGCTCAAGCCGCTCATCCGCGATCTCACGCACTACGTTCCCGAGCCCGGGGGACACGGCACAGTGTATGACGCGTGGCTCCGGGAGGGGCTGAGCGACACCAGCGCGCTGCGGCTCGACAACCTGGGTGGCGGGTCGGATTTCGCGGCGTTCACCCATCATCTCGGCATCCCCTCCGCCTCAGTCTCCTTCGGCAGTCTCAACGGAGTGTACCACTCGATGTACGACTCGTATGCGTGGATGACGCGCTTCGGCGATCGCGGCTACCGCGCGCACCGCGCGGTGGCGCAGCTCGTCAGCCTGGCCGTGGCACGGCTGGCGAACGCGCCGATTCTGCCGCTCGACTGCGCGGCGCTGGGCGGCGAGCTCGCGGGGTACGTGACCGACCTCGACAGCAACCTCGCGGCGCGGCACTGGAGCGTTCCCACGGCGGCGCTCCTAACCGCGCTCACGAGGTTGGCGGCCGCGGGGCAGGCGTTCGCCGCGGCGCGGGACAGCGCGCTCGCCGACGACCTCCCGGCGGTGCGGGCCGCCCAGGTCAACCGGTGGCTGATGCAGGTGGAGCGCCGCCTCACCCGCCCGCAGGGCCTCGTCAGCCGCCCCTGGAACCGGAGCCTTGAGTTCGCGTCGGACGTGGACAACGGGTACTCGACGATGGCCTTCCCTTCGGTCAACGAGGCGATTCGCTTCGCGGACCCCTCCACCGCGGAGCGCGAGCTGGCCGATCTCGTCAACCACGTGGACCAGGCGCGTGAGGCGGTCGAGCAGGCGACTGCCGCGCTCCGCTAGCGCCCGGCCCCGGGCCCGCACAGATTTGCGGACGACGGAGGTCCGAACTGATGCCGGACGCGGGTGACCGGATGAAGATCGTCGTGTATTACGCCGTGTGGACGGTGCTCTGCGCCGCGGCGGCGGGGCTTGCGATCACGCTGATCCACACCTGGTTCTTCAGCTACATCCCGAACCGTGCCGGCCTGATGCACACGCTGTTCAGCGATGCGGCCACAGCGTTGGCGCTTGCGGCCGGGCAGGGCGCGGTCGCCCTC
>Ga0209266_1001745_pt1 | contig 14112 bp, 14 predicted proteins | sample GraSoiAngelo_132_FD_185889 | JGI IMG/M metagenome (GOLD analysis project Ga0209266, IMG submission 185889) | Grasslands soil microbial communities from the Angelo Coastal Reserve, California, USA - 14_0929_02_40cm (SPAdes) (version 2) | ecosystem: Environmental > Terrestrial > Soil > Grasslands ...
GGCCCGCTTCAATGCGCTGGTGATGACGGCCGGGCTGAGATACGCCTCGTCGTTGTCCGAGCCAATGGCGTACGCCGAGGCGTCGTACGCGGCATCGATGTAGCCGGACGCGCAACGGCCAGTAACTTCGAACAGGATGTCCGCACCGGCAGAGATCTGAGTGAGGCCGAGTTGCTTACAGAACGCCGTGTCCTGAGAGTCCGAGTACGTGATCTTCCACGTAAGCGTCGGGTTGACGCTCCTGGCGCCGGCGATGTAGCCCGCGATATACGCGTCGACGGCCGGAGTGTGGTTTGATCCGAGAATGCCGAGCATGTTATGCGCCGCGCTGCCGACTTTGTTCTTTTCCATGAGGCCGGCCAGCGCGCCGACCAGGTAACCCGGCTCCTGCGCTTTGAACAGTAAGTCCGTCACATTGCCAAGCTCGAGGCTCTGGCCGTTCTCATCGACGGGCATCGCGTCGACGAGCGCAAAGCGCTGCGTCGTATGCAGCTGCGCAGCGCGCGCGACGGCGGGCGCCATGTCCGGCGAGACCGCGACCACCAGGTCCGCGTGGTTCGCGATGCATCGCTGAATGTTGGCCAGATAGTCCGACGCGGTGTGCGAGGCGATCACCTGGACCTGGGCGCCGGCGGCGCGGGCGCCGTCGGCCGCCTGCTGGTTGAACGTATGGGGCGTCAGCCCGTCGGCATTCGTGGCGATGCAGACGCGCGTGACTGACGAATCGTCGGGCTGCGCCGACGGTCCGCAGGCGGCCAGCGCCAGACCCAGACCAAGGGCGACGGCTTGCCAGGCGGCGCCTGGCCGGCTACCCGGCCTCGAGCCGTTCGCCGGCTCCACCTCCAGTCATCAGCAAACCGAGGCGCTCTTCCGGCGTGTCGGCATTCTCGATGCTAACGATCTGCCCCTCGTACATCACGGCGATGCGATCACTGAGCGACCGAATTTCGTCGAGTTCGGCCGAGACGAGCAGGACGGCGGCGCCCTCGTCGCGCTGCGCGACCAGACGCCGGTGAATGAACTCGATCGCGCCGATGTCGACGCCCCGGGTCGGCTGCGCCGCCAGCAGCACGCGCGGCTGGCTGGCCATCTCACGGGCCACGATGATCTTCTGTTGATTGCCGCCGGACAGCGTCCGGGCGGGTGTTGTGGAGATCAAGCGCCGTGCCCAGTCGAGGATCGCTTTGAGCCGCAGGATGATGCCGTCCCGTGAGAAGAGCGGCGTTCGCTGCCGGCCCAGGATCAAGTTGTCGGCAACGGAATAATTCAAGACCAGCCCAGCACCTCGGCGGTCCTCGGGGATGTGGCTGACGCCCGCCGACCGGATCGCGGCGGCACCCAGATGTTCGATCTCGCGATCGCCGAGCAGGACGCGGCCGCTGGTCGGTCGTCGGGTGCCGGCCAGCACTTCGACCAGCTCGCTCTGGCCGTTACCTTCCACGCCGGCGATACCGAGGATTTCACCCTGGTGCAGCTCGAACGAAATGCCCCGCAGTGCGGGGATGCCCCGGTCCGACAGCGCGGTGACGTTTTCGACGCGCAAAGCGACCGGTCCCGGTGTTGCCGGCTTCTTATCGACGCGCAGCAACACGTCGCGGCCGACCATCAGGCGGGCGATCTCGGCTTCGTTGGTTTCTTTCGTTAGCAGATGGCCAACGACCTTGCCACGCCGCATCACCGTGATGCGATCGGAGATCTCGAGGACTTCCTTCAGCTTATGGGAGATGAAAATAATCGTCTTGCCGGTGCTCACCAGGTCGCGCAGAACGCCGAAGAGCTCCATGGCCTCCTGAGGTGTCAGCACACCGGTCGGCTCATCCAGGATCAGGATGTTGGCGCCGCGGTAGAGAACTTTTACGATCTCCACTCGCTGCTGCAGCCCGACCGGCAGGTCACCGACGCGGGCATCGGGGTCCAGGGCCAAGCCGTAACGCCTGGTCAACGCGGTAATGGCCTCCTTGGCTCGCGCGTGATCATAGAAATCGCCGGCGGCGGCGGGCTCCCGCCCGAGGACCACGTTCTCGCCGACGGTGAAGACCGGAATCAGCATGAAATGCTGGTGGACCATGCCGATCCCGTGGCGGATGGCGTCGCGCGGCCCCTGCATCACGACCGGCTGTCCATCGATCTTGATCTCACCAGCGTCCGGCTTGATGAGGCCGTACAGGATATTCATCAGCGTGCTCTTGCCGGCGCCGTTCTCGCCGACGAGCGCGTGAATCTCGCCCTGGCGGACCTCCAGGTCGACCCGGTCGTTCGCCAAAACGCCAGGAAATTGCTTTGTGATCCCACGCATCTCGATGGCCAGAGGCTGCTCGGTCATTCGGCTCCTGGCACGTAAGGAATGCCGTCAGCCGCGGGCGGGCTGCTCCGGCGTACCACGGCGGTCAGCACCACGAGCGTCAGGATGTAAGGCGTCATGCTGAGCAAGTACTGCGACACATGTATGCTCGAGTTGGCATCGTAGATCGCCTGACCGAAGCCAAAGATCAACGTGGCCACGAAGGCCCCGATCGGCGTCCACTTCCCGAAGATCATCGCCGCCAGCGCGATGTAGCCTCGCCCGTCCGTCATGCCGGGCACAAACGTGTTCGCGATGCCGATCGAGAGAAAGGCTCCCGCCAGGCCCGAGAGCAAGCCACTGGTGACGACCGCACCATAGCGGAGGGTGTAGACGTTGATGCCGGCCGTATCGGCGGCTTGTGGGTGCTCGCCCACCGAACGGATCCGCAGCCCCAGCCGGGTACGGAACAGGAAGATTTGGATCGCCACCAGGAGGACCAGCGCCACGTACACCATGATGTTCTGCTGGAAGAAGACACGGCCCAGGAATGGGATGTCGCCGAGAATGGGAATGTACCAATTCGGCAGCGCGTCACTCGAGGGCACCTGGCCCACGTCGGCCAGCCCGTAGATCCGGTTGACCAGGAAAACCGTGATGCCGGCGGCAAAGATATTGATGGCGACGCCGGAGACGATCTGATCGGCGCGGTAGCGAATCGAGACCACCGCGTGGATCAGCGCCATCAGGCCGCCCGCGAGCATGGCGCCGAGAACGGCGATCCAGACGTTGTGCACCGCGAGGTCGACGGCGACGGCAAAAAAGGCCCCCGTCAGCATCATGCCTTCCATGGCGATGTTGACGACGCCGGATCGTTCGGAAATGACCCCACCGAGGGCGGGCAGCAGTAGGAGTGCCGCATATTGCAGCGATGCGTGCCAGAGTTCGGGCGTCCCCATGAGCCGGAAGATGTCGGTAAAGAAACTCACGCGATATCCTTGTCGTCGCCCGCCAGCGTCGTGTCGGTTTCCTGGGCTACGGCCGCGGCGGCGGCGTCGGCCTCCGGCGTAAGCGGCACGCGGCCGACCGAGGGGAGTCGGAGCTTGACGGTGCGCAGGAAGTTCGCCGCAATCGAAAACAGGATCAAGGCCTGGAGGACGTACACGAGGTTTCCCGACACCCCGGCATCGCTTTGCATGACCGAGCCACCGGCGTGCAACGCGCCGAAGAGAATCGCGGACAGGATGATGCCGACCGCGGAGTTCAGTCCGAGCAGGGCCACCGCGATGGCATCGAAGCCGGTGGTGTCGCTGAAGTACTGGTCGGTCAGGTTGTGGTCCACGCCCGCGGCGATCAGCATGGTGACGATCAGGGTTTGCCGGACGCTGATGCCCGCATAGCGGGCGGCCCGCTGGCTCTGACCCACCGCCCGGATCTCGTAACCGAGCGAGGTGCGCCAGAGCAAGAAGCCGAAGACGCCGGCGGCGAGCAGCGCGATAAAGATCCCGGTGTGCGCGCGATAGACGGCACCGGGAAGCCCGAAGATGATCGTGTTGTCGTGGGGGAGGAGGGTCGGGAGCTGGGCATTGCCGCCAATCGGCGATGACTTCGAGCTGCCGCCCGGGAGCTGCAACGGACCGCCGATGATCAGGAACCGCAAGAACCATTGGGCGACGAAATTGAGCATGATCGTGGTGACCACCTCGTGCGCCCCGGTGGTCGCCTTGAGCACGCCGACGATGCCTCCCCAGAGCGCCCCGCCGACGGCGCCGCTTAGAAGCAGCAGGGGGACCAGCAGCACCGCCGGCAGGCCGGACCAGTGGATCCCGACGGTGGTCGCCAGGATGGCACCCATGATCAGCTGCCCCTCGGCGCCGATGTTGAACATGCCGGCCCGGAAGGGGAGTGCCACCGCGATGCCGGCCATGATCAGTGGCGTCACGAAGACCAGGGTGTTGGACAGCTGCAACACCGATGGTTCGCCCCCAAAGCAGAACAGGCCAAACCCGCCGCAAATCAGAGCCTGATAGGCCTGGAGGGGATTTCCCCCGGTGGCGGCCACGATGATGGCACCAGCCACAAAGGCGATGAGGACCGAAGCGAGGGGAACGCCCAGCGCCCGGCTGGCTCGCCGAAGGATCCTCGGCGGCCCCTTCCGGGCGCTGGGTTTAACTGCGGCGGCCATCTGGCCGCTTCAATTTACTTCTACGGCACCACGTCCGGCACGGTCACCGATCCGGACTTGATTTTGGACGTGATGTCTTGGACCGCCGTCATCACGTCGGCGGGCAGGGTCAGGTTGTCCGCCTGGTAGCCGACACCGTCATTGGCCAGGCCAAAGCTCTTGATGCCACCCTTGAACGCGTTGTTCTTGACGTCCTTGATGGCGTCGTAGGTTGCAACGTCGACCCGCTTCAGCGCGCTGGCGATGACGGACTTATCGACGTCTTTTTGATCGGCGTCGACACCGATGCTCCAGACACCATCTTTCCCGGCCTGGGTTAGCACCCCATTGCCGCAGCCGCCGGCCACCTGGAACAGGATGTCCGCGCCCTGGGAGATCTGGTTGGCGGCGATTCCGGCGCACTTGGTTGGATCGGAAAAGTTATTCGAGTACCCGTTGAGCGTTTTGATCGAGGGATTGACTTGCTTTGCCGCCCACTGGTAACCGGCAATGTAGTGATCGACCGGCGGGATCTTGATGCCGCCGACCGAGCCGATCGTGTTCTTCTTCTTGGCACCGGCACTGTTCTTCTCGAGAACGCCGGCGATTGTGCCGACGAGCGCGCCGGCTTCCTGCTCTTTGAACAGGAGGCCTTCAACATTGGCGTGCTTCAGGTCGTTGCCCTTGGCATCGGCACCGACTCCGTCGATGATCGCAAAGTGGATATTGGGGAAGTTCCCGGAGACCGTCCCGATCGACTCGGCCATCAGGAAGCCGACCCCAATGACCAGGTCATAGCCGCGCGTCGCATAGTTGGTCAGGTTTGGGACGTAATCGGAATTCGCGTGGGATTCCGTGACGTCGCCCTGGACCGCCAGCTCGCCCTTACAGGTCAGGCTGGAGCAGATGTTGCCGGTCGAGGCGGCTTTGCTGAGGCCGAGGGCCGCCAGATGGTTGAAGCTCTTGTCGTTGAGACCGCCGGTGTCCGTGACCAGGCCGATTTTGAACGTCTTGGCCGCGGGACCCGTGCTCGTGCCGCCGCAGGCCGCCACGAAGGTGGCCAGCAAGAGACAGATACCAAGGCTAAGCAAACGGACGGGTGGCTTCCTCATACGTCCTCCCCTTCAAAGTCAGTTGCGAATACCCCTCGATTCGGGGCGAATTGTAACACCTAATTCTTGGAAATCCTTCGCGACCCGTGACGGCGTCAGAGGCCGGTCGACAGGGTGCCCGCGGCGAGCTCATCAGCGATCTGCTGAAGCCGCCGCCCCATATCGGCGCGCAGCGATCGCCGGATCGGCCCGAGCCCGACCGCGCCCTCGGCAAGGCCAAGCGCGGCAACACCGCCCGACCAGTCGCCCGCGGCGGCCTCGACGATAGTGCTGCGAACGCCGCGGTCGATGAACTTGACGGTGGTGGTCAGCAGGCAGCCGGACGAGTCGCTTGCCTCGGCTCCGATGCAGGACGTACCTGCCTGTGTCGCGGCCTCTAATGCTCCGCGCCCGGTGGTGCCCCCGGCGCCGAAGATGACGTCGGCGTCCTGAGCGATGAACGCGCGAGCCTGGGCAGCCCCCCAGCCCGGGTTGGCATAGGGGGCGCCTTCCGAAGCCGGTTGGTAGGCGCCCAGGACCCGCACGCCCGGCCGGGCGTAGCGGGCCCCGTACTCGAAGCCCAACCGGTGAACGTGATCCGTCGCCCCATCCGGTCCGTAGACGCCGGCGACCACCCCAGACCGAGTCAGCAAGCCCGCCAGCGCCCCGGCGAGGTAGGCGGCCTGGTCCTCGCGAAAGCTGAGCACGGCGAGGTTGCCCAAACGGGGCGTCGCCACGAGGGGGTCGACGAGCACGAAGCGCGTCCCCGGATTGGCCCGCGCCGCGTCCACGACGGCGTCGGTCAGCAGGAAGCTGGCGGCGATCACGAGGTCATCGTGCGCGTCGGCGCCAGCCCGCAGCGCGTGCCGGTACTCGGACGGACGCGATGGGACGATGAGCCGGGCACGCGTACAGGGACGGTCCCGCAGGGCATCGCCGACACCCCGCCATCCGTCCGCATCGCCGGTGGACTGCAGGCCGGCAACATCAGTAACAAAGGCGACTCGAAACTCGGTAGTGCACCCAGGCGTCGGCGTTCCGATGGGATCGGCGCTGGACCTGGTCCCGCTGGCGCCGGCCTGCACGAGGACCAGCAGGCAAGTCACGAATACTAAGACGGTGGCGGTCAGGTACCGAAGAGGCGATCGCCGTAGTCGCCGAGTCCCGGCAGGATGTATTTCTGGGCGTTCAACTGCCGATCCTCCGCCGCCGTGAAGATCTGGACGTCCGGGTGGGCTGCCTGCAGGGCCTGGATCCCCTCGGGAGCCGCGACGACGCACACTAGGCGAACGCTCGCCGGCTGGTATTCCTTCATGATCTCAACGGCCTTTGTTGCGGTTCCGCCGGTGGCGAGCATTGGGTCGAGAATCATGACGGCCTTGCCCTTGATGTCGGGAGGCAGCTTGACGTAGTACCGCGAGGCGATCGCGGTTCGTTCGTCCCGCTCCAGGCCGATATAGCCGACGGTGACGTGCGGCAGCAGCGCGAGCACGGGCCCCACCAGCCCCAGCCCCGCGCGCAAAATCGGGACCGCGACCACCCGGTCGTCGATCGCATGACCTTCTGTCGGCTCGAGCGGCGTTTGCATCGTGAACGTATGGGATCGGAGGTCGCGCGTCGCTTCGTATAGCAACAACGTGATGATTTTGTCGGATGCCTCCCGGAACTCGTCCGGCGTTGTCTCCTTGTCGCGCAGTCGCGTCAGGTAGTGGGCAACCAGTGGGTGCTCGACGATATGCAGCGTCATGAGGTCCCCTCCCTGGCCGTCCCTCGCGAGCGGGGGCGGGAAAATACCGCAGGCAGCGCGGCGAGACCGGGCTCAGCCATGCGCCCCTCCCTGAGCAACTTCTTGACGCGCGCGATGTTCGATGCAGACCAGTTGCTTTTCGGTTTGCGAGGCGTGAACCGAGACGCGTAGCTAATCTCGTTCACGGACTTCGTCAGGCCGTCGATCCACCCATAGGCCAGCGCCTCTTCGACGGACTCGTCGTAACTGACTCCGGATTTGCCCGACGCCTTTTTGTAATAGACGAGCCAGACTTCTTTCTTATCGTCATGATGCCTGGCCAGCCAGCGTCGCCACCCATCGCGCGAGCGGAACGTGACGGTTTCGCCGATGTCCATCTAGGCCTGGACCGGCGCGAGCTGACCGATCGCGACCAGCGCGACCTGGAACATTGGTGTGAGATCCAGCGCGGCCACCCGCTTGGGATCGATATCGGCTTCTCCAGGCTCGTTGACGACGGTGAGCACCGAGCCACCACGGAGTTTACGCAGGCCGCAGATGACAAAGATGGCCGACGATTCCATGTCGTTGCACAGAACCTGGGCCCGCTGCCAGACCCGGAGCGCCTGTTCGAGCTCCTCGCGGCGGGGCATGGCGGCGGCGTGCAGGTCGGTGTAGAGCGAGTCATGGCTGCGAACGATCCCGGCGTGGACCCGATGCTTGAGCCCGCGCGCCGCTCCGAGCATCGCCTGCGCCAACTCGAAGTCGGCGACCGCAGGATACCCCAGCGGTGCGTAGCCCGGCGTCGTTCCCTCGTCGCGGACCGCCGCCGTGGCGACCACCAGGTCGCCAAAGCCTACGTGCGACTGAATCGATCCGGTCGTTCCAACGCGGAGAAAGATCCTCGCGCCGATGGCAGCGAGCTCTTCAACGGCGATCGCAGTCGACGGGGACCCGATGCCGGTTGAGCAGACCGATACGGCACGCCCATTGACGTTGCCGGTGTAGGTGACGTACTCGCGGTTGCGGGCAATCAGTCGGGGGCGGTCGAGCAACTTCGCGATCGATTCGACCCGACCCGGATCGCCAGGCAGAAGCACTGCTTCGCCGACGTCACCCGGTTGCGCGCGGATGTGATACTGCGGCTCCCCCATGCCGACGTGAGTTTAGCTTTATTGGCTCCAGCCATCGCCGCTGGCTGTAAAGGTCTCGCCCACGAACAGCCGGATTAACGGAGAGCTGACCGGCTGCCGGTAGGTGACCGTCACGTGGATCGGTGCGTGCTTGCTGCGGTTCAGGAGCGTCGGTGAGACCGAAACGCTGACCAGATCGGGATTCGTCTCGCCCAGATTCTCGAGTACCGTGTGACAGACGGCCGCATCGGCATAGCCCTCGGGGTGAGCCAACCCCCCGCTGACCGACCAGCACGGCGTCTGGGGACCGGTCGAGGCTTCTGGGCTGCTACCGGCGACATAGGCGGCTTCCTGGGCGGCGTGGCTGACTTTGGCGGCCGTCAGGCCGAGGCCGAAGAACTGCACGCCCATCACCCCAAGCGCGAACAGAAAGGCCACGACCATGGCGAATTCGGCGCCCGCCTGCCCTCGCGATGCCCGATGCACGAGTTCAGCATCCGGCGGGTGGATTGCCGGGCGCGTTACAGATCCAGCCGTTCGACGCCCGAGGTCGTAACACGTCGCAGCAGAATCGGCCGGGGCGAGGCCCTTTCGGCGATGGTGAAGCTCGCCGCAACCCGATTCGCAACGTTCTCCGCGTCGGCGCCCGTGCGGGCGTGGATCACGGCCAGCGGCTCGCCCTCGACGATGGGATCGCCGATCTTCTTCTGGAGCACGATGCCGACGGCGAGATCGATGGGCGCATCTTTGCGGTCACGCCCGGCTCCCAGCGCCTTGCCGGCCAGCGCGATTTCGAGCGCGTCGGCGCCGCTGACGTGTCCACCGACGGTCGCCAGCACCGGTCGTTGCACCGGAGCCTCGGGGAGCAGGCTGGGATCGTCGACGACGCGCGGGTCACCGCCCTGCGCCCTGATCAGTTCCGCAAACTTGCGTAACGCGTCACCGCGGACCAGGAGGCGATGCAGGTCGACCGCTTGGACGCCGGCCAGGCGCAGCATCTCAGCCGCCAGCCGGAGCGAAAGGTCCTCCAGCTCGGCCGGTCCGCGGCCCGCCAGCGTGTCGATCGCTTCTCTCACCTCGAGCGCGTTGCCAACGGCGCGACCCAGCGGCTGCTCCATATCGGTCACGTAGGCGACCGTCTCCCGGCCGGCACTCGTTCCAAGCGCGACCAGGGCCCGGGCCAGCGCCTCCGCTTCGGGGACGGTCGCAACGAAGGCGCCGCGGCCGGCCTTGACGTCCAGCAGGATCGCGTCGGCGCCGGCAGCCAGCTTCTTGCTCATCACGCTGCTGGCGATCAAGGGCACCGAATCGACAGTTGCCGTCGCGTCGCGCAGTGCATAGAAGACCTTGTCGGCCGGCACCATGTCCGCCGTCTGGCCGGCGATGGCAATGCCGATGGTTCGGACCTGTTGGACGAATTCGTCGATCGCCAGCTCGACGCGGAATCCGGCGATCGCCTCCAGCTTGTCGAGCGTCCCGCCGCTGTGCCCGAGTGCACGGCCTGAAAGCTTGGCCACCGGCACACCAGCGGCCGCGACCAGCGGCGCCACTACGAGCGTGGCCTTGTCGCCGACCCCGCCGGTCGAATGCTTATCGACTTTTCGACCGGGGATGGAGGATAGGTCGAGCTGCCGGCCGCTGGCCGCCATGGCCAGGGTCAATGCTGTCGTCTCGGCATCCGTCATCCCGCGCAACCGCACCGCCATCAGCCACGCGGCCAGCTGGTAATCGGGAATGCTGCCGTCGCACGCGCCGGCGACGAGAAACCGGATCGCGTCGCCACTTAGCGCCTGGCCATCGCGCTTTTCGCGGATCAGGTCGAGCGCCGTCATGCGATCGAGTTTAATTTGGCCCGATGTGGTTCACGCTGGCGGCCCTCGTGGTACCGCTCGGCCTGGACACGTTTGCGGTCGCCGCCGCCCTCGGCATCAGCGGGCTGCCACGCCGCGACCGGCTGCGCGTCACCCTGTTGTTCACCGCCTTCGAAACAGCGATGCCGGTGATCGGCTTCCTCGGTGGCGCCGCCGTCGGACAGGCAGCCGGTGACGCCGCGGAAATCCTGGCGATCGCCATTCTGATCGGCCTGGGCGCGTACATGCTCTGGCCAGGTGCCGGAGCGCGCGATGACCGGCGCCTGCGGCTGCTCGAGCGGACCCGCGGTCTGGCGGCGATCGTGCTCGGCATCAGCATTAGCCTGGACGAGCTCGCGATCGGCTTCACCATCGGACTGTTGCGACTGCCCGTCCCCGTCGTCATCGTGCTTATCGGTGTCCAGGCTTTCGTCGTAGCGCAGTTGGGCTTGCGGCTCGGAGCGCGGATCGGCGAGGGGATCCGAGAGGGAGCCGAGCGCCTGGCCGGCGTCGCCCTGGCGGGCCTGGGATTGGTGTTGCTCGCGGAAAGGCTGCTGCGCTGAGCTACTTCACCAGGTACGAGTTGACACCGGGGGCAGGGGCGAACCGCCAGTTGTACTGGACGAGCAGCGCCGGCAGGCCGGGATCGAGCGATCCGGATGGGCAGGTGACTGGATTGCCTAGTGCGTTGCCCAGTACGTTACCGCCGTTCATGTTGAGGAAGCCGCCGATGAACTCGCCATTGACCGCGTATTGCGCCCCCGAGCCGTTCAAGTCGGGCCGCGGATCATGCGGTCCAAGCTCCACCCCGGTCAGGACCATGTTGCCAGAGCCATCCGCATCGAAAACCGTTCCCCAGATCTGATACCTGGGGGCATTCGAGGCCTGGGCGTTGAAGGCCTCATTCCAGACGGTCCCCGTGTAATTGTTTGTCTCAGCGATATAGAAGGCGATGTGGGTGCTGCCGGTCGGCACAAAGCTCGGAGCGACGAAGAAGACGCTTCCGTCGTTGGGCAGATCCGAGTTGTCGGCCGAGTACCTCCCTCCGCCATCAAAGACGAATTCGACCCCGTCCGTGCCGTCCGCAGCCGCCGGCAGGTCCGTCAGACCATACGAGGGTGAGGCGACAGCGTAGTGCGGCAGGCCGTCACTGGTGTTGGCCATATACCCGGCGGTGGTGAGCAAGCTCGCCCCGTTGGCGAAGTAGTAGATGCCATTCATGAATATGTAGAGCGAGGTCAAAGGGTCGCCCTTCGGCTTATCGGGCACATTGAGGGTTGTCGTGTACTTCCCGGGGAAAAAGACATAGACATCGCGGGTGAGCGACGTGTGATTCCAGATGGTGATCCCCTGGACAGTCCCGGCTGGCTGCCCCGGCGGGACGTTGTTGCCCAGCCTGACTCGCGACGGCGCCAGCGGAATCGCCGAAGTATCGGGGATCAGGTAGTCCGGCTCCGGGTCCTGCTCGGTGCCAAAGGGTGTCGGAGCCTGCCAGTACTGGAACAATGAGTGGTTGTCACTGGCCGAGTAAACGGTCACGTGCCCGTTCACGTTCAGGGAGGCGCGGTTTGGATTCGGAACGTGGAATTTCGCATTGCTGAGCGTCAGGCCACTGGCGCTCGTGTCGCAGACATCCGCACCGTCCTGTCCGTCGTCAATCTGGGCGATGCCGTTTTGGTCGTTGAAGATCGTGTTGCCGCTGCCGCCTTTGGTGTAGGCGAAGATCGCATAGCTCTTCGGGTTTGTCCCGGCCTCCGCGGTGGCTGTAGCCACGATGGCGATCTGGGAGAACCCCAGCACCTGCACAAAGGTCGCGACCGCGTTGTAGCTGACCGTGACCTGGACCTGCTTGTAGTCGTAGCCGGTCGGTGCGACCACCGTGACGGTATAGCCGCCACGTACGTCCGTGACGCTATTGAACGGTGGATTGATGTAAAACGGATCGCCCTGAGGATGGGCCGGCGTCTGGTTGAAAATCGACAGGGTGTCCTGCACGGCGTGAAACAGGGCGTTGCTCGGTACGCCGGCCGGGTTTGTGTTAGTGCCTACCAGGTCCTGTGCCCCCGCAAGCGCGCCGGCATCGACCGCATCCTGCATCAGGCGCCGCTGAAAATAGAGACGTCCGGCATCGATCGCCAGCGCAAGCATCCCGCAAATCGCAACCATGGCCAGCGCCATGATCACGATGGCCTGGCCGTTGCGACGTCGGATGCCGATCAGCAAGTCAGTACTCCGCCCGCATCGACGAGCCGGCCGTCATCACGAATTGGGCGCCGGTCATGCTCGAGATCATCCCGGTCATCGGGGCGAAGAGGTAGGTAACACGGACCGTGACGTTGTGGTTGCCCGTGGTACGGTTCGGCGAGATCCAGATGTAGCCGGTGTTCGGCGTGCTGGGTAGCGATGGCGACGTGCACGGCGTGGGGTTCGACAGGCAGGGGTCTTCGCTGAGGACCATGCCACCACCCCCGATCTTCGCCAGCGTGGCGTTAACGATCACGCTGTCGGGCGGCACGCTGGTGTAGTTGCTGCGCAACACCAGTTGCCGGGCACCCTCATGGGCCGCTTCGGCGATGTTGATGTAGACCGCGATTGCCCGCCCGAAGTCGAAGATGCCCATCACCATGAGAAACAGCAACCCGGATAGCAACGCGAACTCGACCATCGCCTGACCGCGGGACTTCCGGCGCCGCATCAGTAGTTCGTCCTCATCTGCACGGTGACGTTCATGTGGATCGGGTTGCCTACGAGTTGCTGCATCAGTGGGGTGTAAAGCTGGAAGTCGTACTTGACGTTCACCGTCACGTAGTAGTTCTGATTGTTCGGATCGCCCGAGAGCCATTTGTCAACCCGGTTGCTGCTATCGGGACAGCCGGCCGTTGAGCCGGCCGAGTCGTGCGGTGGACAGATGGTGATGGACTTGGGCGGGATACCGCTGTACACCAGCTCGTGGCTCGTGGAAGTGATGATGTTGGCGTCGGTTTGCACCGGGCAGGTGGCGTAGCTGTTCGAGATGGAGCAGCTTGGGGTTTGGGGGCCCGTATATATGTTGAGGATGGCCACCCGAGCGCCTTCCCGGGCAGCGTTCGTGACAGAGACCTGGAAGTAATAAGCCCGGCCGAAGTCGAGCAGCCCGAAGGTGAGGAAGGCGAGCACCGGCAAGACCATGGCCATTTCGACGAGCGACTGCCCGGCGCGACCACGCCAGCGGTTCGTTTTCATGGATTCGTTACCTGGCGTCGGGGCCCGCCAATTGGCCCACGCGCCTACTGCAGATAACGCAAACGGTAAGGGTGGTGAGCTTGAAACCGAATCACGGCTCCTTACAGGTCCCGTTACGACTTGAGCGCCAACGGGTCGCGCCGGAATGAAGAAAAACGAGCGGGTGTTTGTAAACAAATGTTCCGTATTGCGGGCTGCGGAGCGGGTCGGTAATGTTCCCCCTGCGACCTGTCAGAAAGCCAGCTAGAGAAGGAAACGACTCTAGTCGGTCGCCGACGAGAGGACCGCAAGGTTCTCACTCTCGGACCGTGAGGTTCGAGGGCCCGGCTCGCAAGGGCTGGGGGATTGGGAGTCGCAAGACACCCGGTTCTGTCGGTGACGAAGGTCTGGCCCGCAAGGGCTGGACTGGGCGGCGGGATGAAGGCTCGCTGGATAACACCGGTGAGTTGTAAACCGTAACGACGGGTCGCATTCTTTTTTGCCCCCACCCTGACCCTCCCCCGGGAAGACGGTCACTGCAGAAAGTCGAGCAGGAGCCGGTTCAGGCGTTCCGGCTGATCGAGGGGCACCCAGTGGGAGCCTTCGAACCGCTCGTAACGCCAGCCACCCTGGACGCGCTGCTCTGACCGCGTCATCGCCTCCTCG
>Ga0209266_1001749_pt1 | contig 14101 bp, 10 predicted proteins | sample GraSoiAngelo_132_FD_185889 | JGI IMG/M metagenome (GOLD analysis project Ga0209266, IMG submission 185889) | Grasslands soil microbial communities from the Angelo Coastal Reserve, California, USA - 14_0929_02_40cm (SPAdes) (version 2) | ecosystem: Environmental > Terrestrial > Soil > Grasslands ...
TCGCGCATCGCCTGGAAGTCCGGATGCTTGAATAGCGCGTTGTCATCGAGCGACACCTTGCCGTCCAGCGCGATGAGCTTCTTGTCCTGCGTGATGACCAGCGGGTTGATCTCCACCAGCGACGCGTTCTTCTCCATGAAGAGGCGGTACAGGTTGCCGAGCAGTGCGATGAAGGAGCCGAGGATGGTCGGCTCGAGCGCCGGCAGCCCCAGGCCGTACGCAAGGTTTCGCCCGTTGTAGCCCTGGTACCCGACGGCCGGGTCAACCGGCTCCTTCAGCACCTTCTCCGGGGCCTTGGCGGCGACCTCCTCGATCTCCATGCCGCCCTCGGTGCTGGCGATGAAGACCGGCCAGCCGGAATCGCGGTCCACCAAAATGCTCAGGTACAGCTCCTTAACGATGCTGGCGCCCTCCTCAACCAGCAGGCGGCGCACCTTGCGCCCCTTTGGCCCTGTCTGATGCGTCACCAAGCTCCTGCCCAGCAACTCCTTCGCCAGTGCCGGCACCTCGGCACAGTTCTTCGTCAGCTTGACCCCGCCCGCCTTCCCACGCCCCCCCGCATGGATCTGGGCTTTGACGACGTAGACGGACGCGTTCAGCTTCGCGGCCCACTTCTCGGCCGCCCGCGGCGTCCGGATCTCCTTGCCGATCGGCACGGGAATGCCGAACTGCGCAAACAACTGCTTGGCCTGAAATTCATGGATATTCATGCAGGTCCCTTTGGAAAAGTCTGCTTGGCCGGGTGGATCGCGGCGGGCAGGCGCCTCAGCCCTCTTTCCGCGCGTAGTCCGGGAACAGCATCGGCGAATGGACCCCCAGGGCGCCCGAGTGCTTTCGCGCCTCGGCCCGGAACCGCGCGAGGTGCTGCAACGTCAGCTTGCCGTGCTTCATGGCCTTGGCGCGCTCGGCGGCCGTGGTGCCGGCCCGCTTGCCGAACACCATGAGGTCCAGGAGCGAGTTCCCCATCAGCCGGTTGCGTCCATGCAGGCCGCCGGAGGCCTCGCCGGCCACGAAGAGGTTGCGCACGCCGGACTCGCCGTTCACGTCGATCTGCACGCCGCCGTTCTGGTAGTGAAGCGTGGGATAGATCAGCACCGGGTCCTTGGTGATGTCGATCCCGTACCGCTTGAACTGGCGGACCATCGCCGGGAAATGCTTCTCCAGCGTGCCCTGGCCTGATTCCACATCGAGCAGCGGCGTGTCCAGCCAGACGCCGAGCCGACCGGTGACAGTGCGCACGCCACGGCCTTCCTCGCACTCCCGGATGATCGAGGAGGAGACGACGTCGCGGGTGTCCAATTCGTTCACGAATCGCTCGCCCTTAGCGTTGACCAGGTGGCCGCCCTCCGACCGGATGCCTTCAGTGACGAGCGCGCCGATCAGTTGCTCCGGATACACGGCGCCCGTCGGGTGGTACTGGAACGTGTCGATCTGCAGCAGCTTCGCGCCGAGGCGATAGGCCATCGGCAAGGCGTCCCCGGTCGCGCCGTAGTGGTTGCTGGTCGGGAATCCCTGGATGTGCAGGCGGCCGATGCCGCCCGTGGCCAGGATGACCGTCTTGGCGGCCACCACCATGTAACGCTTGTTGTCCAGGTCCTGAAGCACCGCGCCGGTGCAGGCCCCGTCGCTGTCGCTCAGCAGTTCGACGGCCGCGCTGAACTCCAGGAGCTGGATCTTCTGGTTCAGCACTTCGTCCTTCAGCACCCGCATGATCTCGAGACCCGTGTAGTCGGAGCAGGTCAGCAGGCGCGGCTTGGAGCTCCCGCCGCCCTTCTTTACATGAAGGTTCCCATCGGGGTCGCGATCGAACAGCACGCCCAGGTCCAGCAACCACTTGGCGATGGTCGGCCCCTCCTCCACCATCGTCTTCAGAAGCCGGTGGTCATTCTTCATGTGCCCGCCCTTGAGCGTGTCGAGGAAGTGCTGGACCGGCGAGTCTTCCTTGGTGATTGCGATCTGGATCCCGCCCTGGGCCATGACGGTATTGGAGTCGCCCAGCCGCAGCTTCGTGGCGAGGAGCACCTGGGCACCGTGCGCGTGCGCATGCAGGGCCGCCGCGCAGCCGGCACCCCCGCCGCCGACGACCAGCACGTCCACCGAATAGTTCGGCGCGAGGTCGAGCTCGGCCGACACCGGGCTGTCGCCTTCGAGCAAGGCGGCCAGCTCGCGCACCGTCTTATCGCCGGCGTTCGGGCCGAACTTGATCGGGCGGTAGGCGTTCTCGCGGTGATCGGGATGGTACTTCTTAATCAGCGTGTCACGCTCGGCGGGCGAGTACTTCGGCAGGGTCTGCTGGCGGCGCGCGTCGCGGGTCTTGTGGACGAGTTCCTGGAGGGCTTGGAGCTGCATTTACTTGATGGCCGCGCAGACGTCCTTGAGCTGCTGCTCGTCCATGTTGAGGATCTTATCCCACTCCGATTGGTATTGGCCCTGCGCGATCTCGTCGATCCGTTCGTGCAGCCGCTTCGGTTTTTCCGTGAAGAAGGCCCCCTGCGCGCGGCTTGCGTAGAGCGCGACCAGGTTCGGCGCGATGTCCGCGATACAGACGGGCACGCAGAGCCCGCACATCACGCAATCCATGAACATCTCGGAGACCCCCTTAAAATCGCCGAAGACGGCCTTCCACACCCCGTCCCGCACGTCGATCCCCTGCGGGCAGGCCTCGGTGCAGGCGTTGCAGTTCCGGCAGAGCGGCGCCTCCGGGTAGAGGTTAAAGAGGTCCTGCTTCGGGTCTTTCAGCTCGGAGAGCTGATAGGTGGCCTTCCGGGCGGGGAAAGGCGGGACCATAGTAAACGACATGCCGTCCTCGACCGCTGTGGAGCAGGCCAGGCAGGTCCGGACCTTGGGATCGTCCTTGGTCCGGTAGTACGTCGCGCAAGCCCCGCAAAAGCCTCCGAGGCACCCGGCGCCCCGAATCACTTCCTGGCCGCTGTACCACAAGGCCTTGATGACCGTGATCCCTTCCGGCACCTCATACTTCTTGCCGGCGATCTCCACGGTCACCATCTTCGGGCGCAGGACTTCCTCCTGGTCGATGGCGATGTTCTTATCGAAGCCTTTTAGTTCCATTGCTGGCGTTTCCACGGCAGGGTGGGACAGTTCGCCCGTCCCGCCGCGTCATTGTACTACATATTATTGTGCAATCGCGTCCACGATCGCATTCAAGGTTGGGCTTGGACGCATGGCTTTAGTCGTCTTCTCCTGATCGGGATGATAATAGCCGCCCATATCGACCGGTTTTCCTTGGGCGCCGAGCAGCTCGGCCGCAATCTTGGCCTCATTATCTGCAAGCTGTTTGGCGACTTTGGCAAAACGCGCTTGAAGGTTCTTATCTTCGGTCTGCTCAGCCAGGGCTTGCGCCCAGTACAACGCAAGATAAAAATGGCTCCCGCGATTATCAATCTCACCCACCTTGCGGGCCGGCGACTTGTTGCTCTCCAGGAACTTGGCATTGGCTCGATCGAGCGTATCCGCCAGAATCTTTGCGGAGGGATTGTTGGATGCTTTGCTCAGATGCTCCAAGGATGCGGCCAGCGCCAAGAATTCACCCAGCGAATCCCAGCGCAGATACCCTTCGTCCTGAAACTGCTGCACGTGTTTGGGCGCCGAGCCGCCGGCTCCGGTTTCAAAGAGGCCGCCGCCGTTCAGCAGGGGGACGATCGAGAGCATTTTTGCGCTGGTCCCGATTTCGAGAATCGGAAAGAGATCGGTGAGGTAGTCTCGCAACACGTTCCCTGTGACGGAAATGGTATCTTTCCCCTCTTTCATCCGTTCCAGCGAGAACCGCGTCGCCTCCGCCGGAGACATGATCCGGATGTCGAGGCCCTTCGTATCGTGATTCGGCAGATAGCGATTGACCTTCTTGATCAGCTCCGCGTCGTGTGCCCGGTTTTTGTCCAACCAGAAAACGGTTGGGGATCCCGTGGCCTTTGCGCGATTGACGGCCAGCTTGACCCAATCCTGGATCGCCGCATCCTTGACCTGGCACATCCGCCAGATATCCCCTTCTTCCACCTTGTGTTCCAGCAACGTCTGCCCGGAGGCGGTGACCACCCGAATCGTGCCGTTGCCCGGCGCTTTGAAGGTCTTGTCGTGCGATCCGTATTCCTCCGCCGCTTGCGCCATGAGACCCACATTGGGAACACTCCCCATGGTCCTCGGATCGAAGGCGCCGTTCTTTTTACAGAATTCGACGACCTCGTGATAGACCGGGGCGTAACTGCTGTCGGGGATGACCGCCTTGGTATCGTGCAGTTTGCCGTCCGGACCCCACATTTTCCCGGAGTCGCGAATGACCGGCGGCATGGAGGCATCGATAATCACGTCACTGGGGACATGCAAGTTGGTGATCCCTTTATCGGAGTTCACCATCGCCAGTGGAGGCCGCTTCTGGTACACCGCCTGAATGTCGGCTTCGATGGCGGCGCGTTGATCGTCCGGCAAGGTTTTGATCTTGGCGTAGAGGTCACCGAGGCCGTTGTCGGGATCGACGCCCAGCTTTTGGAGCACGGCCCCGTGTTTGTCGAATACGTCCTTGAAAAACACCGACACCGCATGACCGAAAATCTTGGGATCCGAGACCTTCATCATGGTGGCTTTCAGGTGAATCGAGAACAACACGCCCTGCTTCTTGGCGTCTTCGATCTGCGCCTCGAGGAACTCCCGCAAGGCGCGGCGGCTCATGTATGTGGCGTCGATGACTTCGCCGGCTTTCAGCGAAACCTTCGGTTTCAGAACGGTGACCTTTCCGTCTTGACCGACAAACTCGATCCGCGCATCGGTGGCCTCGGCGATCGTCGTCGACTTTTCGTTCGAACGGAAATCTCCTCGGCTCATATGCGCGACGTGCGTCTTGGAGTCCCCAGTCCACACCCCCATTTTGTGCGGATGTTGCTTGGCGTGTTGTTTGACCGAGAGCGGCGCCCGGCGATCCGAGTTGCCTTCACGTAACACCGGGTTGACGGCGCTCCCTTTCACTTTGTCGTACCGCGCCTTGATCTCCTTTTCTTTGTCGTCTTTCGGGTCCTCGGGATAATCGGGAACCTTGTACCCCTGACTCTGCAATTCCTTGATGGCCGCTTTGATTTGGGGAATCGAGGCGCTGATGTTGGGCAGCTTAATGATATTGGCTTCCGGCGCCTTGGCGAGTCCCCCCAATTCGGCCAGATCATCCGATTGTTTTTGGCTCTCCGTGAGATATTCGGGAAAGACAGCGAGAATTCGCCCAGCCAGAGAGATATCCCTTAACTCGACAGAAACGCCGGCCGCCTTTGTGAAGGCTTTGACAATCGGGAGAAAAGAATAGGTTGCCAGTGCCGGCGCTTCATCAGTTTTTGTATAAAGAATTTGGGATGCTTTTGTCGTCATCGTTTTTCCTCTTCGGTATCTTGTCAGTTCAGCGCATTCAAGGCCGATCCGGCCTTGAACCAGCTGATCTGCTGCGCCGTCAGGCTGTGATGCGTCTGGATCGTGATCTCCTTGCCGTCGGCCTTGTGGACGACGACCGTGACCGGCTTTCCCGGCTTCAGGTTCTGCAAATTCACCACGCTGATCCGGTCGGTCTGCTCGATCTGGTCGTAGTCCTTGGGATCGGCGAAGGTCAGGGCCAGGATGCCCTGCTTCTTCAGATTGGTCTCATGAATGCGGGCGAAGCTCTTCGTGATGATGACCTTCACGCCCAGGAACCGCGGCGACATGGCTGCGTGCTCCCGGCTGCTCCCCTCGCCGTAGTTTTCGTCCCCGACAACCGCCGAGCCGATCCCCTGGGCCTTGTAGCGGCGCGCGATCTGCGCGATGGTCAGACCGGACTCCCCGGCCAGCACATCCGTCCCTTTGCCGATCTCCGAGTAGAAGGCATTGGCGGCGCCCAGGAACATGTTGTCGCTGATCTTGTCGAGATGGCCGCGGTACTTGAGCCACGGACCGGCCGGCGAGATGTGGTCGGTCGTGGTCTTGCCCTTGGTCTTGATCAGGAGCGGCAGCTTGGAGAAGTCCTTTCCATCCCAGCGCGGGAACGGCTGCAAAAGCTGGAGTCGTTCGCTATCGGGCGGAATCTCGACTTGGATCGCGTCGCCGTTCTCCGCCGGCTGCACGAACCCTTCCTCGCCCTTCGCAAAGCCCTTGGCCGGTAGTTCTTCGCCCTGCGGCGGCTCGAACTTCAACTCCTTGCCGGCCACCGTCTTCAAGGCGCCATGCACCGGGTCGAAGGTGAGGTCACCCGCGAACGCCACCGCCGTCACGATCTCGGGACTCGTCAGGAACGACATGGTCTCGTTCATGCCGTCGTTACGGCCTGGGAAGTTCCGGTTGTAGGAGCTGATGATCGAATCCACGCGCCCCTTGACCGCGTCGGCGCGCTTCCACTGGCCGATGCACGGCCCGCAGGCGTTGGCGAGCACGGTCCCGCCCATCTCCTCAAAGGTCTGCAGGAACCCGTCGCGCTTCATCGTGTGGTAGATTCGCTCCGAGCCCGGCGTGACGAGGAACGGAGTCTTGGCCTTGAGCCCTGCTTTGAGGCCCTGCCGGGCGATGTACGCCGCGCGGCTGATGTCCTCATAGGACGAGTTCGTGCAGCTCCCGATCAACGCCGCCCTGAGCTGCACCGGATAGCCCTTCTCCTTGGCCTCCGCCGCCATCTTCGAGATCGGGCGCGCGAGGTCCGGCGTGTGTGGCCCGACCACGTGGGGCTCTAGTTTTGACAGGTCGATTTCGACGATCTGGTCGAAATACTTCTCCGGCGACTTCTCGACCTCGGAGTCGGCCACCAGCATCTCGCGGCTGGCCTCGGCCAGCTTCGCGATCTCCTTCCGATCGGTCATCCGGAGGTACGCCGCCATCTTCTCATCGAACGGGAAGACGGAGGTGGTGGCCCCCAGCTCGGCCCCCATGTTCGTGATCGTCCCCTTGCCGGTGCAACTGATAGTCGCAGCGCCGGGGCCGAAGTATTCGAGAATTTTGTTGGTCCCGCCCTTCACCGTGAGCAGGCCGCAGATGTAGAGGATGACATCTTTGGACGCAGTCCAGCCTTGCAACTTGCCGGTCAGCCGGACGCCGATCAGCTTGGGATGGAGCACCTCCCAGGCCAGTCCCGCCATGACTTCGCCGGCGTCCGCGCCGCCAACCCCGATCGCCAGCATGCCGAGGCCGCCGCCGTTGGGCGTGTGCGAGTCGGTCCCGATGATCAGCCCGCCGGGAAACGCGTAATTCTCCAGCACGACCTGATGGATGATCCCGGCGCCAGGCTTCCAGAAGCCGATCCCGTACTTCTTCGCAGCCGACGCCAGGAAGTTGTAGACCTCCTTGTTCTCGTCGATGGCGCGCACCAGGTCCTTCTGAGAGCCGCTCTCGGCCCGGATCAGGTGGTCGCAGTGGATCGTGCTCGGCACCGCCACCTTCGTCTTCCCGGCCTGCATGAACTGCAGCATGGCCATCTGGGCGGTCGCATCCTGCATGGCCACCCGGTCCGGCCGCAGCGCCAGCATGGCCTTGCCCCGCTCCCAGCCCTGCGTCTCCCAATTGTCCACGTGGGAGACGAGGATCTTTTCGGTCAGGGTCAGGCCGCGCCCGAACTTCTTCCGGGCTCTGGCCACGGCGTCGGGCATCTTCGCATAGAGTTTTTTCACCATCTCGAGTGACATAGCATCTCCGTCCGTTCCAAGCTGAAAGCTGTCAGCTATCAGCTATATTTTACTTCAGCGGCGGCACCTCCCGCCGTTTGGGTGCCGCATAGTTGACGAGGTAGTCGAAGAGCCGGATGAGGCGGCTCTCCTGGCGTTTCTGATCCACCCAGTGCCCGATTAAGCCGATCGTGCGGGCGAGGATGAAGAAGCCGTTCAAGCTATCCACCGGGAACCCGAGGTCCACCAGCACAGCTGCCATCGTCCCGTCCACGTTCAGGATGAGGTTCTCCTTCTTCGAGGACGTAACCTTCTCCACCTCCAGGGCGAAGTCCAGGTGCGGCGTCTTGATCCCCCGGCTCTTCACGTACCCCACGAGTTCCTTCACGCGCTTGTCCGGATTGCGGACACTCTTGACGCGGTGCCCGATGCCAGGGACCGGACCCACGCTCTTCTTCATGTAGGCGAGGAACTCGTCCACCGACAGCTTATTGTCGATCGCGTATTTAAAGTACCGGCCCGCGTCGGTCACCGCACCGCCGAAGCGCGGCCCGATCATGATCAGGCCGGCGGCCACCGCCTGGGACATGCCGATGCCCGCGCAGGCCGCGATGATCGTGCCCAGCGCACCGCTCACGCACGGACCGTGGTCCGCGGACAGCATGATGATGCGCTTGATGATCTCGGCCTCCTGCGTGGAGATCAACCGCTTGTCCCAGAGTAGTCCGATCACGTGCGGGATTTCGTACCCCTTGTTGATCAGCTCGGAGGCGGGATAGCCGTCGTAGAGCGGCTCGTCGCCACGATCGTCGCTGATCGTCGTCTTGATGAGCGGCGCGACCATCACCTCGCCGGTCTTCATCCCCTCTTCGACGGTCTTGGGCAGCTTCGGCAGGTCCTCCGGGCTCAGATCCGGGATCGGCCGCACCTGGCCCGACTTGACCAGCTCCTCATAGACGGCTTTGATGGCAGGCCCCAGGGCGCCGAACGTGTCCGGGACGATCGCCCCGGCTTTCTTGAAGGCTTCGGCCTTGGAGCGGGCCGACCCTTCGCCCTTCAGACCTTCCTTGGCGCCAGCGTGCCCGAACTTCATCCCCTTCGGCAGGCTCTCCTGGCAGAAGCCCGAGACCACTGCCAGCAGCTTGATCCGGCGCTTCTTCAAGTCGTACCACTCGGCGGCGCGCTCTTCCAAATCGCCGCCCATCTCACCGACGATCACGACCGCCTTGGTCTGCGGATCCTTTTCGAACATCTCCAGGTAGGTCACATAGTCGGTGCCGGGATAGGCATCGCCGCCGATTCCGATCGCCGTCGTGATGCCGTCCGCGAACTGGGAGCAGATCCAGATGATCTCGTTGGAGAGCCCGCCGGATTTCGTGATCACGCCGAACGAGCCTTCCCGGTACAGCTTGCACGCCATCAGGTTGTCGAACGCGCCGCCGATCACGCCGAGCCGGCACTCGCCGGCCGAAATGACCCCGATGGAGGAGGGACCGTTGAAGATCTTGCCGAGCTTCGTCGCATGGCGAGCCAGCAGTTTGGCGTCCTTTTCGGGTACACCCTCGGTGATCATGGAGACGGTCTGGATCTTGGAATCGTTGAGGGCCTCCATGCCGGCCGCGCAGGCCCGATCGGCACCGATGTAGACGAGGCTGGTGTTGATCTGCGGATGATGCGCCGTGGCGTCCGCCACGCTCTTGTACACAGGGATCGTCAGCAGGCCGCTCCCGTACGGGACCTCGTTCGTCTTGCCGGTGTCTGGCGGATAGACGAAGGCTTCCACGTTCAGCGGGCGTTTGATCATGTAGCAGAACTCCGCCATGCGCCGCGCGGCGTTCAGCCCGGCGGCGCCCCCTTGGACGACGACCCGGGTATCTTTGTTCGCCAGGATACTCATATGTATTCGGGATCCCCCCCAGACTGACGGTGTGATTATTTCTTCTGGAGCGCCATGTCGACGATGTCGGTGAGCGGGGTATGGCGGTCGTAGACGTGGATATCGAACCCTTCCTCGCGCAAGGCCTTCATCGCTTCCAGGCCTTCTTTCTCACGGGGCCCGCCTCGGCGCACCCAGATCTTCACACCGTGGAGCCTGTCCTCGGCCTTGGCCTTGCGGAACCCGGCGATGATGCCGCCGAACGTCTTCTTCACATCGGTGAAGTTGGCGATGGCGCCGCCCACGATGATGTTCTTGATCCCCGGCAGCGAGCAGACCTTCTCAGTCAGGACCTCCACTGCCCAATCGGGCGGATCGCCGGAGTATTCCGCGTAGTTGGCCAGCTTGCCGCCCCGGGCGACCACCGCGTCGGAATAATAGACGCTCGCGCCGCCACCGGCCGGCAGCATCGCGGTGTCCCCGCCCGGGATCTCGATGAACTTCACCGAGCCCTTGATCTTGGAATCCACCGCCATCACGTCCAGCTCATGCTTCGTGTAGGCCCGACCGAATTCCGCCGCGAACGGGAAATTCCAATCGGGATGGCGGAACTTGGCGTCGGCGTCCAGCAGCGTCACCGCGTCCAGCGCGACCAACTGGCCGTCGCCCTCCCGGACCACGACTGGATTGACTTCCAAATACTGGGCATCCTCATTATCGAAGCAGGCGAACAGCTTCCCCGCAAAGTCCGCGACCTTCTTGGCCAGGTCCGTGGAGAAGCCGGCCTCCTTCGTCAGCTTTTCCAGCGCGTCGGGTGACGGCGTGTCCCCGACCACGACAGCCAGCTTCTTGACCCGATCCCAGTTCGATTCGACCTCAATGCCGCCGCAACTGGCGAGGAGGATCTCAGCCCCTTCGCGGACGGACTTGACCGCCGCATAGTATTCTTCCTTGTGCGGCACCATCTCCGAGACGATCACCTGGGAGACCGTGATGCTGCCGACCTGGCGGCCCAGCATCTCTTTCGCGGCGGCCTGCGCGCCCTTCAGGTCCAAGTCTACCTTCACGAGCCCGAGCTTAAACCGCGAGCCCAGCGCCTCATGGGCCTTGACGACCAGCTTGCTCTTCTTAAGCCAGGTGTTGGAGTCGCCGAGCGTGGTCAGTCCATCCACCGACGCGACGACGACATAGTTGGGGACCGCGATGCCCCATTTTTTCATCAGCCCCATCCCGGGACCTTCGAGCACTTTTGCCATTACGGAAATCTCCTCGGGTGAGAATTATAGATTCGGAAAAATCGTAGTGTAGCGAAGTCGGCTACCTAACTCAATCAACCAAAGGACCTATCGTTGGAACCAAAAGACCCACCCCGCCTCTGTTGCGCGAGACTCCTAAGTTATTCATATTTCAATAATTCCTGGCCTATTCCCGCTGGCAGGCTGGGCAGTAGAACGAGCTGCGCTCGCCCGTCAAGCGGCGGATGGTACGACCGCACCCGGCCGGGCACGGCAGCCCGGCTTTGTTGTACACCTGATGCCGCTTCCAGTAGTCCCCCTTCGTCCCATCAGGCGCCAGGAAATCGCGGACGCTGGAGCCTCCGTCCGCGATGGCCTCGCTCAGGACGTCTCGCATCGCGTCGTAGAGGCGCCGGACGGTCCTGACTTGCAAGCGACTCGCCACCCGATAGGGATGCAAGCGGGCGCGATACAGTATCTCATTCGCATAGATGTTGCCGATACCGGCGATGACCTGCTGTTGCATGAGCAGGGCCTTGAGGCGCCCGCGCCGGCGCGCCACCACCGCCCGGAAGTCTTCCCAGGGCACCGTCAACGGATCGCACCCGAACCGCCGCGTGGCAAAGCGGGCCAGGCCAGGCCCGTCGAGCAGGTAGACCCGACCGAACCGCCTGGGGTTCCAGTAATACAGCGCCGGGACCGGGCCGGTCAGCGAAAGAGTGAGGTGGGTATGCTTCCGGTAGGAGGGATCAAGCAGGGTGAAGAACAAGAGACCGGTCATGCCGAGCTCGAAGACCAGATAGCGGGTCTCGCCCGATCTGTCGGCCTCCAGAACCACGCTTTTCCCGAGTCGGCTCGCCGAGACCAGGCGGGCCCTCCGATACCATGGCAGCGTGGCGAGGCCCTCGCGCACGATGTCCGCGCGCCCGATCCGGCATTCGGTGATCGTTGCGCCAAGCAGCCGCGCTCTGAGCTGGCTGGCGATAGTCTCGGCTTCAGGGAGTTCCGGCATGGCCTCCATTCCGCGTCGCACGCAACTCGCGGACGAGGCGAATGGTACCTTCCAGGTTGGGGAGCGGCGTCGCCCCCGGCCGACGCGCGGTGACCTCCTTAACCGCGTCCTGATACGGCACCCCTTTGATCAGGCACAGGTAGGCAATGACCACCGACACCGACCGGCCCATACCAGCTCGACAGCACACCATCAGACGGTGGTCCTTCTCATGTCGCTCGAGCCACTCGATCGCTTCATCCAGCAGAGTCGGATCGGCCTCGGCAAACTCTTTGAATGGGATCCAGGCGTAGGCACGCCCGACCGGTGGCTCAACCTGGCTCTCCGCCGCCACGTTCAGGATCGCGGTCATGAACCGGACGGGACGCTCCGCGTCTTGGGCGTTGCCGACGGCCAGGTTCTCGTTGATCAGATGCATACGTTCGCGAGTGAAGACCGGATTGCCGTGCGCCGGGCTGCTTGGGCTGTAGTATAGCCAGTGCGTCTCTCCCTGACAAGACCGTTTCGGGGCAGTATGGCGCGGTGATCTGAAAGCGCTCCGTCGTATTGCGCACGGGGGCCCGATCCATTACAGTGAGGGCACATTAAGAGACGCACGCGATGGACTTTGAAAGCATCGAGCGACGATTGACGGACATCACCTGCCCCGTCTGCAAGAGCTCCACCGAGTATATGATCCCCCGCGACAGCCGGGTGACCGACGGCGAATACAAGGCCTTCTGCAAAGGCTGCCGCTACAGCTTTCCCCTCCACATGGACGTGGAGAGCTTCACACGCAGCCAGCCGGATGTGGCCTACTGGCTGAAGGGCATGCGGTGCCCGTCCTGCCTGAAGACCGGCGCGACGCTGGATTTTCGCGTGCAGCCGTCCGTCCGCGGGGCCATCTACTTCGTCACCTGCGCCGCGTGCCGGCACCCTTTCTCCGAGAAATCCTCCCTGGAAGCGTTCGAGTAAGGCCTACCCTTCGACGGGACGAACCAATTCGACGCGCGTCGAGCTCTCGATGCGGCCGATCGTGGCGCGGCGCTCGATGTGCTCCACGCGGACGATCGCCCCACGGTGCCACCGATCGAGCGACGCGTTGGCCTCCGAGCGGGCTTTGTCGAGGCGCCCAACCAGCGGGCGGCCCGTCTCGTTGCACAGCCACGCCCGCCGATCGCCCTTCATCATCATCACCTCGCTGACGACCCGGTAGACGTCCGGGCCCCGCTCCGCGACCGTCAGGCCATCCTTGCGCAATATTAGATAGGAGAACTTCAAGGCGTCCTTGATGAACCCCGCCTCGCGACCGATGGCCTGCAGCATCAGGGGAGGCGACCAAGGCCGCTCCTCGTGACACCAGTCGTCGGAACGCGCAAGCGCCGGGCAGGGCCGTTCGTGCAGGCACGGGCTGTACACGGTCGCCCGTCTCGCTGCCACCAGCCGGTCCCGTACGTGATGCAGGTCTCGCGTCGTCTCCCGCAACGCCGGTTCAACGATCATGCAGGTCCCGTCGGGCGACAAGGCGTCCAGCAGAGACTCCAGCAATTTGACACGGCGGGCGATGGGATCCGTCGCCGATCGGAAGAGCTCGTTCAGACTGTTGGCCAGGATCACCAGGTCGAAGGCGCCAGCCTTCCAGGGAACGCGGGCGCCCGGTCGTTCCAGATCGAGCGGTACAGCGTGGAACCGGTAGGACGGCCTGCCACGCCGCATCACGGACACCTGCTCCCACAGGGCCTCGGCCTCCTGCAGAGCACGGCGGCTGCGATCCACCGCGATCACTTCGGACCCCTCATGCGCAGCGACGCCGTGCTGCGTGAGATGGCCGAGGACGGCCAGCGCTCCGACCCCGGGGCCGCTCCCCACGTCCAGGACTCGCAAGGGCCGCGCCGGCAGCGCCGGCATCTCTCGCAGCAGGCTGGCTACCTTGGCGAGGTTGACGGGTAGGAAATACAGGAGGTAGGCGCGGCGCAACGCCGGGTCCGCGAAGTAATCCGACCCCAGCGTGTCCCGTTCCTTTGTAAAGAGCCGGGAGAGCGTACGGACCCCTTGGGCGACTTCCCGATCCGGCTCGCCATGCCGAGCCCGAAACGCTGCGAGCAGACTGTGCGAGAAATTCTCCACGCTCATCCGGACCACCTGATTGACCCTCCTAGCGAGGCTGGTGTAAGGTCACCAGGAGTCAGCACTGACCTATAGGAGCGCGCCATGACTGATGCGATCAAAGAAGCCTACCTGAACATCGAACGGGCCATGTACGAGTTTAACACGCTTCTGGAGCGCCAAGTCACGGCGATGCGGGAGTCAGAAGCTGCTGATCCAATCAAGCTTGAGCGGATGACCCAAGGCGCCAAGGCCATGCGAGACAGCAGCGCGATCT
>Ga0209266_1001757_pt1 | contig 14064 bp, 10 predicted proteins | sample GraSoiAngelo_132_FD_185889 | JGI IMG/M metagenome (GOLD analysis project Ga0209266, IMG submission 185889) | Grasslands soil microbial communities from the Angelo Coastal Reserve, California, USA - 14_0929_02_40cm (SPAdes) (version 2) | ecosystem: Environmental > Terrestrial > Soil > Grasslands ...
CTCGCAATCTCGACACCCTCGAAGCGATGCTCGAGCCCATCGGCTGCACGCTGGTTCGGGCCTACTCCGCCGACGAAGCGTTGCTCTGTCTGTTGCGGCACGACTTCGCCGCCATCGTCCTGGACATCCGAATGCCGGACATGGGCGGCATCGAGCTGGCGAGCGTGATCAAGCAGCGCAAGCGGTCCCAGCACGTTCCGATCCTCTTTCTGACCGCCCACCTGGTCGACGACGACGACGTCCTGCGTGGATACGGAGTCGGAGCCGTCGATTACCTGAGCAAGCCGATCAACGCCGAGATCCTCCGGTCGAAGGTCGGTGTCTTCATCGAGCTGTTTCGCAAGACCCGGGCCCTGGGCGGTCTCAACGACGCCCTTCAGCGCGAGATCGCCGATCGGGAGCGGGCCCAGGAAGCGCTCCGCGTCGCGAATCAGGAGCTCGAGGCACGCGTGAACGAGCGAACGGCGGAGTTGACGCGGATGACACAAGGCATCGTGGAAAACGAGGTCCGGCTGCGCCTGGCGATCGAGGTGGCCCGCATCGGCGCCTGGGAGTGGGACCTCGCCTCGGGACGGATGACGTGGTCGACCGATCCGGAAGCTCTGTTCGGATTTCCGAATGGTTCGCTGGGGCCCGATCTGTCCATCACCGCGTTGATCCATCCCGACGACAAAACACGGACCGAAGGGGCGATTGCGCCCGCGCTGGAGACGGGCGCCTATGAAGCCGAGTATCGAGCGGTGCGTCCGGACGGGAGCATCGTGTGGCTCACCGAGCGTGGGCGCGTCATGGTGGACTCGAACGGAAAGCCCGTGCGGATGATGGGCATCACCCGGGATGTGACGGCCGAGCGAGAGGCGGGACAGCAGCGCGAAAAGCTGCTCCGTGACGCCCGGGAGGCACGTGACGAAGCCGAGGCGGCCAGTCGCGCGAAGGACGAGTTTCTGGCCATGCTGTCCCACGAGCTGCGGAACCCGCTGAACGTGATCGCCGGAGGGATCAGCGTTCTCGATGCCGTCGGCACGCCTGACAAGCGTTCCGTGCGCACGCGCCAGCTCGTCGCACGACAGATACGGCATCTGACCAACCTCATGGACGACCTGCTCGACATCTCGCGCGTGACGAGCGGGAAGATCGTCCTCAGCCGCAGGCCGCTCGACCTGGCCGATGCGGTGCGACGATGCCTGGCCACGCTTCGAGACACCGACCGTCTCAGCCAACACACGTGCCATGAAAGCCTCGAGCCGGTGTGGGTGCACGCCGACGAGACGCGAATCGAGCAGATCGTCACGAACCTCGTCGGCAACGCGGCCAAGTTCACTCCGTCCGGCGGGGAGATTCGCGTGACGGTGACGTCGGACTCCGGTGATGCCGTTCTGAACGTCGACGACACCGGCGTCGGCATCGCCCGCGAGCTTCTGCCGCGAGTGTTCGACCTTTTCGTCCAGGGTGAGCGGAACGTCGACCGCGCGCCGGGCGGCCTCGGGCTGGGTCTGACGCTCGTGCGCCGCCTCACCGAGATGCACGGCGGCCGCGTCGCAGCGGCGAGCGAAGGACCCGGGCGAGGCGCGTCGTTCACGATCCGGCTGCCGCATATCCCGCCGCCTCCGCTGCGGGCCGACCAGTCGCCAGCGCCGGCGTCCGTGGAGCCCCGATGCATCCTCGTGGTCGAGGACAATGCGGATGGCCGAGAGATGTTACGAACGATGCTGGAGCTTCGGGGCCATCAGGTCCACGAGGCCGCGGAAGGTCAGTCCGCGATCGATCGGGCCCTTGAACTACGGCCGCACGCAGCGATCATCGACATCGGCTTGCCGGGGATCGACGGATACGCCGTCGCAGAACGGATTCGAGCGAGTGAGAGCACTCGGCACATGCGACTGATCGCCCTGACCGGCTACGGGACCGAGCAAGACCAGCGCCGTGCGAGGGAGGCGGGATTCGATGCCCATCTCACAAAGCCCGTGGAACCCGAACGATTGGCCTTGCTCCTGACGACGCTGGATCCGCGCCATGTAGCCGGGAAGAGCAAAGACATGGACCGCCGCGGACACTGTTGATCCTCGCTCATCCGCAGGCGATCGCGTAGACGTCCTTGACGCCGACGGGCAGCGCATCCTCGCGCCAGCTTCGGCCCCCGTCGAGCGTGCCGAAGACCTGGCCGGTGCGGGAGACGCAGAAGACCTGATCGGGGTCGCGGTGATGGAGCGCCACCGCCATCATCGTGCTGTTCGCCTTGATGCCGTGATCGAAGCGTTTCCACGTCTGGCCGAGGTCGGCACTGCGATAGAGCGACCCGTCCTCGCTGCGCGCCGCCGGGCTGAGACAGGCGTAGAACACCCGCGGGTCCTGCGGCGAGATGCGGATGTCGCGGCCGTAGGTGAGCGGCGAGAAGCGGCCGACGTCCATGTCCTGCCAGGTCGCGCCGCGGTCGGCGCTCCGGAACAGCCCCATGCGCACGGCCAGGAAGACCGTGCCAGGACTGGCGGAGCTCACGCAGAGTGCGTGGCCGTCCAGCATGCCTTCAGCGTCGGAGTCGCTCTGGATGCGGCTCTTCAGATGCGGCCGATCGGCCATCTCGAGCAGGCCGCTCGTGCAGTCGTCCCACGTCTCGCCGCCGTCGAGCGAGCGAATCACGCCGCCGACTTCGAGCGTCGCATACACCTCGTCGGCCCGCGCCGGATCGACCGCCAGCCGCATCACGCGGCAGGCGAAGCTCATCTTGATCCGGTCGGGCGCGGTGGCCCCGGGCAGCTTCCGCCACGTCTGGCCGTCGTCGTCGCTCCGGTAGACGCCGACCGGCGACGTCCCCGCGTAGAGGGTCCGCGGGTGGCTCGGGTGCACCAGGACCGACCAGACCTCCGCGCGCTCGTCGGAGAAGCCGAGCCGCTCCCAGCGCTCGCCGCGATCGGTGCTCCGGTACAACCCGCGGTTGCCGCCGAGATAGACGATGTCGGGATTCGTGGGATGCACGGTAATGGCCTGGACGTTGACCGCCTCGGGCAGTCCCTTCGTGAGCTGCTCCCAGTGACCGTTGCCCGCGGCCCGGCGGAAGATGCCCCCGAGCGTTCCGGACGTGCGTGCCGAGCCGACGTAGACGTGCGTGTTCGTCATGGTGTCCCTCTCAGGCCGCGTCGACCGCGGGCCGGATGGTCCCGGCGACCAGGTCCAGGATCTCCAGCATCCGGCCGAGGTCGTCGCGACGGAATTCGAGCACGATGTGACGCAGGCCGAGCCGCTTGTACTCGGCGAGCAGATCGATGACCGCGTGCGGGCCCTGGGCGATCAGCTCGTCACGCAGGCCGAAGCGCAGTGAGAGCGTGATGGTGTCGAACCGTCGCCCGGCCCGGTCGGCGGCGGCGCGCAAGCGGGTGATCGCCTCACCGAGCTCCTTGGGCGTCTTCGACGTCGCGTGCCAGCCGTCGCCGAGATCGACGACGCGCCGGAACGCTCCGGGGCTGTCGCCGCCGACCCAGATCGGCGGATGCGGCTTCTGGACGGGCTTGGGCGCGAAGCCGACGTCGCTGAAGCGGAAGAACTCGCCTGAAAATGTTGGCTTGTCGTTGGTCCACAATTCTTTGAGCACTCGAATCGCCTCGTCGGCCTGGCGGCCGCGCTTGTGGAAGGGCGCGCCGAGAATCTCCAGCTCCTCCTTCCACCAGCCCACGCCGACGCCGCAGATGAGGCGGCCGTTGGAGAGCGCGTCGATCGTCGTCAACAGCTTGGCCATGACCACCGGATGACGATGCCCGAGGATGAACACGGAGGCGCCGAGGCGGGCGTGCGTCGTGATCACGGCGGCGGCGGCGAGCGTGGCCACGGGCTCGAGATACGGCTTGTCGGGCGGATGCGGGAAGCGGCCGCCGGGATAGTTGCCGGTGGCCGAGCGCGGGAAAATGACGTGATCGCTCACCCACAGCGACGCGATGTGGTGCTTCTCCGCCTGCTGGGCGAACGTGAGCAACGCGTCGCGGGTGGCCACCGGGCCCTGCGTGGGCAGATGACAGCCGATCTCCATCGTCGTCGCCGGCGTCACGCCTGAAGCTCCGGGATCACGGTTGAAGCTCCGGGATCACCCACTTCGGCGCTCGCCCGGCCGCGACGCGCTCGATGTTGTCGAAGCCGTTCCTGAACCTCGCCGTCCAGTTCTCCCACGTCGGCCCCGCCGAGTGCGGCGTGAGCGTGACGTTGGGCAGGGTGAACAGCGGGTGGTTCGGCGAGGGCGGCTCCTCGACCATCACGTCGAGCCCGGCCGCCGCGATCTGTCGGTCCTTCAGCGCCTTGTACAGCGCGCTCTCGTCGATGACCGGCCCCCGGCACGTGTTGATGATCACCGCGCTCTTCTTCATCATGGCGAGCTCGCGCGCGCCGATCAGGTTGCGCGTGGTGTCGTCGAGCGGCACGTGCAGGCTGACGATGTCGGAGGTGCGCAGCAGCTCGGTGAAGAGCACGAAGCGGACGCCGAGCGCGTCTTCCTGGTCCTCGGAGAGCCGCGCGATGTCGTCGTAGTACTGCACGCGCATGTCGAAGGCCGCCGCCCGGCGCGCCACTTTCTTGCCGATGTTGCCGAGGCCCACGATGCCGAGCGTGCGGCCCGACATCTCGTAGACGGGGGGGTCGGCGATGCTCGGGCGCCACTTGCCGGCGACGACGTCGTTGTGGAAGCTCACGAGCCGTTTCAGCACGGCCAGCATGAGCAGGATGGCGTGCTCGGAGACGGCGATGGCGTTGGCGCCGCCGTTGTTGGCGACGGGCACCTTGGCCTTGCGCGCCGCCTCGACGTCCACGCGGTCGTAGCCGGCGCTGAGGAGCTGGACCAGCTTGAGCTTGGGCGCCGAGCGGAAGAACTCGCCGCCCATCTGACGGGCGAGGCCGAGGTAGTACTCGGCGTCGGTCGCCTCCTTGTAGAACTCGGGGGTGCCGGGATCGACGACGACCAGCTCGAAGCCCGGCGGCGTCATCGACCGCGCGATGTCCACGACCGCGTCGGGCTGCTTGGGCGCGAACAGGATCTTGGCCATCACTGGTGCGCCAGGGGAATCGTCGCGGTGAGCACGGGATCGTTGCCGAGGACGCGCGTGGTGTGGCCCTTGCCGGTCGTGTCCTCGACGAGGCGGGCGTCGCCGGGGCCGAAGACGTGCTTGGAGCCGTCGCCCAGCCCGATCTCGAGCTGGCCGGACAGGATGATCACGAACTGGCGCCGCGGCGCCGGATGCCAGTCGATGAACTCACCGCGCGGCCACTCGCGGAACGAGATCTGCGTGGTCGGCAATCCCTTGGCCCAGTCGGGCTTCTTGCCCAGGTCGAAGGACTCGATGTGCGAGTGCCCATCGGGGCCCGTGTAGAGTCGGTGTGTCTTCATCGTGGTCTCCTCACCGGCTGTTCTTGAAACCGTAGAGCTGCGCAGCGTTGTCGCACACGATCTTTCGCCGCACGTCGGCGGGCAGGTGGCCGAGCTCGCGCTGGATGTACTCGCGGGAGTCAGGCCAGACACCGTCGGGATGCGGGAAGTCGGAGCCCCACATGATCTTGTCCTGGCCGAGCTCGTCCAGGAGCTTGATGCCGACGGGATCGGTCTGGTACGTGGCCCAGCACTGGCGCTTCCAGTACTCGCTGGGCGGCATCGTGAGGTCCAGGTCCTTGAACTGGTCTTCCCACTCACCGTCCATGCGCCAGAGGACGTAGGGGATCCATCCGATCCCGGCCTCGCCGAGCACAACGCGCACCCGCGGATGGTGCTCGAGCACGCCGCCGTAGATCAGCGCCATCAGGACGTTGGCCATGTTGATCTGGAAGCCGGTGATGTGGGTCGCGAACGCAGAGCGCGCCTTGCGAAGCTCGGCCGGCGTGACGTCGGCGCCCGCGCGGGACGGGTCGCCGCCGATCATCACGAGCTTCTGAAGGTGGTCGGGGAGCCGGGCGCCGATCGTGTGGAAGTGGAGCGGCAGGCCGGAGGCGTCGACGACCTCCCACAGCGGTTTCCAGTACGGATCCCAGAGCGGGGTCAGCTCCGTCGAGTTCGCGATGTCGAGTCCGCGCAGCACGCCGCGCTTGGCCACGCGCTCGACCTCGGTGATGGCCGCCTCGATCGGATGATTCGGGATCGACGCCAGACCGCCGTAGCGCTCGGGATGCGTCGCGCAAAAATCGGCCAGCCACTCGTTGTAGATCCGCATGACCTCGACGGCGGCCTCGGGATCGCCGAGCCGCCCGGTGACGCCGAGGATGCCGTAGAGGATCTCGGCCTGAACGCCGTCGCGATCCTGGTCGCGCAAGCGGAGATCCGGATCGGTGAGGCGCCGGATGCCGCGCTTGCCGTCGTCGTAGAGCCCCGTGGAGGCCATGCGGTCCGAGCGATGGATGCGCCCGGGCACGTACTCGCGGCCCGCCGCGCCCATGCCGCAGGCCAGGCCGAGGTTGGCGCCCTTCTTCGTCGTCCAGCGCGGGCCCTTCGGGCCATCGACCACGTGCGGCATCCGGTCGCGCCACTCGGTAGAGGCGGCGTTGGTGACGAACAGGTCGGGCGGCAGCCAGCAGAGATCGATGTGGCAGTCGGCGGAGATCATCTCGTAACGCATCCCTGTCTCCTCACGCGAACGTCCTTGGGCGCGTCAGATGATAAGCGACGTCGTGTCCCGCGGAAAGTCGCGGCGCGCTGGACGCTGTCGCGAATCCAGTCTAGGATTCGGGCCACATCCTGTCGGCAAAGGAGCCCCATGATCTCACCCGAGGAACGCGCGGTCCGCGTCGATCTCGCTGCCTGCTACCGGCTGGTGGCTCGGTACGGCTGGGAAGACCTGGTGTTCACGCACATCTCGGCGCGGGTGCCGGGCGCCGGCGACCAGTTCTTGATCAACCCCTATGGCATGTTCTTCGACGAGATCACGGCGTCGAGCCTGGTGAAGGTCGATCTCCAGGGCAACAAGCTCGACGACTCGCCCTACCCGGTGAACCCGGCGGGCTTCGTGATCCATAGCGCCATCCACGCCGCCCGCCACGACGTGGAGTGCGTGCTGCACACTCACACGCTCAACGGTGTCGCCGTCTCGACGCAGCGGGCGGGCCTCCTGCCGATCTCCCAGCACGCGCTGTTCGCCCTGCCGCGCCTCGCGTATCACGACTTCGAAGGCCCGGCGCTCAACGACGACGAGAAGCCGCGGCTGGTCGCCGACCTCGGTGACCGGACCTCGCTGATCCTGCGCAACCACGGGCTGCTCACCGTGGGGGAGACGATCGCCGACGCGTTCATCGCCATGTACTACCTGGAAGCGTCGTGCGCGATCCAGGTGCGCGCGCAGTCGGGGGGCGGCGAGCTGATCTCGGTCCCCAAGGAAATCATGGAGACCGGCTACGCCGAGGCCGAGCGGGCGCAGCGTCGCCGCGGCGGCGCTGGCGCCATCGTGTGGCCGGGGCTCCTGCGGCGCCTCGACCGCACGGATCCGTCCTACCGCAACTAGGCCCGGGCTTCGCGGGGATCGCCGCCGACGAGCATCGTCCGAGCGGCGGCGATCTCCTCCTGCACCGCGTCCGGCCCGCGGAAGACCCGGTCGGCCTTGCGGTACCAGTAGCGCGCGTTGTCGAGATCGCCCTCGAGCGTGTGCACGATGCCGTGCAGCCAGGCGGCCGGCGTCGACTTCTCCTTCTGGACGATCTCGTGAGCCTGCTGCCACGCTCCCGTCGCCAGGAGCTCGACCACTTCGATCAATCGATCACTCATCGGAGCCTCCGCGCCGCCGTCTGACGGCCGGCGCCATCGTGGAGTGTCACGCATCACGGTGGCGTGTGTCACCGTCGACATCGTACTCGCCGCCGGGGAAGACCGGTTCCCCACCGTCGTCGATGATTTCGTTAAAATCGCCATGTGCGCTTCGCCTTCCCGCAGTGGCGAGGCTTCGAGTCGGCGCCCCACGGGCACCTCCTGGACCAGATCGTCGATCTCTCCGGGCCCATGGGCATCGCCTACGAGCGGAGCGTCGGCTTCTACAAGGATGCCCACGCCCACGATCGACCGATGCTCGTGATGCCACGCGGCTCCTGCGTCGTGAAGGTGAGGACCGGCGGCTCGCGGTCGAGCTACGAGATCGACCAGGCGTCGGTGCTGATCGTTCCTCGTGGCCTCGCGCACGAGGACGAGGGCGTCACGTCCATCTTCGACACCGTCGCGCTCTATCCGTCGGCCTCGCTGCTCAGCGAGGTCGCCGCCGACGAGAAGATTTCCAGGTCGCATGTCGAGACGGTCTTCGGCCGCTGCCAGAAGCTCGCGCGAAGTCGCTGGCTGGAGCAGCTCCTCGAGGAGTACGTGTTCGCGCGCGTGGTGTCACGCCGCGAGAGCGTACGGACGCTGGCGTTCTTCGAGCGACAGCTGCTGGTCGAGCTGCTGGCCTGCGCGGGGGCGACGAAGAAGTCGGCCGCCCGCGGCGTGCCCGAGACGCCGGGAGACACCGTGACGGGTCGGGCCGTGCGCCACATCGAGTCCAATCTCTTCTCGCGGCTCCCGCTGGCGGCGATCGCGCGTCTGGCCTTTTCCAGCCCGTCCACGCTGCTCCGGCACTTCCGCCACGACACGGGCAAGACCCCGCATGCCTACATCAAGATCCGGCGGCTCGAGGAGGCCCGGCGCCTGATCGCCGCCGGCCGGAATCCCATCGGTGACGTCGCCTCGCTCGTAGGCTACGAGAACTTCGGATCGTTCAGCACGGCCTTCAAGAAGCACTTCGGCGCCTCACCCTCGTCGTTTCGCAAAACGAGGCGTCGATGATCGACGGGCGCGCCACGACGCCATGGACGCTTGTGTCAGGGCCGGCTCTACCCGATGATGTGCGCCCAGCCGGGATCTCGCGCGAGGCAAGGAGCGTCATGGACGTCGAGTCAGCCGCAGAGCGACAGATCGCACGCATCAACGTGGCGGCCGAGCGTGATTACCTGCGAGCCGTGCTCGCGTTTCTGCGCGAAGCCACCGGAGGGCTCGGCCTCGGCACGCCGGAGGTGTCGGGGCTCGAGCGCGCGGTCGAGACCGTCTGCCTGAACGTCGTCGAGCGTGGGTTCGGACCCGGCGACCGTGCGAGCTTCGATGTCGCGCTCCTGCGCCGGCCCGGACACCTGGTGGTGGTCGTGGAGGACCAGGGCCTGCCCTTCGACTTCATGACGCTCGAGGCCGGCTCCGGCGCCGGACTCGCGGGAGCGTCACTGGCGGGCCTCGCCGATACGGTGCGCTTCCTGAATCGCGGCACCCGCGGGAACCGCGTCGAGATCGTCAAGCGTCTTCCGTTCGCGCACATCCAGGCCTACATGGCCGGAGGCCAGGCTGCGCCGGTGACTCCGCCGCCGTCCACCACGTCGCCATCCACCGCTGCGGCGGCGCCCGCGACGGTGAGGGTGATGACGCCCGACGACGCCATCGCCGTGGCGCGCTGCACGTACGCCGTCTACGGCTACACGTTGCCCGACGACTATCTCTACTTCCCGGACCGCATGTGCGAGATGCTCCGCGGCGGCCTGCTCGAGGTGTACATCGGCACCACGCCCGACGGTGAGGTCGCGAGCTGTCTCACCTGCGAGGTTGCGCACGCTGGCGCCCCTGTCGGCTACCTCGGCGAAGGCCTGGTCGATCCGCGCTTCCGCCACCATGGCCTGCTCGAGCAGATGCTCAGGTTCGCGCAGCGCCGCGCGAGCGAGCGCGGCATGCTCGGCCTCTACGCCGAGGCGGTCACCGTGCATCCGTATTCCCAGAAGAGCAACCTCGCCCTCGGCTTCACCGAGGTGGGCGTGCAGCTCGGTGACGAGGCGCCCGTCGACTTCAAACAGATCGCGGGGACCGCCTCGAAAGCGCGTACGGCAACCATGCTCTCCTTTCTGAAGACGAACGAAGGCCCGCGGCGAGTGATCTATGCGCCGGCGCATCACCGGGCGATGATCGAGCGCCTCTACGAGCATGGAGGCTTCCGGCGTGACGTGAAGGATTCATCCGCCGTGGCCACCTACACGGCTGGCTCGCAGGTGAGCGTCGACGTCTCCATCGAGTGGAGCGAGGCGTCCCTCCGCGTCACCGCCTACGGCGCCGACCTCCCGGATCTCGTGCGCGCGCGGCTGCGCGAGCTGTGCCGGCGCCGGATCGACTGGATCGGCCTCGACCTGCCGCTGTCGCACCCCGAAGCCGGGCAGGTGTGTGCGTCTCTCGAGGCTCTGGGGTTCTTCTTCGCCGGAGTCGTTCCCGATCTCGTCGGCGACGATATCTTGCGGCTGCAGTACCTGAACGAGATCGACGTTGACGTGGCGTCGGCGCAGATCGCGTCGGATTTCGGTAAGGATCTGTTCGCCTACGTCGTGCGGGCGATGGCCCAGGCCTCCGGCGCGTCCCCCCGATAGCCTGGGTCGGGCCCCTCGGGTGATGACGCTGAGTCGTGGCGCAGTCGCGATGTGCGCGGCTCAGGCGTGCGCTCAGATCGGCGCCTTCAGTGTGGCGGCGCTCCTGCCGACACTGATCTCCGCGTGGTCGCTGAGCAACACCGAAGCTGGGTGGATCAGCGGGATCTACTACGCGGCGTACACGATGGTGGTGCCGCTGCTCTCGTCGCTCACAGATCGCGTGGATCCCAAACGCGTCTATCTCGGCTCCGTCGCTCTGACCGCCGTCGCCTTCGCCGGGTTCGCGTGGGTCGCGACCGGCTTCTGGTCGGCGCTCGTGTTCCGGGCGCTCATGGGCGCCGGGTGGGCCGGCAGCTACATGCCGGGGCTCAAGGCGTTGAGCGACCTGACCGAGGGTCCGCAGCAGTCCCGAGCCGTTGCCGCGCACGCGGCGGCGGTCGGCGTGAGCGGGGCGCTCTCGTTCGGCATCGCCGGCGCCGTCAACGCCTGGCTCGGCTGGCAATGGGCACTGGTTCCAGGCGCGCTGGGAGCCACGCTCGCATTCGTGCTGGTGCTGGTCGGCCTGCCGGCCCGACCCCTTCGGGCGGCCCCCGGTCCGCGCGGCGCACTGCTGGACTTCCGACCGGTCCTTCGCAACCGGTCGGCGCTCGCCTATTCGATCGCGTACTGCGGTGCACACGTGGGAGATGTCTGCGCTGCGCGGCTGGGTCGTCACATTTCTGACGTTCGTGGCCGCCCAGACCTCCAGCGCCTGGACGCCACTGGCGCCCGCCACCGTCGCCAGCGTCATGGGCCTCGTCGGCGTGTGGGCCAGCGTCTGGGGCAACGAGCTGTCCATTCGATTCGGCCGCCGCCGTTTCATCCTCGGGACGATGCTCATCTCCGCGGCGTTTGCGGCGGTGATCGGTTTCAGTGCAGCGCTGCCGTACGCCGGCGCGGCCGCCCTCGTACTGCTGTACGCGATGCTGATCTGGTCGGACTCGTCGTCGCTGACAGCGGGTAGCGCCGGCAGCGCCGAGCCTGGCCGGCGTGGTGCGACGCTGGCCGTGCACTCGACGCTTGGCTACGCCGGCGGTTTCCTGGGTCCGCTGGCGCTCGGCGCGACGCTCGATCTCCTCGGCGGAGCGAGCGTGTTGGGATGGGGGGTGGCATTCGGCCACGTCACCGTGGCCCTGCTCCTGGGAGCGCTGGCGTTCGTGTGGTTGCGCCCGGCCGATCTCGCCGGCGATCGTTCGATGGCAGCTGCCACAGCCCCTGCGCCACCTCTGAATCGAGCCTGACTCGGTCCGGACGGCACAATGCGGTGCTATCATTCCCTGGGATGCTTCTACGCCGGCAAAAGTCGCTCGTGATCGGCGTCGCCGTGGTGTGGATCTTCACGGGCCCAATCGCTATGGTGTTCAGTGGTTGCGCCGCGATGGCGGGCATGTGCGAAGCGCCATGCGGCACCGGGGCTCCGATGGTTGCCGCAGCTGAAAGCGTGCCTATCCTTACGCCGGTCCGTGCGTCTGTGCCCGCGACGGCGGAGTCCTGCCCGAGCGGCGTCCTCCGTGTCGTCGAGCTTCCTCCCAGACCCGCTTCCCTCTCCGCCTAGCCCGTAGTCTGTCCGCATAACGGGTAACGCACCGGCCGGAGTCCGTATTCCGCCCGGGGGAGGGAGTGTCCGAGTCCGTGATCAACTGGCTCATCGAGACGTCGCTGCGCAACCGCTTCCTGGTGGTTGGCTTCTTCCTGCTCGTCGGCGCCTGGGGATACTGGGCGCTGCTGACGACGCCAATCGACGCCATCCCCGATCTCAGCGACAACCAGGTCATCGTCTTCACCGACTGGACGGGCCGCTCGCCTCAGGAGGTCGAGGACCAGATCACGTATCCGCTCACCGTGAGCCTCCAGGGTCTTCCCGGCGTCCGTGTCGTCCGCTCGTCGTCCGCGTTCGGGTTCTCGATGATCAACGTGATCTTCGAGGATGCGGTGGATCTCTACTTCGCGCGCTCCCGCGTCCTCGAACGGCTCAATCTCCTGACGAAGTCCCTTCCCACCGGCGTGGTGCCCACGCTGGGGCCGGACGCCACCGGCGTGGGCCACGTCTTCTGGTACACGGTCGAGGGGAAAGGCTATTCGCTAAGGGACCTTCGCTCCATCCAGGACTGGTTCATCCGCTACCAGCTCAACTCCGTGCCGGGCGTCGCCGAGGTCGCCAGCATCGGCGGCACGGTCCAGCAGTACCAGATCGACGTCGATCCCACCCGGCTGCGGGCCTACAAAATTCCGCTGTCCGCCGTAGTCGACGCCGTCGTGCGAAGCAACCGCAACGTCGGCGGCAACGTCATCGAGGCGAGCGGGACCTGGTCGGTGATCCGCGGGCTCGGTCTGATCGAGAACGTGCATGACATCGAGCTCATCGTCGTCGGCGCCGAGAACGGCGTCCCCATCTTCGTCAGGCAAGTGGCGTCGGTGAAGATCGGCGACGCCTTCCGGGCCGCCGCGCTGGTGAAGGGCACTGAGGAAGCCGTGGGCGGCGTGGTGGTGGCCCGCTACGGCGTCAGCACAGTGGACGTGATCAACCGGGTGAAGGACAAGATCCAGGCGCTTCAGGCCGGGCTGCCCCGAGGCGTCAGGATCGTGCCGTTCTACGACCGCTCGGCGTTGATCGAGCGCGCGGTGGACACGCTGAAGCGAGCGCTGATCGAGGAGACCATCGTCGTGACGGTCGTCAACATCCTCTTCCTTCTGAACCTCCGCTCGGTGTTGATCGTCACGATTCCGCTGCCGCTCGCGGTGCTGACGGCGTTTCTGTTCATGCGGTACCTCGGCATCAGCTCCAACATCATGTCGCTGGCGGGGATCGCCATCGCGATCGGCGTCCTCGTGGACGCCGGCATCGTGGTGACCGAGAACGCCTTCCGCTTCGTGGAGCAGCGGGGCGTCAATACTCGCAATCGCCGTCGGGTCGCCGAGACGGTGTTGGACGCCACGCGGCTCGTGGGCCGGCCCATCTTCTTCTCGCTCGCCATCATCATCCTGGCGTTCCTGCCGGTGTTTGCGCTCACCGGCCAGGAGGGCAAGCTGTTTCACCCGCTCGCGTACACCAAGACGTTCGCCATGGCCGGGGCGACGATCCTGTCGGTGACGCTCGTTCCCGTGCTCTGCAGTCTCCTCATCGGCGGCAGGGTTCGGGGCGAAGAGCGTAACCCGGTGATGCGCCCGCTGGTGTGGCTCTATCGCCCCGTGCTCGACCTCGCGCTGCGGTATCGCGCCGTCACGCTGGCCGGAGCTCTCGTCGTCGTGGCCGGTGCCGTCGCGCTGGTGCCTCGCATCGGCTCCGAGTTCATGCCTCCATTGAACGAAGGCGATCTCATGTTCATGCCGGTCACCGATCCGTCCATCGGCCTCGGCCAGGCGATCGAGATCACCCGGAAGCAAAACGAGGCGCTGCAGAAGTTTCCGGAGGTCGCCTCGGTCGTCGCCAAGATCGCGCGGGCGGACACGTCGACGGACCCGGCACCGGTCAACATGACGGAGACCGTCGTGAATCTGAAGCCGGCACGCGAATGGCGGCTGGGGATGACGCGCGACAAGCTCATCGGCGAGCTGGACGTTGCGACCACGCTGCCCGGCGTGTCGAACATCTGGACCCAGCCGATCATCAATCGCATCAACATGCTGACGACCGGCATCAGGTCCGAGGTCGGCGTGAAG
>Ga0209266_1001761_pt1 | contig 14057 bp, 13 predicted proteins | sample GraSoiAngelo_132_FD_185889 | JGI IMG/M metagenome (GOLD analysis project Ga0209266, IMG submission 185889) | Grasslands soil microbial communities from the Angelo Coastal Reserve, California, USA - 14_0929_02_40cm (SPAdes) (version 2) | ecosystem: Environmental > Terrestrial > Soil > Grasslands ...
TGGTCCACGACTCACGTTCTCCGCGCAGGGACCGGATCGTAGCCGCCCTCGTGCCATGGGTGGCAGCGTGCGACCCGCCACGCGGCGAGCCAGGCGCCGCGGACCACGCCGTGCTCCTCGATCGCCCCGATGGCGAACGCCGAGCAGCTCGGAACAAACCGACAAGTGGCCGGCAACCCCGGAGCGAGCGCGAGGTGATACGTCCTGAGCAGCGTGATCAGCGCCCGCGAGAACACCCGGGGGCGTGGTCTCTCACTCGCCGGCCGAGAGCTCGAGGGCTCGCACGAACTCGCTAGCCGCTTGGGCATAAGTGAGGGTGTCCGCACCGGGCTTCGCGATGACGACCACGTCGGCTGGCGGCGCGATATCGCCGCGGCGCGCGCGAAAAACCTCGCGCAGGAGCCGCTTGACGCGGCTGCGGACCACCGCGTTCCCGACCCGCTTGCTCACCGTGACGCCGAGCCGGGAGCACGGCCCGGGAGCGGGTCGGCGGATGATCACCAGGTGTTCGCTGTGCCGACGGCGCCCCTCGCGCTGAACGGCGAGGAACTCGGCGCGCCGGCGCAGGCGGACCGCCTTCGGGTAGCTGTGCGAGGCGGCCACGCTTTCACCCGGGCTGCTTCGGTGGAATCGTGACCGTCAGGCGCCGCCGCCGCTTGTCGCGACGCCGCTTCAAAACGCGGCGCCCGCCGGGCGTAGCCATGCGGGCTCGGAAGCCATGCGTTCGCTTGCGACGGCGGTTGCTCGGCTGATAGGTCCTCTTCATCGCTCACCAGCCCGGCGGGGAAACGCGGCATACGAACACAGCGGTGGGGGAATGTCAATTTCCGATCGACGGTGGTGCCGGCTCATTTAGGCCAGTACCTCGATGTCCCAGGTTCAGGGCGACTGTCCTAGTTCGCGCGAGGACTGTCCTACTTTCCAGCCAGCAGTCGCAGGAGCGGCGGCCCGATGAGCGCCAGCATGAATCCGCCGACCACCATAATCGCGTGCCGGATCATCATGCCGCGAGCCTCGCTGCGGAACACGCAGGCAGGGTAGCACCCGGGCCGCTAGCTAGGCTAGCTAGCGGGACTACGCCATCATGCCGAGCGCGGCGCCGCCAATCATGGCAGCCCGCTCCTTGATGAGCCGCAACGGTCCGCGCGGCTTCTACGTGGGGCCCGCTCGTGCCGTTGAGGGCGCCACTCGGCCACCGAGAGCGCAGGCGCGGCGGCTCCAGTGGTGGCCGACGGAGGACCGCGCCAAGGTGCTGCCTCAGGTCGAGGCCTGCGCCTCCGCAGTCCGCGGCGCGCTCTTCCCGGGATAGTCGCGCGCGAAATGCTCCTGGCACCGCCCGCGCGCAATGATCCGCTTGCGACAGCCCTCGACGCGGCAGGTCTTGTAGCGACCCTTGGGCAGGGCGCCGCGTTTCCACCCGGCGTAGTGGCGGCGGCAGTAACCCTTCCCGCCGTCGGCGGGCCGCGTGCATCCCTCTTGCTTGCACGGTGTAGAGCGGTTCGGCATGCGCCTTCCTTCCCCTCAGTCCGATTGCGCGCCCGGAGCGCGCCCTCGTGCGCGAGGCGGGCGAGGTGCGTCCTCAGGGCAGTGCCCCAGCGTCCGGCTCCGAGGATGGCGACCGCGGCCCATGGCTGGGGCGAGGAAGCTGGCACGAATGGACGCCGGCGCGCAAGCGCGGCAGTTCGACGTCGAACGCGCGCGGACTACGAGCCGGCCGCTGGATCGGGGTCGGCGGGCGGCACGGGCTCGTCCTTGGCCTCGCCCTCCTCCTCGCGCTCGGCGAGACGCGCGACCGACGCGACGCGCTCCCCTTCCTCGAGGTTGATCAGGCGCACACCCTGCGTGTTGCGGCCGATCACGCGGATCTCGTTGACCCGCAGGCGGATCACCTTCCCACCGCTCGTGACCAGCATGATCTGATCGTCATCCGTCACCATGCGAACGCCGATCACGCGCCCGGTCTTGTCGGTGGTCTTCATGGTGATGATGCCCTTGCCGCCGCGCCGCGTGAGACGGTACTCGTCCATCTCGGTCCGCTTGCCGTAGCCGTTCTCCGAGACGGCGAGGAGCGTGGCGCCGGGCTCCACCAGATCCAGGGAGACCACCTCGTCCCCCTCGTCGAGCTTCATGCCCCGCACGCCATAGGTGTCGCGGCCCATCGGCCGGGCCTCGTCCTCCTTGAAGCGGATCGCCTGGCCGTCGCGCGTCGAGAGGATCGCCTCGCGCGAGCCGTCGGTCAGGCGGACGCCGATGACCTCGTCGCCCTCTTCGAGCGCGATGGCGATGATGCCCGAGGGCCGGGGGCTTGCGTACTGCATGAGGTCCGTCTTCTTGACGAGGCCGCGCCGCGTCGCGAAGAGCACGTACCGCCCCTCCTGGAACTCGCGCACGGGCAGGAAGGCCGAGAGCTTCTCCTCGGGCTTCAAGCTGAGCACGTTCGTGATGCTCCGCCCGCGCGCCGCCCGGCCGGCCTGGGGGATCTCGTGCACTTTCAGCCAGAACACTTTCCCGGAGGTGGTGAAGAAGAGGAGGTAGGAGTGCGTCGAGGCGATGAAGAGGTGCTCGACGAAGTCCTCCTCGCGCGTGGAGGCCCCGATCCTCCCGCGCCCGCCCCGGCGCTGGGCGCGGTAGAGGGCCACGGCGTTCCGCTTGATGTAGCCCTCGTGCGAGATGGTGACCACCATGTCCTCTTCGACGATCAGGTCCTCGACCGAGATCGCGGCGGCCTCGTCCACGATTCGCGTACGCCGCTCGTCGCCGTACTTCTCGCGCAGCGCGCGCAGCTCGTCGGCGATGATCTTCGCGATCTCGCGCTCGTCGGCCAGGATCGCGCGGTAGCGCGCGATCGCCTTTTCGGTCTCGGCGTACTCCTCGACGATCTTGTCGCGCTCGAGGCCGGTCAGGCGCTGGAGGCGCATGTCGAGGACGGCCTGCGCCTGGAGCTGCGAGAGCGCTAAGGTCGCCATCAGGCGCTCGCGGGCGCTGGTCGGATCCGTGGCGGCGCGGATGATGCCGATCGCCTCGTCCAGGTGCTCGATGGCGATCTTGAGGCCGGCCAGGATGTGGAGCCGCTCCTCGGCCTTGCGCAGATCGTAGATCGTGCGCCGGACGACGACCTCGCGGCGGTGCTTCAAGAACACCTGCAGCGCGTCCTTCAAGTTGAGCAGCTTCGGGCGCCCATCGACGATCGCCAGCATGTTCACGCCGAACGACTCCTCGAGCGGCGTGTGCTTGTAGAGCTGGTTCAGCAGCACCTCGGCCACGGCATCGCGCTTGAGCTCGATCACGATGCGCATGCCGTCGCGGTCGGACTCGTCGCGTAGGCCATCGCTCGGAATGCCGTCGAGCTTCCGCTCGTTCACCAGCTCGGCGATGCGCTCGATGAGACGCCGTTTGTTCACCTGATACGGGATCTCCGTCACGATGATGGCCGAGCGGCCGCTCTTCTCGTCGGTCTCGACCGTCGCTCGCGCGCGCACCGTGAGGATGCCGCGCCCCTCGCGATACGCTTCGCGGATCGGACCCTGCCCGCAGATGAAGCCGGCGGTCGGGAAGTCCGGACCGGGAATGTACTGCATGAGCTCGTCGACCGTCAGCTCGGGGTGCTCGATCAGCGCCACCAGCGCGTCGCACACCTCACCCAGGTTGTGGGGTGGGACGTTGGTGGCCATGCCGACGGCGATGCCGGAGGATCCGTTGATGAGCAGGTTCGGGACCTTGCTGGGCAGGACGAGCGGCTCCTGGGTCGAGTCGTCGAAGTTGGGCACGAAGTTGACCGTCTCGCGGTCGATGTCGGCGAGCAGCTCCTCGGCGAGCTCGGTGAGACGGCACTCGGTGTAGCGGTAGGCCGCCGGCGAGTCGCCGTCGATCGAGCCGAAGTTGCCCTGACCGTCGATCAGCGGATAGCGAACGTTCCACTCCTGCGCGAGACGCACCAGCGCGTCGTACACCGCCGAGTCGCCGTGCGGGTGGTAGCGCTTGAGCACCTCGCCCACCACGCCCGCGCACTTGGAGTAACGGCGATTGTGGACGAGTCCCTCGCTGAACATGGCGTAGAGGATGCGGCGGTGGACCGGCTTCAAACCGTCGCGCGCGTCCGGCAGGGCGCGCCCGATGATGACCGACATGGCGTAGTCCATGTAGGACTCGCGCATCTGGTCCTCGATGTTGACCGGGACCCGCTGTCCCTTCTCGTCCATGCTCAGATGTCGAGGAAGCGAACGTTGAGGGCGTTGGCCTCGATGAACTTCCGGCGCGGCTCGACCTCGTCACCCATCAGAGTGGAGAAGATCTCGTCGGCCTCGTAGCCGTCCTCGATCTTCACCTGCAGCAGCGTCCGCGACTCCGGGTTCATGGTCGTTTCCCAGAGCTGCGACGCGTTCATCTCGCCGAGGCCCTTGTAGCGCTGCATCTCGAGCCCCTTGCGCGCCTGGGCCATGACGCGCGCGACCGCCTGCTGGAGGTTCGGCACCTGCTCCGCAGCTTCGCCCTCCCCGATCGTGTACGGTGGCTCCCCGGCGGCCGCGAGCTCGCGCGCCAGGCGGCGGAGCTCCTCGAACTCCGGACTGAGACAGAGCTCGCGATCGACGAGATTGCGGTGCGCGGCGCCGTTGGCGCGCGTGGAGGCGACCAGCGAGAGACAGGCGTGCTCACGATCCTGCTCGAAGGAGAAGCTCACGGGCAGCAGCTCGGGCGCCGCGACCTTCAGGTACACCTCGGCCGCCGCCACTACCTGACGGAGCCGGGCCTCGTCGGTGAGCACGGTCGCGTCCATCGCCGGCTGGCGTGCGAGGGCCGTCACCAGGTGCCGATTCCTGCCCTTGCGCTCGAGCACGTCGAGCACCTTCCCGAGGCGGATCGCCTTCTTCACGAGCTGCTTGAGCGGGGTGCCGGCGATCGCGGGTCCGCCCTGACCCCGAAGCGTCATGTCGCCCGCGCCCAGCTCGATCAGGTAGTCCTCGAGCGCCGCCTCGTCCTTCAGGTACTGCTGCGCCCGCCCCCGCTTCACGCGGTAGAGTGGCGGCTGCGCGATGAAGAGATGCCCGCGCTCGATGATCTCCTGATAGTGGCGGTAGAAGAAGGTGAGCAGCAGGGTGCGGATGTGGGCGCCGTCCACGTCGGCGTCGCACATGAGAATGATGGTGTGGTAGCGCAGCTTCGAGAGATCCTTGTCCTCCTTGCCCACGCCCGCACCGAGGGCGGTGATGAGCACCTTGATCTCCTGCGAGGAGAGCATCTTGTCGAAGCGGGCCTTCTCGACGTTGAGGATCTTGCCGCGCAGCGGCAGGATCGCCTGGTTGCGGCGGTGGCGGCCCTGCTTCGCGGAGCCGCCCGCCGAGTCGCCCTCGACGATGAAGAGCTCGGACAGCGCCGGATCGCGCTCCTGGCAGTCGGCGAGCTTGCCCGGGAGCCCGCTCCCGTCGAGCGCACCCTTGCGCCGCGCGAGCTCCTTCGCCTTGCGGGTCGCCTCCCGGACGCGCGCGGCCTCGAGGCCCTTGAGCACGATCCTGCGTGCTTCCGCCGGATGCTCCTCGAAATAGACCCCGAGGCGATCGTTCACCAGCGCCTCGACCGTCCCTTTCACCTCGCTGTTGCCGAGCTTGGTCTTGGTCTGGCCCTCGAACTGCGGCTCGGGGACCTTGACGCTGATGACCGCGGTGAGCCCCTCGCGCACGTCGTCGCCCTGGAGCGCCTCGTCGTCCTTCTTGAGGACCCCGTTCGCCACCGCGTAGGCGTTGATCGTGCGCGTGAGCGCGGACTTGAAGCCGACCAGGTGCGTGCCGCCCTCGATCGTGTTGATGTTGTTGGCGAAGGCGTACACGTTCTCCGCGTAGCCCTCGTTCCACTGCAGCGCGATTTCCATCTCGATGCCGTCGCGCCCGCCCTCCAGGTAGACGACGTCGGGATGGATTGGCGTCTTCGCTTTGTTCAGGTGCTGCACGAAGGAGACGATGCCGCCCTCGTAGAGGAACTGGTGCGACTTCTGGTCGCGCTCGTCGTCGATCGTGATGTGGATGCCGCGATTCAAGAACGCCAGCTCGCGTAGCCGCTGCGAGAGGATGTCGAAGCTGAACGACGTGGTCTCGAAGATGAGCGGATCAGGCTTGAAAGTGATCTTGGTACCACGTTGATCGGTGACGCCGGTCTCCTGGATCGGCGCTTCCGGATCGCCGCGGTGGTAGCGCTGGAAGTACACCTTGCCGCCCCGTCGCACCTCCATCTCGAGCGTCTCGGAGAGCGCGTTCACCACCGACACGCCGACGCCGTGGAGCCCGCCGGACACCTTGTACGCCGCCTTGTCGAACTTGCCGCCGGCGTGCAGCTTGGTCATCACGACCTGGGCAGCCGAGACGCCTTCGGCCTCGTGCATCTCGACCGGGATGCCCCGCCCGTCGTCATCGACCGTGATGCTCGAGTCGATGTGGATGGTGACCGCGATGCGCGTGCAGTGGCCGGCGAGCGCCTCGTCGACCGAGTTGTCCACCACCTCGAAGACGAGATGATGGAGACCGCGCTCGCTCGTGTCACCGATGTACATCCCCGGGCGCTTGCGGACGGCCTCGAGTCCCTCGAGGACCTTGATGTTCGCGGCGCCGTAGGCGGACTCGGTCTCGGGCCTGCTCATGGACCTCCGAAAAGCGGTTTTGTTGCTCTTCGGATTCTACCCGTTAGAAGGCTCGGACGCCATAGCGAGGTGACGAAAATTGCACCGATATTCTCATAGCTTGTGACCCCTTTATGGCTGCGAATAGAACGGCAGCCCAGGGGCTCGATCGGGGTGCTCGGGGGGGCTCGGGTCAGAGCCGCATGGGCATCACGACGTAGGTGTAGTCGGGGTCCTGGGAACCCCGCACCACCCCCGGTCCGACCTCGTCGGTGAAGCCGAGCTCGATCACGTCCCCTTCGGCGTGCACCGTCAGCACGTCGATCAGGTAGCGCGCGTTGAAGCCGATCGTGAGCGGGTCGCCCGTGTACTGCACGTCGAGCTCCTCCGAGGCCTCGCCCTGGTCGGGATTGCTGGCGGACAGCTCGAGCTTCCCGCGCTCCAGATGCAGCTTCACACCGTGCGAGCGCTCGCTCGACAAGAGCGAGATGCGCCGCAGCGCGGAGAGGAAGTCATCGCGGGTCGCACGTGCCTGCACGCGCGCTGCACCAGGGACCACCTGGCGATAGTCCGGAAAGTCGCCCTCCACGAGCCGCATGAAGAACGAGAGGGAGCGCAGGATCAGGCGGACGTCCTTGGGCGAGACGATCATCGTCACCTCGGGATCCTCCGCCTCGTCGAGGAGCTTTCGCGCTTCGACCAGCCCCTTGCGTGGCATGATGGCGCCCCGCTCGAGCCTCGCGTTCGGCAAGCGGCGGTCGATCATCGCCAAGCGGTGCCCGTCGGTGGCCACCATGCGCAGCACCCCATCATCCTCGTTGCCCACGAAGACACCCGCGAGATTGAACCGCGTCTCGTCCGAGGACACCGCGAACAGCGTGCGGTCGATCATCTCCCGCAGCGTCCCCACAGCGATCGAAATGGTCGTCCCCTCGGGCGCATCGGTCCCGAGCGGCAGCTGCGGGAAATCCTTCGCGTCGAGGCTCACGATCTTGAACTTCGAGCGCCCAGCGAGGACCTCCACCCAGCCGGCCTGCACGGACTTGAGGACGACCTCCTCGGCAGTGACCTCGCGCGTGATCTCGTAGAGCTTGCGCGCGTTCAGGGTCACTGTGCCTTTCTTCTTGACCTGCGCCGTGATCAAGCCGCGCAGTCCCACCTCCATGTCCGTCGCCGTGAGCGCGATCCCCTCGGCAGCAGGCTCGATCAAGACGTTGGCGAGGATCGGCAGGGTGTTCCGCCGCTCGACGACCCCTTGCACGAGATGGAGACCCCGAACCAGGTCCTCGCGCCGAACCGTGACCTCCATGGCCTACCTCACCCTTCCTGACTTGTTCCGATTACCCCGAGCCTCTCCGGGTACTCCGTTACGTTCTCTCATAGTACAGAGTCGTTGTCGTCGTAGGGAGTGTGGATGGTGTGGAGAAGCAGGTAACACCTCGCTACCCTCTAGAAGAGTGCGTCGTGCTTGTCCACTGAGGGCTCGCGAGTTGTTCCCCCAGGCTAGTGCTCTCGTATGCTCCGCTCCAGCCGCTCGACGGTCGCCTGGAAGGCCGCGTCCTCCTTGATGCGCCGCTCGGTGACCGTGGTGGCATGGATCACGGTCGAGTGGTCGCGCCCGAAGAGCTCCCCGATGTGCGGGAAGGACACGCTCATGAGGCGGCGGCAGAGGTACATGGCGAGCTGCCGCGGCACGACCACGTTCTTGCTGCGTCGCTTCGATCGCAGGTCGATTGGCCGCACCGAGAAGTGGCCGCACACGGCGGTGAGGATCTCGTCGAAAGACACCCTGGGCACCTGGGGCTTCAGGACCGCCTGTAGGACCTGGCGTGCGAACTCGATGGTGATCGGACGGTGGGCGAGCGAGGCGTGGGCCCCGAGCCGGGTGAGCGACCCTTCGAGCTCCCGGACATTGGCCGTGAACTCGCTGCCCAGGAACAGCGCTACGTCGTTCGGGAGGGGGATGCCTTCCATCTCGGCCTTCTTCTCGATGATCGCAACGCGGGTCTCGACGTCGGGGGGCTGGATGTCGGCGATCAGCCCCCACTCGAAGCGGTTCCGCAATCGCTCCTCCAGGTCGTGGATGTCCTTCGGGACCTTGTCGGAGGTGAGGACGATCTGTCGGCGCTGGTCGTAGAGCGAGTTGAAGGTGTGGAAGAACTCCTCCTGGGTGCGCTCGCGGCCGGCCAGCAGCTGCACGTCATCGAGGATGAGGACGTCGACCTTGCGGAAGCGCTCCTTGAACTCCCCCATGCGGTCGCGTCGCAGCGACGCGATGAGGTCGTTCATGAACACCTCGGAGGACAGGTAGGCGATGCGCGCGAGCGAGTTGCCGTGGAGGATCTGGTGCCCGATCGCGTTGGCCAGATGCGTCTTGCCGAGTCCCACGCCGCCGTAGATGAACAGCGGATTGTAGTGATCGCCCGGCTGCGACGCGACGGCCTTGCTCGCCGCGTGGGCGAACTGGTTCGAGGCGCCGACGACGAAGTTCGCGAACGTGTACTTGGGGTTGAGGGCAGCGAGGAGGGGACGAGCACGTCGCTCGCCGCGCCGGCGGGCGGAGTCCGGGAAGAGCTCCCCCTGGTTGCGTACCGGAAGCTGGATCACCACCTGCCGCGGCCCGAGCACCGCAGCGACGCTCGCCTGGATGACGGGAAGATACCGGTCGTTCACGCAGTGGAGGACCAGGCGATTCGGCGCCTCGAGGTGGAACTGAGACGGCGTGACGTCGAGCGGCCTGAGCGGGCGGATCAGCTGGTTGAGATCCTCCACGCTCACGCGTTCGGCGACGCGCTCGAGGACGCGGTCCCAGGCGCGCTCGATGTCCGAGGCGAGCGAGTTACGCACACGCGCGTCCACAGCTGTTCATAACGTGCCAACCGTAAGGAATCACAGACCGTTTGCCGTGTCCCACCAGGTCCCAAGCAGCCGTGGCGAGCGCCCAGCAGACCGGACCCGAGCGACCTGCGACCGGGGGGAACACCTGCTGCACGATGTCTCGCGGGGAAGAGATGCTCGAAGGCCCTTCCCTATAGGCGATGTGTCGATCGCGCTGCAAGCGGAATCGTAAGGGGCGCGGCGGGGCGGCGGACTTGACGCTTCGCCGGACGGATGCGACGGTCGCCGAGGCCGTGTCACGCACCTCCGACGAGCTCTACGCCGAGGCGTGTCGGGTGATTCCCGGCGGCGTCAACAGCCCGGTGCGCTCCTGGAGCGCCGTGGGGGGAAAACCGCTCTTCATCGCGCGCGCGCGCGGCGCCGAGGTGGTCGATGCAGACGGCCACGCGTACCTCGACTTCGTCGGATCCTGGGGGCCGCTCCTGCTCGGGCACGCGCATCCGGCCGTGATCGCCGCGATCGCCGAACGCGCGCGCCATGGGACGAGCTTCGGCGCCCCCACGGTCGGCGAGGTGCAGCTCGCGCGGCTGCTGGTCGAGGCGCTGCCCTCGCTCGAGCAGGTGCGTCTCGTCAGCTCGGGCACCGAGGCGACCATGAGCGCGCTCCGCCTCGCGCGTGCGACCACCGGACGGGACCTGATCGTCAAGTTCGCGGGCTGCTACCACGGGCACGTCGATGCGCTGCTGGTCCGGGCAGGGTCCGGCGCGCTGACGCTCGGCGTGCCGGACAGCCCGGGTGTCCCGGCGGCGCTGGCGACCCTCACCCTGACCGCGGAATTCAACGATACGGCGGGAATGCGGGAGCTCTTGCGCCGTCGCGGCCGGGACATCGCCGCCGTCATCGTCGAGCCGGTGGCCGGCAACATGGGGGTAGTTCCTCCCGCGCCGGGGTTCCTCGAGGCGCTGCGCGAGGAGACCTCGCGGGCAGGTGCACTCCTCGTGTTCGACGAGGTCATCACCGGGTTCCGGGTCGGCTGGAGCGGGGCGCAGGGCCGGTACGGGGTCGCTCCCGATCTCACCTGCCTCGGCAAGATCATCGGCGGTGGACTGCCGCTCGCCGCCTTCGGGGGTCGGCGCGACCTGATGGAGCGTCTCGCGCCAACCGGCCCGGTGTATCAAGCGGGAACGCTGTCGGGGAACCCGCTGAGCGTCGCGGCGGGGCTGGAGACGCTCACCAAAGTGCGCGAGATGCGCGGGGCGTATGAGCGCCTCGAGGAGCTCGGAGCCCTCGCCGAGCGGGGGCTCGCCGAGGCGACGCAGGCCGCCGGCGTGGCGGCGTGCGTCAATCGGGTCGGTTCGATGCTGACCCTGTTCCTGGGGGTCGAGGGAGTGTCCGACTACGACGGCGCCCGGCGGGCGGACACCGCCGGCTTCGGCCGGTTCTTCCGCGGCATGCTGGACGAGGGCATCTACCTTCCGCCGTCGCAGTTCGAGGCGATGTTCGTCTCGCTGGCGCACACCGAGAGCGACATCGAACGGCTCGCCCACGCGGCGAGGAAGGTCCTGGTGGCCTGCTAGGTGGCGGCACGCAATCCCTTCGTCCGAGCCGGGTGGTACACGGCCCTCGGCATCAACTTCTCGGGCACGATCGCCGGAGGCGCTCTCGTCGGCTGGGCGATCGACCGGTGGCTCGGCTCCGCACCATGGGCACTGCTGACCGCTACCGTGTTGGGATTGGTCGGCGGGCTCATCTGGCTCATCCAGGCCCTCAGGCAGCTCGAGCGGAGTGACCACGAGCCCGAGCACGAGCCCGAGCCTTAGCCGGCTGCAGGCACGTCACTGGGCCCTCGTCGCTCTGGCGGCGGGCGCCTCGAGCGCGGCCGGTCGCCCCGGGGCGGGCGGCGTCCTCCTCGGCGGCGGCGTCATCGGACTCTCTGTTCTCCTCTACTCGGCCGGGCTCCGCGCTCTGCTCGGGCGGGCCGGCCCGCGCCTTGCTATTGCCCTTCTGTTTGCTAAACTCCTGGCGTTCCTGGGGCTTGGCTGGTGGGCCTTCGCCTCGGGTCGAGAGCAGCGTCCAGACCCGATCGGTTTCGCAGTCGGCCTCACCTGCTTCCCCGTAGCGGCCGTGTGGGAGGCGATGCGGGTGCGGGGAAGTTGATGGAAGACGAGCCGTTCACCTGGTTCGGGGCGCTCGGGCTCCCCGAGAAGATCGCGACGGCCGGGCTCGTCGCCGGGCTCCTGGTGGTGTTCGCGGCGCGCGTGCGCCGGAAGCTCGGCGCGACGGAAGCCGCGCTCGAGCCCGAGGACGGGGTCACGGTGCGCAACCTGGCGGAGAGTCTCGTCGAGGCGATCTCGGGGCTCGCCGAGGGCGTCATCGGCCACGGCGCCGAGCGCTATGTGCCGCTGCTCGCGAGCTTCTTCGTCTTCATCCTGGCCTGCAACCTGATCGGGCTGGTACCGGGGTTCACCCCGCCGACGTCTGACTTCAACATCACCTTCGGCTTGGGCATCGTCTCGTTCATCGCGTATCAGGTTGCGGGCGCGCGCGAGCACGGCCTCCGGTACGTGAAGCAGTTCCTCGGCTCGGTGGTTCTCCTCTACCCCCTCATGCTGGTCGTCGAGCTGTTCAGCCACGTCTTCAGGCCCATCTCGCTCGGCATCCGGCTGTTCGCCAACATGCTGGCGGACCACGAGGTGGTGGAGATCTTCACCGGCCTCACGAAGATTGGCATCCCGGTCGCGTTCTACGGCCTCGGAGCGTTCGTCTGCGTGGTGCAGGCCTTCGTTTTCACCATGCTGAGCGCGATCTACATCGCGCTCGCCGTGAGTCACGATCACTGAGTGCAGGGTTGGGCCGCCATCCCGGCGGGAGCGGAAGAGGATAAGAGGAGAGGAAGGGAGAGCGGGCGGCCAAGAAGAGGAGCTGAATGAAGCGCATCGGTGGAACACTGGTCGCCGTCGGGATCTTTCTCGCGGCGAACCCCGCTCTGGCGGAGGTGGCAGGGGAAGGGGGCGGAGCGTCATGGTGGAGGGGCCTCATCGCGCTCGCGGGCGGGCTCGGGCTCGGCATCGCGGCTTTCGGGGCCGGGCTGGGCCAGGGCCGGGCGACGGCGGCGGCGATGGAGTCGATCGGGAGGAACCCCAATTCGGCGGATCGCATCTTCACGCCGCTGATAGTGGGCCTCGCCCTGATGGAGGCTCTCGCGTTGTACGCGTTCGTGATCGCGATCCTCTTGTACGGCAAGGTTCCGCCGCTCTGACCGCGGGGCGCACCGGCCGGAGCATCCGCGGCCTCCGGCCCGCCGAGCGCCGTTCTGGACGGACTCTCTTCGCGGTCCATGACGGGTGGTCCGGACGCACGCGAGCGGTTCTTCTTTTCGCGAGTGGGCACGGTGGTGGGGACTGCAGGGTGGAGGTGCGTCATGTGGTGGACCATGCCTGAGGCGGGGGAGCAGCAGGGCGCGGGGGTACCGGTGCGGCGGCTCGCGGTCGCGGGCTCGTTCCAGCGTCGGCAGCGCACGGTGCTGACCCTCGTGCCGCTCCGGGACGTGCACCCGAACCCCGAGCAGCCGCGCAAGCACTTCGACGACGAGAAGCTCCGCGAGCTGGCGGCGTCGATCAAGGCGCACGGGCTCCTGCAGCCGATCGTGGTGCGGCCGACCGCGGCCGGCCTGGAGCTGGTGGCCGGGGAGCGGCGCTTCCGGGCGGCGCAGCTCGCCGGCGTCGATCGGCTGCCCGCGCTCGTGCGCGAGGTCGAGGATCCGCTCGAGCTCGCCCTCATCGAGAACCTGCAGCGTGAGGATCTCTCGCCGCTCGAGGAAGCCGAGGGCTTGGCGACCCTCATCGCGCGGCACGGGTACAGCCACCGCGAGGTGGCGGAGCTGCTCGGCAAGAGTCGGCCGTACGTGTCGAACATTCTCGCGCTCACGCGCCTGCCGGAGGCGGTGAAGGTGGACCTCCAGCGTGACGGAGGGCTGATATCGCGGGAGCTGCTCATGGGGGTCGCGCGCCAGGAGGATCCGGAGACGGCGCTCGCGCTCTGGCGCCGCCTGCAGCTCGGGGTGCTGTCGGTGCGGCGCTTCCGCGAGGAGAAGGCCGGCCGTCGCCCGGAGCGCGCAGCGGTGGCAGAGGTGCTCGCGGCGGGACGACGAATGAACCGAGCCCTCGCGCGGCTCCTGGCTGACGAGCTGCCCGCCAGCGACGCGCCGCGGATCGCGCGAGCGCTCAGGCGGACCAGGCGCCTCATCGACCGACAGCTCGAGGCCGTCTCACCCCCGGCGCCCCCCGGTCCGTAGTAGCGGAAACGCGCCACTCGTTGTGGCGCTTCGCTACCGCGCGCCGTCACGTTTCGTTACGTCGTTTCATGGTCGCGGGAGCGTTTTCCGTGCCTGATCGCTGCTCTGGGCGGCTGTGTCGCGTGGCACGCGACCTGCTCCTCCGGCATCGCAGGGGGAGGAGGCACCGATGGAAACGCAAGCAGCGAGAAGGCTCGACGAGCCGGCTGGTCCTGGGCTGGAGCCCGAGACCATCCTTCCGTCGCAATTCTTCGATCGCTTCCAGATCGACGCATCCCTGCAGCCCGAGAAGCGGCTCATGCTCGCCGTGCTCGAGGACGC
>Ga0209266_1001765_pt1 | contig 14046 bp, 11 predicted proteins | sample GraSoiAngelo_132_FD_185889 | JGI IMG/M metagenome (GOLD analysis project Ga0209266, IMG submission 185889) | Grasslands soil microbial communities from the Angelo Coastal Reserve, California, USA - 14_0929_02_40cm (SPAdes) (version 2) | ecosystem: Environmental > Terrestrial > Soil > Grasslands ...
TCGCGCGCGTCCTCGCGGTCGTACTTGAGGGCGCCGGCGAGGTCGGCGTGGCCGGGCCGGGGGCGCGTGACCTGCCGGCGGCGCGCCTCGCCCGGGGCATCCGCCTCCGGGGCCATCACGTCCCGCCAGTGCTCCCAGTCGCGGTTCCAGATCAGCATGGCGATCGGCGAGCCCAGCGTCTCGCCGGCGCGCACGCCGGCGAGCCACTCGATCTGGTCGGCCTCGATCTTCATGCGGGCGCCGCGGCCGTAGCCGCCCATGCGCCGCTTCAGCTCCGCGTTCACCGCCTCCGCGGAGAGGGGGAGCCCCGCGGGGACCCCTTCCAGGACCCCGACGAGCCCGCGCCCGTGCGATTCCCCCGCCGTCGTGAAGCGGATTGCCATCCCTGAATACTAGCCTCCGGATAAGACGCGAGCCCGACCGGTAGTCGGGCTCGCGTTGGGCAGCGTGGACTCTAGGCGCGTCTCACGGGGCGCGGCTCGACGCCCGGATCGGGAACGGGTTCGGGACGGCCGGCAGCTGCACCATCACCAACCCCGTGGTCGTCACGCCGAACAGCAGCTGGTTCCCCGCCGCATCCTTCGCGACGCGCAGCGGGCCGACGATCGGGTCGCGGATCGGAATCGAGGCGATCTTCCCGTAGAAGAACGTGTCGAACACGTCGATGTTGCCGTCGGGCCGCGCCACGAACATCACGCGGTTGGTCGAATCCCCCGCGGCGCCGAATGCGGTCGTCCCCGGCTGCCCGGCGGCGAAGTCGTGGTTGACGTTCATGTCCATGCCGGGCGCCCCGAGCACGCACGCCGAGCCGGTGGCGTTCAGCGGGCAGGCGGTCCCCTTCAACCGCAGACCTTCGTCGAGGACGTACACCGAGTCGGCGCGCACCAGGTTCGTCGCCCCGTTCTTGTTCGTGGCGATCGACAGGATGCGGATGCCGGTGTTGCTGATGAAGTCGCTGACGTCGATCGCCGGCGACATGCCGTCGTCCTGGTCATTGAACCCGGCGTCCGTCGTGGCGCTGGCGGCCGAGGTGGCGCACGACAGGAACGTGGACGCCCCCTGCCGCAGGTTCCCCCGCGCGCTGTAGTTCATGACGCGGGCGAACTGGGTGCTGACGTTCCCGCCCTCGCCGAAGAAGGCGTGGGTGAAGTCCCCGGAGTTGCGCACGAACGTCTGGTCGCCCAGTCCGAACCGCGACAGCTGGATCATGACGCCGCGGCACGCCGACAGCACCACCTTTTGATCGTTGTACGGCCGGCCGCGCCGCAGCTCGATGCGCAGCGTGTCGTTGCCGAGGCTCGTCAGGGTGCTGTCGCCCGCGATCTCCCAGAACAGGTGCCCGAACAGCGAGTCGGGGTTGAAGGCGAACTCCGACGGGTTGCGCAGCTTCTCCATGCGGATCGTGGCCCGGCCGGAGAACGGCGACGCGCTGCTCGTCGTCGGCGTCGTCGAGTACAGCGCGAAGATCGAATCCTTGGCGCACGGGCTGCCCGCCGGCCGGCACACGGTGGCGACGTACTGCGGCCGGTCGGACACGTCGAAGACCTCGATGTCCTCGCGGAAGATGCCGCCCGACTGAATGACCTTGTAAGTCTCGATCAGGAAGTCCGGCAGGTCCTGCCGCCATACGAGACGGCGCCCGCCGGGCGGGGGCGGCAGAGGGAAAACGCTCGAACGGACGTCGATGACGGACAGCTCCGTCCCGCCCGAGTTCGCCACGACGATGGTGTCGCCGTAGTCGGGGTTGACGGGGTCGCTGGTGCGCGGCCACAGCGCGATGCCCACCGGGAACGGTCCCGCCGTCGGGATCCCGCCCGCGACGAACGACGTGTTCGCCACCTGGAAGATCTCGACGCGCGAGAACGGCGTGTTGGTCAAGTACAGCTCGCCCGCGCCGCCCCCGCCGTGGCTGTTGAAGATGGCGTCGCCGATGTGGCTGCCGCCCGGGAGCGCCCGAGTGATGCCGGCCACGACGGTGACCGTGTCTGTCCGGCTGGCCGCCAGCGGGACGCCGCCCACCTGCGAGAACGCGCAGTTGCGGGCCACCGCCAGGTCGCAGGCGTACCCCTCCACGACCACGCTCTGCGGGAGCGTATTGGGCGGCAGCAGCGCCCCCAGGTTGAGGCTGAACGTCCGCACGACGTCGGTCAGGTTACCTGCCGACACATCGAGCGAGTCGAACCGCAACGTCGCGCCGGCCAGATCCCGCACCCGGAACCCGATCCACGAGATGGCGCTCGGGTCGGTGGCGTGCACGCGGATCGTGTCGTTCGCCTCGACGCGGCTCGTCACGCTGTGAACCACCGAGGGCGGTGTGGTGTCGTTCGCCGCCGACAGCACGGAGACGGTGACGGTGCCGCTCGGTTGCCTCCGGCCGCCGGAATCTTCCGCGAACCCCGTGATGGTGAACGAGCCGCTCGTCGCCAGTACGAGCAGGGTGTCCGTGTAGACCACGGAATCCGCGTACGGCACCGAGAAGGTGAGGGAGTCGTTGGGCGGCGTGGTGGGGTTCGTGACCGCCCCCGCCGGCACCACGACGAACCCGATCTTGCGGATGCCCTCGTTCTGCACCGCCTGCACCGACACCTGGAGGTTGCGCCCGGTCGAAGCCACGGCGCCCGGCGACGGCGCGAGCAGGATCACCCGCAGCGCCGACACGTTCGTCAGCCAGATCCAGAGGGTGGCCTCGGCGAAGTTGCCGTTGCCGTCGATCGCCCGGCCGACGATCTGGATCAGCCCGCCCGCGCCCGAGTTGGGGGTGATCATCTTGGCGATCGTGATCGTCTTGACGGTCGTCGTGAAGATGCTGTCCACGGGGCCGGCGACAAAGCCGCCGGTGAACGTCAGACGGATCGTCTTGAGGCCGAGGTTGTCCGAGGCGGTAATCGTGAACTGCAGACCGCTGGCGATCTGCTGCGTGTCAGGAGTGGCCGGCGACGTGCCCCGTCCACTCGAGACACTCATGGTGATGTTGGGAGGCGTGAGGTCGGGCTGCACGCCGCCTGGATTGCGGGCGTTCTCGCACGCCCACACGGTCGCCGCGACGGCGCCGATGGCCCACACTGCCTGCACCCGACGGACTACCCGCATACGTTCCCCCGGCTCGGTTCCCCGCCCCGGGGCGCCGGGGACGAGTCGTTACACTAAAGAAAGGGGTCGCCGACCGCGCTGACCGTGACCCCTATCACTCCGCGGCCCTTGGTGACGGCCGTCGCTATCGCATCGCGACTCCCGACACGCCGGGCGCGCGACGCCCTGCCCGCCCAGCCCCTCCGGCTTAGTTGTTGCCGGTGCCGGGGGTGGGCGTCGCCAGATCGTCGATGATGTGCGGCGTGATCAGAATGATCAGATCGCGCCGGTTCTCCGTCTGCGACGAGAACCCGAACAGCTTGCCCAGGATCGGCAGGTCCGCGAGGAACGGGATCCCGGTCTTGTCGACCACGACCTCCGTCACCGTGAGGCCGGCGATGACGGCGGTCTCGCCGTCGCCCACCAGCAGCTGCGTCTCCGCTTGCTGGGTCTGGAACGTGAAGCCGATGTCCACCGGCGCCGTCTGCACGCTCGAGCGCTCGGCGTGCACGTCCATCAGGACCTGCCGGTTCGACGTCACGTGGGGCGTCACCTTCAGGTTGATGCCGGTCTGCTCGAAGGTCACCGTCGCGCGCGGCACGCCCGTCCCGCCCGCCGAGGGCGAGCTGACGTCCACGATCCGGATCGGCACGCGGTCGCCGACGAGGATCTGGGCGGGCCGGTTGTCGAGCACGGTGACCGACGGCTCCGCCTGCACGTCGGTCAGCTGGATGCGCTCGAGCGCCGACAGGAAGGTGGTGAGGTCGAAGTTGCCGAGCGCCGTCGAGAAGATCAGCTCCAGCGCCGGATTGACGATCGCGCCGCCGGCGTTGCCCAGCGCCGACAGGGAGTTGCCGCCCAGGTCCACGATCGTCTTGTCCGGCGAGAACGTCTCCGTCGGCACCAGCGCGTCGGGGACGCCGTCCAGGTCCGTGTCCACGGGCTTCGCGCTGGCGGGGTCGAACCGCTGCACCAAGCGGTTGAAGAACTGAGTGGACGAGCCGAGGTCGTACCTGACGCCGAGTTGCTCGACGTCGCTCCGGTCCACGAAGATGATCTTCGCCTGGATCGCCACCTGCGGCGTGCGGATGTCCAGCCCCTTCACGAACTCTTCCACCTCGTCGATGCGCGTGGCGACGTCGGTGATGATCAGCGCGTTGTGGCTCGAGTCGGCCACGACCGCCCCGCGACCCCTCGACACGATGGACTGGATGGCGGGCTGCAGCGACGAGGCCTTGGCGTAGTTCAGCACCACGAGGCGCGTGGCGATGGGCACCGTCGAGTCCGCGCGCGCGAGGTCGATCTTGTTGGCGACGTTGATGATGCCGCCGGGCAACGTCTGCCACGCCAGGCCCTGTGACTCGAGGACCGCGTGGAACGCGAGGTCCCACGGCTGGTTCTTGATCTCGGCCGTCACCTTGCCCTGGATCCCCTTGCCGACGATGATCGTACGGCCGCTGAACGCCGCGAAGCCCGCGACCACGTCCTCGATGTCGGCGCCGTCCCACTGCACCGTGATGCGCGGCGCCTGCGACTGCAGCGCGTCGCGGCGGTGCGCGCTGATGTACGCCTCGATGGATGTCGTCGGTGCGTCGGTCGGCGTCGTCACCGTGGCCGCCGCGTCGCTCGCCGCGCCCCGTGTCGCGGCCGGCAGCGCCGGCGCGGGCGCAGCCGCCGTCTGGCTCGACCAGCGCACGAACGCCGTGCGCTCGGTCCCCAGGGCCACCCGCACCTGCCCGTCGCGGCGCTCCACCTGGTAGTCCTTCAGCGCGTCGAGGTCGATCACGATGCGCACCACGTCCGGACGGAACTGGGCGTAGCGGATGTTCTTGATGCCGCCGCGGTTCTGCCCGTCGTACAGCGTGGCCGGGGCCACCAGGCGGGCGCCGATCAAGTCGATGACCAGGCGGTCGGGGCCGCTCAGGGTGAAGTCCCGCACGTCCACCGCGCCCTGGAGGTCGATCACGACCTCCACTTTCCCGGCGGCCGGAAGCACGCTGACGGCACGGACCTCGCCGTCCCGCCCGGACCCCGCAAGGGCTCGGGGTGCCGTCGCGAGCACGAGGCCCGCGGCGAGGGCTGTAATGCGCTTCATGGCGTCTCCTCCTGCCTGGCGAGCGACAGCGTCTGCTGCCGCTCGTACCCGTACTCCTGCACCGTAAAGACCACTTCGCGCGGCCGGATCTGCGTGACCCGCAGCCGCCCGAAGACTTCGCCGACCTTGGCGCGGTAGCGCTTGCCGTTGGTGATGTCGCGCAGCACGGCCACGCTGCGCGCGGGATAGCGCGCGTCGTACACGATGGTGACCAGCTTGAGATCCGCGATCAGCGGCCGCACGTCGCCCGACTTGAGCAGCGAGATGAACGGGTCGCGCCCGGCGCCCTCGTACGAGAACACCTCCCGGACCAGCTCGACCGACTGGCTCGCCGAATCCGGGCGCGCCGTCGTATCCCGCCGGGCCTGGGCGGCGGCCGCGGGGGCCGCGGCGAGGAGCCCGATCACGAGCAGGCTACTCGTTCGCACTCGGCCTCCCCGGGCCGGCCGGCCGCGCCCCGGGCCTCGGCCCGGGCGGCGGCCCCGCCGACTTGACGTACGTCCGGACGATCATGCCGACTTCCAGGAGGCCGCCCAGCGTATCGCCCAGCAGCCGCTGCGTGCCTTGCGTCGCCTCGTGCATCGTGACGTCCTGCGGCACCATGATGCGCTGCAGGCTCGCCACGTCGGTCAGGAACTCGCCGATCTGGTCGAAGTGTCCGTAGACCTCGAAGCGGTACTTGTACGTATCGAACGGCTGCCCCGGCTCGACCGCCATCGGCTGGAACTTGCCGAGCGTCACGCCGCGGACTTTGGCGCGCGTGGAGATGTTCTCCAGCAGCGTCGCGACCTCGTTCTGCTCGGGGACGAGGCGCCGCATCAGCGTCAGGTCCGCCCGGTATTCGATCACCTTGCGCCGCAGATCGTCCACCGTACCGCTGGCGAGATCGGCCTTGGCGCGATCCACGATCGCCTGCAGGCTGTCGATCTCGTTGCGCGTGGCGTTGATCTTCTCCCGTTGCGGGCTGTGGGCATACGGCCACAGCCCCAGCCCGTCCCAGGCCACGTAGCCCAGGAACAGCGCCGCGATGGCGATGAGCAGCATGATCTGGCTGCGCTGATCGGTGGGGAGGAGGGCCATGGGCTAGCGCACCGACTGAGCGAGGGGGACGGTGTGCACGAAGCGCGGATCCAACGGGGGCCGGTAGCGCGCCACGATGTTGAACTGCGTCACCGGGCGGTCCGCCTCGATCAGCGTACTCGTGTTGGTCGGGTTGACTTCCGTGAGCCACGGGGACGCCGTCAGCTGCCGCAGAAAGCTCGTGAACGCCTCGATGTCCACCGTGCGGCCGTCGATCGATACGCGCACCGTGCCCACCCCGACCGAGTCGGCGAGTCCCGGCGCGCCGGACGCGGGGGCGGGGGGGGGCCGGCGGCGCGATCCCCGCGGGCTGCCCGCCGATCGTCGCGATGCCGTTGAGCCACGTGTACGGCGGCAGCGCCTTGGTCACCTGATCGAGGAGGTGCGGCCACACGTAGCGGTCCTCGTCGATACGCCGGATGACCGTGATCTCGGCCAGCAACGAGTCGCGGGCCATCTCCATCTGCCGCTTCTGGGCGATCATGATGTCGAACCGGCGCTTCTCCGCCTTGACGGTCTCGAGCCGGTGATCAAGCGCGGCGAGCGTCGCCTGGTCCAGCACGAACAGCGCCCCGCCCCCGCCCACCGCCAGCACCGTCGCCGCCACCGCCGCGATCAGATAGGGATCCTTGATCGTCGACAGCAGCGCCCGGAAGTCGGGGAGCGAGAGCTTGAAGCCCGCCCCCCGGGCTTTTTTGCCCTTTCTTTTCTGCCCGGGGATCAGGTTGATTTCGATCATGAGGTCCGCCTCAACGCCAACCCGACCGACAGCATCAGCAGCGGCGCCACTTCGTCGATCGCCACCGCCTGGAACGCCGCGTCCCGGTAGCGGAGCCGCTGCACCGGGCTCGCCATCTCGACCGGGACCTTGAGTCGGCCCGCGAGGGCGTCGTTGAGCCCCGGGATGCGGGCCCCGCCGCCGCTCATGAACACGCGCGCCAGCTGCCCCGCCGACCGCGACGCCGTCGCCAGGAACGCCGACGCCCGCTCCACCCCCACCGCGATCTCTTCGCCCCGGCTCTCGACGTAGCCCCCCAGGTCCGCGTGCTGCTGCTGGCCCTGGATCACCCTCTCGGATTCCTCGGCGGAGAGGCCCTTTTCCCGCTGCAGGTCCTCGCGGAACCGCCGCGTGCCGACCGACAGGTCCCGGGTCAGCACCGGCACGCCGTCCTCGAGGATGTTCACGTTGGTGACTTCGTGGCCCACGTTCACCATCGCCACGACCCCGTTGGTCGCATCGGGATGGTTCAGCTCCAGGGCGTTGTGGATCGCGAAGGCGTCCACGTCGATCACCGCCGCCTGCAACCCCGCTTCGCCCAGCAGGCTCACCCGGCCTTCGACCAGCTCCCGCTTGACCGCCACGAGGAGCACGTCCATCTGCAGCCCCTCGGCGTCCGGGTCGAGGATCTGGAAGTCCAGCTCCACGCTGGCCATGTCGAAGGGCACGTGCTGCTCGGCTTCCCAGCGGATGACCTCGCGGGCGTCCTGCTCCTTCATCCGGTCCATCTGGATCTTCTTGACGATGACATCCCGGCCCCCCACAGCCGTCACCACCGACTTCTGCTTGACCCCGGCGGTCGAAAACAACCCCCGGATCGCTTCGGCGACGATCCCGGGGTCCATGACCTCCCCCTCGACGATGGCGTCGGCGGCCACCTCGGTGGTCGCGACCTTGGTCAGCTCGGGCTCGCCGCCCGAGTGGTCCACCACGGCCAGCTTGATGATGCCCGAGCCGATATCCAGCCCGACTGTCGTTTTTTTGCCACCCAGAAAGCCGAAAAGTGCCATATCCGCCTATCCAATAAAAAACAGGGGGGGCGAGGGCAAACTACAGTAAGCCCTGCCCCTTAGCCTGTCAAGCCTCGAACGTACTTGAGGCTAAAACACCAACTATCGCTGCGACCTAGACTTAGGCCACTTAGAAGAGCTGAATCCACCCCCGCGAACGGATCGGCGAAACGCTCTGCGTACCCTCCATCGCGTTGGTAATAGCGCACTTAGAGTACTGGAGCGTGGCGTTACCGGCCAGGCTGTTCAGCTCCAGGCTCACGTTGCTCGCCATGACGGCGCCGTAGAAGTGCGCGTCGGTGCTCCCGCCACCGGCGGTCTGCAACGAGCCCTGCACCAGGATGATGCCGTAGAAGATGTAGCTGCCCTGGACCTGGAGATTGCCGTCCACCAGGAGAATCCCCTGCCCCTGGTCGCCGTTGACGGTGAGATCACCGGCGACATGGATGATCGGGAAGTAGTGCCCGCACGGCTGAGTGGGGTTCATCCCGTCGCCCCAGTTGAGGTTGTTCGTCCTGTCACACGCGCCGGCGCCATTCAGCGTCGGGAACGTCTTAACGTTGCCCCCCCCCGGTAGCTGGACGTTCGCGCTGGCCGCCAGGGAGGCGTAGCTGATGTCGCCGAACTGGTTGAAGGTGTTCGAGTGGATCGAGGTGTCGCCGTTGACCCGGGGGGTGCCGGCGAGCTGGGTGGGGCGCTGCGTGGTCACCTTGCTCGGGTCGGGTGTGCGAATACCCGCCTTGGTGGTGTCGCCGATGGTGTCGCAGTTGTTGGTATTCCACCCCTGCGGGACCGTGTCGCGCCCACTCACGAGGGCGTTACCCTTGAGGTCCACGGCGCCGCGAGTGGTGAGCGCCGCGCTGATGCCGAAGTTCACCAGCCGGATGCGCACCAGCTGGCCGAGGCGCTGGCGGGCGCCGCCCCCGATGATCCCGGCATTGCTGCGCCGGTCGCGGGCGGTCACGTCGATCATGTACACCTGATCGTTCAGGCGGTACACATACCCGCCGTAGACGCCGCTGTGGTCGGGGGTGAGGGTGTCGTAGCCCGACAACGGGCAAACCGTCCCCGCGGGTTGCAGAGGCACCCGGATGGAATCCAGCGGATACTGCCGCATACTGTTTATCCGCTGGGGGTCCCAACATCTGATCACCTCGTTGAGGCCGGTTTCCGCCGCCCCGAAGGACTGCTGCAGGCGGCGCCAGTTCTCGCCGACGCGCTGCTCCTGCGTACCGGCGAAGAACGCCGCCGCCACCAGCGCGCCGACCACGACCAGGGCGAAGATGGCCAGCGCCAGCGCCATTCCGCGTTCGTTCTGCAGCACCCGTTTCATACGTCCCGCTCCTGTAAGAGTCGCCGGCGCTAGAAGCGTCGGTTGTTCCGCAATGAAGTCCGCACCACCACGCTGTCGACGATCGCTCCCAGCACCGTGCCGCCGCTGACGCGGCGCACCGGCAGGGCGGTGCGCCCGCGCACCGTGATGTCCACCCGCTCCACCAGCGCCCGGTTGTTCGCGTTCGCCGGATCGAGCCACCCGCCCGTCGAGTCGTAGTAGGCCAGGTCCAGGCCGTTCGCGAGCACCGGCCCGATCAGCGGCTGCATCGTCCCCGACCCCCGCTGGTAGCCGATGTACCACGAGGTGTCGCCCACCGGATTGTAGAGGCTGTAGGTCACCGCGACGTACCCGCGGATCGCCGCGCCGGCATAGATCGTGTTCGTCAGGTTCGGCGCCGCCGGGGTCAGTCCGTTCGCAACCGACGGCATGTAGGCGCTGACCGTCATGAGGAGCCCCGGCCCGTTGTCCGGCGAAATGACGCCGCCCGAGCAGTTCCCGGCGACCAGGGTCACGATTAGGCCCTGGACCCAACTGTCGTCGTTGCGGGTCCCTTCGTCGCCCTCGTACCGGATGAGGACGGAATCGCCCACTTGCGGGGCCCGCGCGCCGTACTGGTGCTTGTTGGACATGATCACGGTGAGCAGAGGGAACTCCGCCGCCGGCAGGGGCCCGGTGTTCGGCAGGTTGCAGATGTAGCCCATCCAGCGCATCGCGCGGAAGGTGATCGACGTCGGTGATATCGCGATGACGTCGCCCTCGTTGGCGTCGGCTTCCCGCAGCTCGCTGGGCATGATCGTCCCCGCGGCGCGGATGTTCTGCGACAGGTCGATGCGCTGCGTCTGCGCCTGATAGATGCGCTGGTTGTTGACCAGCACCCGGTAGATCGCCGTGGCCACGACACCCATGATGACCAGGGACACGAGCAGCTCCACCATCGTGAAGCCCCGCCGGCTCAGGAGAGACATGTGACCCCCATCTCCAGCGTGTCCACGCGCAGCTGGTTCTTGATGGTCTTATAGAGGGTGACCACGCGGACGCGATAATACAGGTTGCCTTCGTCCACGAACGCCCACGTGTTGGTGGCCACCCAGTTCGAGCCGGTATACAGCGTATCAGTGCCGTCCACCCGTTGGGCGGGGATGCACGCCGCCGGGCGCATCCGCTCCGCCCGCTGCGCCGCGTACATCGAGGCCACCGCCGAGCGTTGACCGCGCGCGATCATGCGCGTGACCAGGGCCGCGGTCGTCACCAGCGCGAGCAGGCCCACCGTCAGCACCATGATCGCGATGATGATCTCGATGATCGTGAAGCCCGACTGCGTGCGTTTGCGGTTCATCAGCGCACCACCTTGCCGACCTGGTTGATCATCACCGAATCCGTAATGCCGCTCGACGACACGCGCAGCACCGTGAGCGTGTTGTCCGGGCTCACGCCGTTGGGCATGAACGTCACCGAGTCGGCCCCGGGCGAGAACGTGAGGTTGTAGCGCACCGCCAGCTGCTCGACGCCCCCCAGGGTGTCTGTCAGCGCGGAGTTGCTCACCTTACACGCCGTGATCCACACCGTGCCGGCCGTCCCCGACGTGAAATGGATCGCGGACCTGCAGCCGCGCTGCACCGCCGCCCCGCGCGCCTTCGCGACCAGCGTGCCCAGCGCCGCCCGTGCGCCGCGCACGTTGTTCTTCTGGATCGCGTCGCGAATGCGCGGAATCCCCAGCGCCGCGATGATGCCGATCAGCACCATCACGATGAGGACTTCGATGAATGTGAAGCCGCGTGTGCGCATGAGTCGCTCCCTTTCCGGTAGGAACTAGTACAGGATGCGTGCCACAGGATAAGGCGTTGGGGAGTAACGCGTTACGGATAATGCGTTATCAGTCGAGCTGCTGCAAGATGCTTCACTCGTGCAGAGAATTGCATCACTCGAGTTTGAGCCGGGCCATCTTGTAAAACAGGGTTCGGAGACTCACGCCGAGTCGTTTCGCCGCATCGCGGCGGTTCCCGCCCGCCGCTTTCAGGGCACCTTGAATCGCCTCGCGCTCGGCCGCCTCGGCCGCGTCGCGCAGTTTGGCCTCACCCCCCTTCCCCCTCTCCGCAGTCGCAGAGAGGGAGACCTTGGGGGTGAGGTCCTCCACGTCCAGGATCCGCTTGTCCGTCAGCACCGCCGCCCGCTCAATAGCGTGCTCCAGCTCCCGAACATTCCCGGGCCAGGACTGTCGTTCCACCCACGCCAGTGCCGCCGGCGCCAGCTCGAGCGGCCGCCCCAGCCGGCGGCTGAGCTGGGCGGCGAAGAGGCGGGCGAGCGGAGCAAGGTCCTCGGGCCGCTCGCGAAGCGGCGGCAGGTGGATGGCCACGACGTTGAGACGATAAAACAGGTCCTCGCGGAAGCGGCCGGCCTTCGCCTCGGCGGCGAGATCCCGCGCCGTGGCCGCCAGCAGGCGCACGTCGACGCGGCGCGTGCGCTGGTCGCCCACGCGGCGGACCTCCCCGTCCTGCAGCACCCGCAGCAGTTTCGCCTGCAGGCCGAGCGGCAGCTCGCCGATCTCGTCGAGCAGCAAGGTGCCGCCGTCGGCCGCCTCGAAGAGACCCATCGCCTCGGTCGTGGCGCCCGTGAACGCACCCTTCGCGTGGCCGAACAGCTCGGATTCGAGCAGGCTCTCGGGGATGGCCGCGCAATTGATCGCCACGAATGGATTCCCCGCCCGCGAGCCCGCACGGTGAATCGCCCGCGCCACGACCTCCTTCCCCGTGCCACTCTCGCCGGTGATGAGCACGGTGCTCTTGTGCCCGGCCACCCGGGCGACCAGGTCCAAGGCGGCGCGCATCGCCGCGCTCTCGGCGACGACCGCCCGGGCGTCGGGGGCGGCCGCCAGCTGCGCACGAAGCCCCGCCACCGTGTGGCGCAGCCGCTCCCGCTCCTCGGCCTTGCGGAGGGTCAGGACGACTTCGTCGGGGCGGAACGGCTTGGGGATGTAGTCGTAGGCGCCTTCCGCGGCATCCTCGCCCCCATACGCGCTCATCATGATGACCAGGCCTTCCCCGCCCCGCTCGCGATACCCACGCAGAAACGCGATCCCGTCGAGCCCCGGCATCCGCACGTCGCACAGGATCAAGTCGAACGGCTCGGCGAGGGCCCGCTCGAGGCCGCGCTTGCCATCGCCCTCGGCGGCGACGTCGTATCCCGCGTCGGTCAGGAGCAGACCCAGAGATTGGCGCAGGCCGGGTTCGTCGTCGACTACCAAAACACGGCTCATACCTCACCCCCCGCCTCACCCCCTGGCCCCCTCTCCGCGTCGCGGAGTGCCTCACCCCCTGGCCCCCTCTCCGCGTCGCGGAGAGGGGGAACGACGGGGAAGAACAGCTTGAAAGCCGCCCCCCCCTCGCGCGCCTGGGTGACCCAGATCAGCCCGCCCATTTCGTCGACGGTACGCGCCACGATCGCCAGCCCCAGACCGGTACCATGGCCAGGCTCCTTGGTGGTGTAGAACGGGTCGAAGATCTTGTCGCGATCGCCGGGAGGGACGCCGGGGCCCGAATCCGCCACAAACAGCAGGACGCCAGGCAGGCCGGCGGCGTAATCGACTCGCGAGGGGCGTCGATCGGTCCCGCGCTCGAAGAACGCGATGGCGGGATCGTCGGAGCGGCGCGGGGCGGTGTGCCCGGTCTCGTAGGCCCACCTGCGCGCGCCGACCACCACCGCCCCCTCGCCGGCGGCGTCCACGGCATTCAGCAGCAGGTTCACCAGTGCCTGCTCAAGCGCGTGGGCCCGGCCGAGGATAGGGGGCAGGCCTGCGGGCAGATCGAGCGTCGTCTGGACGGCCTTGAACGCCCCCTGCGCCCGGAGCAGGTGATACGCCGCGCCTACGACCAGTGTGACGTCCACGGGCTGCAGCCCTTCCTCGCGGGGCTGGGCATAGTCGAGCAAACTGCGCACGATCGTGTCAATGCGCTCGAGCTCGCGGGCAAGCCCGGCCATCACCTCGGCGTCGGCCCCTCCCCCGCGGCGGCGCAGCACCTCCAGATAAGTCCCGATGGCGCTCAGGGGATTGCCCACCTCGTGCGCCACCCCGGCAGCGAGCCGGCCCACACTGGCCAGTTTCTCGCTGCGCACCAATTGGCCCTGGGCGTCGAGGAGGTGGTCGGTCATGCGATTCAGGCGCTCGGCGAGGACGGCAAAGTCCTGCGTCTCCGCGGTGGGTGCCCGGGCGGCGAGATCGCCGGCGGCCACCGCGTCCGCCACGGCGATCACCCGCCCCAGGGGCCGCAGGATGTGGCGGCGGACCAGGTAGCCCCCGAACACGATGAAGATCCCCACGTCCAGGGCGACGACCCCGAAGATCAGGGGGAGCGTCCAGCCGGGGGAGAGATCCGGGGCGAGCGCCTGTACCGCCACAATCGTGCCGACGCCGAGGAGCAGCGCCGCGGCGGCGAGGAACGCGAGGTTGAGGAGGAGCTCCGTGCGGAGCGAGGGCTTCGGCGCCATGATCGCCGGGGGAATAGGTAGAAAAAAAGAGCGGCGGGGAAGCCCCGCCGCTCTCCTTGCGTCAGGCCAAAGGCCTTACGCGCACTTCGGCTCGCCTTCCTTGTTGGCAGGCGCCAGCGACGTCGACCCAACGTAAATCGCGCAGGTCTTGGTCGTGGTGGTGTGCTTCACCCACGCCGTCCAGCCGTCGGCGGAC
>Ga0209266_1001767_pt1 | contig 14032 bp, 13 predicted proteins | sample GraSoiAngelo_132_FD_185889 | JGI IMG/M metagenome (GOLD analysis project Ga0209266, IMG submission 185889) | Grasslands soil microbial communities from the Angelo Coastal Reserve, California, USA - 14_0929_02_40cm (SPAdes) (version 2) | ecosystem: Environmental > Terrestrial > Soil > Grasslands ...
TGGCCTCCGGCGCCATCACGGCAGGCGGGACGCTGGGCATTCTGATCCCGCCGTCGGTCATGCTCATCGTATACGCGGCGGTGGCCGGCCAGTCGATCGTCAAGCTCTACGCGGCGGCGATGCTGCCGGGCTTCTTCCTCACGTTCCTCTACCTCGTCTACATCCTCGGCTGGGCGATCATCAATCCGAAGATCGCGCCGAAGCTGCCGCCGGACCAGTACCGCGTTGCGGTGCCCGACTGGCTGCGACGACTCGAGCGCGGCCGGTCGCGGAGCGTCGTCCCCGGCCTCATCGCCGTCGCATTCCGGCCGAGCCTGGCGCGCGGCGCCGCTGGCTATCGCGCGATCGCCCACAACCTGCTCGCGCTCTCGGTGCCGCTGATGCTGACGGTCGGCACCTTCGCCGCGACGTGGTGGTATGTGGTCATCTACAACGCGCCTGAGGCTGCGACGACCGCGGCCGTGCCCACGGTGACGACGCGCACCGCGGCGATCGCGGCGGCGCCGCAACCCGCGGCGCCCGCGCCCGTCGACGACAAGCCACGGGAGCTGGGCGTGGCAGGAGAGTCCGAGACGGACTCTGCGCAGACCCCGCAAAAGACCGACGGCCCGCCCGAGGAGATGACATCACTCCGGGATCCCACCGCGGCCAGCGGGGCAGGCAAGATCCCCGAGCACTTCTATGCCTGGTTCTGGGGATTCGCAGCGTTCTCCGGGCTGCTGCTCCTGATCTACTTCTGGCGCATGGACGGCGAACAGCTCGAGATCCTGAAGGAGCTGTGCGCGTCGGTGGTGCCGCTGGGCCTGCTTACCGTCGTGGTGCTCGCGGTGATCCTGTTCGGCATCAGCACCGCCACCGAGTCGGCGGCGATCGGTGCGCTCGGCGCGATGTACCTCGCCGTGATGGCGAGATTCCAGCGTCAGGTCTGGTTGTGGAGCCTGGTCGGGGCGATCATCGGCTTCGTCCTCGGGTGGTGGCAGGGCGAGGACTGGGCGTCCCTGCTGGTGGCGGCCTCGATCGGGGGGACGCTCTCGGGGACCGTCGTGCCGGGGCTCTGGAATCTGCGGACCTCGAAGGAGCTCCGCGAGAACCTGAAGCAATCGACCTTCCTCACGGCGAAGACGACGGCGATGGTGTGCTGGCTGTTCGTGGGCTCGGCGCTGTTCTCTGCCGTGTTCGCGCTGCACGGCGGCCAGGGGCTGATCGAGCGGTGGGTGCTCTCCATGAACCTGTCGCCGCTGGGCTTCCAGTTCACCGCGCAGCTGATCATCTTCCTGCTCGGCTGGCCGCTCGAGTGGACCGAGATCATCGTGATCTTCTGCCCGATCTTCATCCCGCTGCTGAGCCACTTCCACATCGACCCCATCCTCTTCGGCACGATGGTGGCGGTCAATCTCCAGGCGGCATTCCTCTCGCCGCCGGTGGCGATGTCGGCGTTCTATCTCAAGGGTGTATCGCCGAAGCACGTGACGCTCAATCAGATCTTCGCGGGGATGATGCCGTACATGATCATCGTCTGCATCTGCCTCGTGTTCATGTACATCTGGCCGGGTATGACCCTCTGGTTGCCGGAGTTCCTGTACGGCAAGTGACATTCGGAGGGGGACGGAGTCCTCCTCCGGACGGTCGTCGCGCGCCGGGGGCGCGTTCCTCCCTGCCTCCCCCGGAACAGGATTGCGCCGGCGGAACCCGCGCTCGAACTGCGGTGTTATGCGGTGGGGGGTGTCGGGGAGGAGCGGCGCTCGCTCCCCCCGACGTTCAATATGGATCTGACCAATCTGCACGTGCTGTCGGCCTCTGAGGCGACGCGGTTGATCCGGGATGGCGTCATCACCTCGGAGCAGCTGGTCCGAGCGTGTTTGAACCGGGTGAGCGAGACGGATTCCCGGGTCCAGGCCTGGGCCTTCCTCGACGCCGATCACGCCCTGGCCCAGGCGCGCGCGGCCGACGAGTGGCGCCTCGGCGGACGGCCGACCGGACCGTTGCACGGCGTGCCGGTGGGCGTCAAGGACATCATCGACACCGCCGACATGCCGACCGAGAACGGGTCCGTGCTGCACGCCGGGCGCGCGCCCTCCCGCGATGCCACCGTGGTCGCGATGCTGCGCGCTGCGGGGGCCGTGGTTATGGGCAAGACGGTGACGACGGAGTTCGCTGGCCGCGCGCCGGGCAAGACGCGGAACCCCCACAACCCCGCGCGCACGCCCGGGGGATCCTCGAGCGGCTCGGCCGCCGCGGTGGCTGCCGGCATGGTGCCGCTGGCGCTGGGCAGCCAGACCGGCGGCTCCACCGTCCGGCCTGCGTCGTTCTGCGGCGTTTACGGCCTGAAGCCGACGCATGGCCTGATCCCCCGTCACGGGATGTTCCAGCTGTCGCGCTCCCTGGACCATGTCGGCTTGTTCGCGCGCACGATCGACGACCTCGCGCTCCTCTTGGAGCAGCTCGTCGGCTACGACGAGCGCGATCCAGACTCCCGACCGCGCGCGCGCATCCCGTACCGCGATGTGGCGGCCGAGGAGCCGCCGTTGCCGCCGATGTTCGCATTCGCGAAGACGGCGCGCTGGGACCGTGTCGACGACGACGCCAAGGAGGCCTTCGACGAGCTGACCGACCACCTTGGCGAGCGCGTGGAGGAGCTCGAGCTCTTCGATGCGGCCGTAGACGCGTCCGAGTGGCACAGGATCATCATGGAAGCGGAGATAGCGGTCAACCTCGGCCGGGAGTGGGAGAAGGGGCGCGACCGGCTGTCCGCCTCGCTACAGGCGCGGATCGAGAGCGGCCGAGAGGTGCGCGCGCTCGACTATCTCCGCGCTCTGGCCCGTATTCCCCAGCTCAACGAGAGCTTCGACGAGCTGTTCGCTCAGCGCTATGACGCCATCCTGACTCCCGCCGCCGCCGGCACCGCACCAGAGGGGCTCGACTCGACGGGGGATCCTGCGTTCTGCACGCTGTGGACCCTCTGCGGCATGCCGGCGCTCAGCGTGCCGCTCATGCAGGGCGCGAACGGCCTGCCGCTCGGCGTACAGCTGGTCGGTCCGCGGCACGGCGACGCGCGGCTGCTGCGCACCGCGCGCTGGCTCGTGGCCCAGGTCGCATCGACGCGCCCTGCGTGACGAACGAGTCCGGGCGGATGGCGCAGCGCGCCTAGCGCAGCGCGCGCGGGCGGCGTACGCTCTCTGCTCGCAAGGCGAACGGCGATCGTGGGAGGACGGGAGGGGCTCCGCCATGGCTGATGTGGAGCGCATGTACATCAACGGCGAGTGGGTGCACGCCGAGGGCGGGGCCGCGTTCGATGTCATCAACCCGGCCGACCGCTCGGTCATCGCCCGAGTGACCAATGGGGCCGTGCCGGACGTCGAGCGCGCGGTGACGGCGGCGCACGCGGCCTTCCGCGAGTGGTCGGTGCAGGCACCCAAGGACCGCGGCCGGTTCCTCCTCCGGATCCAGGAGCTCATGGAGGTGCGGCGGGACGACCTGGCGCGACTGGTGACGCTCGAGAACGGCAAGCCGTTCGAGGAGGCGAAGAAGGAGGTCCAGTTCTCGCTGGGATACTTCGGCTGGTTCGCGGAAGAGGCGCGCCGGATGACCGGAGAGTGGATTCCCTCGCCCCAGCCGGGGAAGCGTTACTGGGTGTTTCGCCAGCCGATCGGGCCCGTCGCGGCGGTGACCCCATGGAACTTCCCGGCGACGATGGTCACGCGCAAGATCGCACCCGCCCTCGCGGCGGGCTGCACCGTCGTCCTCAAGCCGGCCTCGGCCACGCCACTGACGGCGCTGGCGATCGCGAAGATCGCCGAGGACGCCGGACTGCCGCCCGGCGTCTTCAACGTGCTGACGACCAACCGCTCGAGCCTGGTTGGCGAGCATCTGCTCACGCACCCGCTCATCCGCAAGATCGGCTTCACGGGCTCGACGGACGTAGGCAAGGGGATCATGGAGATGGCGGCCCGGCAGATCAAGCGGCTGTCGTTCGAGCTCGGGGGCAACGCGCCATTCATCGTGTTCGAGGACGCGGATCTCCAGGCGGCGGTCGAGGGTGCCGTCGCGATGAAGTTCCTGCGCGTCGCGGGCCAGTCGTGCATCTGCGCCAACCGGATCTACGTCCAGCGGACGATCGCGGATCGGTTCGTGCCGGCGTTCATCGACGCGGCCAAGCGGCTGAAGGTCGCGCAGGGCTTCGAGCCAGGCGCCCAGCTCGGCCCGCTGATCAACGAGGCGACGCGCGCCAAGGTCCACGCGCTGGTCGAGGATGCCGTCAAGCGGGGCGCCCGGCTCGTCATGGGCGGCCACGCCCTGACCGGCGAGCGGTACGCGCAGGGCTTCTTCTACGCGCCGGCCGTTCTCCTCGACGTGACCGATGACATGCCGATCGCCCAGGAGGAGATCTTCGGCCCTGCGGCTCCGATTCTCACGTTCGACACGGAAGAGGAGGTGATCCGGCGGGCCAACGCGACCAAGTTCGGGCTGGCGGCCTACTTCTATACGCGCGACATGACTCGGCTCGTCCGGGTGGCCGAGCAGCTCGAGTACGGGCTCGTCGGAGCCAACGACGCCGCCGGCTACACCCACGAGATCCCGTTCGGCGGGTTCAAGGAGTCCGGCCTCGGGCGCGAGGGAGGCCACGAGGGCATCGAGGAGTATACCGAGGTAAAATCGGTCGTCGTCAACCTGGGCTGAGCACCGGCGTGGGAGGAGGAATGACCATGCCTCTCTACGAGTTCTATTGCGACAAGTGCCAGAAAGAAGTCTCCGTGACCATGTCCATCAGCGAGCGGGAGAAGGGGCAGGCCGCGTGCCCCCGCTGCGGCAGCCGCGCGATGCGCCCGCTCATGGGGACGTTCTTCACCCAGACGTCGAAGAAGTCCTGACAAAGGAGCGCACATGAAGCTTGAGGGCAAGCGGATCGCGATCTTGGCCGAGAACATGTACCAGGAGATGGAGCTCTGGGTGCCGTACTACCGGTTCAAGGAGGAGGGCGCCGACGTGAAGGTCGTGGGTGCCGGCGGCGCCAAGTCGTATACCTCCAAGCACGGCTACCCGGTCACCGTGGACGTCCAGGCGGACCAGGTGAAGGCCGTCGAGTTCGACGCGATCGTCGTCCCGGGTGGCTACGCCCCCGACATGATGCGGCGGCACGCGCCCATGGTCGCCCTCGTGCGCGAGGCGGCGCAGCAGGGCAAGGTGGTCGCCGCGATCTGCCACGCCGGGTGGATGCTGGTGTCGGCGGGGATCCTCAAGGGCCGGAAGGCGACGTCGTTTTTCTCGATCAAGGACGATCTGGTCGCCGCGGGTGCGAACTGGGTGGACGCCGAGGTGGTCGTGGACGGCAACCTGATCACGTCGCGCAAGCCGGACGATCTACCCGCGTTCTGCCGCACGATCATTTCCGCACTCAGCAAGTCCTAGCGAGATTGTCAGAGGGGGCCTCGACGGCCCCCTCCGAAACCTTGAGGCCTAGGCGCGAGCTGCCAGCCGAGGTAGGCGACGGCGGCGCTGAGGAGGACCAGCACGCCTGCCGCCGCGATGCGCGACGAGATCGAGAGCACGGCCAGCGTCCCGCTCGAGAGACCCGTGAAAACGAGTCCGACGACGGGCAGCACGGGCGCGCCGCACCCGACGACGCTGCACGGCCCGGTCGAAAGCCCGAGGACGCTCGCGAACGCTCCGACCACGCCGCCGCTCTTCGTCGCCGAGGCGCGCCAGCCCGAGACCTGGCCCCGCTGGCGCGCGTAGAGCCAGAGGGCGCCGTACGCCCCCACGAGGAGCGCCATCACCACGAAGCGCAGGACGTCCATCGTGTCGACGGCGAAGCCCCACTCGGGCGCGCCGTAGGGCCCGTCGGCCGTGAACCAGTAGAGCGCCACCCGTGACAGGAAGTCGAGTTTCTTCTCGAGCGTCTCGCCGGAGGCCACGTACTCGGGAAGCTTCTTGAGCCACGGGTTGAAGGTGAAGTACGTCCACGGCTTGCGCGTGACGGCGAGCACGAGTGGGGGAAGGATGACGTTGAGTACCAAGACCGCCCCGGAGATGGCAAGAAAGGCGACCGGACGGGCACGCACCGCGGCGAGGATACCCCGCCACGCCGTTGCGATCGCTCCGCCGACCCGCCGCACCATGTGATTTCGCGGGAACAAAGCTCCCGGCGAAACGATTATAGGTGACGAAGCCTCCTCCCGGTGTCTTGACATCGGTCAGACCAGGTGTTACGCGTGGGAGAACTGGAGTCTCCCATCGTACGCGAGTGAACCCAATGGAGGGACGAATATGGCAGGGGAAGTGAATCGGCGGGACTTCCTGAGCACCCTGGGCGTGAGTGTCGGCGCGGCGCTCACTGCGTCGGCCGGGTCGGTCATCCCGGCCGTCGGGGTCGCGCATGCGCAGGAGAAGCCCAAGGGCAATATTCCGGACACCCCGTACAAGATCGGCCACATGACGTTCTTCACCGGGCCGGCGGCGGTGCTGGGCGAGCCCATGTTCAAGGGTCAGCAGCTGGCGGCCGAGGAGATCAACGCGGCGGGCGGCCTCCTGGGCAGGCGGAAGATCGAGCTCCTCAAGGCGGACGAGGCTGCTGGCACCGACGCCAACGTCAAGGAGCTACGCCGGCTGAAGCTGTCGGAGAAGATCGACTTCTTCTGTGGCATCACCTCGAGCGGCAACACTCCGGCGCTCGGCCCGGTCGCGGAGGAGCTAAAGACCCTCACGATCTTCGTCGACGGCTGCACGGACTTCCTCTGGGACAAGGCGGTGCCTAACCCGCACTACATCTTCCGGATCACCAACATGCAGTCGGCCGACGGCGTCACGTGCGCGGTTGCAGTCGCACAGACCTGGCCGAAGATTAAGAAGATCGCCCACATCCATCCCGACTACTCGTACGGGCGGAACGCCTTTGACCACTTCGGCATCGTCATGAAGAAGCTCTTACCGCAGACCGAGGTGGTCTCGGAAGGCTGGCCGAAGCTCGGCACGACGGACTTCAGCTCGCACATCACCAAGACGATCGCGTCGAAGCCCGACCTGATCGTCGCCTCGGTGTGGGGCGGCGATTACGTCGCGATGTACAAGCAGGCGCTCCGCTACGGCATGTTCAAGAAGGCAAAGTTCGCGAGCATGATCGCGTTCGGCGTCGCGCCGCACGCGATCGGCAAGGACCACCCGGAGGGCGTCATCGCCGGCGTGCACTCGAACTACCACTTCACCTATCCGGGCGGCGACCGCTGGCCGTACAACAAGAGCTTCGTCGAGAAGTACCACGCGCGCTTCAACGAGTACCCGAACTTCCAGGCCGAGGGCGCGTACACGGCGACGTACATGCTCAAGACCGCGATCGAGAAGGCAAACAGGCTCGTCGGTGGCTGGCCCGACGACGAGGCCATCATCGCGATGCTGGAAGGCCAGATGATCGCCGGACCCGCGGGCTACGTCTACATCCGGCCCGACAACCACCAGGGCTACAAGGACGCGGTGACGGGCTTCAGCAAGAACGTGCCGGAGTATCCGTTCCCGATCCTCGACCCGGCGCGGATCATCACGATCCCGATTCGGAACATCACGGCGCCTCCGGGCTGGCCCAAGGGGGAGCCGACCTCCACGTTCACCTGGATCGACAAGACCTGGCCGGTCGTCCAGGTTTAGGCATAACGACGGGGGCGGGGAGGCAAAGCCCCCGCCCCCGTCGCTTCTCTCAGCCTTGAACGCCCCGCGCGGCCTCGCTGTTCTGGTGTGCGTCGCTGTCCTGCTGGCATCGGGCGAGGCTCAGGCGGGGCACGAGATCCCGTTCTATCCGTCGTTCTATCCTCAAGAGATCAAGCTGGTGGTTGTCGAGCCGGCGGCGGCGCCGCGCCTGCTCGAGAGGAACGCGATTCACGCCTACGTGGGCCCGCTCGGCGGCGCCAAGCCGGCGCATACCGCTCGGGTCGAGTCTCTCCACTCCTTTGTCGTCTTGACGTTCAACCGCGCGAACCCGACGCTCGCCGACCCGGCCCAACGCTGCGCTGCGGCGGCGCGCCTCCTTCCCACGCTCGCGGCGTCCAAGGGCGACTACACGTTCAATCCGTACCCGGTGACGCCGTACCACGAGGACTACCTCGACCACTTCGACCTCGTCGAGGCGGCAAAGAGGAGGGTGGAGGAGACGCGCGGTGGCGGTCCTGTGCTCCGCGTTCGCGTCAAGGGCCGGCTGGCGGAGATCCTCGGCGGCTCGGGGTGGCGTCCGGCCGACGGCGAGTGGGACGCGGCGCTCGAGGAGATCGAGCTCCGCGATCTCCTGGCCCAGGCGGCGACGCAGCTCGACGGCTGGACGGGGCCGCCGTGGGTGAGGGCGGGCTGGTTCCAGGCGCACGTCGTCTTCGCGCGCGGCGTGTCCGAGGCCAGCGCACGCAGCGCGATCGAGGAGGCGTTCGCTCGCCGTCTCCGCGGCGGCTTCACGAGCGCCGCCGAGCGCGTCAACCTCGAGCGCCGCCTCGTCTCGCTCCTCACGCGCGGCTGTGACCGCGTCGCCGTCGGATACACGGTCCGACGCGAGGCGATCAACGACGACTACTCGGAAGGCGTGGAAAACATCGGCTGGGACGCTCAGGCCGGCCTGAACTCCGCGGTCTTCCTCAGAACCGTCAAGCTGAAAGACTTCCCCTGGAACGGGTGGCTCCGTCTCGGCGTCGCGTCCCGGCCGGCGGCGGCGTGGAATCCGATCGCTGGCTTCGGTGACGAGGTCGGCCGCTTGGTCTGGGCTGCGCTCGGCGATCCGGCGCTGCTCCCGGCGCCGTACGGCGGCGGCTTCATTCCCAACCGGGTGCGGACGCTGCCGCCGTCCGGCGCCGCGGGAGGTGAGGTCGAGGTACCGCGCGACGCGCTCGTGCCCGATCCAGCCACCGGGGCGCTCCGTCCCGCCGCATCCGCGCTGACCGCGCAGCAGAAGGTCACGTACCGCCTCATGCTGTCGAAGTTCCACGACGGGACCAAGATGACAGTCGCCGACGCCGTCTATCCGTTTGCGTTCGCCTACCGATGGAGCGCCAGGGACCCGGAGATCGACCGCGCCACGAGCGTGCTGCGGGAGTGGCTGGCCGCGGTCCGCGTGGTGAAGCTCGACTCGGAGATCAAAGACTTCGGCGAGCTCCAGATCGTGTACGAGATCCCGCAGATCGAGGTCTACTTGAAGCACGCGGCCGAGCCCGGCGTCGCCCCAGCGATCGCGCCGCCCTGGAGCGTCGTGCCCTGGCAGCTCGTCACCCTGATGGAGGAGATGGTGACGCGCCGGCTCGCCGCCTTCTCGGAGACGGAAGCGAAGCGGCGCGGGGTGCCCTGGCTCGATCTGGCGCGCGATCCGAAGGTGAAGAAGACGCTCGCGTCGCTCCTGGACGAGCTCGAGCGCCGGGCGTTCGTCCCCGAAGCGCTGCGCGGGCTGGTGACCGTCGAGCAGGCGAAGCTGCGCTGGGCCGCGCTCCGGCGCTTCGGGAGGCAGCACGGCCACCTCCTGGTGACGAGTGGGCCGTACCAGCTTGTGAAATGGTCGGCGGACTCCGTCGTCCTCGGCGTCTTCCGGGACCTCTCCTATCCGAACACCGTCGGCTCGTTCGACGGCTACGCCCTGCCGCTCCGCGCTTGGGTGACGAACGCCGAGCGTAAGGGCGACAGGCTCGAGCTCCGGGCCGACGCCGAAGCGGTTTCAAAGTTCGAGCGTTCGTATAAGATCGTGCGGGCGCCGTTCCGCCTCGAGCCGACTGGCGAGAAGTCGCGCGACACGCTCGTGGCGCACTACGCCGTCGTCGGCGGAAGCGGCGAGGTCGTTGCTGCCGGGACCTCCGAGGTGGTGGACGGCGGCCGGCTGATCGTGGATCTCGGGGGGAGGCTCGCGCCGGGCGCCTACCGCGTGCTGCTGGCCCTGGCGCTCAACGGCAACCTCGTGAACCCGGAGGTGAAGGTGATCCCGTACCGCGTGGCCGAGTGATGGAGGTCCTCCTCATCCACCTCGTCAACGCGCTGCTCTACGCGTCGGTTCTGTTCCTGATCGCCGGCGGCCTCAGCCTCATCTACGGTGTCATGCGGATCGTGAACCTCGCCCACGGCAACCTCTACGCCTTCGGAGCGTACGTCACCGCGTGGGCGATCGGAGGCGTCGCCGCCGGCGCGCCGAGCTCGCTTTTGCTCGTGCTCCTGCCCGCGGGCGCGTTCGCCGCGGCCGTGCTCGGCGCGGCGCTGGAGCCGACGCTCCTCCGGCCGTTCTACAAGCGCGCCGAGGAGTACCAGCTCCTCGTCACCTTCGGGCTCTTGATGATCCTCGAGGACCTCCTGCGCTTCATCTGGGGGCCGTACCCGCTCTCCGCCAGCGAGCTCTTCGAGAACTTCGGCAGCCTCACGATCGGCGACTCGCTCTACCCGACCTACAACTTCCTGGTGATCGGCGTGGGGATCGTGGCCGCGGTCTTCCTGTGGGCGTTCATCTACAAGACCAGGTTCGGCGTCGTGCTGCGGGCGACCTCGCAGAACATGCGCATGGCCTCCGCCCTCGGGGTCAACGTGAACCGGGTCTACGTGCAGGCCTTCACACTCGGCTGCTTCATGGCGGGGCTCGGCGGCGCGATCGTCGTGCCGGGCCAGTCGGCTGTGCTCGGCATGGGGGTGGACGCGCTCGTGCTCGCCTTCATCGTCGTCGTGATCGGCGGGCTCGGCAGCCTCGAGGGCGCGCTGGTAGGGGCGCTCATCGTCGGCGTCGTGCGCGAGGCCGGCATCGCGTGGTTCCCGGAGATCGAGCTGGCCGTGCTCTACCTCGCCGCGGCGATCGTGCTGCTGGTCCGGCCCGCCGGGCTCTTCGGGCGGCCGTGAGTACGCCGGGCATCGCGGCGTCCGCGATCGCGCGCGAGACCGGATCGCTCCGTCACGTCTTCCGCTGGGCCCTACCGGTCGCCGTGATCCTGCTCGTCGTGCCGTGGATCGTCCCGCAGTACACGGCGATCCTGCTCACGTACGGGCTGATCATGGCGATCGGGGCGCTCGGCTTCAACCTGCTTCTCGGATACACGGGACTCCTCTCGTTCGGCCATTCCGCGTATTTCGGGGTGGGCGCCTACGTCGTCGCGCTGATGGTCAAGTACCTCAGGGTCGGCTCGATGGAGCTGTTCCTCCTCGGGGCGATCGTCGGCTCGGTCATCGTCACCGCGGTGTTCGGGTTCGTGTGTGTACGGTACACGCGCATCTTCTTCGGCATCCTGACGCTCGCGCTCTCGCAGGTGCTGTGGTCGCTCGCGTTCAAGTTCTTCTGGGTGACCGGCGGCACCGACGGCCTCAGGGTGCCGACGCCGTCGCTCCTGGCGGGGCTCGCCACGGGCACGGGGGACAAGACCGACTTCATGTCGCACGCGTACTACTACTACGTGCTCGTCATCTTCTTCGCCTGCGTGGTCCTCATGTGGGTGATCGTGAACTCGCCCTTCGGCAAGGCGCTCCAGGCGATCCGCGACAACGAGACGCGCGCGGAGTTCGTCGGCGTCCAGATCTGGCGCTACCGCTTCGTGGCGTTCCTGGTGTCGGGCGTGTTCACGGGGCTCGCGGGCGCGCTCTGGGTGCCGCTGAACGGCCTCACGACGCCCGACATCATGCACTGGACCTTCTCGGGCGAGATCGTGTTCATGACCGTGCTCGGCGGCTTCCGGTCGTTCGCGGGCCCCATCGTCGGCGCGATCGTGTTCAACTACCTCAAGACCTACGCCGTCGGGTACACGGTGTACTGGCAGCTCCTCCTCGGGGCCGTGCTGGTGGCGCTCGTCGTCTCGCTGCCCACCGGGATCGTCGGGACCGCGGAGCGGCTCGCCGCGCGCTGGAAGAAGGGAAGCTGACGTGAGCCTCCTCGTCACCAAGGAGCTCGTCAAGTACTTCGGCGACACCCACGCCGTGGACCACGTGAACTTCACCGTCAATCACCGGGAAGTGCTCGCGCTGATCGGCTCGAACGGCGCCGGCAAGACGACGCTCGTGAACCTGATCAGCGGCCTGTTCCCGCCCGACCGCGGGCAGATCCTGTTCCGCGACCGGGACGTGACCCACGAGTCCGTGCACGGGCGCATCGAGGCCGGCATCGCGCGGAGCTTTCAGCTCGTCAACCTGTTCGACCAGCTCAGCGCGCTCGACAACATCGCGCTCACGATCTTCTCGCGCGATCACAAGACCAAGAAGCTCGTCTCCCTCGCGAGCGCCGACGGCGCCGTCTGGGACGAGGCCTACGAGGTGCTGCGCCTGTTCGGTCTGGACGCGAAGGCCCGGATGCTCGCGGGCGGCGTGTCGCAGGGCGAGCGCAAGCTCCTCGACGTCGCGGTCGCCTACGCGCTCAAGCCGAAGCTCCTCTTCCTCGACGAGCCGACGAGCGGTGTGAGCACGCGCGAGAAGGCGCCGATCATGGACACGGTCACCTCCGTGGTCCGCTCCATGGGGATCTCCGCCGCGATCATCGAGCACGACATGGACGTCGTCTTCAACTACTCGGACCGGATCGTCGCCATGCACCAGGGGACCATCCTCGCCGACGGCACACCGGACGAGATCCGGCGCAACGAGGCCGTGCGGACCACGCTCATCGGCACGGCGGACGCCCACTGATGCCGGGGATGATGCTCGAGCTCGAGCGGATCGACACCTTCCGCGGGCCGGCGCAGATCCTGCGCGGTGTCTCGCTCGCCGTCCAGCACGGCGAGGCCGTCTGGGGCGCGACATCACGCGCCTGCCCGCGCACCAGCGGGCGCTCCTCGGCATCGGCTACGCGCCGGAGGACGCCGGCATCTTCCCCGACCTGACCGTGGAGGAGAACTTCCAGATCACCTCCTGGCTGGCGCGGCCCGGCGGCGCCGGGGGCGCCCCGGCGCCGGCGGGCAACGGCTACGAGCGCATCTTCTCGATCTTCCCCGAGGTGAGAGAGTTCCTGACGCGACGGGGACTCCATCTCTCCGGGGGCCAGAAGAAGATGGTCGCGATCAGCCGCGCGATAGCGCTGTCGCCCTCTGTCCTGCTCCTCGACGAGCCGTTCGAGGGCCTGGCGCCCGTCGTCGTGACGCGTTTTATCGAGGCCGTCAAGGCGATCAAGGCCCTGGGCATCTCCGTGCTGATCGCCGAGTCCAACCTCGTCAACGCCACGCGCGTCGCCGATCGCCTCTACGCGATCGACCGGGGCGAGATCATCTTCCGCGGCCAACCTAATGAAGTTTTCCAGAACGAGGACGTCATGAAGACGATCCGCGGCTAGTCCTCACTGGACACTCTGGTCCTCAAGCTCGTCCTGACGCCCGCCCTCATCGGAGCGGCCAGCGTCGCCGGTCGCCGCTGGGGGCAGGGAGTGGGCGGCTGGTTCGTCGGGCTCCCGCTCACGTCCGGCCCAATCGTCTTCTTCCTCGCGCTCGACCATGGCGCAGGGTTCGCACGGGCCGCGGCCGTCGGCGCGCTCGCCGGCGCCATCGCCGAGGCCGCCTTCGCTCTCGCCTACGGGTGGCTCGCCTCACGCGCTCATTGGCGTGTGGCCCTCGGGTCGGGCTGCCTCGCGTTCGGCGCGGCGACCGTCGCGCTCCAGCACGTCGCCCTCACGCTCGTCTGGCTCTTCCCGGCCGCGATCCTGGCGCTCGCGTTGGCGTTCCGCCTGATGCCGCGAGGGGCGCGACCCCCTGGCGGAGCGCGGCTCCCTCGCTGGGACATTCCGGCGCGAATGACGGTGACGACCGGCCTCGTGCTGTTGCTCACGAGTCTGGCACCCGCAGTGGGTCCCCGGCTCGCCGGTCTTCTGGCGACGTTTCCTCTCTACGCCGCCGTCCTGACCGTGTTTGCCCACCGTCTCGAAGGACCGAGCCCTGCGGTCGAGGTGCTTCGGGGCCTCCTCCTCGGGCTGTTCTCCTTCGCGGGGTTCTTCGTCGTTCTCGGTGGACTGATCGAGCGCGTCGGCGTGGCGCCGGCCTTCGCCGCCGCCGGCGCTCTGGCGCTCCTGGTCCAGGCCGCCTCCCTCGTGCTGATCGTCGGCAAGACCTAGGACGGCGGGGTTCTCGTCCGCCCGGTGTTT
>Ga0209266_1001768_pt1 | contig 14030 bp, 14 predicted proteins | sample GraSoiAngelo_132_FD_185889 | JGI IMG/M metagenome (GOLD analysis project Ga0209266, IMG submission 185889) | Grasslands soil microbial communities from the Angelo Coastal Reserve, California, USA - 14_0929_02_40cm (SPAdes) (version 2) | ecosystem: Environmental > Terrestrial > Soil > Grasslands ...
TGTCCGACGAGGGTCAGACGGAGACGCGGAAGGCGCTGATGGCTATAAAAGTGTAGCGCAACCGCGGGAGTAGAGTTGACAAAAGATCTTGATTTCAATCAGGGCAGCCGGCCCGATTCCGGAGGGACCTGGGGCGGTGGAAAGGGTTGCCAAAGTTGCTTCGTCAGATTCCGCGTCTTCTTGAACCAGAAAAACCAGGCAATCGCGATGGACGCGTCTGTGGCTACGACCGACACGAGTGCCAGGATCCGCCACGAGGACATTAGGGAAGTCGTCTCGGTAGGCGGCGCCGCGGGAGGATTTGTGGGAGGGGCCGAAGATAAGTCCCTATTCGCCAATCCGATTCGCACTGTTGCCCCGTCCGCGGCGGTGTAGTATAGGCGCCGCCCGAACGTGCCGTCCACGAACTTTCCTCCCACGGTGCCTTGGGAATCCCAAGAGGGGGGCGGGCCCGGAGACAACACGGGTGTGCCGGTCCGTGTCCAACTGGTCCCGTCCGTCGATGTTGCAACGCCGATTTGCCAGGATCCGCCATCGGTGCCAGCGTAGTACATAATCCAAGGGGTTCCGGGACTCACCGCGGGCGTTCGCACCAGGTACGAATCCCAAGAACCTCCTGGCCCCGCGGTGAGGATGGGAGCTGTCGATAGACGTGTGAAGCCGACATAGGTGCTCGACAAGGCGAGGCCAATCCGTTCAACAGCTCCGTCCGAGGCTGCGTAGTACAAGAGGTATTGGTTTCCGTAGTGGACGACCCAAGGGAGACCCACCTGAACGCTGTCCCAACCGCCCGCGGCGGGGCTTAGGGCCACGCCGTCGACTGTCCAATTGACTCCATTGAAAGACGTTGCGTGGTAGATGGCGCCGCCTCCGGAAGGCCCACCCTGGAACCACATGTGGTACGTCGCTCCTTCGCGAAGAACGAAAGGTCCGCTGACGGTGGGTGTATACGTAACGACCGCCCCGTGCTTTGTCCAGAGAATCCCATCGCTCGAGCTTGCCAGCAGAATTCGCCATTGTGCCCCATCGGACCCCACGTACCACATCTTGAACGATCCGTCTGCCTCGCTGATTATCGATCCGTCCCGAGCCCAGACAGAATCAGGTGAGCCTGCAGGACCGTTATCGATCGCAATCCCCATCTTGATGAAACCTGAGGCGGTCGTTTGGACCTCGACAGGGAGCTGCCCGCCCACAAGCGGTCCATCGCCTGCGTTTCGGACCGAAATCCCGACTAGGGAACCGAAGAGGACAACAAGGAGGAAGGCTGCAAATCCGGCCATCAGCCGTGAGCGGAGGTGGCAATCCCTGGGGAGTCCCTGAATCACAATCCCTCCCGTTGGGACGATGATTGTCGAAACGGATGAAGCTTCCGCACGCTGTTGAGTGACGGCAACCCATCGACAAGCCTGACGGGACAACCGAGGTTTTATGGGGTGGTGTCGGTTCGCGAATCGGTCACATACGTGACTTCGAAAAATCCCGTACTCGCGCTCTTCACGATCGTGGTTTTGCTCGCGCCTTCTTCCACCTTGGTTTTCTTCGAGGGAAGTCGAGTGCCATCGCTCCCTGACGTTTTCAGGCCTGGTTTTCATGACTTGGTCCCCGAGGGTTCTTCCTTCGTGAAGCGCGGGATCGTGATAGCGAATGGCCCTCCAGGATCTCCCGATTCTGTTTGGGCTCGCGATCCATCCGTTTTGATTGATACCGGGAGAGTGTATCGGATGTGGTACCGCGGATCCGACGGGTTTCGGTGGCGCATACTCTACGCAACCTCGACGGATGGAATCGTTTGGAACAAGCAGGGAACCGTACTCGACTCTTCCGGGTTGATCGGAGCGCCCTTCGTCTCAAGGGAAGACTCGACCTATCACCTCTGGTTTCAAGATCAGGCCGATGGAACGATTCGCCATGCATCATCCGTCGACGGACGCTCGTGGTCGCCGCCTGCCGTTGCCCTCGCCCCGGGAACATCTGGCGCTTGGGATCGCGCTAACGCACTAACCCCATGGGTTGTGAAGACTTCCCCTGGGTATTTGATGTACTACACCGGGTCGGACGGTTCGTCCGAAGCCATCGGGGTCGCGGCCTCGACCACTTACACGGGATTCTCGGCCCTTTTCGGTGGGCCGATCATCAGTATCGGACCTCCGGGCTCGTGGGACGATTCCGCGGTTCGTTTTCCCGCCGTTTTCCCAGGTTCTCTTTGGACCATGTACTATGCGGGCCGCAACTCCTCTGTCTGGAGCATCGGGATTGCGACTTCTTCGGATGGCTTGAATTGGACGAAGGCTCCCGGGAATCCGATCCTAACTCCCGCCCCGTACCCCTCTTGGGAGAATCTGGGCATTAATGGTGGGTCGCCGCTGTCCGATTCAGGAGGACTCCGTTTTTACTACAGCGGCGGCAACCAGTCGACGCTTCAGATTGGACTCGCAGTCGTTCCCGCAGCCTTCGAGGGGTTCAGCTATCTGAGCTACCTTTGGATTATCCTTGTCCTCGCGATCGGCCTTCCGATTGCAGTGATTGTGGTGATTTTCCTGCTCCTTCCGCTAGGTCGGCGCAGCGCCTAGCCTCCGTCTCCTCCCGGAGCCGTTCGGACCCGTGATCGATCGGAACGAGAATCTTGTGAATCGCGCTTTGATGAGCAGCGACGCCGACTATCTCGCAGCTTCAAGAAGTCGGTCAAATTCCTCCCCGTGAATTTTCTCGAGCACGAAGTGAAGTTCCACCTTCCTACCGAAGTTCGGCTCGATCTTTGAGGTAATGTATTTGAAAGTGCCAGGCGAACGGGAGTCCGCGCTCGGAAACCTCGCTGAGTATCAACCTCCAGGGCAATCCGCTCCGTTGTCGTTTGTCCACGATTACTCCGAGGGTCTTCGCCATTCCGGGCCACAGGAACCGGATGTGCCCGAACGTCGTCTTTCGACTGTACGTTCCGTATGGAACGTAGACTTCCAGAATGACACCGACCCTGAGGACCCGATGGATTTCGCCCAGCACTCTTTCCAAGTGGCGAGATGCTCAAAGACGTGCGAAGCGAGAACCGCGTTCATTGACTCATCCCCATATGGCAGCGGTTGATGGTCCACGTCCAAGACCACACCACGTTCGGCCCCGGGCGGATGTCTACGTTGACGAACCCTTATGGTGTGAGAGTCCCGCTCCCCACGTTTAGCTTCGGTGCGGGTCGACTCATCGACAAAGAATTTCTTAGCCGCATGAGATGGCCACCGGGAACGCATTCCCCGCTTGAGCATTGTTGACTGGTCGGATGCTGCCTTGGTATGGCAATCCGAAGTTTCGACGGGACTCCATCGGCAGCAATTCTTGCAACCAAACCTTTGCCACATCAAGGAGGGACAGGCCGCCGGACGCCATAACGGACCAGGCCCCTCACCAAGCCGTACAGACCCGCGAAGCCTTCCACCGGGCGAAAGAGGGCCCGATAGAACCACATCGGATCGGATTCGCGCACGCCTTCGACCCAGTGCTTGAGGAGGAGGGCGACCAGCAGGAGCAAGGCCATCCAAGCGAGCGGGGTTAGGGCCAAGGCCGCGATCGCCAGTGCAAGGAGGAGGCCGTAGGCGAGGGGAAGGGAGAATCCACTCGCCATCTCGAGGAAGCCGTATTTCAGCGCCATCTGGTACTGTCCAGTGCGATACCACGCCTCCTTTCGAGCCAGATCCCAGAGCCGGGTCGGATGGTAATGGACGCATCGGGCCTCTTTGACGAACTGCCCGCGCGCACCCGTTCGTGCCAGTCGTTTGTGGAGGTCCCAATCAACGCTAGACGCCTGCCACGGATCGTACCATCCGGCCCGCTCCAATGCGCTTCGGCGATAGGCGACGTTCCATGAGGGAACCGCGTCCCGGAGATCCGCGTCGCGAGCCAACCGCCGGTTGTATGCCTCCGTCCGTTCGTGGTAATAGCGAGCTACGATGCTCACGTCGACATTGGCGCCACCCACCGGACCTGCGGTCCAATCCGCCGTCCCTTCGCGGATCGGACGGGTCAGCGCGTCGAGCCAACCCGGCAAAGGACGCGCGTCCGCATCAATTCGAACGAGAATCGAAACGGTGGTCGTCTGCGCTGCCGTATTCCAAGCCTCCGAAAGGTGCCCCTTCTGAGCGAGCAATTTAACGCTCGGATTGGTTTGGAATCGGCTCGACAACAGTCGTGGAGTATCATCCCGAGAGCCGTTGTCGACCACCACGACCTCGAAGGGAAAGGGGGCGGTCTGAGCGAGGACCGCATCGACGCATTCGACCACGCGGGGATCGTCCTTCACCGAGATGACGACGGCGATGTCGATGGAGTCCATTTGGGATGAAGAAGAGATGGGAACCCTTTAAACCTGAGCGGCGTTCCTGCTTGAAATCGAGCCGTGAGACCAGTCGGCAAGAACTGAGGTGTCGAAGTCCTTCAGGGCCGTGATACGATGCGGGCTGACACCGGCTCCGTGCCGCCCTCGGACCATCGGAGCGGGAGGGCCGCCGAGGACCTCCATCTTCCCCGGGTTTCCGTGGTGATCCCAACTTTCAACAAATACGAGTACACTCGTCGTTGCCTCGAAAGTCTGCGCGAGCTTGTCTATCCCGACATCGAAATCATCGTCGTAGACAACGCGTCAATTGATGGGACGCCCGACAAGATCGGAGTTGAGTTCCCTTCCGTTCGAGTCCTGCGGAACCCGACGAACCAAGGGTACGCCGCGGCGTGCAATGCCGGGATCCATGCGACGGCGGGTCCCTACATTCTTCTCCTGAACAATGACACGCGGGTCCTCGATCCGTTCATGATTCAGACCCTCGTGGACGAGATGGAAGGGGATCCCCAGCTTGCCGCGACCGGGCCAATACTCGTCGACTACGACACTCTTCAAGCGGGGGACAGTCGACGGTTCGTCCGTCCCGGCCACGGCTTCGCCGAGGCCCCGGGGTCTTGCTTGTTCGTCCGTCGTTCCGCCCTCGAACGGGTTGGTCTCTTTGACGAATCATTCTTTGCGTACTACGAGGACCTGGATCTCTTCGCGCGGCTTCGGAAGGTCGGATACCGAATGCGACAGTCCCGAAGGACGAAGATCGCTCATGCCGGAGGGGCAACCGCAGGGCAGAACAGTCCGTTCGCGTTTTACTACCAAAATCGCGGTTTCCTCGTTTTCGCTCGCCGTCACATTCCTTTCGGCGAGCTAATGGGACGCGTCCTGCTCGAGCGGATCTGGCTCGCGGTGTGGTCGATGAAGCAGTTGGCGAAGAACCGCGAACGGGGCCAGCTCTCTGCTTGGGCGAGCGGATATTGGGATGGCCTGATATGGTTACTAAGGGAAGATGCCCACTGAGGTCGATGGGATCCTATTTTGGGTTTCGGCCCAATCTCGACACGATCGTTGGCGCGGTAAAGACCGGTCTTCCAAACGAATTCGCGATCGGAGTCGACCCGGCTTCAGCGAAAGAAAAAAGGAGACTCGGCTCATCCAGGTCGGAGGCCCACGATGAGTGGCGAGAAGGAAAAGGTTGCCAGCCGGTTTCGCTCCTCCATTGACACTTTGAAACAGGAGGGTGTCCTTCCCGCGATGAAGACGATCCTGATTGGGCCAGCCGCTTTCGAGGCACTCAAACGACTACCGAGCGTCGAGCCCATGCTGTCCTCGAGCATTGCATTTTCGGGTCTGACCGAATTGGAGCTGTTGTTTGCTCAATGTAATGACATCTACGGACATCTGCCGCTCCTTTATCGCACCTCAGTCGACCATCGATTACGCGAAGCACTCGAGTTGGGGACACGCGGTGGCGAGTCAACACTTGCGCTCCTCCATGCGGCGCGACGAATCGACGGAAGGGTGACCAGTGTCGACCTCCACCGGTCCGGAAGCGTGCATGACCGGGTCGACGAGGCGGGACTCGCGAGCTATTGGACATTCATTCAGAGTGACGATTTGGGACTTGCTTGGGACCGTTCGATTGACCATCTTTTCGTGGACACTTCCCACGCGTATGACCACACCATCAGAGAGCTCCAAAAATACGAACCGCTCGTCCGCCACGGCGGAGTCATCAGCATGCACGACACGACTAGCCAGCCGGATGTTTGGAGGGCGATCCAAGATTACTTCCACGCGAGGGATGATGTGTCGATCTTCCGATATTTCCACAACAATGGATTGGCTCAGGTCCTGAAGCACTAGGTGCGGACCCGCCGGCGTTTCTCCTGGGCGGCCGAATCTCAGTGAGCGGCCAGGTCTTCGTATATTTGCAGGAGCCTAGGTGCGATTTTCCCTATACGAAAAGACTCGGCAACTCGTTTTCCCTTCGCCCCCATCTCATTCCCCACTTCGGGATGGGTCCACATCCGGTCGAGCGAGTCGGCAAGGGCATGGATATCGTGGTACGGGACGAGAAGCCCCGTCTCACCGTGGGAGATCATTTCCGCCAAGGCACCAACCCTTGTGGCCACAATAGGTCGACCTTGGGCCCACGATTCAATCGCAACAAGTCCCTGGGCTTCAAAGAGGCTTGGCAGGGCAAGGCACACGCAAGACGCAAGGAGAGAGCGCTTCTCGTCTTCGGATACGGTGCCGAGGAAGGTCACCCTTGAAGCGACGCCGAGATCGCGGGCTCGATTGCGTAAGGCCGAGAGGCGTCCGCCATCGGGTCCCGCGAAGACGAGGCGTGCATCGGGGGGCAATCGTGAGAATGCCTCGAGTAGATCGTCCACGCCCTTTTCCTCATGCAGTCGGCCCAGGTAGAGGATGAACGGTCCTCCGACTCGATCCCGCCCCCAAGACGCGTCTCCCGGGACATACGCGTCGTCAGGCAAGGGAGAGGGCACGACCCGCACCTTCGCATCAGGGATCCCGCGGCGGGTAAGCCACGGGACGTCTCCCGATGATGTAACGAGGATCCGATCGACTCGACGGAGAGTTGGCACGCCCACGAAACGGTCGTAGAACTTCCGGAGGACGCGCACTCTCCGGCCAACGTGGGGCATCCGGACCCCGTGGTGTAGCGAGAAAACGATCGGCACTTGGGAGGCGGCGCGGACGACACGGTCGTTCGTTCGCACTGCATAGCCGTGCAGGTGGATTAGCCGGGCACCGGAAAGATCGGGCCGGAACCAGGTGCGAAAGTAGCCCCGATTCGAGATGGGCGGGTATCGTTGGATCTCGATTCCTTCGATCGCCCCTCTTGCGGCCAGGGTTTCACCGGATGCAGCCAATGACGACGTATGGACGATGACGCGATGGCCCCCTTGTACGAGCCAGGCTCCGAAGTGGCGTAGACTGTCCTCAACTCCACCGACCTCCGGGTAGAAGTGCGGGGTGACATGGTGAATGGTCAAGGACTGTTCGGTCATCGGTCGCCGCTCAACGGGATTCGGTTCGCGGGGCCGATGCGGCGGAGCCTCGAAAGGCTTTGCTTCCGGAGAGAAGAGGTGTGGCACGTCGCTTTTAGAGACCGTCTCTGAAGCTTTATCCGGAACCGGCTTCATGGCGCCCCGTCATCTTTCGCGGTGGCTCGGTCATCGCCAATGAAGATCTCGGTCCTCACGCCGGACGTTTCTCACAACTGCCTCGGTCGCGCGTACATGCTGGCGAGGATCTTGCAGCGCCGGTTCGACGTCGAAATCATCGGTCCGATGTTTGGCGAGGGAGTGTGGGCCCCGTTGGCCGACGCTCGGGAGGTTCCTCTGAAGACCCTTCGAGTTCGTGGGTCTTGGACGAACGCGAAAGCCCTCGCTCTTCGAGATCAACTGGAGGGGGACGTCCTGTATGCCTCGAAGCCGCGGTTCCCAAGCTACGGTCTCGGCCTGATTGAAAAACTCGCTCGAAGGAGCTCGGTGGTGCTGGACATCGATGACTGGGAAGGCGGATTCGTCCGGGCGGCTCGCAGCGAGCGGATGGAGCGCCGACCTCTTCGCGCCTTGCTCTCCGATGCGGTGTACAACACCACGATCGCGCTCGCGGAAGGCCTCCCGCGTCTCGCGGACGAGCTCACCGTATCGAACACCTTCCTGCAGAAACGGTTTGGTGGGGTCCTGATCTGGCACGGGCGCGATACGGAGGCTTTCCGTCCGGATCGATTCTCTCGAAGCGCCGTCCGAGCCGCCCATGGGATTCCTGACCAGGAAAAGGTCGTCATGTTCTTGGGCAGTCCGGGACCCCACAAGGGCGTCGAAGATCTGATGGAAGCCGTTCGCCGGATCCCCGATCCGAGTGTGAGCCTCGCGCTCGTCGGCATCCCGGATGGCACGGGTTACGGCGCCCGGCTTCGAGCGGAGGGTTTGTCCCTCCTCGGTCCCCGGTTCCGCGGGATGGGATTCCTGCCGTTCGACAAAGTGCCCGAGCTTCTCACCTTGGCCGACGTCGTGGTCATCCCCCAGAGACGAACTCAAGCGACGGAGGGCCAGATGCCTGCGAAGGTGTTTGATGCCATGGCGATGGGCAAGCCGATCATCGCGTCCGCAGTGGCCGACCTTCCTTACGTGCTCCGTGATTGCGGCAAGGTCGTCGAGCCGGGATCCGTCGAAAACTTGTCTACGGCGATCCAGAGTTTCCTTTCCGACCCCGGGGCCGCGGCGGAATTCGGACGTCGGGCGCGGGAGCGCTGCGTTCAGGAGTTCAGCTGGGACGCCCTAGAGCCAGTCCTCGTCGGAGTGTTCAAGGCCTATGCGTGAAGATTTCCCGCCGTTCGCACCGATTGCATTGGGATACAGTTCGACCGCTGGGGCCCGATAGGGATGGGCAGCCGCAGGATCCGACTCCCCCCGAAGGCACTCCGTCTGTGCGGTCCGATGTTCTCGGACGACGCCTACTTCCTCGCGTCCGCTCGTCGCGAAGCCGACCGACTGGTCCATTCCTTCGGGCTCCGAGCCTCGTCGCGGCTCTTGGATGTCGGCTGCGGAGTCGGTCGGCTCGCCATCGGGATCATCGACCGTCTGGGTCCGATTCAAGCCTACCGAGGAACAGACGTGGATCGCCGTTACGTTCGGTGGTGCCAGAAACACATTCAACATGCCCACCCGACGTTCCAATTCGTCACGATCGATGTCGGGAACCCACGGTACAACCCGGGCGGCCCCGCCGTTGCAGGCGATTTTCGGCATCCGTTCGACGACGGCTCCTTCGAGATTGTCTATCTGTACTCGGTGTTCTCCCATATGGAGACCGAGCAAGTCCGCATCTACCTCCGGGATTTTCGCCGACTCCTCGCATCGAATGGTCGCCTCTTCTTCACCTCATTTGCGGAAGAGGGCGTTCCCGACCTCTCGATTAATCCAAAGGGCTATCGCCGCGAATGGTCCGGGCCCCTTCACTGTGTCCGCTATCGGCGCGGATTCCTGGAATCCCTGCTCGAATCGAGCGGCTTCAAGGTCGACCGGTTCGACTACGAGACGGAGACGGACGGACAGAGCGCCTTCGCTTGCTCGCTGAAGGACCTCCCCGCCGACCAGTGACAAGCCGATTGGTAGGTTCTTGCGCCTAGAGGGCTCCGATCGTAGGGTTCCCAAAGGCAAAGAGTGAGCCTTAAGGATTTTATCAATCGCCGCGGATGGGCTACGTCCGTGAAGGCGGTCATTCCAGCGGCCGGTCTCGGCACTCGTTTCCTCCCCTACACGAAAGCCCAGCCGAAGGAAATGATCCCGCTCGTGGACAAGCCTGCGATCCAGTTCGTCGTCGAAGAAGCGGTGGCCAGCGGGATGCGGGAGATCCTGATCGTCACCGGCCGGACGAAGCGTGCGATCGAGGACCATTTCGACACCAACGTCGAGCTGGACAACCATCTGGAGAAGTCGGGTCGGCCAACCGCCCTGGAGGACCTGAAGGCGCTGATGAGCGCGGCCCGGATCATGTACGTGCGGCAGCCAAGTCCACTCGGGCTCGGGGACGCGGTCCTGCGCGCCGCGCCCTTCGTCGGGGACGAGGCGTTCGGGGTGCTGTTGGGCGACGACATCACGGTCGATCCTCCCTGCTCGGCCGTCCTGAAGGCGGCGCACGAGCGGCTCGGCGGATCCGCCATCGCGTTGCAGCAAGTCCCCCGCGACCAGATCGGCCGGTACGGCATGGCGGTCGGGAAGGAGGTGGAGCCCGGCGTGATCCGACTCGAGGACATGATCGAGAAACCGACGCCCGCGCAGGTCCGGTCCACCCTCGCCACGATCGGCCGGTACGTCCTGACGCCGGAGATCTTCGCCCGCCTCCGAGCCACGGAGCCGGGGAAGGGAGGCGAGATCCAGCTCACGGACGGGATCCGGAGCCTCATCAAGAAGGAGGACGTCTACGGCGTCCTCTATCGCGGCCGCCGATTCGACGTCGGCGACAAGGTCGGGTGGCTGGGCGCGAACTTGGAACTAGCGATGGAACGCGAGGACCTGCGGGACGGCCTGAAAGAGGTCCTCGACCGGATCCGCAAGAAGGCCTAGCCGATCCGATGGAACCGGACGCCTCGCATCTTCTTCGGGTCGAGGATCCGACGGCCGTCCACGACGACCGGCGTGGCCATCGTCGTCACGAAGTCCTTCGCGGTGAGGCGCGAGAAGGCCGGCCAGTCCCCCTGGAGGATCGTGCCGTCCGCACCTGCGAGGGCTTCCTTGACGCTGTCGACGACCTTGACCTCGGGCACCACTTGGGAGAACGCAGGGCCCGCGAGAGGATCGTAGCCGACGACGAGCGCCCCCTTCGCCAGCAGGGACCGGGCGATCGGGAGGGCGCGGGTCTCGCGGATGTCGTCCGTGTCCCCCTTGAAGGCGAGGCCGAGGATCGCAATCCGTTTCCCGTTCAGGTCCCCCAGCTCCTCTTCGAGGAAGGCGATGGCCCGCTGGTACTGAACCTCGTTCTGGGCGAGCACCGCCTCGAGGAGTCGCGGCTCCGCCCCGCGACGTCGACCCGCCGAGACGAGCGCCCGCACGTCCTTCGGGAAGCAGGAGCCACCGAAGCCGACCCCGGGCACAAGGAACCGCGGGTTGATCCGCGGATCGAGCCCCAACCCCTTGTGGACCTCGTCGTAGGAGACGTCGAGGGCATCGCAGAGGTTCGCAAGTTCGTCCGCGAAGGCGACCTTGGTCGCGAGGAACGAGTTCGTGGCGTACTTCACCGCTTCCGCGGTCTTGAGATCGGTTGCCAGGATCGGGCATTTCGCGAAGCGGTAGAGGGACTTCAGGATCCGTGCCGTTTCCGGTCCATCGGCGCCGAGGACGACCCGGTCCGGTCGGAGGGCGTCCTCCAGGGCGCGGCCTTCCCGGAGGAACTCCGGGTTCACGCCAAGCCGGAACGGACGACCCGCGGCTTCGAGGATCGGGCGGACCACATGGTCGGTCGTGCCGGGCAGCACGGTGCTCTTGACGACGACGGTCCGGCGTTTCCCGTCCCGCCAAGCTTCCGCGATGGACTTCGTGGCCGAACGGAGCCCGCTGTCGTCCATACTGCCGTCCTCCCGCGACGGAGTCCCGACGCAGAGGAACACGATCGTCGCGGGCTCGATCGCCGCGTCCATCGTGTCGACGACGGAGAAACGCTTGGCCCGGAGCACCTTCCGGAGGGCAGTTTCAATGCCCTTTTCATAGAACGGCGGCTCGCCTTGGGCCGCCTGACCCCGCCGCTTCGCGTCGATGTCGAAGCCGATGACCCGATGACCTTGCGTCGCAAAGGCGACCGCGGAGCAGAGCCCGACGGGCCCGAGTCCGACGACGGAAAGATTCGTCACGCGAGCGTTGTAGCCTCGGCCTTCCGATAAAGATTACGGGTTCACAAAGAGGGGTCTCAACTCAAGCGGCGGCGTCCGCATGGAGCAGTTCCCGATAAAGCTGGAGGAGGATCGGCTCCATCGCCTTCCAGTTGTACCGCCGCTCGAACTCCGCTCGGCCGCGCGCCCCCATCGCCGATGCCTCCTCGGACGAAAGCATCAGTTTCTCCAGAGCGCGTTTCAAGGCCTCTCGGTCTCCGTAGCGGACCACGATTCCGCATCCGACCTCGCGGACGATGTCCGCCGGGAGCGTCCCTTCGGAGACGAGGACCGGCTTGTTGAACATCATGGCCTCGAAGAGTTTGTTGGGCGCGGCGAATCGGTTGTTCGGGACCGCCGGGTCGTAGAGGGCGGCCACGACCTGACATCTCGCGGTCTGATCGAGGACTTCATCGTAGGAGATCGTGCCGAGAAAGGTCGCCGCATGCGAGCTTTCGATGACGTTGGCCAGTTCGGCCTCGTCGGGGCCATGTCCGGCGACGACGAGCCTCGCTCCCGTGTCCTCGCAGGCAATTACGAGGTCCTTCAATCCGCGGTCCTTCGCAATCATGCCTCCGTAGAAGATGACGAAGTGGTCGGAGGCGGGTTCGCGGCCGGGTGTGCCTCGATCCTCAGGGACATTCTGGATTTCGACGAGCCTCCTCGGCTCGACCCCACCGAACTGCTCGCGTCGGCGCAGGTCGGGGAGGATGACCGCGTCCGCACGTCGGATCATCGAGCGCTCCGCCTTCGCGAGAGATTGCCGCACTGAAGGGAAGAGGGGAGCCGTGATCATCTCCGCGTAGAAGTCGAAGATGTCGTAGACGAGTCGGGCGCCCGCAATCCGAGCGGCCGCGAAGGCGGGCACGACCGTGTCGAAATCGATCGCGTGGACCACAGCCGGTCGGAGCCGCAGGATTCGGAAGAACACGTGGGCCCACCACCGGGGCAGCAGCCACGCAAGGGCGGGTTGGCCCTCCGGTGCCCGGAGGCGGAAGCGATGGATTCGCAGCCCGGCGCGGTCCTCCTCGGCCGGATGTGCGAGTTCCCGATCCCACAGGATCACATGGACCTCGAAGCCGGACCGCGACAAGGTCCCGGCCTCCTTCGCGATCCGAGGCTCCAGGCCCGCGGGGCTCTTCGAGCGCACGAAGACGACGCGGACCGCCATGTCATCCCAAGAAGGCGTCGACCTGCTCCGCGATCTTCGTGCCTGTGGTCCCGTCTCCGTAGGGGTTCGGCCAATCCCGTTTCACGCCGAGTTGTTTCCGGACCGCGGCGCCGACCCGCGCCGGGTCGATGCCGGCGAGGATGTTCGCTCCGGTGGCGAGGGTCTCCGGCCGTTCCGTGTTCTCGCGCAACGTGACGCAGGGCACGCGGAAGAAACAGCTTTCCTCCTGGAGTCCGCCCGAGTCCGTCATGACGATCTCCGCTTCCTTCTCGAGCGTGAGCATGTCGAGGTAGCCGGTCGGCTCGATCCGTCGGAGGGACGTCAGGGCGTCCGCCCTCTTCTCGAGCCCGAACTCCCGAAGCCGCTTCGCGGTGCGCGGGTGGATGGGGAAGACGATGGGAAGGGCGGACTCGCGGGCAGCGACCTCGAAGGCGTCCAAGGCCCTCGAGAGTTGCTCCTTCGAGTCCACGTTCTCGGCTCGGTGAAACGTGAGGACGAGGTACCCGCGAGGCCTCAGTCCGAGCCGCGAAAGGACGTCCGATTTCTTTTCCGCAATCGGGAGGTTCTGGGTCAAGGCATCGATTACGCTGTTCCCGACCACGTGAACGCCCGACGTCACGTTCTCCTGTCGCAGGTTCTTCTCCGACGTCGACGTCGGCGCGAAGAGCAAGTCCGACAACTGGTCCGCGACGATCCGGTTGATCTCCTCCGGCATCGTCTTGTCGAACGACCGGATGCCGGCCTCGACGTGCGCGAGGGCACGGTCTTGTTTTCGGGCGAGAAGGGCCCCGGCGACGGTCGTGTTCGTGTCGCCGTGGACGATGACGAGGTCAGCGTCCTTCGTGGCGTCCGCGACCTGCCGCATCGTCGTCGCGACCTGCAGATGCGGCGGCTGCTCTTTGAGCTCGAACTGTTCGTCCGGTTCGCGGAGCTGCATGTCCCGGAAGAAGATCCGGTCCATCATCAGGTCGTAATGTTGCCCGGAATGCACGAGGACGTGGTCGTGGTCCAGCCGGTCGAGGGCCTTCACGACCGGGGCCATCTTGATGATTTCCGGACGCGTCCCGATGATCGTGACGATGCGGCCCATGGGAGGAACGCGCGAATAATCGGGAGCCGATTATAAAGGTAGTCCCGCC
>Ga0209266_1001773_pt1 | contig 14005 bp, 10 predicted proteins | sample GraSoiAngelo_132_FD_185889 | JGI IMG/M metagenome (GOLD analysis project Ga0209266, IMG submission 185889) | Grasslands soil microbial communities from the Angelo Coastal Reserve, California, USA - 14_0929_02_40cm (SPAdes) (version 2) | ecosystem: Environmental > Terrestrial > Soil > Grasslands ...
GAAGGACGAATTCGCAGGCCGCCTGGTCAAGTGCCCGCAATGCGGCCGCGAGAACCGGGCGCCGGGGACGGCGGCGGCCGTGACGGCGGCGCCGCAGGCCGATCGCGCCTTCGAGCGGGACGTGTTCCTGCTGCGCCAGCAGATGCTGCGCATCAGCGAGAAGTACGACGTATGCGACGAACAGGGGCAGAAGATCGTGTTCGTGGAGCGCCCCGCGCACCTGCTGCGGAATCTCGGCGCGATACTCGCCGGGCTCATCGCGGCGAGCGCGTTCCTCGTCCTGTGTGTCGCCGGCGCGGATGCGATGAAGGGCTCCGCACTGGAGAACATCCTGATCGCGCTCGGCGCCATCGGCTTCTTTCCGGTGCTGTTCCTGGTGGCGGTCCCTCTCTCCGCGAAGCGCCACGTCACCTTCTACCGCGATCAGTCCAAGCGCGAGCGGCTGCTCGAGATCCTCCAAGACAAGAAATTCCAGCCGATCGTGGCGACCTACACGGTCCGGGACTCGCGCGGCAAGCCCCTGGCGCACTTCGCCAAGAATTACCTCTACAACGTTTTCCGGAAACGCTGGTACGTGAAGGCGCCGGACGGGACCGTGCTGTACATGGCGAAGGAGGACTCGATCATCCTCTCCTTGTTGCGGCGCCTGATCGGGCCGCTGCTCGGCATCCTGCGAACGAACTTCATCATCTGCCGCGGCGACAGCGACGAGGTGATCGGCGAGTTCAATCGCAAGTTCACGATCCTCGACCGCTACGTGCTCGACCTGAAGGCCGACCGGACGCGGTCGCTGGATCGCCGCGTGGCGCTCGCGCTCGGGGTGATGCTGGACACCGGCGAGCGGCGGTAACGGAGGTGAGCGACGGGCGCGAAGAGCCCCTGCTCATCACCCCCGAGATGCTGGCGGGCGCCGGGGCCCCACGGGACTTCGAGCGCGGGATGCGGATGTTGCCCCCGCTCACCCTGCTGCTCATCGCCTGCAACGTCGCGATGTTCGCCTGGGAGATCGCGAGCGGCGCCCTCGGCGACAAGGACACGATCGTGGCGGCGGGGGCGCTGACCCGCGACGGTGTGCTCGCCGGCGAGTGGTGGCGGCTCATCAGCGCCCCGTTCCTGCACGCGGGCCCCGAGCACCTCATCGGCAACTGCCTCGTCCTCTACATCGTGGGCCTGGCGTGCGAGCACGCCCTCGGCTTCGCCCAGACGGCGGGGGTGTACTTCGCCAGCGCCCTGGCGGGTGCCGGACTCTCGATCGCATTCCGGCCCGGGCCGTCGGTGGGCGCCTCGGGGGCGATCTTCGGCCTGCTCGCCGCGGTGGTCGTGGTGCTGGCCCGATACCGGCGCCAGTTCTACGTGCGCGACAAGCGCATCGCGGTGGTGCTGGCCGCCTGGGCCGCGTGGCAGGTGCTGACGGGGCTGGCCAGCCCGTTCATCGATAACTTCGCTCACCTGGGGGGCATCGCGGGAGGTACCCTGGTCACGCTCGGAATGAAACCGCGGCTGCTCGACGGCGGGACACCGGGCTAGATTGGGGCCATGACCACGACCGCCACCGAACCCCAACGCCCCGTGAGCGCCGCCGAGGCGCGCGACGTCGCCGAAGCGGCGCGCGAGGCGGAGTGGGCCGCGCCCAGCTTCGTCCGCGACTTGTTCCTCGGCTCCCTGCGCCTCGACCTCATTCATCCCTACCCCGAGCAGGATCCCGCCGAGGTCGCCCGGGCCAAGCCGTTCCTCGACCAGTTGGAGCGGCTGCTGCGCACTGTGGACGCGGACCGCATCGACCGCGAAGGCGAGATCCCCGACGAGGTGATCGCGGCGCTCAGAACGATGGGCGCGTTCGGCATCAAGATTCCGCGCGAGTACGGCGGGCTCGGGCTCTCGCAGCTGTCCTACATGAAGGCGATGGAGCTGGTCTCGAGCGTGGATGGATCGCTGACGGCGCTGCTCTCAGCCCACCAGTCCATCGGCGTCCCCCAGCCGCTCAAGATGTTCGGCACCGAGGCGCAGAAGAAGAAGTATCTGCCGCGCCTGGCCAAGGGCGCGGTCTCGGCATTCGCCTTGACCGAGCCGAACGTCGGGTCCGACCCGGCGGCGATGGAGACGACGGCGGTGCCGAGCGAGGACGGGCAGGCGTGGATCCTGAACGGCGAGAAGCTGTGGTGCACCAACGGCACGATCGCCGAGCTGCTGGTGGTGATGGCGCGGACGCCCTCGAAGGTCGTCCAGGGGAAGGAGAAGCGGCAGATCACGGCGTTCGTCGTCGAGGCGAACACGCCCGGGGTCGAGGTCCTGCACCGCTGCCACTTCATGGGCATCAAGGCGATGTACAACGGGGTGATCCGGTTCACCGACGTGCGCGTCCCCAAGGAGAACGTGCTGTGGGGCGAGGGCAAGGGCTTGAAGCTGGCCCTGATCACCCTCAACACGGGACGGCTCACGCTGCCCATCGGCGCCGTGGCCGTGGGCAAGCGCTGCCTCGAGATCGTGCGCGATTGGGCCAACGAGCGCGTACAGTGGGGCCGCAAGATCGGCCAGCATGACGCGATCGCGCAGAAAATCGGCACGATGGCCGCGAACACGTTCGCGATGGAGGCCGTCGCCGACCTGTGCGGCGCCATGGCCGACCGCGGCGGCTACGACATCCGCCTCGAAGCCGCGATCGCCAAGCTGTACAATTCCGAGGGCGGGTGGCGGATCATCGACGACACCGTGCAGATCCGCGGCGGTCGCGGGTACGAGACCGCCGATTCGCTGCGCGCGCGCGGCGAGAAGGCCTACCCCGTCGAGCGCATCATGCGCGACTTCCGCATCAATCTGATCTTCGAGGGCTCGAGCGAGATCATGCACCTGTTCATCGCCCGGGAGGCGCTCGACAAGCACCTCGAGGTCGCGGGCGACGTCGTGATGCCGGGCAAGACGCTGGGCCAGCGGCTCGCGGGGCTGGTGCGCGCGGGGCTGTTCTACGCGCGCTGGTATCCCTCGCGCTGGCTGGGCTGGAGCTTCTGGCCGCGGTACGCGGAGTTCGGACCGCTGGCGCGGCACGTGCGCTTCATCGCGCGCGCAGCACGGCGGCTGGCGCGCGGCATCTTCCATTCGATGGTACGCTTCGGCCCGAAGCTCGAGTACCGCCAGGCCGTGCTGTTCCGGCTCGTGGACGTGGGCGCCGAGCTGTTCGCGATGGCGGCCGCGTGCTGCCGGGCGCAGTGGCTGCTCAAGCGCGAACCCGACACGGGGCGGCGCGCGGTCGAGCTCGCGGACCTGTTCTGCCGACAGGCGCGGGGGCGGATCAACGCCAAATTCCGCGGATTGTGGAGGAATGAAGACGGGCATACGTATCGCCTCGCCCAAGATGTGCTCGCAGGCATACATCGGTGGCTGGAGCGAGGAACCGTAGACATCAAGTTTTGAGGGTTCAGGCACCAGAATAGTTCCCAGACGCCAAGTCTGGAGTGGTCGTGAGACGAAAGTGGCCAGGGGCAATCCCTGGCCACTCTCACTTGAAGGCACTGTTCGCTTGGCGTCTGGGAACTACTCTGACGCCTGGTACTAGTAACTGGGCAGTCAAGCCGCCTGGTGTGCTATCATGATGCTCTTCAGACGTTCGGGTGCGTCCCCCACCGAGTCCGCGTAAGGGCTAGGATGTCCGTCGGGCTCCATCACGATGGACGGGCAGACGAGCGGGTACTGGCGGGCGCGGATGCGCTCGGCCGCGGTCTCCGTGGCCACCGGGGTCGCCACGACCACGTCACTGGCGCCCTGCTGCTCCACGGCCTTGGCGGCGGCGAGCACCTTCCACGGATACACGATCTGGCCGTCTACGATCACGGCGGTGCGGCCCGCGAGGCTCTTGAGCGGTCGCTGGGTCCGATAGAGGATCAAGTCCTGCTTGACGCGGGCGCGGGACTCGTCGATCGCCGACGACAGCTTGTCGATGAGGCCGCCGCCCGGCTGGAAGTCGGGGTCGAGCTCGGCGTCGGCGGCTTCGGCCATCGCGCCGATCGGTGCGAGGTTCGAGCCGAGGCGGATGAACGCGGCCACGATCACATCGAACTGCGCGCCCATCGCCTTGGCGGCGTGCGCCGCGACCTCGACGCCCTCCGGCGTGATGCCCAGCAGGACGCAGGATTGGTAGCCCCGGGCCGCCAGCTGCTGCCCGAGAATCGCCCCCGCCCCCGACTTGGTCGGGTAGAGGCTGGTGCGGGGTTTCGCCGGTCCGGTCATCGCGCCCCAAAATAGGATGACTCTATTAACTTTCGCCAGCCACTTTCCAGGATCCGCAGTGTCCAAGGACTCCCTGACCGTCGTCGACAACCGCACCGGGAAGCAGTACGAGCTCCCGATCCAGGACGGCACGATCCACGCGACCGACCTGCGGCAGATCCAGGTCACCCCGGACGACCACGGGCTGCTGAGCTACGACCCGGCGTTCATGAACACGGCGGCCTGCCGCAGCGCGATCAGCTTCATCGACGGGGACAAGGGGATCCTGCGTTACCGCGGCTACCCGATCGAGCAGCTCGCCGAGAAGAGCACGTTCCTCGAGACGGCGTACCTGCTGCTGCACGGCGAGCTGCCGTCGGCGATCGAGCTGGACCGTTGGGTGTACGACGTCACGCACCATACGATCATCCACGAGAACATCAAGAAGTTCATCGACGGCTTCCACCACGACGCGCACCCGATGGGTGTGTTCGTGAGCACGGTGGCGGCGCTGTCGACGTTCTACCCCGAGGCGAAACACATCGAGGATGAACGGTCGCGGCGCGATCAGATCTTTCGCCTCATCGCGAAAGCCCCGACCCTCGCCGCCTTCGCCCACCGGCACACCGTCGGGATGCCGTACGCGTACCCGGACAACGACCTGAGCTACACCGGGAACTTCCTGAACATGATGTTCAAGGCGACGGAGGTGAAGTACACGCCGCACCCGGTGCTCGAAAAGGCGCTGGACATCCTCTTCATCCTCCACGCCGACCACGAGCAGAACTGCTCGACGAGCGCGATGCGCGGCGTCGGCTCGGCGCACGCCGATCCGTATTCGGCGATGGCGGCGGCCGCGGCGGCCCTGTACGGCCCGCTGCACGGCGGCGCCAACGAGCAGGTGCTGCGGATGCTGCATGAGATCGGCTCGAAGGAGAACATCCCCGCCTACATCCAGCGGGTGAAGAACGGCGAAGTGCGGCTGATGGGCTTCGGGCACCGCATCTACAAGAACTACGACCCGCGCGCCAAGATCATCAAGCAGACCGCCGACCAGGTGTTCGACCTGACGGGGAAGAACCCCCTGATCGACATCGCGCTCGAGCTGGAGCGCATCGCCCTGCAGGACGAGTACTTCGTCTCCCGCAAGCTCTACCCCAACGTCGATTTCTACTCGGGGATCATTTACGAGGCGATGAAGTTTCCGATCGACATGTTCCCGGTGCTGTTCGCCATCGGCCGCACCCCGGGGTGGCTCGCCCAGTGGCAGGAGATGCTGCTCGACAAGGAGCAGAAGATCGCCCGCCCCCGCCAGGTGTACATCGGGAGCCCGCTGCGCGACTACGTGACCATCGAAAAGCGATAAGGCGTCGAACAACAACGTCGAACAGCGGCGTCAAACGGAACCGTATCCGGTTCTGTTTGACGTCGTTGTTTGACGCCTTTGTTCGACGTCGTTATCTGCGCCGGCGAGCCCCGGCGCGTCCCCGCACCGAAATTGAGGGGCGGGCGAGCACCGGCTCGTTCGGTTTGGGCTGCAGCGGCGCGATCGACGGCTCGAACCCGGGGATCACTTCCCGCGGGAACGTCTGCCCGATCAGCTTCTCGATATCGGCCATGAGCAGCCATTCGTCAGGCGAGAGCAGCGTGAGCGCAAGCCCGTGCGCCCCGGCCCGGGCCGTGCGACCCACGCGGTGTACGTAGATCTCCGCATCCGCGGGCACGTCGAAGTTCACCACCATGCGGATCCCGTCCACGTCGATGCCGCGCGCCGCGATGTCCGTCGCGACGAGGATGTCCGACACGCCCCGGCGAAACGCCTCCAGAGTGCGCGTGCGATGGCTCTGCGCCTTGTCGCCGTGCAGGGCGTGGGCGGGGATCCCTTCCTTCTTCAGGAAGGCGGCCAGCTTGTCCGCCCCGTACTTGGTGCGCGTGAACACCAGCGTCTGGCCCGCCGGCTTCGCCTGCAGGATCTTGGCGAGGGCGTCGCGCTTCTGAAGCTTGTCCACGGCGACGATGACGTGCTCGATGCCGTCGGCGGCCTGCGCCCGCCGGCCGATCTCCACCGACGCGTGGCCGTTCAAGGCCGTGCGGGCGAGCGCATCCACTTCCGGCGAAATCGTCGCGGAGAAGAGCATCGTCTGGCGCTCGGTCGGCAGCTCCCGGAGGATGCGGCGTACGTCGGGGGCGAATCCCATATCGAGCATGCGGTCGGCTTCATCGAGGACCAGCACCTCGAGCCGGGCGTAGTCGACGTGGCCGCGCTCCATGTGATCCAGGAGCCGGCCGGGTGTCGCCACGACGATGTCCACACCGCGGCGCAGCGCCTGCGTCTGCGGCTCGAGTCCCACGCCGCCGTAGACCGCGACGGCGCTGAGTCGCATGTAGCGGCCGTAGGCGAGCGCGCTCTGCAGCACCTGCTCGGCGAGCTCACGGGTGGGCACGAGGATCAGGGCTCGGAGGGTGTGACGCGGACCGGGCGCGAGCCGCTGCAGGATCGGCAGCATGAACGCCGCCGTCTTGCCGGTCCCGGTCTGGGCGGAGCCGATCAGGTCGCGGCCCGCGAGGGCCAGCGGGATCGTCTCCTGCTGAATGGGGGTGGGGCGCTCGTAGCCTTCCTCGGCGACGGCGCGCAACAGGTCGGGCACGAGGCCCAGGGCAGCAAATGACATTGAGAACTACCTCACACACACGCCCATCGCCCGGCGACCCAATGCCACCGGTGGCGATGTCACTGCGATTTGAACCTGGGGAATGAGACCGGGCGTGTGTACAGCGCCGGAGCCCGCTCCTGAGCGGGGCTGTCCTTCGGAAGGATGCCAGCTCGCGGTTCTTGAACTACGGCTGAACCTTAACTACGTGGAGCGGCTACGTCAATGAGAACCGTTGAGGAACCCCGTGTAGGAGAGGCGTAGCATACGACCTCTCTCTACGGTTCCCCTCCACGCCTTCTCTCAACGCTTTTCCTCGACGTCTTATTTTGTGTTCGGCTCCTGCCCCCACCACCACATCCGCCCCAGCGGCCGTTGCCGCGGCCAGATCTCGTTCAACGTCTCACCTTCGTACAGCCGGCCGTTTTTCATCACGTAGCGGATGGTGGTGGTGTTGTGGATGTCCTCGAGCGGGTTCGCGTCGAGGACAATGAGATCGGCGAGCTTGCCCGGCTCGAGCGAGCCCAGGTCGTGCTCCATGCCGAGGGCGTGGGCGCCGTCGCTGGTGCCGACCTGCAGCACCTCGTGCGGCGTCATTCCGCCCGCCGCCATCGCCCACAGCTCCCAGTGGCACCCGAGGCCATCGAGCTGGCCGTGGCACCCCAGCCCGATGTTGCCCCCCGCACGCAGCACCGCCGCCGCGCCCGCCGCGATGCGCGGAAAGACGTACTGGTTGTCGCGGAACCAGGGCCGGCGCTCGGCGCGCTGGTCGATCTCTTCATGCGGGAGGAAGCGCCGGATCTTGGCGTTGTCGTGGATGTCGAAGTGCTCGTAGAAGTAGTTCTCGCTGAACGGCCCGCCGTAGGAGACGAGCAGCGTCGGCGTATAGGTGATGCCCGATTGCGCCGCCAGCTGCACCGCGTCCTGATACAGCGGCATGATCGGGTAAGCGTGCTCGTGCCCGGGGTACCCGTCCAGCATCTCCGTCAGGTTCATTTTGAAGTCGAGCCCGCCCTCGGTCGTGGGCATCAGGCCCAGCTCCTTCGCGGCCATGATCACCCACTGCCGCTGCTTGCGGTTCCCGGTCATGTACTCCTTGATCCACCTGGTCCCGTAGAACTCGCTGTAGCGGCGCAGCGCGTTGCGGGTGTCGTCCAGGGTCTGGAAGTTCTCGTCCCAGAAAACCCCCGGCCCCGTGTGATAGACTCGCGGCCCGATCAGCTCGCCGGTTTCCACCTGGTCGGCGTAGGTGAGCACGTCGGTGGTAGCGGTCTGCGGGTCCCGGGTGGTGGTCACCCCCCAGGCGAGGTTGGCGAGGTATTTCCACACCTGGGTCTGATGGATCCCCCACGTCGGCCACGGGTGCGCGTGCACGTCGATGAACCCGGGGATGATTGTCTTGCCGGCGACGTCCATCACCCGGGCCCCCGCGGGAGCGGTGCAGCTCCCCCGGGCGCCCACGCACGCGATGCGATTGTCGGTGACCACCACGTCGCCGCTCTCGATCACCTCGTTCCCCTTCATGGAGACGATGCGCGCGCCACGTAGCACGATCGAGCCGCGCGGGACGTCGCGCGCGGCGCGGATCGTCACGTCGAGCCGGGGCGGGTCGTAGGCCGGCTGTTTCTTCAGCGAATCCACGCGGGCCCGGAACGCGGAGTCCGGCTTCCAACCTTTGGCGCTGTCCGGCTTCAGAGAGTCGGCACGGACCGAGTCGACGACGGCCTTCACCTTCTCGGCCGAATCGGCCACGACCGGATCGTAGCGGAAGAAGCTGCGGCCGATGGACCAGTACACCGATTTGCCGTCCGCCGCCCAGCCGATGAAGTCGCCGCCGATGCGCGTGAGGCGTTTGACGGGGAACGGGGCCGAGGCGGGATCGGAGACGTTGATGCTCGGCGTCTCGCCGCCGAGCTCCGGTAGCGTCACGAGGTAGACGTTGTTGCCCACCTGTGCCAGCACGCGCTGGCTGTCGGGCGCGGCCAGGATCTCGTCCGCCGGGCTCGGCTCCGAGCCCGGCCCGGGATAGGTGTACCCGGTGACTTTGAGGTAAGCCCGCCGGTCGGTGCCGTCGAAGCGGATCGAGACGAGCCCGTCCGGGCCCGCATAGTAAAAAATGCGGCTCGGATCACGCGTGAAGTGCGGTCGGCCCCAGCCGTCATACGGCGTCACGCGCGTGGCGGCGCCGCCCGCCGCCGGGACCCAGTCCAACTCATAGCCGGGACCGAAGTGCTCGGTAATGCGCGGCGCCCGTGGCCCCTTCACGAACACCACCTTCTGCCCGTCCGGCGACCAGACGGGCACGTCGTAGAACGCCACGTCCGGCGTCAGCCGCACGGGCGCGCCGCGCCCGTCGGCGCGCACCTTCACCAGGGTGCCGCCATCTTGCGTCCAGGTGACGTAGGCGATCCACTGGCCGTCGGGCGACCACGCCGGCACCTGCTCGTGCACCGTGTCGGAGGTGAGCCGCCGCGGCGCGCCGCCGGGAAGGTCCATCACATAGAGCTTGTCCAGCGCGCTGAACACCAGCCGGCGGCCGTCGGGGGAGGTGCTCGCGTTGCGGATCTGCCGCACCAGCACCTGGCCGGTGTCGGCGCGGTTGTCGAAGCGCACCAGGGGCCCAAGGTTCTGCTCGACGTGCGCCGTGAATGGGGTCTCGCTCGCCTGCCCCGTCGCGATGTCGACCCGCATGATCTTGCCGCCGTAGGACGTGATCAGGGCCTTGGAGTCCGGGGTGAAGGCGCTGCCGGGCATCAGGTCGCGCGTGAAGCGCGATTCCTGGTCGTCGTGCTGCACCGGGTAGACGAGCCAGCGCTCGTCGCCGGTCGCGAGGTTGCGCAACCGCAGGCCGGTCTCGGCATCGTAGCGGGTCGCGTACACGAGCCACTTGCCGTCCGGGGACAGGATCGGGCGCAGCGCGCTGCCGTAGAGGTCGGTTTGCGTGAAGATCCGTCCGGTCTGTCGATCGTAGATGGCGAGCTGCCACAACGGGTATTGCAGGTTGTAGCCGAAGCCCCCGCGGTGCCGGCTGACCCAGATGTACCGCGGGTCCGACCCGAAGGCGGGGCTGAGCGTGTTCATCGCGGGCACGCCGGGTCGCGGGGGCGGAAGCTTCACCATGCCGGTGCCCGAGCCCCCGTCCTTGTGGTACAGCCACAGCTCGTAGGTGCTGCCGAGCACGCCGCTGGTGCGCGCCGCCACGACGTAATTGCCGTCGGGAGTCCAGACGGGCGAGGCGTACAGCTGGTTGCCGCCTTTGGTGAGGGGCTTGGCGTGCGTCCCGTCGGCGTCGCAGATCCAGATGTTCTCGGCGCCGCTGCGGTCGGAGAGGAAGACGAGGTGCTTGCCGTCGGGCGCGTAGCGCGGCTGCGAGTCGAACGCGGGACCGGACGTGATCCGCGTCGCGGCGCCGCCGGCGACCGGCAACGTGTACAGGTCGCCCAGCAGCTCGAACACGATCGTCTTCCCGTCGGGGGATACGTCGAGCGAGAGCCAGGTACCTTCGTGCGTGTCGAACTCCACCGTGCGGGTCGGCGTGAGCGGCAGCGAGTCCGTCTTGGGGCGCCGGGCCGTGTCGGCGCGGGCGACCGGCGGATTCTGGGCCGCGATGGTCGACGGACGGGCGTACGTGAGCGTGGCGGCGGCGAACGTCGCGACGAGAATTCGGCGCATGGCGGAGCTCCGCGGTAAGAACCGACGGCGTGAGGGAACGGGGCTAAAAACTGAAGGCGTCCAACGACAGCGTCAAGCGACCACGTCCAACGATGTCGTTTGACGTCGCTGTTAGACGTTCACGTTCGACGCCTCTCGTTCGCGCGCTTGTTTGCGAATCAGCGCTCCCATCCCCAGGATCACAATGCCCGCGAACGCGAACCATTGGATCGCATAGGAGAGATGCGGGCCGTCGCCGGGCTCGGGGGCGGGCCAATACACTAAGTCGGACGGTCGGACCGTCGGACGGTCGGAGTGTAAGGCTTGAACGATGAAGGGGGCTATTGAGTACGGGAGGGAATCTCTGAGGCGCGTCGGATCCACGTCACCTCTCCCTCGCGGTGCCGCGTAGGCGAGGCCTGTCACCGTTGCCGCTTCTCCCTCGCGCAGTGCAGCCCGATCTACGTGCAGCGCGTCGGCGGACGGCGCCCAGCCCCGATCCACGAACACGGCCGCGTCGCTGGAGAGCCGCAGCGGCGTGAGGACGGCCACGCCGGGCACGCCTTCATAGCTCCGGGCGCCCCAGACCCGCTCGTGCGCGTAGTCCCAGGCGCCGGTCGCGGTGACACGGCGGTCCCGCACGGAATCGAGCGGCAGCGCCGCGGATGTGATGGCCACCGGCGGCAGCGATCGCCGCGCCAGCACGACGGCGTTACGCGCGCGGCGCTGGTGCAGGCGGTCGAGCTGCCACACGCCGAGGCGCAGGAACACCGCCACGACCACGAGGGCGATCGCGGCGCCGAGCCAGTCCTTGCGGGAGAGCGTCACCGCCCCAGCAGCTCGAGCTTGGCGGCGCGGGGCAGGCGCTTGATCGCCGCCTCGCGCCGCAACGCCGCCGAACGCGTGCGGCGCCGTTCCTGGTAGACGAGCCGCACGGGGCGGCGGGACCGGGTGTACCGGCTGGCGGTGCCCGCCCGGTGTGCGGCGAGGCGGCGCGCGAGATGATTCGTGATCCCGGTGTACAGCGACCCGTCCCCGCACCGCAGCACATACACGACCCAGCTCACTCCAGCTTCGCGTCCAGCGTGAACTCGACGTTGCCCTTCAAGGCCTTGGACACCGGACAATTGTTCTTGGCGTCCTCGGCGGCTTTCTGAAACCCTGCCTGGTCGAGACCCGGCACCTTGCCGCGCGTGGTCAGGGCGATGCGCGTGATCTTGGGCGCGCCGTCCACCGTTTCCAGCGTGCACGCCGCCGTCGTTTCGACGCGGGTCACCGGCTTTCCCGCCTTCTCCAGTCCCGCCGACAGCGCCATCGAAAAGCACGCCGCGTGGGCCGCGGCGATCAGCTCCTCGGGGTTCGTGCCGGCCTTGCCCTCGAACCGGGTGGCGAACGAGTACGCGCCGCCGAACGCCGCGCTGCCGGCCTTGAACGTGCCCTTGCCGTCTCTGAGCTTCCCTTCCCACACAGCCATCGCTTTGCTCGTCGGCATTGCGTGTCTCCGCGCTAAGGTCCGCGGGAAATCTGGCGGAGGAGCGCGGCCCGCGCTACGCTACGGCCCGTGCGTACCGTGACCTTCGATCCGCACGGCGGGCCGCTCGCCGTCGAGCTCGTGGTGGGCGGCGGCAAGCCGGGTGCGTATCGCGTGTTCCTGTGGAACGCGGAGCACACGAAACAGCGCGGCGTCGCGGCCGGCATCACGATCGACTCGACGCCGAGCCGCTTCGCCGTGCCCGTCGCCGCGGCGCGCGCCGCCGGGCGCGTGCTCGAATGGAACGTCGTCGTCGAAGGCCAGCCCGGTGATTCCTACGACCTGGCCATCGTGCTGCTGCAAGACGACAAGCCGCTGCGCGGCGGGCGCCTGCGCTACCAGGGGGACCTCGAAGGCACGCAGGTCGCCCTCGTCGGGCTCGTCACGCTCGTCGCAAAGACCCCGAAATGACCGGCCGCGACGCCACGCTCCGCGCCCTCGCCGAGACGTTCGCATTTCACATTCCGCACTCTCCTGGGAGGTGCAGCGCATGCTCGTTCTCCTGACCGTCGCTTCTCTGGCGCTCCAGAGCGTCGCCGACTCCTCGCCGTTCCGCGCCCTGTCCCTGCCGACGCCGACCCGCATCCGTAGCGCATCGGGCGCCCCGGGCCCCGACTACTGGCAGCAGGAAGCGAGCTACACCATCCAGGCGACGCTCGATACCGCCGCGCAAACGCTCCGGGGCAGCGAGCGGATCCATTATGTCAATCATTCGCCCGATTCGCTCGCCTTCGTGTGGATGCAGGTGGAGCAGAACCTCTTCGCGGCGAACAGCATCACCTACACGTTGAATCAGCCGCCGCTCATCTTCGCCGGCGGCGTGTCGTTCGACTTCACGGGCAAGGGCTTCATCGGCGGCGGCGTGATGGAGAAGTTCGAGGCGGCGGGCAAGCCCCTGACGCGCACGCCCTACGGCACGATGATGCGGGTCGAGCTGCCGGCGCCGCTCGCGCCCGGGGCCGCCATCGACTTCGACGTCGCCTGGCACTTCCCGATCCCGCCCTACGGCGGTGGCCGCATGGGCCACATCGGGACGCGCCTGTACGAGCTGGGCCAGTGGTACCCACGGCTCGTCGTCTACGACGACGTGAACGCCTGGAATCCCCTGCCCTACATCGGCGCCGGCGAGTTCTACCTCGAGTACGGCGACTACGACGTGACCCTCACCGTGCCCGCCGGGTTCGTTGTGGGCGGCACCGGCACGGTACAGAACCCGGAGGTGGCGTACACGCCTGAACAGCGTGCGCGCATCGCGCGGGCCCTGACCTCGGACAGCGCCGTCGCAATCATCACTCGCGCCGAAGCAACCACGCACAACGCACCACGCACCGGTGTGAAGGTCTGGCACTTCGCCGCGCGGAACGTGCGCGACTTCGCCTGGTGCGCCTCCCCGGACTATCGCTGGGACGCGAGCGGCTATCGCGGGATTCTGATCAATACCCTCTCGCGCCCCGACGCCCGCCCCTGGGACGAAGCGCATCGCATGGCGCGGTACACCATCAAGTATTTCTCTGAGACGTGGTACCCGTATCCGTGGCCGCAGGCGACCACGTGCGAGGGGCTGGTCGAGGGCATGGAATACCCGATGATCACCTTCGTGCCGGCGCTGCCCCGGCGTGAGGATCAGTTCTGGGACCTGATGCACGAGTTCGGGCACGAGTGGTTCCCGATGATCGTGGGCTCGGACGAGCGCCGCTATCCGTGGATGGACGAGGGGTTCAACTCGTTCATCGACTACGGCGCGGCGGAGGGCTACTTCCAGGGCACGGCGTACGGCGACACGGTGCGGCGCGAGCTGCTGAGCGCCGCGCAGGTATCGGCCGTGCCGGGCAAGGAACAGCCGATGATCGACAAGCCGGTCGAGCAGGGCGACCTGGCGTGGGCCGCCTACCAGAAACCGCCGCTGATGCTGACGCTGCTGCGCGACGCCGTGCTGGACAGCGCCACCTTCAACCGCGCGTTTCGCGAGTAC